>JAANMX010001137.1_pt1 | contig 31439 bp, 26 predicted proteins | sample 7279681 | NCBI WGS metagenome assembly JAANMX01 (sample SAMN14094542, study PRJNA606508) | bioreactor metagenome | isolation source: A lab-scale SPAN reactor treating ammonium-rich wastewater day 351 | place: Ireland: Galway | collected 2018-01-01 | reverse complement strand
GTCGGCCTGGAAGGCCCGGGCCACCTCGGTCAGGTAGCGGGCGTGGGCGTGGGTCTCGAACGCGGTCGGTCCGTAGGCCTGCGCGGTGCCGTTGAACACCCACGAGTGCACGACGGTCATGTCGCCCATCCTGGCCGCGTGTGCCGGGGTGAACGGCTGGGTGTCGTCGTACCAGGTGGCGTCGTAGCAGGCGTGCAGGGCGGGGACGCCGGGCGCACCGGACCGCAGCGCGCCGATCATGGCTGCCAGCCAGGCCGTGACGTCGTCCTCGGACGCCGGGTAGGGCTCGGGATGCACGGTGCCGGTGAACTGGTTGACCTCGTTGCCGACGGTGAGGCCGAGCAGGTTGGGATGCCCGGCGCAGGCCCGGGCGATCGCGGTCAGGTAGGCGGCGGTCGAGGCGATCACGTCGGGGTCGGTGAAGAAGCCCCGGCGATGCCACGAGGTGAGCCAGGCCGGCACGAAGTCGAAGCTGGACAGGTGGCCCTGCAGCCCGTCCACACAGACGTCCAGCCCGCGCTCGGCGGCCAGCTCGAGGACCCGTTCCAGGTCGGCCAGCGCACGGGGACGCAGCAGCGTCCGGTTGGGCTGGAACACCGGCCACAGCGGAAACACCCGGACGTGATCGGCCTCGAGCTCGGCGATCGCGTCGAGGTCGCGGGCCACGTCGTCCGCGGAGAAGTCGAGCCAGTGGTGGAACCAACCGACCCGAGGGGTGTAGTTCACCCCGAACCTGACCGGGGGTGATCCAACTGGGGCCGTCATCGGCGTTACTTTACCGATTGAGTTCCGCCTGTCAACGGGCCGTCGCCGCTACTGAACGCGACGTCCGCGGCCATCCGTGGGGCGGACCGCGCCGCGCGGGCGGCCGGGCGCGGTGGACGGCGGGGGAGAACGGCGTCGCGGCGGCTGGTCCGGATCCGATCGAGCGGCCCCGACGGCGAGCGCGGCGGACGCCGGAGGACGCCGGACCCCGCTCGTCCGGGCTGCGTTAAAGTGGGCCGACACGAACGCGACCGAGAGGCACAGCAATGGGGGCCAGAGCTACTGGGGTTCCGCGCTCCGGACGCGTCACGATCTCAGATATTGCCCGCGAGGCGGGCGTCACCAGCGGCGCGGTTTCACTCGCCATCAACGGAAAACCGGGCGTTTCCGATATCACCCGGGCACGCATTCTCAAGATCGCCGACGAGATGCGCTGGCGCCCGAATCATGCGGCGAAGACGTTGCGCGGCCAGAGCCCCCGCTCCATCGGGCTGGTGCTGACCCGGCCCGAGGAGGTGGTCGGCGAGGAGGTCTTCTTCACCAAATTCCTCGCCGGCGTCGGTTCGGTGCTCAGCCAGCGGGGCTACTCGCTGCAGCTCCAGCTGGCCACCGACCTGGCCTCCGAGACCGCGATCCACGCCGAATGGATCGCCGACGGCCGGGTCGACGGCATCCTCGTGCTCGATCCGCGCCTGGACGACCCCCGCGTGGCACGCCTGCTCGAACTGGGTCATCCGGCGGTGATCGTCGGCGGCGACATCGATGGCGAAGCGCTGACCAGCGTCCGCACCGACGACGGCAAGTTCATGCGCGCGGTGTTCGACCACCTGATCACGTTGGGTCACGAGCGGATCGGCTATATCACCGGCGATCAGAGCTTCAGCCACATTCGCCGGCGCATCGATGCCTTCACCGATTTCGCGCTGACCGCCGGCGTCTGGGGCATCACCCTCGCCGGCGATTTCGTCCCGCAGCAGGCGAAGGACGCCACGCGCAAACTCATGTCGTCGCCGAAACGCCCCACCGCATTGATCTTCGACAGCGAGGTGATGGCGATCGCCGGAATGGCGACGCTCACCGAAATGGGACTGGTCGTGCCGCACGATGTCTCGGTGCTCTCCTGGGAGGACTCGGCCACCTGCCAGGTGCTGCACCCGACCGTCACGGCGCTGAACCGGGACGCCGCGGCCCTGGGCCGGGAGGCCGCCACCGGCATCCTGCGACTGCTCGACCGCGAGCCCCCGGCGGAGCCGGTGATGGTCGCCGCGGTGGTCCAGCGGGAGTCGACGGCGCCGCCCGGCTTCTGATCTCCCGAGGCTCGACCCGTGAGCCCTCTCTTGTCATCACTCAATCGATATAGTAGCTTCCACGCAACCATGCGCCGTCGCTTGGCGGCCTGCACAAATTGAGGAGGCATGATGAGACGCTTCACCGGACTCGTCACCCTGGTGGCATCGGCCGCGCTCGCTCTTTCCGCATGCACGGGTGGTGGTGCCGCTCCGGCACCGGCACAGTCCAGCGGCGGCGCGCTCTCGGGCACCGTGAAGTTCCAGAGCTGGTCGCTGAAGAACGAGACCTTCAGCCCCTACTTCGAGAAGCTCTTCGCGGACTTCGAGAAAGAGACCGGCGTCAAGGTCGAGTGGCTCGACCAGCCCGGCGACGGTTACCAGGACAAGGTGCTGAGCCAGGCCAATTCCAACACGCTGCCCGACGTGGTCAACCTGCCGCCCGACATTGCGTTCCCGCTCGCCCAGGCCGGCGTGCTGCTCGACGTGAATGCGGCCGACCCGTCGCTCGCCTCGACCTTCGTTCCGGGCGCCTGGCAGGCCTACTCCTACCCCGGAGTGACCGGCACGTTCGGCATGCCGTGGTACCTGGGCACCGACCTCAGCTGGTGGAACGGCACCGAGCTGAAGAAGTACGACGTCGACACCGACAACCTGCCCACCACCAACGAGGGCCTGATCGACCTGGCCAAGAAGGTCGGGGCGGCGTCCAAGGGCAAGATGCCGGTGCTGTCGTCGATGCCGACGGTCGATCTGTTCTCGTCCAGCGGTGTTCCGGTGATGAACGACGCCGGTGACTTCGTCTTCAACACCCCGCAGGCCGCGGCGATCGTCGACCAGTTCCGCGACGCCTACCGGGCGGGCGGCGTGCCGGCCGAGGCGCTGACCGGTGACTTCGGTGGCAACGCCGACGGCTTCAAGCAGGGCAAGGTCGCCTTCACCACGGCCACCTCGACCTTCGCCGGCGACCTGGAGAAGAACGCTCCCACCATCCGCAAGGGCGTCATCGCCACGCCGCGCATCGGCGACGCGCCGCAGTTCGTCCAGGGTGTCTCGGTGGCGGCCAACTCGACCAAACAAGGACGCCGCCATCGCGTTCGCGAAGTACCTGACCAACACCGCGAACCAGGTCGCGTTCTGCAAGATCGCCGTCGGCTTCATGCCGGGCACGGTCGAGGGCAGCGCCGACACCGCGGCACTCAGCGCCGGAGTCACCGACGAGCTGCAGCTCAAGGCGATCGGCATCGTCGTGGAGTCCATGAAGACCGCCCGGGTGCTCACCCCGGTGCAGTGGACCGGCGCGATGAAGACCTACATGGATCAGCAGCTCGCCCTCGCCATCAAGGGCGAGATCGGTTCGCAGGAGGCGCTCGACAAGATCGTCGACTACGCCAACAAGAACAAGGTCAGCTGAGCTGAGCCCGTCGAGCGATCCCGGGAAGAAGAAGGAGGAGGCATGAAGTCACACAAGTGGTTCACCCCGTGGCTGCTGGCGGCCCCCGCGGTGATCTGGGTGCTGGTGTTCGGCATCTGGCCGTTCGTGAACACCGTCGTGCTGAGCTTCACCGATGCGCGTCCGCTGCGGGGCGGGCAGTTCGTCGGCATGGAGAACTACGGCCGGATGTTCTCCGACGAACAGTTCGGCTACGCGCTGACCACGAGCTTCATCTACATGATCGTCTGCATTCCGTTGCTCACGATCCTGCCGCTGCTGCTCGCCCTGCTGGTGGAGAAGACGATCCCCTGGATCACCTTCTTCCGCACCACCTTCTACTTCCCGGTGATCGCGTCGGTGGTCGTGGTGGCCCTGATCTGGACCTGGCTGTTCGACACCCGGGGACTGATCAACGGCGCGCTGGAGATGATGGGCCTGACCGAGAGCCCGGTTCCGTTCCTGGTCGACCGGTGGTGGCTGCTGTTCTGTGCCATCCTGCTGACGGTCTGGAAGGGTCTCGGCTACTACATGGTGGTCTACCTGGCCGCCCTCGGTAACTCCAACAAGGAGCTGCACGAGGCGGCCGCGCTGGACGGCGCCGGGACGTTCCAGCGCTTCCTGACGGTGACCATCCCCGCCGTCCGGGGCGCGATGGTGCTGATCATGGCGCTGGTGGCGGTCTCCGCACTGCGTATCTTCACCGAGCTGCAGGTGCTGTCCAACGGCACCGGTGGTCCCGGTGGCCAGTCCATGTCGATCGTGATGATGATCAAGATGGTGGGCTCGGGGCTGACCGGCAACGTCGGCTATGCCTCGGCACTGAGTGTCGTGCTGTTCCTGATCACGGCGCTGCCGCTTTTGGCGATCGCCTGGATGAACCGCGAGAACCAAGGGAAGGCCTGAGATGAGCTCCACTCTCGAAGAGCACCCGCCGCAGACGGCCGAGGTCGCGAGGCGGCTGACCACGCCGTCCAAGCCCAAGAAGTACAGGGAGCCGGCCTACCGCCGCAAGGGTTCCAGCGACTTCCTCAAACCCACCCTGGGTGGGCTGATCTTCCGCTACGTGCTGCTGGCGCTCGTGACCGTGATCGTGGTCGGTCCGCTGATCTTTCAGTTGTCCACCTCCTTCAAGGGGCCGCTGGACGACATCTACACCTTCCCGCCCACCCTGATCCCGACCGACTTTACGGTGCAGAACTACATTCGGGTGACCGACTTCATCCCGGTCTACCTGTACGCCTGGCACTCGCTGATGGTCGCGGTCGGCACCGTTGTCACCAACGCCGCCTTCGCCACCTTCGGCGGGTACGCCCTGGGCTGCATGGAGTTCCGCGGCAAGGCGATCGTCTGGGGCATCCTGCTGTCCACCATGCTGCTCCCCGGCGAGGTGACCATCACCAGCCAGTTCCTGACCATCAAGGCATTCGGCCTGGCCGACAGCCTGTGGGGCGTCTTCCTGCCCGGCGCGGTCGGGGCGATGAACGTGATGCTGGTCGCCACCGCCTGCCGGGCCATCCCGAAGGACATGCTGGACGCCGCGACCATCGACGGTGCCACCACCTGGCAGCGCATCCGGCACATGGTCTGGCCGAACATCAAGGGCATGGTCAGCGTGGTGGCGATCTTCTCGTTCATCGGCGCCTGGGACGACTTCCTCTGGCCGCTGATCGTGTTGAGCGACCCGATGAAGTACACCCTGACGGTCGGCATGGCCTACCTGAACGGCAACTTCGCGGCCGATCCGCGGCTGATCGCGGCCGGCACGATGATCGCGCTCATTCCGATCGTGGTCATGTTCTCGTTCATGCAGCGGTTCTTCTTCCAGGGCGTCCAGGAGGGCGCGGTGAAGGGATGATCCGCACCCGATGAACGCCGTCGTCGAGCCCGCTTCGGGCCCGCTCGATCCGCCGTCGTCTCGCCCCCGAGTTCCAGTGCTCGGGGGCGAGGTGTTCTCGTTCGCGTACCGGCCCGCGGACGGCGTCCAGCGGGTCGCGCTGGATTCCGTCGTCCCGGCGAGTCCCGTCGTCCCGGTGAGTCCCGTCATCCCGGTGAGTCCCGTCGTCCCGGTGAGTCCCGTCATCCCGGCGGACGCCGGGATCTCCTCGCCCTCCTCAGTTGAGCCCCGCTCCTCGTTCGTGACCTCAGACACCGAACTCCACTGGGCCTTCTACGCCGACGACGGGGCCGCCCTGCGGCCGCCCTGGTCGTCGCTCGCGGTCTGTCCCGACGTTGTCTTCGACGACGGTTCTCGGTTGTCCGACGGCATTCCGGGACGCGGCCCCGCCATCGATCGCTACGCCTTCGAGGTGACTCCGGCTAGCCAGTTCGCCGCGCTCTGGAGCATGCCGCAGCAGTGGAACGCGAACACCGTCTCGCTGGCCCCGTGGGCCGGACGCCGCGTCCGGGCGGTCGAGGTGGTGCTGGGCGATCCATCGCTGGTCGGGGTGGAGGACGAGGTCGTCCGCGGATTCGTCGAGGTGGTGCTGCGCGAGCCGGACGCGCCGGAGCCGGGCTCGCCGGCGGAGTGGGTGGACACCCGGCGGGGCACCCACACCGGCCCCGGGTTCTCCCGCGGGAACACGATCCCGGCCGTCGCACACCCCCACGGCTTCGTCTTCCTCACCCCCGCGACCGACGCCGCCGACACCCGTTGGCCCTACCGCTGGGGCGTCCACGACGAGCCCGCCGGACGCCGGCTGGCGGCGCTGCAGACCTCGCACCAGCCCAGTCCGTGGATCGGCGACCACGGCGTGCTGCAGTTCCTGCCGTTCGTGCCCTCTGCCGGCGCGCCGGCCGAGCCCGGCGGCCACATCGTGCCGGGCAGCGAGGTGGCCCGGCCGCACCGCTACGCCGCGACGCTGGCCGAGGGCGTCGAGATCGAGGCCACGACGACCCGCTCGACGGTGGCCGTCCGGGTGCGCGGTGACCAGGTGGCCTGGCTGCTGCTCGGTTGGCCGGACGGCGACGGCGCGCTGCATCTGGAGTCGCTCCCTGACGGCCGGGCGATGATCCGCGGCTGGATCGGCGAACGACCGGACGCCGCCTGGGGCAACGCGCCGCGGATGTACGTCTACGGCGAGACGTCCGAACCGGCGACGGCGGAGGCCTGGGGCGCACCCCACGGTCTCGGGCTGACGGCGTCCGGCGAAGTCGAACTGCGGGTGGCGACGTCCTTCGTCTCGGTCGAGCAGGCCGGCCGCACGCTGTCGCTGGAGGCCCCCTGGCAACGGGTCTTCGACCAGCTGGTGGACGAGTCGCGGGAGCGCTGGGACGCCGTCTGCAGCGTCATCGAGGTGCCACCGCCGGCCGACGACCGGTATGCGTTGGCGCACCGCGAGCTGCGGGCGACGCTCGCCCACGCGCTGTACCGGCTGCGGCTCTACCCGAACGCCGCGTTCGAGAACACCGGCAGCGCCGAGGCCCCGGAGTGGCGGTTCGCCGACGTGTTCGCGGGCGCGGGCTCGTACGGCGAGGAGGCGACGGAGCTGCCGGTCGTACCGGGCAGGCTGGTGGTCAACAACGGCTACTGGGACAGCTACCGCACCGTCTGGCCGCTGCTCGCGCTGCTGGACGCCGACGCCACCGGCGAGCTCCTCGACGGGCAGCTGGAGCAGGTGCGCCGCGGCGGCTGGACGGCCCGGTGGAGCGGGCCCGGGTACATCGACTGCATGGTGGGCACCTCCAGCGACCAGATCTACGCCCAGGCCGCCCGGCTCGGCGTGCGGGGGTTCGACCGGGAGCTGGCCTACGAATCCGGCTGGCGCAATGCCTGTGAGCCCAGCCCGGACGTTCGCACCGGGCGGGCCGGGACCGCGACGGCGCGGTTCACCGGCTATGTGCCGCGCGAGATCCACGCCGGGTCGTCCTGGACGATCGAGGCAGCGATCGGCGATGCCGCGTTGGGCCGATTCGCAGACCTGTTCGCCGCCACGGCGTCCGACCCGGCCAGATTCCGCGCGCACGCCCGGTACTTCGCCAACCGGGCGCTGTCCTATCGCCAGCTGTTCGACGCCGGCACCGGCTTCTTCCGCGGCCGCGATCGTGACGGCGCCTTCGCCGACGGCTTCGATCCGCGGATCTGGGGTGGCGACTACGTCGAGACCAACGCCTGGGGCATGTCGGTCTCGGCGGTGCACGACGGCGCCGGCCTGGCGGCGCTGTTCGGTGGTCCGGGGGCGCTGCGCGAACACCTGGATCGGCTGTTCGCCGAGCCCGAGTCGATCGTCGCGCCGTATCGCCCCGGGTTGGTGGTTCACGAGCAGCTCGAGGCCCGGGCGGTCCGTGCCGGCATGTGTGCGCTGTCCAACCAGCCGGCCCACCACATTCCGTTCATGTATCTGCACACCGACCAGCCCTGGCGCGCAGCGCCGCTGGTGAAGAGCCTTGCCAAGCGCTTGTTCACCGGTGGACACATCGGCCAGGGATTCCCCGGTGACGAGGACAACGGCGAACTGAGCGGCTGGTGGCTGTGGGCCCTGCTCGGCCTCTACCCGCTCGATCCGGGCTCGGCCGAGTTGGCCGTCGGCGTCCCGCTGACGGATGAGGTGGTGCTGCACCGGGACGTCGGGACACTCCGGGTTCGGGTGATCCGCGATTCACCCGATGCCGAATACGTCGCGGCGGCGTCCTGGAACGGCCGAGCCCTGCAGCGAGCGGTGCTCACCCCGTCCGAGCTTGCCGGGCCGGGGGTGCTGGAACTGGAGCTGGTCGCCGAACCCCCGATCGAGGCGCCGCTCTGGCGGCGTTCGGACGCCGCCCGGGCCGTGTGGCGTCCGGACCTGTGCCGCGAGGAGTTCGCGATCGCCGGCCCGGGGATCGACGGTCGGCTCGCCTTCGACGACGGTGCCGATCCCGAGGGGTGCTGCGCGCTGACCCGCGGCGACTGGGTGGGTCAGGACTTCGGCGGCCCGCGACCGGTGACCGACCTCACCCTCACCGCGCTGGACGCCGTTCCCTCGGACGCCTTCGTGGTCGAAACCAGCGACGATGGCCTGACCTGGCATGAGGTACCCACCACCCATCGCGAACCCCTGCCCGCGAACCGGACGACCCCGTTCCAGCTGGCCGACCCGGCAATCGCCCGCTGCTGGCGAATCCGGGCCACGACCCCCGTCCGGCTCCGGCAGGTCGAACTCTTCGACCTCTGAGCCGAGTTCGTCAGGCCGGGCTCGCCTGGGATCTCGCCGACGGAGTGCCGCAGGTGCGAAGATCCCGGCATTCGCCGGGATGACGGGGAAAGACCGGGATGACGGGGAAGACCGGGGTGACGGGGAGAGAACCGTCCCCGCCCGTGCGAAATTCGAACGGAAAGAACCGTCCCCGCCCCCCGCTAGACCAGCAGGTCGGAGCGGTGCACCAGGGCGGCGGCGCCGATCAGCGGGGCGTCCCCGGCCAGCGCGGCGCGCTCGACCCGGACGGCCCGGGTGAACGCGTTGACGGCCCGCTCGTCGACCGCGGCGCGGATGTGATCCACGTAGTCAGCGGCCACCTGGGAGAACCCGCCGCCGACCACGGCCAGCTCCAGGTCGAGCAGGGTGGCGGCGTTCACCACACCCGTGCCGACGAAGGTGGCCGAACGCACCACGGCCGCCACGGCGAGCGGGTCGCCGGCGGCATAGGCGGCCACCAGTTCCTCACCGTCCGAACCCGTCCAGCCCTGGGAGCGGGCCCAGGCGACGGTATGCGGGCCGGACGACAGCTCCTCGACCGTCGCCGCGGCCGCCGAGCCCTCGACCCGGTCGACGATGACCTGGCCGAGGTGCCCGGCGTTCCCGGTGGCCCCGGCGATCACCCGACCGTCGGAGATGATGCCGCCGCCCACACCGGTGGAGACGACGAAGACCATGGCGTTGCGGACGCCCTGCGCCGCCCCGAGCCACAGCTCGGCCAGCGCGATGCAGGTGCCGTCCAGCCGCAGTCGGACGTCGTCGAGGCCGGTCACCCGGCGGACCACGTCGACCACAGGGAAGTCCCGTAGCCCCACCAGGTTGATCGGCGAGATAGCGCCGAGCGGCAGATTCAGCGGTCCGGCGGAGCCGATGCCGGCGGCCGCCACGTCCGCCCAGTGCGGGGAGTCGATGGCGGTGCGCAGCGCGGCGGCGATGCTAGCCGCCGCGGCGTCCGGATTCGCGGCACCCGTCTCGCCCATCGGGGCACGCCCGCGGGTGCCCGGCAGAATGGTCCCGTCGGCGCCGATGAGCGCCGCCTCGACCTTGGTGCCGCCGAGATCGATAGCTAGTGCAGCCGTCATGGCGGAACGCTATCCTAAATCGATTGAGAGAGGTAGGACTTCGGTGTTCATCGAGCTGACGAATACCCCCCGCGACTATGCCTGGGGGTCGCTGGACGGCATCGCCGGCTTCACCGGGCACCCGGCCGGCGGCGGCCCCGAGGCCGAGCTCTGGTACGGCACGCACCCGGGATCGCCCAGCCGTACCCCACGCACCTTCCCGCCCACCGACGCCGGTCACCCGACCCTGCGCGACTGGGTGGCCGCCGAACCCGGACGGCTGCTCGGCTCTCGGGACGCCACCGAGCTGCCGATCCTGCTCAAGGTGCTGGCCGCCCGGACGCCGCTGTCGCTGCAGGTGCACCCCAGCCCCGAGCAGGCCGAACAGGGCTATGCCGACGAGGTGGCCCGCGGCGTTGCCGCCGACGCCTTCGGCCGCAGCTACAAGGATCCGTACCCCAAGCCCGAGATCATCGTCGCCGTCAGCGAGCGGTTCGAGGCGCTCTGCGGCTTCCGCCCGGCCGCCGAGGTGGCCGACTTCGCCGACGACCTCGCGGAGCTGTCCGCCGGGCCGGCGCGGGCCGCGGTGGAACCGCTGCTGCGCCTGCTGGCCACCCCCACCGCGGTGGAACCCGTCGTGGACTGGCTGTTGTCGGGTGGCGCCGCCGGCTGCGTCGCGGCGGTGGTCGCACTGGCCGGCGGCGAGCCCGCCACCCGATCGCGCAGCGCCGCCACGTTCGCCACCGTCACCGAACTCGCGCAGCACTACCCGGGCGATCCCGGGGTGGTCATCGCCGCCCTGATGAACCGGGTCGTGCTGCGGCCGGGGGAGTGCCTGTACGCGCCGGCCGGCATGCTGCACGCCTACCTGCGCGGCGTCGGCATCGAGCTGATGATCGCCAGCGACAACGTGCTGCGCGGCGGGCTGACCCCCAAGCACGTCGACACCGGCGAACTGCTGCGCATCCTGTCCTTCGACCAGGCCGAGCCCGCGCTGCTGGCGCCGCGGCGACCGTCCGGCAACGTGGCGGTCTACGCCCCGCCGGCGGGCTTCGCGCTGACCGTCGTCGACCTGGCCGGCCGGCCCGAACGGCTGGGCGGCGGGCCCGCGATCCTGCTCGTCGAGCGGGGACCGGTGGAGCTGACCGGTGCCGACGTCTCGGTCACCCTGGAGCGCGGCCAGGCCGTCTTCGTCCCCGCGTCCGAGACCGCGGTGAGCGTCGGCGGTACGGGCCGGGTCTGGCTGGCGGCAACGGGGGACGCGACGGGCTGACGACCTGCGTAGACGCCGGCGTCTCGCCAGCTCTCGTCGTCCCGGGCTGGCGCGGCCTCTGGGGTAAGTGGGCGGGGCCACAGAGATCCCGGCGTCCGCTGGGATGACGAAGCCTGATGCCGGCGTGGCGGGGTCTATAGTCCGGTGGTGCGCACCGCCCTGGCCCGGATCGATCCCGTCGCCCTGGTGCTGATCGCGATCGCGTCCGTGCAGCTGGGGGCGGCGTTCGCCAAGGACCTGTTCGGCACCACCACGCCGACCGCGACCGCGTGGCTGCGGCTGTGCTTCGCCAGCCTGATCTTCCTGACCTTCGCCCGGCCCCGGCTGCGCGGACGCCGTCCGCGGGAATGGCTGATCGTCGGCGGCTACGGGCTGGCCCTGGCCGGCATGAACTGGGCCATCTACGCCAGCTTCGCCCGGATCCCGATCGGGGTTGCCGTCACCGTCGAGTTCCTCGGCCCGCTGGCGGTGGCGGTAGCGGGCTCACGGCGTCCGCGCGATCTGGTCTGGGTCGGCCTGGCGGCCCTCGGCGTGGCCCTGCTCGGGCTGCAGCCGATCGAGGCGGACTGGATCGGCCTCGGGCTGGCGCTGCTGGCCGGCGCGTTGTGGGCGGCCTACATCCTGCTGGCCGGACCCACCGGACGCCACTTCGAGGGCGTCTCCGGGGTGACCGTCGCGAGCCTGATCGGGGCCGTCCTGATGGCCGGGCCCGCGCTGGCGTTCGGCAGCCCGGTCTTCAGCCCGCACGTGCTGTGGGTCGCCCTGGCCGTCGGCCTGCTGTCGTCGGTGATCCCCTACGGGCTCGAGATGGTCGCGCTGCGCCGGATGAGGCCGGGGCTGTTCGGCATCCTGATGAGTCTCGAGCCGGCGGCCGCCGCGCTGTTCGCCCTGGTCGTGCTGGGGGAAGGGCTGAGCGTGATCGAATGCGCGGCGATGGCCTGCGTGATCGTCGCCAGTGTCGGGGCCACCCGCTCGGGCGACCGGACGGTGCCCCCGACCCGCGACTAGCGGGCGCGCTGGGCGTCCGCGGGTCACGGGCGTTGATCGGCGTCGACGGATCAGAGCGTGGGCGGGCTCGGCAACGCCCGCGGCCCCCGGATGCCGGCCTCCTTCAGCGCGTGCAGGCCGCGGTCGAGGAGTTCCCGCTGCACCGAGCCCTGCTGGTTGGGCTGGGTCTTGGCGACGATGCGGATGGTCATCCGGCCGGCCTCGACCGACTGGACGCCGACCACCCGCGGCTCCTCGAGCAGCACCTTCGCCCAGTCGGGATCGGCGTGCACCGCGGCCGCCACCCGGCTCAGGATCTCGATCACCCGCGCGGAGTCCTCGGTGGAGTCCACCGGAATGTCGAGGGTCGCCGTCGACCAGCCCTGGGACTGGTTGCCGACCCGGACGATCTCGCCGTTGCGGATGTACCAGACCTGGCCGTCCCCGTCGCGCAGCCGGGTCACCCGCAGGCCGACGTCCTCGACCGTCCCGGTGGCCTCGCCCAGGTCGACCAGGTCACCGACGCCGTACTGGTCCTCGACGATCATGAAGATGCCCGCCAGGTAGTCCCTGACCAGGCTCTGCGCACCGATGCCGAGGGCCACGCCGCCGACACCCGCGGACGCCAGCAGCGGTGTCAGCGGCACCCCGAGGGTGGCCAGGATGGTGAGCACGGTCAGCACCGCGATGACGGCGTTGGTCAGGCTGCGCAGCAGCGACCCCATGGTGGCCGCGCGGGCGGCATAGCGGGCCAGATAGAGCGGCTCGGTGGAGGCGCCCTGCGCCTCGCGACGACGCCTGGCCCGGTCCACGGCCAGATCGGAGGCGCGGCGGATCGCGCGGATCAGCAGCCAGCGTCCGACCAGCGCGGCCACCAGCGTGACCAGGATGACCAGCGGCGTCTCGGGCCAATTCCACTCGATCGCGTACGGGACCATTCCGCCATTGTCCCGGCTGGCCGGACGCCCGCCCCGGCCAACGCGCCGGGGCCGGGTAGCCTGCCGTCGTGTCCTCCACCCGTGTAGCCTTGGTCAGCGGCGCCTCCCGGGGCCTCGGTGCCGTCGTCGCCCGCCGGCTCGCCGCGGCCGGCTGGACGGTCGCCGTCAACTACCGTTCCGGGGCCGAGAACGCCGACCGGGTGGTCGACGACATCCGGCGGGCCGGCGGTGCCGCCGCGGCCTACGCCGCCGACGCCACCGACGAGGCGGCGGTCGCCGGGCTGGTCGGGAGGGTCGGCGCCGAGCTCGGCCCGGTGCTTGCGGTGGTGGCCAACGCCACCGGCCCGCAACCGGTCGTCGGGCTGGAGGAGCTGACCTGGCAGGACTACCTCGACCAGTTCCGGTTCTTCGTCAAGAGCCCGACCCTGCTCACCCAGGCCGCCCTGCCGGCCATGAAGGAGCACCGCTTCGGCCGGGTGATCCTGATCGGTTCGGACATGGTGGACCGGGCCAAGCCGGGCTGGTCGGCCTATGCCGCGGCGAAGGCCGCCGAGGCCGAGTTGGTGAAGATCTGGGCGCGCGAACTCGGCCCGCACGGGATCACCGTCAACCTGGTGGCGCCGGGCTGGATCCCGGTCGAGCGCCACGCCGGGGCCGACACGTCGGCCTATCGGGCGGAGGTGCCGATCGGACGGATGGGCACCCCCGACGACATCGCCGGCCTGGTCGGCTACCTGGCCTCGGACGCCGCCGGCTTCGTCACCGCCCAGCGGATCAGCGTCAACGGCGGCCACACCATCGCCTGAACGACCGGGGACGGTTCCTGGACCGTTCAAAGAACCGTCCCCTGGACCGTTCAAGGAACCGTCCCCTGAACCGTTCAAGGAACCGTCCCCGGATCGTTCGGGACGGTTCTCGCCGTCGGCCGGTCAGTCCTCGCCGAGGTAGGCCCGCTTCACCCGGTCGTCGCCGAGCAATTGCTCGCCCGTGCCGTCCAGGGTGATCTGACCGACCTCCAGCACGTAGGCCCGGTCGGAGAGCTTCAGCGCGGCCGCCGCGTTCTGCTCGACCAGCAGGATGGTGACGCCCTCGGACTGCAGCGCCCGGATGGTCGACATGATCCGCTGCATCATCAGCGGCGACAGGCCCATCGACGGCTCGTCCAGCATCAGCAGCCGGGGCCGGCTCATCATCGCCCGGCCGATCGCCAGCATCTGCTGCTCGCCACCCGAGAAGGTGCCGGCGGGCTGGGTGCGCCGCTCGCGCAGGATCTCGAACAGGTCGTAGACCCGCTCCAGGTCCGTGGCAACGCCGTCGGCGTCCGAGCGCGCGAACGCCCCCAGCAGCAGATTGTCCTCCACGGTGAGCCGCGGGAAGATCCGGCGTCCCTCCGGCGAATGCGCCAGGCCCTTCATCACCACCTGGTGTGCGGGGGTGCGGTCGATCCGCTCGCCCTCGAACCAGATCTCGCCCGACTCGGGACGCAGCAGGCCCGAGATGGTGCGCAGCGTGGTGGTCTTGCCGGCACCGTTGGTGCCCAGCAGCGAGACCACCTGGCCCTGCTCGACGGCGAAGCTGATGCCCTTGACCGCCTTCACCTTGCCGTAGGCGACCACCAGATCCTTGACCTCAAGCATTGTCCGCCCCGTCCTGCGTCTCCGGTGATCCGATGTAGGCCTCGATCACCCGCGGATCGGATTGCACCTGCGCGGCCGTGCCCTCGACCAGCGTCTTGCCGCGCACCAGGCAGAGCACCCGGTCGCACAGGTTGAAGATGAACCGCATGTCGTGCTCGATCACCACGATCGCCAGCCCCGAATCGCGGATCTTGAAGATCAGCTCCTCGGCCTGCCGCGTCTCCTGCGGGTTCATGCCGGCGGTCGGCTCATCGAGCAGCAGCAGCTTGGGATCGGTGGCCAGCGCCCGGGCGATCTCCAGCCGGCGCTGGTCGCCGTAGGGCAGGTTGCGGGCCAGGTGACCACCCTGGCCCTTCATCCCCACGTAGGCGAGCAGTTCGATGGCCCGCTCGCGGGTCTCGGCCTCCTCGCGGCGGAACTTCGGGCCGCGGACGATGGAGGTGACCGCCATCGCCGACGTCCGGCAGTAGCGGCCCACCATGACGTTCTCCAGCGCCGTCATGTTGGGGAACAGCCGGATGTTCTGGAAGGTGCGGGCCATGCCGGCCATCACCACCTTGCGCGGCTTGGGCGGCAGCACCTCGCCGGCGAACCGCACCTCGCCGCTGGTCGGCTTGTACAGGCCGGTCAGGCAGTTGAAGAAGGTGGTCTTGCCGGCGCCGTTGGGCCCGATCAGGCCGACGATCTCACCGGAATGGACTGTCAGGTCGACGTCGTCGACCGCCACCAGGCCGCCGAACCGCATGGTCACGTTCCGGGCGGACAACATCTCCTGCTTGCCGACCTGATGACCCGGCAGGTCACCGGTGAGCAGGACGTCGTCGATGCTCATGAGCCCTCCTCCGCGAACTCGTACGGCAGGTCTTCCTCGATCTCGTCGACCAGATCCTCGTCGTCGGCATGGAACTCCAGCACCCGCCGCTGGTTGGGGATCATGCCCTCGGGCCGGACCCGCATCATGATCACCATCAGCAACCCGAACAGCAGCATGCGGTACTCGTTGACGAAACGCAGCTTCTCGGGCACCAGCTTGAGCAGCGCCGCGCCGAGGACGACGCCCATCACGGTGCCCATGCCGCCGAGCACCACCGCGGCCAGCAGGAAGGCCGACTCCAGGAAGATGTACTGGTCGGGGGTGACCGACTGGTCGACATGGGCCTTGACCGCGCCGGCCAGGCCGGCCAGGAAGGCGCCGCCGGCGAAGGCGAGCAGCTTCAGCCCGAAGACGTTGACACCCATCGCCTCGGCCGCCTTCTCATCCTCGCGGATGGCGACCCAGCCGCGGCCGATCCGGGAGTGGTTGAGCCGGGTGAAGACCAGCACGATCACCGCCATGATCAGCAGCATCAGGAAGAAGTAGTTCGAGAACCGGCCCAGCGGGATGCCGGCCACGACGTGCACCGCGCCGAAGTCGAAGCCGAACAGGTTGAGGTTCGGGATCGCCGGGATGCCGGACGAGCCGTGCACCAGGTCGGGTCCGTCGCTGCCGTCCAGGTTGCTCATGGTGATCCGGAAGATCTCGCCGAAGGCGAGCGTGACGATGGCCAGGTAGTCGCCCGAGACCCGCAGCGTCGGCGAGCCGATGATCAGGCCCAGCGTCGCCGAGACCAGGCCGGCGATCAGCATCACCACGATGAACGGGGGCTTCCAGCCGATCGTGGCGAACGCCGACTGGCTCATCGTCGCCGCCGTGAAGGCGCCGGCGCCGAGGAAGGCGATGTAGCCCAGGTCGAGCAGGCCGGCCAGGCCGACCACGATGTTCAACCCGACCGCGGTGGCCGCGAAGATCAGCACCTGGGTGGCGATCGACATGTTGGCGTCCGAGCCGTTCTGGGTGAACGGGAACAGGAAGGCCACGGCGAAGGCCGAGAAGACCAGCACGGTGCGATGGCGGCGGCTGACCGCCGAGAGCCATCCGCCGATTCCGCTGCGCAACAGGAAGGCGGTCAGGACGCCGGCGAAGGCGAGGATCACCACGAAGGTGCCGCCGTCGACCTGGTTGAGCGCGTAGGCGGCCAGCATCAGTCCGGCCAACAGCACCAGCGCGATCGCCACGATGTCCACCCAGGGGGCGGTGCGGGCCCGCTCGAGGCTGGGCTGGCGTCCGGCGGTGAGCAACCGGCTGCCGACGAAGCCGGCGAGCGCCGCGACCAGCGCGACCCAGCCGCCCCATTCCACCGTGACCAGGCCGCCGAGTTCGAGGGTGATCGCGATCAGCACGATGCCGATGTAGACCAGCACGCCGATGCCGGTGGCCTTGGCGCCCCGCGTCCAGCCGGCCCGCTTGCTGATCCTCAGCAGCGGGGGGAAGAGCTTGCGGGCGTCGGCCCACGGCTCGATCCAGCCCATCGCCGCGCAGAACGCCAGGATCAGGCCGAGGAACATGCCCAGGAACTGCAGCGTCGAGGGCCCGCCCAGATAGGACATGTCGTCGAGGGCGTCGCCGCTGTAGGCCCAGGGCAGGTAGGCGGACGCCGCGAAGAGCAGGCCGCCGGCCAACGCCAGCACACGGCCGACGGTGTGATAGCGCTTCTGCAGCGCGGGGGTGAAGATCGTTGGGATTCTCATGCGCGATCCACCACCTTCGCCCCGACCAGACCCTGCGGCCGGAAGACCAGGATCAGGATGAGTAGCACGAACGCCCAGACGTCCTTCCAGGCGGGTCCGCCGAACTGGCCGGGAATGAACGAGGTGGCCATCGCCTCGACCACCCCGAGGGTGAGGCCTCCGACCACCGCTCCGTTGATGTTGCCGATGCCGCCGAGCACCGCGGCGGTGAACGCCTTCAGGCCGGCCAGGAAGCCCATCTTGAAGTCGATGTTGCCGTAGCGCAGGCCACTGGCCAGGCCGGCGACCGCGGCCAGCGCGGCGCCGACGGCGAACGCGATCACGATGATCCGGTCGACGTCGATGCCCATCAGCCGGGAGGTGTCCGGATCCTGCGAGACCGCCTGCATGGCGCGTCCGGTGCCGGTCTTGTTGACGAACCACCACAGGAACGCCCAGCAGACGCCGAGCGCGCCCACCACGAAGAAGTTGCCGCGATGGATCAGCAGGCCGCCGACGTTGACGGCGTCCCCGGTGAAGAACTCGATCTGCGGGAACGGAATGGCCGACTTGGCGTCCGGGAAGCCGGGGATCCGGCCGTAGAACAGCCGGACGAACTCCTGCAGGAAGATCGAGATGCCGATCGCCGTGATCAGTGGCGCCAGCCGCGGGGCGTTGCGCAGCGGACGGTAGGCGAACCTCTCCATCACCACCGCGGTGAGCACCGCCACGAGCATGCCGCCGACCAGCATCAGCGGCAGGTTCCACCAGGCCGTGGAGCCGCCCGTCACCCAGCTCAGGACGATCCAGGTGGACAGCGCCCCGAAGGCGCCGATCATGAAGATCTCGCCGTGGGCGAAGTTGATCAGTTGGATGATGCCGTAGACCACCGTGTAGCCGACGGCGATCAGCGCATACAGCGCGCCGAGCGACAGGCCGTTCAGCAACTGGTCGAGGAAAAACGTCACGCCCGCCTCCCATCCCGACTGTGGGGAGCCGCCCGGAAGCGACTCCCCACAGAATCAGTGTCGATGCTTACTTCAGCTCGCCGGTCTGCTTCGGCACCCACTTGCCGCCCTCGACCACGTAGACGGTGAGCGTCTTGGTGATCGCGTCGCCGTACTGGTCGAAGCCGACCTTGCCGGTGGCGCCGTCGAAGCTCACCGAGGCGATGGCGTCGATCGTCGCCTGGCGGGCCGACTTGGCGTCGGTCGCGCTGGCCAGTGACGTCTTCAGCGCGGCGATGATCGCGTTCGCGGCGTCGTAGGCGTAGGCGCCGTAGGCGGAGTAGCCGTCGGAGTACCCGGCGGCCTTGTAGGCGTCGACGTACGACTTGCCGGAGGCCAGCGACTCGATCGGAGCGCCCACCGAGGTGGCGAGGTCGCCGTCCGACTTGGCACCCGCCAGCGAGATGAACTTGGCGTCGTAGATGCCGTCGCCGCCCATCAGCGGAACGTTCAGGCCCTTGTCCTTCATTTGCTTGCTCATCGGGCCGGCCAACTGGAACTCGGTTCCGAAGTACACCGCCTGGGGACTCTTGGCCTTGACCAGGTCGATGACCGTGGAGAAGTCCTTGTCGTCCTTGTTCACCGTCTCGCTGGCGACGACGTCACCGCCGAGTTCGGTGAACTTCTTGGCGACCGCACCGGCGAGGCCCTGACCGTAGGGCTTCTTGTCATGCACGACGGCCAGCTTCTTGATGCCCGACTCGAACAGGTACTGCGCGGCGAACGGGCCCTGGATGGCGTCGGTGGTGCAGACCCGGAAGTACCCGGCGTAGGTGCGGCTCGGCTTGGTGAGATCGGCACCCTGGGTCAGGTTGGGGCTGGTGTTGGCCGGCGACACCATCACGATCTTGGCGTCGTTCAGGATCGGCTGAACCGGCTGGGCGACGCCCGAGTTCAGGGTGCCGACGACACCGATCACCTGGTCGTCCGCGGCCAGCTTGGTGGCGGCATTGGCGCCGACGTCGGCGGTGGCCTGGTCGTCCTCAGCAGCCAGCTCGAGCTTCCAGCCGGGGATCGCGTTGCTGTCGTTGGCCTGCTTGATCGCCAGGTCGACCGAGTTCTTGATGCCGAGACCCATCACCGACAGGTCGCCGGTGAGTGGTGCGATCACACCGATCTTCGCGGTCTTGGTGGCGCCGTCCGTGCTGCCGGTGCCCGGCTCGGTCCGACTACCGCAGGCGGTGAACAACAGTGACGCGCTCAACAGGGCGGCGGCGCCCCCGAGCAGCTTCTTGTTACGCACATTTCCTCCTTGTTGCTCGCGACACGCCGTCGCGATGATGTCGAGAACTATTGCGGGAGAGGACACGCAAACGAAGCTCGGTGGCCCGATCGTTGATCGATTGTGACCATGCTGCAACTTTCCGTGTGCGCATCCGGCGTCCCGTTGGTGTTGCAGGCATCTAACCCGCTGGGACGCCCCGACGCCAGCACCTGGGCCGCGACGCGCACAGTGCGGGGCTCGAGCGACCCCTGGCGCTCAACTCAGCAGGGCCGGAACGACCTCGACGATCGGTTCGCGGTGCACCGATCGGGCGAGGGCGTCGTAGTCGGTCGGCTCTCCGTTCACGATGATCACCGCCGCACCCCGACGGTGGGCGTACGGCACCAGCCCGGCGGCCGGGTGGACGGTCAGCGAGGTGCCGATCACCAGCAGCACGTCGGCCTCTTCGACCGCGGCCAGTGCGGCGTCGATGTGGGCCGGGTTCAGGTTCTCCTCGAACAGGATCGTGGTGGCGCGCACGATTCCGCCATCGAAGGGGCACCGCGGGTCGGTCTCGCCCCGGTGCACCCGGTGCACCATCTCGGTCATCGGCCCGGTGGCCCGGCACGACTCGCAGCGCCAGGTGCGGCTGTTGCCGTGCAGCTCGATGACCAGTTCGGGATTGGAGCCGGCCAGTTGGTGCAGGCCGTCGGTGTTCTGGGTGATCAGCCCGGTCAGCCGGGCGCCGTGTTCCAGGCCGACGAGGGCGCGATGGGCCGCATTGGGTTCGGCGTCGTAGACCGGCGACTCGGCGCGGAACCGCCAGGCCTTGGCCCGGACCTGGGGATCGCGCAGGTACCAGGACAGCGTGGAGACGCGTTCGGCGTCCGGGTCGAGGGTCCAGCGGCCCTGCGGCCCGCGGAAATCGCCGATGCCGGATGCCGTCGAGATGCCGGCGCCGGTGAGCACCGCGATCCGGTCGGCCTGCCGCAACAGGTCGCGGGCCACCTCCACGTCGTGCACGCCTCAGTGTGACAAGAGCGGACCGTCCGGAACAACGGAGTCGGACCACGCGCGCCGACTCGAGCGTTCTGGGGCAGGGGTGTGTCGGCCAGAACGCTCAGAACTCCGCGCGACGCTCGACGGCGACCGCGCGGCCGGCGCATAACGCTCGGATCGACGCGGAATAGTCTGTCGGCGGGCGGCGTTCGACCGTATAGTTGAAACAGCAACTACTTTGGGAGCAGCAATGCAGTTCGGCATCTTCAGCGTCGGCGACATCACCACCGATCCGACCAACGGGGTCACCCCGACCGAGCACGACCGGATCAAGTCCGCGGTCGCCATCGCGTTGAAGGCCGAGGAAGTGGGCCTGGACGTGTTCGCGACCGGCGAGCACCACAATCCGCCGTTCCACCCCTCCAGCCCGACCACCCTGCTCGGCTACATCGCCGCGAAGACCGACCGGATCATCCTGTCCACCGCGACCACGCTGATCACCACCAACGACCCGGTGAAGATCGCCGAGGACTACTCGGTGCTGCAGCACCTGGCCGACGGCCGGGTCGACCTGATGCTGGGACGCGGCAACACCGGTCCGGTCTACCCCTGGTTCGGCAAGGACATCCGCGACGGGATCAGCCTGGCCGTGGAGAACTACGCGCTGCTGCGTCGGCTGTGGCGCGAGCCGGTGGTCGACTGGGAGGGCAAATTCCGGACGCCGCTGCAGGGCTTCACCCTTGCCCCGCAGCCGCTGGACGGCGTACCGCCGTTCGTCTGGCACGGCTCGATCCGCAGCCCGGAGATCGCCGAGCAGGCCGCCTTCTACGGCGACGGCTTCTTCCACAACAACATCTTCTGGCCGATGAGCCACACCCGGCAGATGGTCAACCTGTACCGCCGCCGCTGGGAGCACTACGGCCACGGCCCGGCCGACACCGCCATCGTCGGGCTGGGCGGACAGTTCTTCATGCGCCGCAACAGCCAGGACGCCGTCGCTGAGTTCCGGCCCTACTTCGACAACGCGCCGGTCTACGGCCACGGCCCGAGCATGGAGGATTTCGCCGCGCAGACCCCGCTCACCGTCGGCTCGCCGCAGCAGGTGATCGAGCGGACGCTCTCGTTCCGCGATCAGGTCGGCGACTACCAGCGCCAGCTCTTCCTGGTCGACCATGCCGGCCTGCCGCTGAAGACCGTGCTGGAGCAGCTCGACCTGCTGGGCGAGATCCTGCCCGCGCTGCGCGAGGGCTTCGCCCAGGGCCGTCCGGCACAGGTTCCCGAGGCTCCCACGCACGCCTCGCTGGTGGCTGCCGCGCTGGCCGAGCGGGCGTCCGCCGAGCAGTCCGTCGATGAGCCCGCGGTCGCCGTCGACGACGTGACCGGACGCAGCCGGTACCAGGCCGCCGAGAGCGGAGAACCCCGATGAGCGAGCGCACCCTGGTGGTGATCAGCGCCGGCGTCGGCACCCCGTCGTCCAGCCAGCTGCTGGCCGACCGGCTGGCCCAGGCCAGCCAGCGGGTGCTGGCCACCGCCGGCGCGCCGGTCGAGGTGCGGCACATCGAACTGCGCACGCTGGCCAGCGACCTGGCCCACCACCTGACCAGCCACGTGCCCTCCCCGGCGCTCGCGGACGCCTACGCCGCGGTCGGCCGGGCGGTCGGGGTGATCGTGGTCAGCCCGGTCTTCAACGCCTCCTACTCGGGGCTGTTCAAGATGTTCTTCGACCTGCTGGACGAGGGCACCATGGCCAGCCGGCCGGTGCTGCTGGCCGCGACCGGTGGAACCGCCCGGCATTCGCTGGTGATCGACACCGCCCTGCTGCCGCTGTTCCACTACCTGAAGGCGGCGATCGCCCCGCTCGGGGTGTTCGCCGCGACCGGCGACTGGGGTGATCCGTCCGGACACCTCGGCAAGCGAGTCGAGGCGGCGTCCCGGGCCTTCGCCGAGCTGGTGGTCGAGCGCCCCGGCACCGAGGTGGCCGACGAGTTCGACGTGGACATCGACTTCACCGACCTCCTGCGCGGTTAGCGGTCGAGATCCGCCAGCGGTCAGGAGTGCTCCCAGAGAGTCGACAGCGGTAGCCCCCAGATGCCCTGGGCGAGTTGGAGGGGCTCGGTCGACAGACCCAGCACGGCGCCACCGATGAACCGGTCGCCGAGGCGGTCGGCCAGCTGCCGGATGCCGCGCACGTGATCGCTCCGATACGTGGAGGACGCCTTCACCTCAATGAGGAAGACGCGACCGTCGCCGTACTCGATCACGTGGTCCACCTCGAGCCCGTTCCGATCCCGGAAGTGATAGAGGTCGTACTCCTCGGCCGACCAGCCGCGTTGCTTGGTCAGTTCGCCGGCCACGAACGCCTCGAGTTGAGCACCGAGTGCGGTCGCTGCAGTCAGTGACTCGAGAGCCGTCGCGCGGAGTCGGGCGAGTCTTGCTGCGAGCCCGCAGTCAGCGACCGCGACCTTGTGGCGGCCGATCTCGCGTTTGGTGAGATTCGCACCCCAGGGCGGCAGATCGTTGGTCAGGTAGAGCGTCGCCAGCGCAGCCAGATAGGTGTTGATGGTCGACTTGGGTATGGACAGTGCGTCGGCGAGGCGGGTGGGGACGAGTTCCCCGCCCTGATTCGCCGCGACGAGTCGCAGCACGGCGCTCAACCGATCGCTGGACAAGCCACGCGACACGTCGTAGACGTCGCGGGTGAGCAGGCGATCGAGGTAGCTGTCGAACCACGCGGCTCGAAGGCGGTCTGGCAGGTTGCGGACCTCGGGATAGCCGCCGCGAATCAGGGCATCGACGTAGTCGGTTCGTGACCAGGACGACCGCACCTTCGCTGCTTCGGTTCCCCACGCATGCACCACCCAGGCCGCGAAGTCGTCTGGGCGTTCACTGAGCTCGCCCTGACTCAGGCCGTGCAGATCGACCGTGACCGCGCGGCCGGCGAGCGAGTCGGGCGTGCGTGACAAGCGCAGGAGATCGGATGATCCGGTCATGATGAAGCGACCCGGTCGGCGGTCGGAGTCGATCGCAGACTTGACGGCCAGCAACAGGGTGGGGTCGCGCTGCACTGCGTCGATCACGAGGGTGCCCGAACCGGCTTGGCTGACGAACGCTCGCGGGTCCAGGCGCGCGGCTTCGGCAACGTCGATGTCGTCCATGCTGACGCTGACGTGCGAGCGACCTGTGACCAGCATCTGCGCGAGCGTGCTCTTGCCGACTTGACGGGCACCTTGGACCACCACGGCCGGGAATACCTGGAGGAACTCCTTCGCGCGAGGCAGGAGATGCCGGCGAATCAGGTCGTTCACAAGCACGAGCGTATCGCAGCTCGAACTTTTGCTGGTCCCATGCCGAACTTTTGCTGGCATCCTGTCGAACTCTTGCTCGACTCGTGTCGGACTTTTGCTGCCCGGTGGGTGGTAGGTCGTGGGTCATGACTGGTAGGCGACCAGGCACCTGGCCGACTCCTCGATGGTGTCCTGCCAGGGCCGCGGGGTCCACCCGAGCAGCCGACGGGCCTTCGCGCTGGTCGCCGTCCGGCGCTGGCCGAGCAGCGGGACCAGGTCGCCGATCTGGGGGTCGAAGCGGCCGGCCAGCCGGACCAGCCAGTCCGGCAGGGTGCGCCGCGGGACGCGGGCGGCGTCCGTGCCGAGCCGTTCGCGCAGCAGCGCCGCGATCTGGGGCATCGAGACCGGGCCGGCGCCGCAGGCGATGAATCGCTCGCCGGCCGCTTCCGGTGACTCCAGTGCCAGCAGGTGCAGCTCGGCGACGTCGCGGACGTCGACGATGCCCATCCACAGGTTGGGGACGCCCGGCGTCCCGCCCAGCAGGGTGCGGATCAGCCCCAGGGACGAGGTCGCCTCCGGGCTGAGCGCCGGGCCGAAGATGCCGGCCGGGTTGACCACCGTCAGTTGGAGGTCGCCGCCCTCGGCGGCGAGGAAGCCCCAGGCGGCCCGCTCGGCGAGCGCCTTGGAGGTCACGTAGGCGCTCATCGGGCCGCCGCCGATGATCGTCCAGTCCGACTCGTCGAACGGCGTCGGCCGGTCGGGATGGCCGTAGTAGACCGCTCCGCAGCTGGAGGTGTACACCACCCGTCGGACGCCGGCGTCCCGGGCCGCCCGCAGCACGCGCAGGGTGCCGTCCACCGCCGGACGGATCACGGCCTCGGCGTCCCTGGTCGCGGTCAGCGGCGAGGCGACGTGCAGGACGCCGGAGCAGCCCGCCATGGCATCCGGCCAGCCGTCGTCGCCGAGGAGGTCGGCGACCGCGAACTCCAGGCCGTCCGCCGGGGCGCCGGCACGGGTGATCGCGCTGCGCACCCGGTCGGCCTTGCCCGCATCGCGCACCGTGGTCCGGACCCGGTAGCCGCGCCGCAGCAGCGCCGCGACGCACCAGGCGGCCAGATAGCCGGTGCCGCCGGTCACCAGCTCGAGTTCACCCATCGCCGCATCCTTTCGTTAGCCGATCGGCTAATGAGATATCGCGGACGCGGCCCGCTGAACCTGGGCGATCCCGGGCTGCAGCGCGAGCCGGGCGCCGCCCGCATTCTCGACGCGCTGGCCGACCGCGGCCTGCGGCTGCTCTTCGGCGACGCGCCGAGTGTCGATCAGCGGGCCGCGTTCTGGCTGATCCTCGACCTGGGCCCGGTGCTGCGCAGGCTCGACGAACTGCCGGAGGCGGAGCTGCGCGCCGTCGTCGAACGGCTCTGCCTGCGCGTCGCCGGCTCGGTGTAGCCGCGTCCGGTTTCCCCGGGTCTGGCACTCTGGCAGCGTGTCGCTCGCCCAACGGTTCTGGCTGACCCTCGGCGCCGTCCTGCTCGCCACGGTGCTGGCCCTGGTGGTGTTCGACGCGCAGCTGACCGCCGGCTTCCGGACGGCCGGGCCGGGCACGCCGTCACCGACCAGCGGGCCGATCCGCGGCGCCCCGGGGCTGGGCGATCCCTACCTCCCGGACGCCGGCGGCACGGGCTTCGACGTCCAGCACTACGACGTCCGGCTGAGCGCGACGCAGCCGGGGCAGGAACTGCGCGGCAGCACCACGGTCACCGCGATCGCCACCCAGGATCTGGACGCGTTCCACCTCGACCTGTTCCTGCCCGCCGGCAGCGTGACGGTGAACGGGGCACCGGCCACCTTCACCCAGCGCCGCGACGACCTGGCCATCACCGCCCCGGCGACCTCCGGGTCGCCCGCGATCCCCTCCGGGTCGACCTTCACGGTGACGATTGCCTACGCCGGCGATCCGGGCGACGTCGACCTGCCCGGTCCGAGCGCCCACTACGCCGACGGCAAGGAGTTCCTGATCGCCGGTGAGCCCTTGTCCGCCTCGCTGTGGTACCCCGCGAACGATCACCCCAGGGACGCCGCGACCATGCGGTTCGCGCTCACCGTGCCGCGCGGCACCGAGGCGATCTCGGCCGGCCGGCTGGTGGAACGCGGCCCCGACCCCGACCAGCCGGACGCCGACCGCTGGGTCTGGCAGGTGGACGCGCCCACCGTCACCTACGCCACCTTCCTCGCCGTCGGCGACTACCGCGTCGAGCAGGGCACCGCGGACGGTCGCCCGTTCGTCTACGCGGTCAGCACCCGGCTGAGCGCCGAGGACCAGACCCGGGCACTGCGCTGGCTACGGACGACGCCGGCGGCGATCCGGAAGCTGGAGAACTACCTCGGTCCCTACCCGTTCAGCGGCACGGGTGGCTTCGTGCCGTCGGTCGCGCCGCGCTGGGGCGGCCTGGAGACCGCGATGAACCCGGTCTACCACCCCAACGTGGTCGGGAACGAGGCGGTGCTCAACCACGAAACCGCCCACATGTGGTTGGGCGACACGATCACCTTGACCGAGTGGAACGACCTGTTCAACAACGAGAGCCTGACCAGTTACGCGGAGTGGCTGACCACCAGCGGCAGCAGCCCGCCCCGCAACTTCGATCGGCTCTACCGCGGCCGGGCGAACGACGACAAGTTCTGGGCCCCGGCGCTGTCCGACCCCGGTCTGGACCAGCTCTTCGTCCGGGTCTACGACCGCGGGCCCACCGTCGTGCACGCCCTGCGCAACCGGATGGGGGACGAGACCTTCTTCACCTTCCTGCGGGCCTGGGCACAGCAACGCGGGCCGCGCAGCCTGGAGGACTTCCGCCGCGAGGCCGACGCGGCCACCCCCGAGGACCTCACCAGGTTCTTCGCCGAATGGCTCGATCAGACCGACCGGCCCGAGCCGACCGCCGAGAACGGCGTGCCGCGCTAACCGCCCAGTACCTTCGGGACGTGCGCCAGCAGCGCCACGATGGACTGACCACCGGGTGTCTCCACCGCATCCGCGGCGGCATACAGGGCGCGGTTCACGGCGTCCATCAACCGGTCCCGGTCGCCGGTGACCAGGGCGACCGCCCGCTGCAGCGCCACCGACACCGCGGTCTGCTTCTCGGCCGGCAGGAACGGCACCTGGCCCAGGGCGGTGACCAGGATGATCCGCACCTGATCGGTGTCGTCGGCGCGGACGGACGCCGCCGCGGACGCCGAACCGGGGGCCGGCAGACGGTCGCCTGGCGGCAGCGGACGGGCGGGCACCGATCCAGTGGGCGGTTCGGCGGCCGGACGGCCGGGCGCGGGTGAGACGTCCGGGAGCCCCGCCGGCGGCGGGACCGGCTCGGCGGGCGCGAGGCCCGCGCTGGGTTCGATCGCCACCACCTCGCGGAAGCGCGGGACGACGGCGGTCAGGCCCAGCTCTCGGTGGATCCGGGCCGCCAGGGCGGCCGCGGAGTCCTGCTCGCCGTGGACGCAGAACACCGTCCGCGGCGGCGGGGTGAGGGCGGCCAGCCAGTCGATCAGGTCGGAGCCGTCGGCGTGCACCGAGAACTCCGAGTCCTGCACGATCTCGGCCCTGACCGGCACGAACCGGCCGCGGAACTTCATCTCGGTGGCGCCCTCCAGCAGGGTGCGGCCCCGGGTGCCGACGCCCTGGTAGCCGGTGAACACCACCGCGTTGCGCGGATCGGGCAGCAGGTGCTCGAGATGGTGCAGCACCCGCCCGCCGGTCGCCATCCCCGACGACGACACGATGATGCACGGCCGCTCGGGCCGGTTCAGCCGCTTGGACTCCTCGGCGTCGGTCACCTCCCGCAGGTTCGGCAGGTCCATGAACTCCTCCAGGTGCAGGTCGGGACGCAGCCCGCCGGTGCGCCCGGCGTCCCGGTAGACGGCCAGCGCGGCGACTGCCATCGGCGAGTTCACGAAGATCGGGACGTCGGGGATCTGCCCGCCGCGGCGCAGCTGGGCCAGTGCACGCAGCACCACCGGCGTCCGGTCGACGGCGAAGGCGGGGATCAGCACCGTGCCGCCGCGGGCGATGGTCCGGCGGATGACCTCGGCCAGGAGCTCGTGCGGGTGACCGTCCGGGTCGGGATGCTCGCGGTCGCCGTAGGTGGATTCGACCAGCACGTAGCCCGCGCCCGGCGGAATCTCGCGGGATTCCAGCAGCGGGTGGTCGTGCCGGCCCAGATCGCCGGAGACCAGCACCGAGGCGTCCCCGTACCGCAGGGTGACGCTCGCCGAACCGAGGATGTGGCCGGCCCGGGTAAGCCGCAGGATCAACCCCTCACCGAGGTCGAGGTCGGTGTCGTAGGGCACCGCGCGCAGCAGCGGCAGCGTCCGTTCGACGTCCGCGACGGTGTACAGCGGCAGCGGCGGGTCGTGCCGGGAGTAGCCGCCCTCGGCGGCGTAACCGGCCTCCCGCTCCTGCAGGTGCCCGGCGTCCATCAGCACGATCTCGGCGAGCCGGGCGGTCGCCTCGGTGCACCACACCGGCCCGGTGAAACCTCCCGCGACCAGGGCGGGAAGGTAGCCGCAGTGGTCCATGTGGGCGTGGGTGAGGACGACGGCGTCCAGGCTGGCGGGAGCCACCGGGAACTCGGCCCAGTTCAGCTCCCGCCACTTCTTCTCGCCCTGGAACATGCCGGCGTCGACGAGTACCCGGCGGCTGCCGACGGTGAGCAGGTGCTTGGAGCCGGTGACGGTGCCGGCGCCGCCGAGGAAGGTGAGGCTGATCGGTGTCGCCATCAGCGGACGACCACCGCGTCGTAGAGGTCGGCGAAGGCGCGGACGCGCTTGCGGTAGTGCGCCTCGCGCCCGGCCGCCGGGCTCACCCGGTCGCCCTGCTCGACGGGGGCGAACCGGGTGTCCGGGTCGAGGATCTCCAGCGCCTGCATGGCGGTTCCGTGCAGCGTCGAGCGCTTGATGGTGATCGGGATGACGTCGACCTCGATGGCGTCGGCCAGCACCTGCAGCAATCCGGGCACCTCGGCGGTGACACTGCCGGTGGCCAGCACCCGCTGGGCGTCGCCGGCGGCCCGCGTGAGCTGGGCGAGCATCCGCTGGTAGGACAGCGCGACGCCCTCGACGGTCGCCCGGTACAGGTCGGCGGCGGTGGTGGCCGCCGAGACCCGGTGGAACTCGGCGCGGGCCTGGCCGACCCAGCCGGTGGACCGCTCGCCGGTGAACCAGGGCAGCACCAGCGGGGTCAGCGGCGACGGCTCGGCACGCAGGGCGGCGTCCAGTTCGTCGGCCTCGGGGAGGTTCAGGGTGGCCTGCAGCCAGCTGACCGCGCGTCCGACGTCGTTGAGCGCGCCGCCGAGCAGCGAACGGTTCTCGTCGACCCGGTAGCACCACAGACCCCGCGGCAGGTCCTCGACCAACCCCTCGACCAGCACCCGCATCGCCCCGGACGTCGCGGCCGCGGCCACGATCGAGGTCGAGTCGGTGCCGCCGGCACCCAGCGAGGACGAGAAGCCGTCCGCGACCGGCGGGAACCAGACCGCGTCGGCCAGGTTGGGGTGCAGTGGCGCGACGACGGGGGTCAGCGGCTGGCTGGGGTGCGCGATCGGTGAGAACTGCTCGGCCTGCACGCCCACCAGGCCGCACAGTTCGGCGTCCCAGACGCCGGCGCGGCGGTCCAGCATGCCCGTCCAGGCCGCGGTGGAGGTGCCGGCCGCGGTCGTGCCGATCAGTTTCAGATAGGCGTACTCGCCCAGCGACATCCAGCGCCGGGCACGGGCGAAGGCGTCCGGGTCGGTCTCCTGCAGCCACAGGAAGCGGGGCGGCAGGTAGCCGGTGTGCTGCCGGGTTCCGGTGCGCTGCTGGGTGGCGTCCTCGTCGAGGACGGCGCGCAACCGGTCGACCTGGGCGGCGCAGCGGGAGTCGGCGTAGGTGTAGCAGGGGGTGACGGCGTTGCCGTCGGCGTCGACACCGACCAGGGAGGAGGCGAACGTGTCGAGGGCCACCCCGGCGATCGGGACCGCGTCGATCGGGGACGGCGCGGACGCCGCGACGAACTCGACGATCTGGCGCAGTTCGTCGGCGACCTGGTCGGCGTCGATGACGGCGGTGCCGTCGCTGCTGGTGGTGAAGGCGTGCGGAATCTTGAGCCGGCAGCCGCGGATGGGCAGCCCGGTCGCGTCGTACAAGCCGCCCCGGGTGCCCGTACTGCCGACATCGAGGGCGAGGACGAAGGGCGGACCGGCCTGCTCGGGTGACACGCTGAAGCTCATGGCTCAGACAACCATGGCCGCGCGCGCGGGGGCTAGACGGCGTTCAACTGCGGCGCGGGCGCGGTGGCGGATGTGTGGGTAGGGTGGCCGCCATGGCCCGGAGCAGTCGGCAGGAGGACGCCCGGCGGCGTCAGGAACTCGCCGAGGCGGCGTTGCGCAACGAGTCGGTCGCCGCGCAGGTGCTGATCGACGAGTTCGTGGCGACCGCCGCCGCCCGCGGATTGCGTCCGGAACCCCTGCGCGCGTTGCTGATGGACGGCACCCGGGTGAAGAGCGATCAGGTCGGCTGGTACCTGAACAAGGGCCGGACCCTGGCGATCGGGCCCGACGGCCGGTTCTTCCAGTTGCTGACCACCGGTGGACGCCTCGCGCGGTTCACCGGGGTGAAGCTGTCGCCCAGCCCGCCACCACTGGTGGTGGGACGGGGTGGCCGCGACGGCGAGACCGGCGACCTGAAGGACTTCCTGGCGCGGGTGCTGGACGACTACGCGGGTTGAGCGCGTCCCGGGGACCCGCGGCGCCGGGAGCGGAGATGACGATGCCGGTCGGTCCGCTTCGTCGCGGACCCGACCGGCACGCCATCCGTGAAGGGCTCCAGGAGGCTGCTGGACCGTCCAAGCAGCCCCCTGGGCGAACTCGATGGTTGAGATGGCAACCAAGTACCCGATGGTGACGTGTCAAGTGTAGGGCCCAACGGCCCGGAACACCGAACCGCGTTCGGTCTGTCGCAGGAATGGTTACCGAATCGTGGCCGTTCGGCTCTGGACGACACCGCTTCCGGCGGCGGACAACACCGCTGCAGTGCCGGACAACACCTCGGACAACACCTGCTCGCCAGGGTGGCCGCATGCCTCACGACCCCGACCCGTGCATCCGCTCGTTGAACGCCGAATGGGTCCGTCTCGGGCCGCTGCCGGTGCCGGACGCCTGGCGCAGCCAGGCGCGCACCCTCGGCGAGTTGGTCGCCGGAATCCCCGATGATCCGGACGCCCGTCTCGGTGGGCTGCTGCGGCACCATGCCGCCGGTGACGAGCTCGCCGGGCGGGTGGTGCTGCAGGCGATGCTCGGGAAGCTGGTCCGGCTGGCGGCCCTCGATGCGCGGCACGGCGTCGGCGAGTACGTCACCGAGTGCTGGCTGCTGCTCGTGGACTATCCGTTGGACCGGCGCCCGAGCCGGATCGCCGCCAACCTCGCGATGGACACCCGGCGCGCGGTCCGGGTCGCGGACGAGCGGCGTCCGAGTGTCGATGTGGCGCAGTTGACCGAGCTGAGCGCGCCGGTGCGGCTGGACGTCTCGCGCGTGCTGCGGGCGGCGACCCGGCTCGGCCTGATCGATCGCGACGCGGGCGCCTGTCTGTACGCGGTGTACGGCCTGGGGCTGCACAGCCACGAGGCGGCCCTGCACCTGCGGATCAGCCCGGCGCTGGTGCGCTGGCGCAACGCCCGGTCGATCCGGCGGCTGGCGCCGCACGCCTCGACGCTGGTGGCGGTGGCCTGATGGGCGCGTATTCCGCCGCATCGGGTTATCTAGTGATACTGCTAGATATGTTGATACGGCTCGATACCTCCTTCCGGGTGACGTCCGTCGAAC
>JAANMX010001136.1_pt1 | contig 31445 bp, 26 predicted proteins | sample 7279681 | NCBI WGS metagenome assembly JAANMX01 (sample SAMN14094542, study PRJNA606508) | bioreactor metagenome | isolation source: A lab-scale SPAN reactor treating ammonium-rich wastewater day 351 | place: Ireland: Galway | collected 2018-01-01 | reverse complement strand
ATCTCCTCAAACACCTTCATGCGGCACATTCTAACTATTCGATACGGTGTCTTAAAGAATACATCTGATTTTTTTACCAATATTACTTCATTAAAAAAAGGTGATCAAGTTATAATTCGTTCTAATCGTGGTATAGAATTTGGCGAAGTTATTACCAAGGTTAGCGAGATAGCGGATGATACTCCCATTGAAAATCTTGGAGAAATTTTACGTAAAGCTACGGCTGATGATAAAGAAAAACAAAGAAAGATAAACAATGAAATGATACCCGTTGAGTTTAAGTTTTGTCAAAAAAAGATAAAAGAGCATAATCTCCTCATGAAACTTGCCAGTGTCGAACATTTATATGGCACTAAAAAAATTATCTTTTATTATCTTGCTAATGGGCGCGTTGATTTCAGAGAACTGGTAAAAGACCTGGCAAAAGAATATCAGGCGCGTATAGAAATGAAGCAAATCGGTGTTCGGGACGAAGCCAGGCTTTTAGCTGATTATGAGCATTGTGGGAGGGAATTATGTTGTAGATTGTTCCTCAAAAACCTTGAACCCGTTACTATGAAAATGGCAAAAAATCAAAAGGCAACGCTCGATCCCTCTAAAATATCAGGAAGATGCGGCCGTCTTATGTGTTGCCTGCGTTACGAGGATAAAGTATATGAGGATTTAAAACACGGCTTGCCAAGAAAGGGTTCCATTGTCAAGACGACAGAAGGAATCGGAGAAGTTGTTAATTGCGATGTGTTACAACAGCAAGTTACTATTGAACTGAATAACGGAAACAAAATTTGCGTGTCAACTCGTGATATTATAGATAAAGTAAGAGATTCTTTGAGACAACAGGAAACAACACCCTGCGATCAAATGTGCGGGAAAGATTATGGCCTTGAATAAGCATACATTTTATGTTACCACACCTATTTATTATGTCAATGATATACCACACATTGGACATTCTTATACAACTATTGCCGCTGATGTATTAGCCCGGTATAAAAAAGCAAAGGGGCTAGAGGTCTTTTTCTTGACCGGAACAGACGAACACGGACAAAAAATACAAAAAGCGGCTCAAATCTGTAATAAAACGCCTATAGAATTTGTGAACACAGTGGTCGATAAATTTAAAGCTCTGTGGAATGATCTTTGTATTTCCAATGATGATTTCATACGAACAACGGATGAACGGCATTGCCGGCGAGTAAAGAGAATTTTTCAGCAAATCTTCGAGAATGGAGATATCTACCTGGGAGAATATGAGGGATGGTATTGTGTTCCCTGTGAAAGCTTCTGGATTGAATCACAGCTTGAAGAGAATAAATGCCCGGAATGTAAACGAGTTGTAGAGAAAGTAAAGGAGAAGAACTATTTTTTCAGGCTCTCAAAATACAAAAATCATCTGCTGGAATATTATGATAAACACCCTGATTTTATACAACCTGAATCAAGAAGAAACGAATTATTACAGAGAATTAAATCCCAAGTCGAAGATATCAGCGTAAGCCGTTCGGCAGTAGAGTGGGGTATTCAAGTTCCCATGGATCCAACTCATACTATTTATGTTTGGATCGATGCACTTCTCAACTATATTACAGCTTTAGGGTATGATGATGATATGCAAAAATTCCAGAAATACTGGCCGGCAAGTGTTCATATTATAGGAAAAGAAATCTTATGGTTCCATGGTGTTATTTGGCCTGCCATACTTATGTCCTTAAAAATAGACTTGCCACATAAGATTTTTGCGCATGGCTGGTGGACCGTTGAAGGCCAGAAGATCTCAAAATCCTTAGGGAACGCAATAAATCCAATTCATATTATCCAATCTTATGGCACAGATGCCTATAGATATTTTTTACTGAGAGAAGTTCCTTTTGGTTTGGATGGAAACTTTTCTTACCATGCACTTATTCACCGAATAAATTCTGATTTGGGCAATGACTTGGGCAATTTATTACAACGCACATTAACCATGATTGAAAAGTATTTTCATGGAGTAATTCCCGAAGTTATAGATGAAAATGATGAATTAAAAAGGGAGTCGCAAATCACCTGCGATAAAATAGATCAGGAGATAAATCAACTCCAATTTAGCAGGGCCCTTGAGGTTATTTGGGAGTTTATACGACGTAGCAATAAATTTATCGAAGATAAAAAACCCTGGTCATTAGCTAAGACAGACATTACAGGACCTCAACTCGCTTTGGTTATTAGTTCATTAGCTATGGCTATCAGAAATATTTCTGTATTTATTTATCCATTTATGCCGACAACTACTGTCGAAATTCAACGGCAACTTGGTATCCTGCACGATACTTGTTACCCTAGCTTGGAATTTCAACAGAAATTCAAAAAAGGTACCATAGTACGAAAGGGTAAGCCCTTATTTCCGAAGATAGAACTTACGGAACTAAAAATTGCTTCATTATAATTTGTAAATTCATTACAAAAATTTTTCTTAATGGTTGGAGAATGTATATGACAAAAGCATGGAATAAGATAAAGGAAATTATTAAAAAAGATCCCCGCTATTCCCCTACTGCCTACCAGTTTGTATTTGAGGCGCTTGACTATACTACAAATATGTTAGGTAAAGACCAGCATAAGACATCTGATAAGGATCGCCATGTAACGGGAAAACAACTTATGGAGGGCATTAGACAATATGCATTAAAGCAATTCGGTTTTATGGCATTAACCGTATTTGGACAATGGGGTATAAAACAAGATACAGACTTTGGAAACGTCGTTTTTAATTTAGTAGAAAGCGGTCTTATGGGAAAGACAGAAACAGATTCTAAAGATGATTTTAAAAATACTTATGATCTCAAGAAAGTCTTTGATGAAGAATTCAAGTTAGATGGAAAATATGATATTCGGCTATCATTAAATGCCTTGGGAATCAAGAAAAGATAACTATTTCGCATCTTTAACACACCGGAATCCAACATTGTTATCTCTTCCCTCAGGATAACTACAACTTCTATAGGCGCTTCTTAGGATATAGTGATGATTTACCCATGATCCTCCTCTAACTACGCGGAATTTCCCTTCCTCATACCAATCTTCGCACCACTCCCACACATTTCCCGCCATATCAAAACAATCATAAGGGCTTGCGCCTCCCTTTCGATTCTCAATAGGAGCCGGAGCGCCTGTATTTGGGTCTAAGTTATACACAGCTTTCGTGCTATCGGGTTGTACATTTCCCCATGGATATTCTCTGCCGTCAACACCGCGTGCTGCTTTTTCCCATTCTATTTCTCTCGGAAGCCGTTTACAGGCCCATTTTGCATAAGCAACAGCATCATTCCAGCTAACACCAACAACAGGTTGTAACGGATTATTGAATCTTTTGTTATTCCAAAAGAAAGGTTCTCTGGCCCCTGTAGCATCGACAAACTTCTTATATTGAGAATTAGTTATTGGAAATTTATCGATATAAAAGGCATCGACATATACCGTCTTTCGTTCTTCACCCATAATAAAATTACCTTCCGGAACAAGAACCATCTGAGAGCTATCTTTCTCATTCATAATGTTACCCAACAGCGACATAACTATCCATCCATATTATCAAATTATCAAAGATAAGGCTTGTCTATTTTCCAATTTCTGCCTTTCGTCCTACAGCTAACGGTATCCTTACTATATCTCCCTCTTTTATATTATGCAGCCGAAACCACCCCTCCTTCATTTCTAATGCATACTGAACTTTTTCCCTTGAGACATGAGTATCTAGACTATGCGGACTCATAGTGTCTATTTGTATAATCCTTCCGTCGGCCTTAATAAAGGCTATCGAAATAGGTATGCGGGTATCTTTCATCCAAAACGAGAGAATCTCCTCTTTTGGAAAAACAAATAACATACCCTCGTTATCCTCCAGTTTATTTCGGTACATTAAACCTACAATTCGCTCTTCAGGTGTAATTGCCAGTTCTACTTCTAATTCCATTCCGCCTACATTTATCGGTGCTACCCTGTTTCTTTTCACCTCACTATAACAAATTGCGCAAGAACCGCTATATACTATACCTCCAGAAATACAGAGCATAATAATAAAAAGATGATTCCATTCTTTTACCCATAGAAAACTATGTTTATTCATGGATGTTTTATCCAAAATTCAGAACTCTAGTCGTTTACCACACGGAATATTTTACGAGCACAAAAACTAAAGTCAAATTATTTCTAAACTTGACTTGCTTAAACCAAAGAGATATAGTGCAACGATGCGCTTACACAAACTATCTTTTGAAATCTTCAACACGATAAATAAATATCAGCTTATTCAATCACATACTACTATTATTATAGGGGTATCAGGTGGACCCGATTCTGTTGCCCTCCTAAAAATTCTCCATTCCATTAATACCGTTAAGAATCTCAATTTACGTATTTTCGTTGCTCATCTTAATCATCAGCTCCGTGGAGAATCTTCAGAAAAAGATGCGCAATTTGTCCAAAACTTATCCAGAGACCTTTCTCTGCCTTTCATTGTAAAAAGCATTAATATTCAAGAAATCTCAAACCAAACAAAAAGTTCAATTGAAGAAACAGCCCGCAAAGAAAGATATGCATTTTTTATGGAATTAGCACAAGAATATAATGCCCTTACCGTATCAACCGGGCATACAGCAGATGACAATGCAGAAACGCTCCTTCATCGTATAATCAGGGGAACCGGCCTTCCTGGACTTGGGGGAATTCCTATAAAACGCCCACTTACCAGAGATTCCACAATACAACTCGTTCGTCCGCTTCTCTTCACCTGGAGAAGTGAAATTATTGAATATCTTAAAAAAGAACGGCAAAATTACAGAATAGATATGTCCAACTATGAGACGATATACTCCCGGAACAAGATAAGACTCGGCTTAATTCCATTACTAGAAAATCAATATAATAAAAATATCAAAAATTCTCTCATACAATTATGCCAAATCCTCGCTGCTAATAACGAATACTTAGAATTAGAAGCAAAAAAAATATTAAAAGACTCTACCAGAGAAAGAACTCATGATTCATACAGCATTGATACCCATTTTTTAACAAAACAACCTCAAATATTACAGTATTTGATGCTTCAAGAAATATTCATTATCATGAGGGCGTCACTAAAAGAAATTAAATATAAGCATTATATAAAGATACTTGATGAAATAATCAAAACCGGAAAAAGACGGTATTTCCAGTTACCTGGCAAACTCTATTTATGGCATGAACATGGTATACTCTCTGTTAAAAAAGAATTCTTACACAAATCATGCATACCGCAAATATCAAAAACTGCTATACAAGTACCCGGAATGACGTCGATTCATCCTTTAGGATATTTGGTATCTGAGATATTAGATATTCAAGATATATCGTTAGAAGTATACAAAAAAACGAAAACAAAAGACGAAGAAGTTTTTGACTTACAAAATCTTACGATGCCACTCATGGTAAGATTGCGGAAAAAAGGCGATACGATTTCTCCCTTAGGCACACATGGATACAAAAAGCTTAAAGATCTGTTCATTGATAAAAAAATTCCGGTAAAAGAACGTGATGCCATTCCCATAGTTGTAATGAACGATCAACCTATTTGGGCTATTGGTATATGTATCGATAATACCGTAAAGGTTACGTCTACCACGAAAAAAATTTTAAAATTAACCTTTAACAGGTCAAATAACGAGCAAGATAACAAGTAAGAAATACTCCCCTGCCAAACTTTTCACCGGTTACTCACCCTATATTCAAAGTGTTAATTCCTATTCACCAATAATCTTTTCAAAACCAGCGTCCCCTTTAAGCCTTAAAAGATCCGGATTGCTTTTTGCTATATTCTTATATCCCGGATTTAACTCAATCGCCTTCTTCAGCGAATTCAAGGCGTCTTCTTTATATAAAAGCAAAGCTTGTGCACAGGCCTTGTTGAACCATGCTGCATCAAAGTCTGGCTTTATCCTTAAAGCCTGATTATAAGCCTCTATAGCTTCCTTATGGTTTCCCACAACATCTAACAGGAGGCCTTTATTATTTAAGGCTCCAAAAAAATCTGGTTTTGTCTTGATTGCTTTATCATAAGCATCAAGCGCCTCTAGCTGTTTTCCTATTTCCTCAAATACATAACCTTTATAATTCCATGCCTCATGTACATTTCCACTCAGCGTTGCTGCTTTATCAAAGGCATTCAATGCCTCTTCATATTTTTTTAACTGTACAAGACACAACCCTTTATTTATCCATAAACTAAAGACATCTGGCTTTAAGCTAAGCGCCTTTTCAAATACCTTAACGGCCTCTTCATAGTTTTGGAGTTGTATAAGAGCAAGACCTTTATTACTAAGGGCCTCGTATTTAATCTTTGCCAGGCGCGGTATATTCATAGCTTCTTCATCTGTAATTATCTGCGCTACTTTATCAAAAGATTTCATGGCCTCCATAAACCTTCCTAATCGTAAGAGAGCCCATCCTTTGCTATTCCATACTTGCGGATAATCCGGCCTTAGTTTTATCGCATTATCAAGTACTTTTATCGCAGCTTCATAGCGCCCCATGTGGAATAGTTCACCGCCCTTATTTGTCATAGTCTCGTAAGAATCAGGCTGAATCTGCAATGCTTTTTCATATGCTAAGATAGCATCCTCATGTTTTCCGGTGCGAGATAATGCCAGGCCCTTATTCGTCCATGCACCGTAAGAATTCGGCTGAATCTCTATGGTTTTTTCGTATGCAGCAAGCGCTTCCTCATATCGTCCTAAGGCATCCAAGGCAAGCCCTTTCCCATTCCAGGCTCCATAAGAATCAGGCTTCAACTCAATGGCCTTATTAAAGGCATAAACGGCATCCTCATATTTCCCAAGATCTGCAAGGGTAAATCCCTTATCAGCCCATGCTGCATGTTCAGAAGGCTTTATTTCAATAGCCTGATCATAAGCATGGACAGCTTCTTGGTATTTGCGTAATCTTACAAAACAATTACCCTTATTAATCCATGCTTCATAATATTTTGGGTTAATTGCAATAGCCTTATCGTATGCATCTAACGCTTCATTTCTTCTCTCAGGAATTTTTGCCAAAGCCAAGCCCTTATTATTCCACGCCTCATATGCATCAGATTTTATCTTTATAATACGATCGTAGGTATCAATTGCCATATCAATACTTCCAATATGATCAAGGACATTCCCTTTATTGTATAATGCGGTAACATAGTCAGGTTTGATCTCCAAAGCCTTATCAAATGCCTTAACAGCCTCGTCATATCTCCCGGCATGATCCAGGACTCTCCCCTTCATATACCAGGCCTCATAGTAGTCCGGCTTATATTGAATTGCCTTCTCAAATGATTCTATGGCATCTGCATACTTACCAAAGTAATCAAGGATAATTGCTTTATTGTACCAGGCCTCAAAGGCGTCAGGTTTTATCTGAAGGGCATTTTCATAAGCATCAAATGCTTCTTGATACATCTGATTACGAACGAAATCATTCCCTTTATGAATAAATGCCTCGTAATTTTCCGCAGCAAGCAATATACCCTCTGACCAGAAGAGTATAATAATAAAAACCTGTATACCTATCATTCTTCTTGCCATGATGACCTCCCTCGCCTTTAAGTGAAAATGGCATTAACCCACACATGAGCTGTGGGTGGCTATTTAATAGTCGTGATATCACCATCTTCCAGGATATAGGGAAAATTATTTCCGCATCGTGTTGTTAATCTTCCCGTATAGACCACAGTCTCACCATCCTGAAATTTTAATATCTTATCCTTTTTTGATAAACTGATTTTTAATTCTACAGATTCGTTTTCTTTTTGCATCATTCCTATTCGTAAACCAGATGCAACATTTAAATTTTTATAAACAATCTGACCTGTCCAACTGACATATTTACCCTGATATTTTCCCCATGCTTCATCCTTTTGTATCTCCGATAAACTACTTTCACTGCCAAACAGAGCGTTTAAATCTTCAAAAGACTCTACAAGAAATATCCTTTTGGGTCCTTGGGAAATAGGTATTACATCAGGATTTTCAATTAATTCCTGCCTGCTTAAAGGTTTTGGCTCTGTATTCTCAATTCCAAGCACATCTCCATCTTCGAGCTTATAGGGGAATATCCTTGTCACCCGTGAATCGAGTTTTCCCGTATATGTCACGGTATTTCCGTATTTTACCGGAGAAAAATGCCCTTTATTGGCAGGGTTTAGCTTTACCTCAACGCTGGTGTCGCCATGGGTTACTCCCATCATCCACCCCGTTACCAAACCCCATCCAATGTAATTCACCACCCCATTCCACCGAACTTTTTTACCTATACATCGACTCCACAAATTCTCCTTTTGCTCATCTGACAAATCACTCACCATTCCAAAGATATTATTAAATTCTTCAAAACCCATATCAATATAACCGTCGTTAGTTTCCACGATAACAACACCATATTTCGATACGATAACCCGTTTCCCGCTCATGGCAAAGGTATGCGGAACAGCTCCCGGTGACGTACCTTCTGTCTTTTTAAACCCTTCTTCTCCTTCAGCAGCAATATTTTCAACCTTTGGCGCTGTTCCTTCATGAAATAGGCGATCAAATTCTTTTTGATATTTTATTACTATCTTCGCTTCTTCGGTAAAAAATGCGTTGCCATGATTAAACTTACCCACCTTTTCTTTCCAATTATACGATCCAATCATTAGCAATTTACAATCGAAAATGGCAAAATTATTATGCATAATTCCCTCTTGAACTACTATCTTCGTTGCAAGTTGCTTTTCCTTGTAAAGATTCAACATCAGCCCGCTTGTTAAAGTACGCCTCCTGCCTGCTACAATTCTAACCTGCACCCCCCGCTGTTGCGCCTTCCTAAGGGTATTTAAAATATCTTTTGAGGTTATGTCAGATACTGCAATGTCGATAGATTCCTTCGATTCTTCAACTGCACGTAACATTCTCTTCTTGATATCCTGATGCGTAAAATATGCATCCGACGAAAATGCGTTATGTTGTGCATAGAGGACAACTGATACAACAACGAATAGTATAGAGGCCTTCTTCCAATCCATAAATTCCCCTTCTCTTGTTATTTCATTGGAACAAAATAGGTATTAATTCCTGTTTCATAAGGGTACTTATATAAACCCTGTATTTTTAGCTTCAGGATATTTGCGATGAGGTTAATAATGAGAATTATCTGTCAATATTGATTCAAACATGCGGATAGATCTCATGCTTCGACATATGTATTAAGATTAAGGTAGCCCTTATGAATTTCGGGAAACGAAGCTTGCTCCTATAAAATCAAGGGTTACCCCAGTATTTTTCATGAGATTCAACAGTGAAGATATATTCTATCAATGCGGAATAGAGATTGCAAGCACTATAGAAGTATCCCTGAGTTTTGATTTGACAAAAAAATATATCTTGCATAGAATTCATTTAAAGAAAGGCCGTTTAGGATTTAAACTTTTATTTTGAAGGAGGTCTTCATGGGCAACAAATTAGGAAAATTTTATCTTCGTCCTCTTTTCGTAGTAGCTTTTAGTCTTTGCTTCGGAATCGGTATGTATCTGTCTTATGGAGCCGTAGTATGCGCTGCAAATAAACAGACACATGAAGCTGACGCAGATGCGCTTGCCACAGCCGTGCATCTTGAACATGTATTCCAAAATGTGGTTAATCAGGTTAAACCCGCAGTAGTCTCAATCACTTCTGTAAAAACCTTTAAACATAGTCAGCAGCAAAGACAGCGGCAAATGCCAAATGATCGGTTTCATTCACCTTCACCCAGATCAGAGCCTGACCAGGAAGATGAAGGCGATCCATTCCGTCAGTTCAGAGATTTTTTTGGCGATGATTTTTTTGACAGGTTCTTTAAACCACGATTTCCTGAAGGCGACTTTAAAATACAAGGCCTTGGTTCAGGGGTAATTATAGACAGTGAAAAAGGATACATTATAACGAATAACCATGTAGTAGAAGATGCCGATGAACTCAAGGTTACCTTGGGAGACAAAAGGGAATTTGATGGGAAGGTTATCGGTACCGATCCTCAAACAGATATTGCTGTAGTAAAAATAGAAGGAGATAATTTGCCTTTAGCGAAGCTCGGTGATTCTGATACCATTCAGGTTGGACAATGGGCTATCGCTATTGGAAATCCTTTCGGTTTATCACAAACAGTTTCTATCGGTGTCATTAGCGCTACGGGAAGAGCCAACGTCGGTGTCGCACAATATGAAGATATGATTCAAACGGACGCAGCTATCAACCCTGGTAATAGCGGTGGTCCTCTTGTCAGCATACGAGGCGAGGTAATGGGTATCAATACCGCCATATTTACCAGAAGTGGTGGTTATCAGGGTATCGGGTTCGCCATACCCGTGAACATGGTAAAAATTGTTATGAAGGATCTTATAGAAAAAGGGAAAGTTACCCGGGGATGGCTGGGCGTTGTTATCCAGGATATCGACCCCGCTCTGGCAAAGTCGTTTAATGTTACCGTTACAGAAGGTGTTCTGGTAAGTGATGTTCAGGAAAATTCCCCTGCACAGGAAGCCGGACTTGAGCGTGGAGATATTATCACAGAATACGAAGGAAAGCCTATTCGGGATGTAAATCATCTCCGTAATACCGTTGCTCAAACAGAAGTCGGAAAAAAAGTAAAAATGAAAGTCCTGAGGGACGGCAAAGAAAAAGAATTATCCATCAAGATTGGCGAACAACCAGCAGAATTATTTGCCATTGGACCAGGCGGTACACCTCCTCTTGAAAAGGAACAGAAAGAACTTGGAATGACGGTGCAAAATCTTACAAAAGAGATTGCCAAAAATCTGGGTATTGAAGATGAGAGTGGTGTAATAGTCTCAAATATCCAGCCAGGAAGCCCTGCCGGCATGTCAGATATAAGAGAAGGCGATATTATTAAGGAAGTAAACAGAAAGAAGATTAGCAATGTCACAGAATTTAAAAAGGCATTAAATGAGGCAGATAAGGAAAAAGGTATCCTTATGCTGGTAAAACGAGGAGAATTTTCCCGGTATGTTATTATTAAAATAAAGGGAAAATAAGTTCCTGCTCTGGAAATTCACCGTTATAAAAACCAAAACCCCCTGAACCTCCTTTTATGAAAAAGGAAAGTTAAGGGGGTTTTATTATTTCTCAGACTGACCCCATTATCATATCAAGCAAGAAAACAGACTAAACCGGGCTTTATCCCTCCTATGGCCTTGCTGATACTTGAGTAGTAACAACTTGTCCTTTTACTTTTGTATCCCTGCCATAAGGTGATATTTCTCTTAATCTTCTAATAATGGGCGGAAGATGTTCGATAATGAAATCAACGTCTTCCATCGTGCTATATCGGCTTAAGCTTAACCGTACCGAGCCATGTACCGCAGTAAAAGGAACACCCATAGCCCTTAGTACATGGGAAGGTTCCAGAGAGCCGGAAGTACAAGCAGACCCGGATGAAGCGCAAATGCCTTTTTCATTGAGCAATAGCAAAATCGCTTCACCTTCTACAAACTCAAAACTCAAATTTGTAGTATTGGGAAGACGGTGTATTTTATGCCCGTTTAATCTGGCATCTGGCGCCTTTTCGAGTATTTCGTTCTCCAGCTTATCCCTTAATAATTTTACACCATTCTGTTCCTCCACCAGGTGCTTTTTTGCCAATTCACATGCCTTGCCAAGCCCTATGATTGACGGAACATTCTCCGTGCCACCACGGCGATTTTTTTCCTGATGTCCACCAATGATAAAAGGAGCAAAGGTAATTCCCTTTCTAATAAAAAGCGCACCTACTCCCTTTGGAGCATGCAATTTGTGCCCGGAGAGTGTTAAGAGATCTATCGTACTCTTTGAAAGGTTTATCGGTATCTTGCCCACGGCCTGCACGGCATCTGTATGCAATAAAGAGCCTTTCTGCTTCACAATATTGCCGATTTCCTCTATAGGGAAAATCACTCCTGTCTCATTGTTTGCATACATAATCGATACAACTGCCGTATCTTCTTTTATTGCATCCGCTAATTCATTGAGGTTAAGCATCCCATGCGTATCTACACCTAACTCTGTTACATGATAACCATTCTGAGCCAGATACTTGCATAAGTTGTAGACAGCGGAATGCTCTACTCTTGAAGTTACGATATGTCTCTTGTGCGGGTTTGCCTTAAGTATCCCTAAAATGGCTGCATTATCGCTTTCTGTGCCACAGCTTGTAAATATAACTTCTCCAGGATCGGCGCCAATAAGCTCTGCCACTTGTTGTCTTGCACTATCAATCTTTTTTGCTACCTGGCCACCAAAGGTATGCATACTTGAAGGATTCCCATAATATTCTGTAAAATAAGGCAGCATGGTTTCTACAACCTCAGGAGCAACCATTGTCGTAGCATTATTGTCCGCATATACAAATTTCATGAGGACACCTCCTCGACGATAAGCGAATCTGTTACAAATTCCCTTAATTTTGCCTCTACGGTTGATTTCAACGTAACCTTTGAGCTGGGGCACTCTACGCAGCTTTTCCGAAAAGAGACCGTAACACGGTCACCATCTATATCGATCAGTTCAATATCGCCTCCATCAGCCTGAAGAGTAGGACGAATATCCCTTTCAATAACTTCTTGTACCATCTTCATTTTTTGAATATTTGTCAATCTTTTAGCAGGACTCTTCGCAATCATTACCTTCTCCTTTTCTTTTTGCCAAACTTCATCTATAATGGCCTGAATTTGGGGATGGCATGAGCGGCACCCACCTCCCGCCTTGCAGAAATTAGTAACCTGCTCAATGGTGGTTAATTTATGTTCTCTAACCTCATGGGCAATTTTATTATCTGTCACACCAAAACATTTACAAACAATAGTCCCTTCATCAACGGGTTTCTCTATTTTTTGTCCCCGATAATTGGCAATAGCCGCTTCCAGAGCTTCGCGTCCCATTACAGAACAATGCATCTTTTGCTCAGGAAGCCCGTCCAAATACTCAGCAATATCATTATCGGTAATTTTTGCAGCCTCGCTTAACGTCTTTCCCTTGACCATCTCTGTCAAGGCGCTGGCAGAGGCTATGGCGCTTCCACACCCAAATGTTTTAAACTTTGCATCGGTAATACGACCAGATCCGTCCAGTTTTAACATCAACTTTAATGCATCCCCGCAGGCAAGACTTCCAACTTCACCAACAGCATCTGGGTCTTCAATATCGCCCACATTTCTTGGATGGAAAAAATGGTCTTTAACCTTTTCAGAATAATCCCACACCTCTTATTCCTTTCCCATTAAATTATTTTAGTAAACTATAGTATAACTATATTCTTTTATACCAATAATGTCAAGTTTACCCTGCCTCGTCTAATTCAAACTCATACATCTCTCTCTTATTCGCTAACATATACACCGAAAGTAAAGGTATCAAGACTCCTTGATACAAAGATAGCTTGACATTCATAAACAGGGGCTTTATAATCGTAAGATGCCTGGAATTTTATAATTAGAACATAGTATAGCATGATTTGGGGTAAACTTATGAACATTCGTATAAAAGTTGGCACGGTTGAAAAAGAATCTGCAGAAATACTCGCTTTTTACCTATATGAAGACCTACCGATAGCGGATGATATGCTCACGTATTGTGATAATGCCTTACATAACATTGTATCCGAGTTAATAAAGAAAAAGGAATTTGTTGCTAAACTTAATAAGACACTTATTCTCCCAACGTATGGGAAAATACCTGCTAAGCGTATCATGCTGGTAGGCCTTGGCAAGAAAAAAGAGGTAACTTTAGATAAAGTAAGGCAAGCTGCAGGTACTACAGCCAGTATAGTATACGATATAGGAATTGGGGAAGTTACCAGCGTAATCGATTCAATCGATATGCCTGCTTCTCCTGAGTGGTATCAGGCTTACACGGAAGGATGTCTACTTGCTCTCTATACATTTCAAAAATATAAATATGTACTACCAGAAGAGAAAAAAGAGCTCAAAACAATTACCCTCCTTTTATCTCATAAAGAAACATCAAAACCTGCCCAGGAAGGTGTCAAACATGGACAAATTATTGCAGATGCTGTCTGTTTTACCCGTGATTTGATCAATACACCAGCGCAGGATAAAACCCCAACCATTTTAGCCAATACTGCAAAAAAATTGGCCGGAGAGACAGGCGTTCATTGTAAAATAGTATCAACGCCGGAATTAAAAAAATTAGGCATGGGTGGTATATTGGGTGTTTCACAAGGTAGTAATCAACCACCAAAACTTATTATCCTTGAATATAATATACACGCTAAAAATCAAGATACGATTATATTCGTTGGAAAAGGAATTACTTTCGACTCGGGTGGAATTTGTATAAAACCAGCAAAAGATATGGATCAAATGAAAAGTGATATGTCCGGCGCTGCTGCAGTTATGGGCGCTATGAAAGCTATATCCAAAATGAGACTACCTCAGCGTATCATTGGCCTTATTCCCTGCACAGAGAATATGCCTGGCAGTTCAGCAATAAAACCCGGTGATATTGTAAAATTTTATTCTGGCAAGACTGCAGAAGTTGTAAATACTGACGCAGAGGGGCGCCTTATCCTCGCTGATGCATTGGGATATGCGGAAGACTATAAACCTGATGCTGTTATTGATTTAGCCACCCTTACCGGATCTTGCGTAGTTGCCCTGGGCACAATTGCCACAGGTATGGCAGGAAACAATGAAGAGCTGAAAAAAAGGATTAGGATTGCCGGAGAAAAATCCTGGGAAAGGGTTTGGGAACTGCCTCTCTGGGATGAATATCAAGAGTACATCAAGAGTGATATTGCAGATATTAAAAATACAGGAGGCCCTCATGCAGGGGCAATTACAGCAGCGTGCTTTTTAAGCAAATTTACCGAAAAATACCCTTGGGTGCATCTTGATATTGCCGGCACCTCCTGGTGCGATAAAAATACTGCCTACACCCGGAAAGGGGCTTCAGGTGTTGGCGTCAGGCTGCTCATTCAACTCATCCAGGACTGGACCCGATTCTCATAGGGAAAAAACCCCTCGTTGCATCTACCTCCGTTTACTTTTGCAGATGTCTTTTGTGTTGATACCCATCGGTATAAATTTCTGAAAATTTTATTTCATAAAACAGGCCTGGTTTATCCATCCTGTATAGATCATAATGACGAAAGAAAATAATAATTCAAATAATATCATCGCTATCCGTGGCGCCAGAGAACACAATCTCAAAGGAATTAATATCGATATCCCACGGGACCGGCTCGTTGTTATTACCGGTATCAGTGGTTCTGGAAAATCATCCCTCGCTTTTGACACAATTTACGCAGAAGGTCAACGCCGGTATATTGAGAGCCTTTCCTCTTACGCACGGCAATTTTTAGATCAAATACAAAAACCTGACGTAGAACTTATTGAGGGTCTTCCGCCCACCATTGCCATTGAGCAACGTACCTGCCCACCGAGTCCGCGCTCAACGGTGGCAACTGTTACTGAAATTTATGATTATTTGCGTTTACTGTATGCAAAAATTGGCACTCCTTATTGTTATCATTGTAAATGTATTATTTCCCGCCAAAGTATTGATCAGATGGTCCAAAGGATAATGGAAATTCCTCAAGGAACCAAGGTTATGCTTCTTGCACCACTTATCAAAGGTAAAAAGGGCGAACACCGGGAGGTATTTCAGTCAATAATGCAAAAGGGTTATGTACGTGCCCGTGTTAATAATGCCATTATGGATCTTAAGGCCATCCCAAAATTAGCAAGGTATAAATCCCACGAGATTGATGTAATTGTGGACCGGTTGATCATAAAAGACGATATACAGGCACGTCTGTATGATTCAATAGAAACGTGCCTCCAATTAGGCGAAGGAGTTATGTTGGTAAGCCAGGAGCATGAGAAAACCTGGATAGATTCTATCCTGAGTGAACGTTATGCCTGTCCTGAGTGTGGAAGGGGTTACGAGGAATTAACGCCACGCATGTTTTCATTTAATAGTCCTTATGGTACATGCCCTAGTTGTGATGGACTTGGGAATACCCTTGATTTTGACCCGGAACTAGTCGTCCCTAATAAACAACTTAACATCAAAGAAGGGGCTATTGATGCCTGGCAAAACTGGGGATCGCTAACTCAAACTCATTACGATAACCAAATTACGGCATTCTCAAAAATTTTCCCAAATTCTCTGAACGTACCCTTTGAAAAATTAAGCAAAGAAGTTACAGACGCCTTGTTCTTTGGTATACAAGATTTTGAAGGAGTAATTCCTAACCTCAGGCGCATCTATGAAAAAACAACCAGCGAGCGCATTATCAAGCGTCTTTCCAGCTATAGGGGTTATAGAATCTGCGCATCTTGCAATGGAGCCAGGTTGCGTCCTGAGTCCCTCTCAGTGAAAATTCATGAGAAATCGATTCATGAAATTATGGATCTAACCACAGAAGAAGCCTTTCATTTCTTTAATGCTTTGAAGTTACATAACCAACAAATAATTATTTCTCAGCAAATTCTCAAAGAAATTCAAAACAGGCTTTCCTTTATGATAGATGTAGGACTACATTATTTAACTCTGGGGCGCAGCAGTGATACTCTTTCCGGGGGTGAGGCACAAAGAACACAGCTTGCCAAACAGATAGGATCAGGTCTTGTCGGAATTTGTTATGTACTCGATGAGCCAACAATAGGACTTCATCCGAGAGATAATGAACACCTTCTGCAAACCTTATATACATTACGAGATAAGGGAAATACCGTTATCCTTGTGGAACATGACGAAGATACCATTCGCCACTCAGATTATATTATCGACCTCGGTCCTGGCGCAGGGGAAAAAGGCGGCAGTATTGTTGCCCAGGGTACCCTGAAAGAAATCACTCACAATCATACATCATTAACCGGGCAATATCTCAACCAAACATTTAAAATTGAACTTCCCGACAAAAGAAGAAGCGTCCAGTTAGAAAACTCTATCGAAATAAAAGGAGCCCGCGCTCATAATCTAAAATCCATCCATGTAAAAATTCCCTTAAAAACCTTTTGCTGTGTCACGGGTGTATCCGGCTCCGGGAAAAGTACACTCGTTAACGATATTCTCCTTCGTTCCCTTAAGAAACTGTTATACAACAGTCATGATCTGCCAGGAGAACATGACGAGATTCTTGGTATTGAGCACATTGACAAAGTTATAGAAATTGATCAATCTCCAATAGGACATACTCCGCGCTCGAATCCCGCAACCTATACAAGGGCATTTGATTTGATTCGTTCCCTCTTTGCGCAAATTCCGGAAGCGAAGATCCGTGGTTACACAGCAGGAAGGTATAGCTTTAATATCAGTGGCGGACGATGTGAAGTCTGCAAAGGACAGGGAATTAAAAAAGTAGAGATGCATTTTCTTCCTGATATGTACGTTACGTGCGAAGAGTGTGGGGGAAAAAGATACAACAAAGCGACACTGGAGGTTACTTACAAAGATAAAAGCATTTCAGATGTTCTCGATATGCGTATTGAAGACGCCTATCTTTTTTTCAAAAATATTCCCAAGATTGAACGCATTGTAAGAACACTTAAAAACGTTGGGCTGGGATATATTAAACTGGGGCAGTCCAGCACATCTCTCTCTGGAGGAGAGTCGCAGAGAATCAAACTTGCCACTGAACTCTCTAAACAAGCGACGGGAAAAACACTCTATATTCTCGATGAGCCGACAACAGGACTACACTTTGCTGACATACAACAGCTTCTTAAGATATTACATCAGCTTGTCGATTTGGGCAATACGGTTCTCGTGATAGAACATAATTTGGACGTTATTAAAACAGCAGATTACCTTATTGATTTAGGTCCAGAAGGTGGCGCAAACGGAGGTGAGATAGTTGCAGCAGGCACACCGGAACAGATTGCAAAGATTGAAAGATCCTATACAGGAAGATTTTTAAAAAAAGCCCTTTCCTAACCCTTTTTATGTATCGGAAGATACCCGTAGCAATTCATCCAACGTCGTTTCGCCTTTTCGTACAGCTTCAAGACCATCCTCCCATAATGTCTTTGTTCCTCTTTTTACCGCTTCCTTCATGATCTCATTAGAATCTTTATGGGATATGATAAGCCGCCGGATGGCATCATCAACATATAAAAATTCGGCAATACACTTTCTTCCCTTAAACCCCAAATTGTTACATGCATCGCAACCTCTGGATTTGTATAAAGGCTCTCCCTCTTTCAATCCCGCTGTTTTACGTAAATCTTCTCCTGGTATATAGGACTCACGGCATTGCGTGCATATCTTCCGCACTAATCGCTGCGCAAGGATACCAATAATACACGAAGAGATCAAATAGTCTTCCATTCCCATATCAATTAAGCGAGTAAAGGCTGAAGCTGAATCGTTTGTATGCAATGTCGAGAAAACAAGATGCCCGGTTAAGGCAGCCTGAATGGCAATAGAAGCCGTCTCCCGGTCCCGGATTTCACCAATGAGAATAATATCAGGATCGTGCCTCAAAATAGATCGCAGTCCGGAAGCAAAAGTCAGATCAATCTGTGGGTTTACCTGTATCTGATTTACATCTTCCATACTGTATTCGACGGGGTCTTCTACCGTTACAATCTTTATCTCGGGAGAAACTAGTTCTTTAAGAACCGCATATAAAGTCGTTGTCTTTCCGCTTCCTGTGGGTCCGGTTACCAGCAACATACCCTCAGGTTTATTCACCATACGCCGAAACTTACCCAAAAATTCCTGACTAAACCCCAGGGCTTCCAGATCAAGTGTTACTGCTGTTCTGTCCAGAATTCTCATGACAACCCCCTCGCCATGACTCATCGGGATAATAGAGACCCTCAAATCTATCTCCTTCCCGGCTACCTTCATCTTGATTCGGCCATCTTGCGGGAGCCGCTTCTCGGCAATATTTAACTTAGCCATAATCTTAATACGCGAAATTATAGCGTTATAAATTTCCCGGGGAGGCGGCGTAAGCTCTCGTAAGACACCATCTACACGATACCGCAGTCGCGCATTCTTCTCAAAAACTTCTAAATGGACATCACTTGCCCCTATCTCGATAGCTTTTGTTAAGGTATTATTCACCAGGCGTATAACCGGCGCCTCAGATGCCATATCCCTCAATTGTTCTACATCTTCCATCACCTCAATACTGGAGGTGACTGTATCCTCTTCTTTAATCTCACCCTCATAAAGGGTCTCAAGAGAAGCCAGGATATCCTTCTCACAACCAACAAACACGTTAACCTGCTTGTTAGTAGACAATGCAATTGTCTCTATGAGGAGTGAATCCTGCGGATCTGCAAGAGCAACATCCAGTATTCCATTGTGCAGATTGAGCGGAAGCACACGGTTTGATACCAAAAATACCTTTGGCACATTTTCCACCAATGGATAACGATCCTCTTTTTTCTTTTCCCAAATTGGCAACAGGAGCAATTTACTGTGGGCAAGCCGAAGATCTTCTTCTGAAATAGTCCCTAAATCGATTAGGATACGCCCCAACTTCTGTCCTGTCTGTTTTTGGACTTCAATGGCACGGTCCAGATCAGCTCTTGTTACCTTGCCAATTTCAAGTAACACATCACCAATAGTATACGTTGCTGTTAGATCCATAGGTTACATAACACATGCTTTATAAAGATAAAAAATGTATAGTATGTACAAAGACGCTTACCAAAATCGCCATTAATCTATCTGAAGAATACCTGCTTATTCCCAGCTTGCTACGTCCTTATCTTCACCTTCTCCTCCGGGGTTACCATCTGCACCATGCGAAACGATATCGTAATCTCCATGCTCACCTGGATAGAGATAGGCATAATTGTTTCCCCAGGGGTCTTTCGGGACAAATTTCTTTTTTAAATACGGACCTTTCCAATTAACGACACCCTGTGGTTGTGTAACCAGGGCATCTAAACCCTGTTCCTGCGTCGGGTATTTTGTGGTATCAAGTTTATACATCTCTAAAGCACTTGAAAAACCCTCGATCTGCTGTTTAGCAACCGTTTGGCGTGATTCACCAACACGACCGATCATTTTAGGCCCAATCAATGCGGCAAGCAGCCCAATAATAATCATTACAATCAATAACTCAAGCAAAGTAAAACCGTCTTTTTTTAATACCCGCAGTACAAGTTTCTTTCCCATTTTTACATCACTCCATATAATTTGAAGAATCTAGAAATTTTGTTGTTTCTCTGATAGGAGAAACAATGAAACACATAAGATCTCATACCTAGACAAATCGAATATGTTCATATTTATTCATTTCTTCTCTCCTCATAAGAAAATTCTTTTTCTTCATATAACGTGTCATCCTCATAAAAATCGTCATCTAAGGTTTCTTCATCAGATACAATTTCTACGAACGTATCAAAATCCTCTTTTTTATCAACAGGTATACGTTGTAGTATTTCCTTTTCGCTCAATACATCGCTGTTTCTTGCATAGCGCACAGTCTGATCCATTTCTTCATTCATTCTGAAATAGACCAACCCGCCTAATGGTTCTACGTGTAATATGGCTGTTGTTTTGTCACAAACAAAACCTACTATTTCCTCTTGCGCAGTCCCATTCGGATAAAATTCGAATGTCTTTGTTTTTTCATTCCGGGCCTCAATTTTGTTAGTAAAAATCTGTATCTCGGGAGGTAACTGAAGCACCTTTTTATCCTCGTTCCAAAAGTATCCATTATGGAGGTCAAGGGCAACATAGGTTGTTCCGGCAGTTGATATCGCCTTAATACGCGCTTCTCTAAAAAAGAATACGATATCCGACATTTTTTTCTTAAAATTAAGGGATTCGAGAGATCCCGCATATCTGGGCAAGGCTACACCGGCAACGATTCCTATAACAACTAAAACAACGATTAATTCAATTATCGTAAAGCCCCGGTTATTTTTCACGGCATCTATCTCTCTTTACCAACCATGTATTTTAAGTATATTTATGGATAAATCTCATGTGGCTATCTCCAATAAAATATCCGGTAGATTGCCGTATGTATATGAAATGTTACAGGACAGAAATTATAAGTTATACGTGCTTATTCGTGTAAATTCTCGTGGCTTAACTGTCACTATGTGGAATACTGCTTTCCAGAATGGCGTTTACTAACCCGGGGATGGTGTATTCCTTGGCTTTGATAGTAATACGGAATCCCAATTCTTCTGCGGTTTGGGTAGTAATAGGGCCGATGCTGGCATACTGAACTTTTCCATTCAACGAAGCGATGTTTTTCTCACCAATGATTTGAACAAAGTTCCTTACCGTAGAAGAGCTTGTGAAGGTAATGAAGTTGATTTCACCATGTTTGATTTTGTCAACAAGATTTATGTCCTTAGGTTGTGCCATAACGGTTTTATAAGCCACCACATCGGCAACCTTTCCCCCTAATTTCTCAAGTTCTTCGGGTAGAAAGCTTCTGGCAATATCTGCCCTTGGCAGCAGGAATTTCTTACCTTTTATAACCGTTACCTTCTTTAGTTCCTCTACAACAGATTCTGCAACGAATTTAGGCGGTCTGCAATCTACCTTTATATGATATCTTCTGATTCCTTCCTCTGTTGCAGGACCGATAGCACAAAACTTAATGCCTTTAAGGTCACGAATATCTTTCCCCAGTTCAAGCAGACGCTGAAAAAAGCTATCAACGCCATTGATACTCGTAAACACAAGCCAATCGTAAGCATGAATATTGGTGATAGCGTCATCCAGTGGTTGAATGGTATCAGGTTTTGCAATCTCAATGGTTGGGAATTCAATGACACGGGCGCCGTATTCGTATAATTGATCAGCAAATTCACTTGCCTGTTCCCTTGAGCGTGTTACGACAACGGTTTTCCCAAACAACGGTTTCGTCTCAAACCAGTTGAGTTGATTGCGGAGTTTTACGACTTCGCCAACGATGGTAATTGCCGGCGGACGGATGTCTCTGGCTTTTTGTACAATTGTCTCCAGTGTTCCCACAACTGTTTTTTGCTGGGCGGTCGTTCCCCATCGAATTACAGCAACCGGGGTATCTTTCGAACGGCCATGTTTTATGAGTTGTTCCGTGATATAAGGGAGATTCTTAATTCCCATGTAAAAGGCCAATGTACCAATTCCCGTGCTGATTTTGCTCCAATCGATGGAGCTTTCATCTTTCGTGGGATCTTCATGTCCGGTAATAAGTCCAAAGGTGGAAGTAAAATCGCGATGGGTAACTGGTATTCCTGCATAATTAGGAGTAGCAATGGCGGCAGTAATCCCAGGAACTACTTCAAATGGTATATGGTTCTCATAGAGTACTATCGCTTCTTCCCCGCCTCGCCCAAATACATATGGATCACCACCCTTTAACCGGGTTACTATTTTATCCTCTTGCGCCTTTTTTACGAGAAGGTTATTAATCTCATCCTGCTCAAGGGTATGCGCTCCTCCCTGCTTACCCACGTAGATAAATTCTGCATTCGGCTTAGCAACCTTGAGGAGATCGACATTTACCAGGTAATCGTAAATAAGTACATCGGCTTTTTTAATACATTCCAGACCTTTTACGGTGATCAAACGTGGATCACCGGGACCTGCGCCTACAAGATATACCATACTGCGCTTCATCAAAATCGTACCTTTCATGAATGGAATTGAAAATTTAAATATGTATGATATTGAAAATTTATGTATTAATCAACTATGTTTTACGGTTTTTGCAGAGACTTTTTGTAATAAACCATATTTTCTTTCTTTGCCAGTATTCTTTCAACAGACTCATTCGCATTTTCCCGTATAGCACTATTTTTATGATTCATAAGGGATTGTAAGGCTGAAAGCGCTTTGGGGTCGCCAATCTTGCCCAGTGCCCATACAGCAGAGCATACAACAGATGGTTCTGTATCCTTCAATGCCCATATGAGTGCAGTAACAGTGCTTTTGTCCTTAATCCAACCCAAGGCTTGTGCTCCACGCTCTCTTGCAAATTTATTAGGTTCATGCAAGGCATGAACCAAAGACCTTACTGCTGGCTGGCCGATCTTTACCAGCGCCCATTCTGCCCTGCGCCTTGTTACCTCTTCGTTATCACTCAGGGCTCGAATTAATTGAGGGATAGATTCCTTGCCCATGGCGGCTAGCGCCCATGCAGCCTTTGTGCGTGTCCATGCAGCATCTTCCCCCGCATCGGTGACAAGGATATCGGCAAGGACGTGTACAGCTTTATCGGTATAAATATGGCTTAACGCCTCAACTGCGGCGCTTTTGACATACCAGTCTTTTTCATTCGTGAGAATCGTAAGCAATGGAAAAGCTGAGCCGGGGTCTTTCAATATCCCCAATGTTCTTGCTATATCATATTTAACCCCACGGTTGGTTTCCGTCTTTAATGTTTCAATAAGCACAGGAACTGATTGTGTACTGCCCAATCTCCCCAACACAAGCACAGCCTCCCTGCGCACCTCTGGATTTTTATCGCTGAGGAGGGACTGAATATATACGGCTATATCCTCGTTGCCGCAGAATCCAAGCGCCCAGGCGGCATCCTGTTTTATCCGGGGATGTTTGTTTTTGAGGAGTTTTACGAGAGGTGGTATGGTATGTCTTTGTGGTAACACCATCAATGCCATAGCGGCAGTTCTTGTCTTATCCGGATCTGTGCCTTTTATTGCTTTCACAAGTGCTTTTACTTTTTCCCGGACGTACATTTTGTTATCAATTTCTTCCTGTTGAGGATGATTCGTTTTTCTGCTTTTAAACGGTCTTTGCCTTGCAGGTATTTGATCTTGAATACCCAGGATGTCCTGGGCAACACAGGGATAATCCATCAGGATGACATCCACTCCCATGTTAATCTGATCTTTTATCGTTTTTCTATCATCACTATTGAGTATAATTGAGAATGCATATTTTTTTTCCTCGTGTATGCGAGCAATTTTCTCCTCTGTTATTTCTTCAGGGGATATGAGTACGAGTTCCTTTACAAATTGTTCTGCTTCCTCCGTATTGAGATTTCTTAACGTTCCCCATAAGTATACCTGAGAATACATATCGTACGACTGAACGAGATCCAATACCTGTTTTTCTATACAAACCTGTCTGGCGTTCAGAATGAGCTTGAGGTTGTTAATTTTACAAAATTCCAGCACATCAGAAAGCAGGGGTATTGGTTCGTTCTTAAACTCAGGGCCACGCCACGAACCGGCATCGTACTGCTGGATTTCAGCATACAATAACTGATCAACGCGTCCCTTCCCATTAGTTGTTCTATCGATCGTTTCGTCGCACATCAAGATAAGCTGATGATCCTTTGTTTGCCGAATATCAATTTCGATCCCATCTATACCCAATTCAACGACTCTTCTTAATGCGGCAAATGTATTCTCCGGAACGTCTTCCAATACACCGTGATGTGCTATAATCTCTGTCTTATGAACGTTTTCTGCAAAAGCAAGCAATGATGAGGCAGGTATCAAAAGTAATGCAAAGAATTGAATAGAGAATAGCTTTTGCCCATATTTTTTAAGATATTCCAGCAATACAGGCATGCAAACGCAAAGTTCATAGAGAAAACCCCTTGATCTCTTCTTTTTTATTACACAGGTAAAAAAATACATAATCAAATTGGCCCTAAGGATAAAGAAAATTCATATAGTAGGATACATGGCGGTGTTGGTTTTATTTATTGGTAATGAGCTGCCAGTGAGGTCTGCCTTCCCATGTTATATGGTTTCCGTCTATATCAAAATAGATCTTTTCCGAGAATGTCCTTGCTCCTTCCCTTCGTAATTCTGCTTTGGGATTCCCTGTCAACAAGGCTACATTCTGGATTAAGTCCCAAATAAGAAGTGTTCCTAATCCCTCACTATTATTCAAATTCTTACTGAAAAAATAGACGTTATCTGTGGCAACGATTTTCGATACACTCTTCTTGTCGTTCATATACGCATCAATTTGGTCGCCGTTCAACTTTTGTTCGCCTCTCGTAGCTTGCACCTGTTCAAAAAAACTTGCTTTTTTCAACTTACTATTATACACCATTTTTTTAACCCAATTGACCTTTATATCAGCATCCTCTGTGCCTTTATGAGGAGGCGCCTCGTCTCCTTTCTCATAGAATGTTCCTTTCCCCTCGCAGAGGATATTATTCTCATTCCCATAAAACAAAACTTTGGGAGAGTGAATCTGCCTCTTATCTCCCTCTCTTAATAGTGCAAAGGGACGCCCTTTTAAGACGGTAATTTTACTCTTTACATTCCAGGTAACCACATCTCCTATGGCTTCGCTATACAAGTTACTCTTTTTATCTATAATATGGATATTTTCTGTGGCCTTCAAGGTATTCAGATGAAAATCCCGATCGCTGAATGTCACGTTAAGATTGTTGCAAAACAAGATAGAATTTTCCTTTCTGACCTCAATATTCTTTTCAAAATTAGCCTCCCGCGTTTCTTCCAGAAAGTTCATTTTGCCTTCCCATTTTACGGTAATAGTATCATCAGTTTTATCTGCGTGACCTGGCATATTGTTTTTATCAGATTTTCTCTTTGTGTTTGCTTTTAAGTTGCCAGAACCCGGTATATCTATTTTACCGGCATCTTTATAAAAGATTATTTTCTGCGCATCTATATGAAGGTCATCTTTAATGAATTCTGCCTTATATGCATCTTCCAGGGTGGCAGTCTGGGTACTAACATCCCAGGTCAGGGAACTTCCTTTGGCGATTGTTGTTTCCTGTGATGCAAGCACGTTACCGCTTGCTATGGCTTGCTTTGTTTTTTTTGTTTCCGAATCGACGAATATAACTAATTCATCTGAAAAAACAGTCGAGCTGCCTTTCTTAACTTCAACACTGTTATGGAAAACCATAACGTGTGTATCCGAATGCCTGTTAAAGACAAGCTGGCCGCTGGACCGGATAAAGGTTTTTTCGTGTGAAATTTTTTCTTTACTTGTTTCATTTACCGATGGTGTATCTTCCGGAAGAGTTTGTGCGGCGTGAGAGGTATCCTCTTCCGATAGAAAGAAGAGGTCATTATTAGCGCCATCCATTTCCATCTCCGCATCCTTTTTGATCCACATCTTCTTGTTAATCAGGTCTATCTCGCAGCCTTGTCCTTTAATCATTATACCTTTTCCCGTGATGGTAACAAAATCGTCTGTATATACCGATTTCTTTTCCGGTGAATATCTTAAATAATTCGTATTGAGTTTGGTTTCCTGATCCAGATTGACAATAACATTGTCGGAAAGATATCCTTCGTTCGAAATGTTATTCATTTCTCCATTATCGGATGTGATAAAAACAGATTGGGTTCCCTGTTCGGGATCTGCAGAATCAAGGAATTCGATCTCCGGCTCGACGATTTTGTAAACATTATTGTTGAGCAGGAAGGTGTTTTTGCCGCGCATTATTAAAGTCTCATTTCCCTGCTCGTCATACTTTGGGATGGACAAGCCTTCCACCGTTTGGATTAACTTATCGTTGCTGTTTATATTCTGCGCCTCTTTACGCGCAGAGAAATCTTCCTTTGAAGCGGGATCTGCCCTTTGATCCTTCTTCTCCTTTCTCGGCTGGGATATAACAAGCGATACGATAATGCAGGCTATGCAAGCTAAAGGAATGCTAAGGAGTATGTATCTTCGTTTGGTCATAATGATGTAAACATAAGAAAAATTCCTGTTTTTTCAATTTATGCGTTATGGATGTTTTCTGGTCTTCCGTAAGTATACTGAATTTGAGCGTAAAAAAAAATTTAAAAACGATAGAGCTTTACGAATACTCTTCTTCAGAAAAAATACGAAGCTTGTTCTCAAAAGATGATCATGTATGCTTTTGCTGGGTATAAGCTACGAAGCGTATGCTTTATATAAAAAGAAGAGAGCAATTTTAGGTTATGGTCTCACTACGCTGGATTATCCAGGAGGATTCTGATACCGTTCCATGATTATATGCCATTTATCCTGGAATTTGATTATCTTCTCTGCCACTTCTCTTACCGCTCCGGTACCGCCTTTCGCCTTTGTAACATAAAGCGATTGCTGCTTAACGATTGGTGAAGCATTGGCAACAGCAACAGGAAGTCCGACACGATAGAATATGGGGAGATCTATAAGGTCATCACCGATATAACATATTTCCTCATCCCGGAAAGCATATTTCTCTTGTATCGCCTTATAAGCTTCTAATTTGTTTTTAAAACCTTGATATACATCTTCAATACTTAACTCTTTTGCCCTGTGAATAACAGCCTTACTGGTCCTTCCGCTAATAATGGCAGTTTTAATGCCAACGCGATGAAGGTATGAGATACCTGTGCCATCAAGGACATGGAATGCTTTGGTCTCATATCCATTAACATCGATGTAAATACTGCCGTCCGTTAAAACACCATCAACGTCAATAATGACAAGTTTTATATTCTTCACTGCAGATTTAAAATCCAACCTCTAATAAATCCTGTACATCTATAATACCTATGGGCGTATTGGAACCATCAACCACGGGGAGCTGATCGATCTTATAATCCTTCAATATCTTGTATGCCTCAGCGGCCAGGCAACGGGCATTTATAACCTTGGGAGACCGGGTCATAACCTCTTTCACCCTGTATTGTAAAAATGATACGCCATTTTTCAGATGTCTTCTCAAATCACCATCAGTAAAAAACCCTACCAGCTTATTCTGTTTATCTACAATACTTACGGCTCCGGGCTTGCCTGCTGTTTCTGTCATAATAGTAAGAACATCCAATAAGATCATATCCTCATCTGCTACAGGATTTCCTTCGTTCTTGCGCATAACCATTTCTACCGTAAGTAATTTCCTTCCCAAGTCTCCACCAGGGTGGTAGAAGGCATAGTCCTCTTTGCTGAGATTTCGCTTTTTAAATATGGTAAGGGCTAAAGCATCGCCCAGAGCAAGCATAGCAGTTGAGCTTGCTGACGGGGCAAGTCCCAAAGGACATGGCTCCTTAATCTTCCCGATATCAAGCACAACATCACTGTGAGAAGCCAGGGAAGATTTATTATTTCCGGTAATGGCTATCACCTTTGCCCCGATTTGTTTAACAAAAGGCAAGAGGGTAACAACTTCTGTTTCACCGCTGTTAGAGAGTGCAAGGATAATATCGTTGGCAACGATGCGCCCAAGGTCGCCGTGTCTTGCTTCAGATGAATGAATCCAATATGATGGAGTACCCGTACTGGCCAATGTTGCAGAAATTTTCTGACCAATAATCCCCGCCTTTCCAATACCAGTAACTATCACCCTTCCTTTACAGGTAAAGATTAGATCGATGGCCTTTTGAAAACTATGATCCAGCCGGCCGATCAAATTCCTTATTGCCTCCGATTCCATGAATAATATTTCTTTTGCATATGCAGTGTCGGACAGAGATTTTTCTTTCATAAAATTTTTTTCATCTGGTTTGCGGGGATAAAGACTCATGGAGATTTGTTTTTAAAACAACCGTAGTGAGAGGTTTTTGTCTGTCCAAGTCCGGGCTACAAGAGTAAAAGATTCTGACAGCGTTGTGTGGTCTCATGAGAAAATAAGATAAATTTTGAGAATCATTATAGTGTTCATTTCTTCAATATTCAAGAGAAAAGAGTGTAGGAAAAGGTTGATTAAGTGTTCTTTGCTTGACAACTTATTTCTCATGTGTTACCATGCTCAAATACAGAAAGAGAGGAGGATTTATCTATTTGTGGATCTTAATAACTTAATTATATCAATTCCCGCGATACTCTATGCACTAACGATTCATGAGTACTTTCATGGTTGGGCAGCTAACAGACTTGGCGACCCCACAGCAAGGCTACAAGGGAGGTTAACACTAAATCCATTAGCGCATATCGATATTCTCGGTGCGTTATGCTTTGTCTTCGCCCATTTTGGATGGGGCAAGCCTGTCCCTATTAACCCCTACAATTTTAAAAATCCCCGCCGGGATAATATGATCGTATCCTTTGCAGGACCTGCCTCTAATTTTGTTTCTGCATTTTTATTTGGCGTAATTTTTCAACTTTTAAGGAAAATGCCATTTATACCGGCGAATATGTCCGCCCTTTTTTATAATTTACTCATATCAGGAATTATTATGAACTTATCGCTGGCATTTTTTAATATGATTCCTTTATTCCCTTTAGATGGTTCCCATATTATGGAAAGTCTATTGCCTTATGAAATGTCTCAAAAATACAAACAAATCGAACGCTACAGTCCGTTTATCCTGTTGGGACTAATCATCCTGGGAAACTACGGGGGTATCTCGATTTTAGGCATGATAATTGGACCGCCTATCCAGTATTTTTTAAGATTATTTACGGGTTTATAATTGAATATAAAATAGTTTTTTGTCCCCTTGTTTATCTCCTGTAAAGTAAAAGATGAAGGGATATTACACTATTACACGCCTTGTGGCATACCGAAGAGTTAAAGGAGTACTCTCCCGTATACTTGTATACGCTGCTCATCGCATAATTCCGGCCAAACACACCGGTACCGTTGATATCGCTTCCGGGAATAACGCTTATGATGGTTGAATAAGTTAAAAGCAAATAAGAACATGACGGACGGATATAAAATAGAGCTAGATATATATAATGGACCGGTCGATTTACTCCTTTATTTAATCCAAAGAGAGGAAGTAAATATTTATGATATTCCCATTGCGCGGATTACAGATCAATATTTACACCATGTGGAAGCGCTGCAAACCCTGGATATGAATATTGCAGGAGATTTTTTGGTAATGGCGGCAACGCTCATGTATATCAAATCCTATATGCTTCTTCCGCGCACAGAAGCACAAGGAGATGAAGAAGAAAATATAGACCCGCGCTTATCCCTTGTAAAGCAATTACTGGAATATAAACGGTATAAAGAAAGCACTTTTATCCTGGAACGAAGGGCTGCCGAATGGGAAAAGAGATTAGCACGGCCGTACAAAGAACTCCCTGCCGGGACATCCGATAAAGAAGAAGAGATAGCCCTGGAAGGGATAGGCATATGGGACCTTTTGCAAAGGTTTTCTCAACTGATGAAGCAAACATTATCTGATGTGTCTGCGAAAGTCACCTATGATGACACGCCAATACAGGAATATATGGATATGGTTGTGAAAAAGGTTCATACTCACACCTCAATAGCCTTTGCAGACCTTTTTACCGGAATACATGAAAGGATCCGGATTATTGGATTCTTTTTAGCCTTATTGGAATTAGTCCGTTTACATAAAATAAGGATTGAACAACCAGAAAACTATGCGGATATTCAGATATCTCTCCATAGTTCTCCTTTAGACGAAGGCTTACATTATTAAAACCATTACAATTTTAATTTGAAATTGTGAAGGTAGTTTGTTAACATCTTAACTTTATCAATAATTTTAGCTATAAAGTAATCATCTTTAGGTTAAAATGAAATTTTTTATTGCCTTATCACTTAATCTTCACTTGTTATGATTACCAGGGAACTACTGAATATTCTCGCCTGTCCGCTCTGCAAAACTGATGTCAGACTGGAAGGGGACAGGATTGTTTGTACCAATTGTGGAAGACGATATCCTGTAAGAGATGATATTCCTGTAATGCTTATCGATGAGGCTGAGCTACCGGAAAAACCGAAAAAGGAAAGGTAATGGATAAAAAGGCGCTTATTGCAATGATTATTTGTGGGGTAATTATGTTGTTGTATTACCCTTTTATATTACCCCTCCTTTCTAAAAAGCCGGAATCACCCCAGGGAGCGGTAGAACCTATTTCAGAAAAGACCCAGGAACAAGAGAAAAAGGTTATTGGCAAACTTGGACAGTCAGCAATAATGCCTGGGGAATCGATTAAACCTCAGACGGAAATTCCCCGAAAAGAAATTATTATAGAAAATGAACTGGTAAAGATGGTATGGACAAATGAAGGGGCGGCGCTGAAGTCTGTAAAACTCAAGCGTTTTAAGGATCCGGAGGCAAAAGAAACCCTTGAGTTGCTAAAAGAAGATACTACGGAATACCGTCCACTCGCTATTGATACTATCCTTGGAAAATCCGACTTTCGGGAATGGCGATATACCATTGCTGAGCATAGTAAGGATAAAATCGTATTTACGTGCAGCCTGGAAGAGGGAATCAATATTATGAAAACCATTAGTCTGCCCCCGGAAAAATACCATGTAAATATGGACGTTGTCTTAGAGAATAAGACCGATGATGAAGTTTCGCTCGCATACAGCGTTATTGCATCCTCCATGATCATGCACGAGGGAGAACCTTCGACTGATATGGCCGCAGTCGCTGGTGTGGATATGGGAAATAAACGGATTAAATTAGTCAGCACATCGCCAAAGAACTTGCCTCTCAAAAATGAATCTGTAGGTATTTCCTGGGCTGGATCGATGAATAAGTATTTTGCTACGATCCTAAAACCTGCATCCAGTGATTGGGTTGGGGCAGTAAA
>JAANMX010001135.1_pt1 | contig 31468 bp, 24 predicted proteins | sample 7279681 | NCBI WGS metagenome assembly JAANMX01 (sample SAMN14094542, study PRJNA606508) | bioreactor metagenome | isolation source: A lab-scale SPAN reactor treating ammonium-rich wastewater day 351 | place: Ireland: Galway | collected 2018-01-01 | reverse complement strand
AATCAATTACAATTAACAATTAGCAGTTAACAATTGGCAATTGACAATAAAATTGTTAACTATTAATTGCTCATTGATAATTGTACGTTGTTAATTGAAAATTGAAATGAAAAAACTCCTTAATTATTTCTTCCAGGGTTTGCTGGTAGTTATTCCCATATCGGTAACCATTGTGGTTATTTACAAAATTATTTTCTGGATTGATGGTTTATTGCCTTTTCAGCTTCCGGTAAAGTTGCCCGGCATTGGCGAAGTAAACATACCCGGTCTGGGTATTCTCACCATTGTTGTAGGTATTACCATTTTCGGATACTTTGCTAAGTTTTTTGTGGCCAATCCTTTCTTTCTGCTGTTGGAGCGGTTGCTGGAGCGCACACCTCTTTTGAAAATTATTTACACCTCAGTAAAAGATTTGATTGAAGCATTTGTTGGCGAAAAGAAAAGATTTAACCAGCCCGTGTTGGTCACCGTCAACAAAGAGTCGCAGGTGCAGCGCATAGGTTTCATCACCAAGAATGACCTTACTGAAATAGGCATCAGCAATCAGAAGCTGGCTGTATATCTTCCTTTTTCATACGGGTTCAATGGTCAGCTCGTTATTGTTCCTTCTGAAAACGTAGAAAAAATAAATGCATCAGGAACTGAAATGATGAAGTTTGTAATTTCAGGCGGTGTTACCGAAGTGGATTAATTAAATACATATCATTGCCGGATAATAGTATGAGTCACCGTTTACTTTTCACTTTTATTCTTATCGTATTTTTTTCGTCAGCGCAGGCGCAGGATTATTACCTGCCGCTCAACCGCGAATGGAATCTGCGCTACGAACCTTATCTGCAACTGAAACAAAGCAACGTGCATACTTCCATAAAACCGTTGCGACATGACGAAATTATTGGTGTGGCCAACATTGATTCATTGGATGCTCCACAGATAAAGGAAACACGCTTTACGCGCACGTTGGTAGGCAGAAAAATATTTAAAGAACATCTGGTACAAATCAGAGACAGTGATTTTGTGGTGCATGCCGATTTTGTTTTTGAAGGAAGACTTGGAAATGAAATGGCGGAGAAAGAAAATCTTTTTACCAATACCAGAGGTTTCTGGATTGGAGGTACTGCAGGAAAACGGTTTTCCTTTTCTACAACTTTTTTCGAAAACCAGGCGCGCTTTCCTGCCTACATTGATACGTTTGCTTTGCGATACAGCATCATTCCCGGAGAGGGACGTATCAAACGGCAGTATGGAAGTTATGATTATGCCAACGTATCAGGCACCATTTCTTACACCATCAACCGCCACTTCAATGTGCAGTTTGGTCACGACAAAAATTTTATTGGCGATGGCTACCGCTCACTCTTACTTTCAGACAATGCTTACGGATATCCGTTTCTTAAAATCAATACCACTTTCTGGAAAGTAAAATACATGAACCTTTTCACCGTGATGGAAGATTTGCAGTTTCCTGCACCTGATGATATTGCTTTCAAGAAAAAGTATGCATCGTTTCATTACCTCGACATCAATATCGGCAAACATGCCTCGTTCGGAATTTTGGAAAGTGTAGTATGGTCAGGCGATTCGGCACGAGGGCAGGGGTTTGATATCAACTATATGAACCCGTTTGTCTTTATTCGGCCTGTTGAATTTTCGCTTGGCTCACCTGATAATATGATGTTGGGTTTTAACCTTAAAATAAAAATTATGCCGAGGTTGGTGTTTTACAGTCAGCTGATGCTGGATGAGTTTAAACTCTCTGAAATAAAAGCAGGCAACGGTTGGTATGCCAATAAACAGGCTTTTCAGTTAGGGCTCAAATCCTACAATCTGCCCATTCCCAATCTCGATCTACTTACGGAGTTTAATTATGTGAGGCCGTTTACCTATTCACACCGAACCACTTTTACCAACTATGCCCATTTCAATCAGGCACTGGCTCATCCGCTCGGATCCAATTTTTATGAGTCGGTTTCCATTGCAAATTACAGATATAAGAATTTCTTGTTCAGATTTCAGGTAAATTATGCTCTCACTGCCAAAGACACCGGAAATTCCAATCTGGGTAACGATATTTTTAAAAGCTATGAAACCAAAACTTTTGAATATGGCAACCGCATGGGTCAGGGATATCAGAGCAGAATGTTGTACAGCGAATTAAGAGCATCTTATCTGATTAATCCGAGAACAAATCTCACTTTTGACATCGGTTACATTTACCGTAGAGTTTCCAATCAGGCAGGTATCAACCAAACCAAATGGATTTTTATCGGCATACGTACCAATCTTACCAACCGGTATTACGATTTTTAGTCGCCTATAAAAAAAATACTTTTACGGAGTAATAATGGCGATTGGCAAAATATTATTTTTGCCATATTATTGAGAACCTACATTTGACTCATATAAAAACCGTCCATGATTAATATTGCTTTTAGTTGTATTACCGCTTTCATCATTACGTTTCTGGCAATACCGTCCATTATTAAGGTTGCCGTTATTAAAAATTTGTTTGATGAACCCGGAGGCCGAAAGGCTCATAAGTCAAGCATCCCTACCTTAGGTGGGCTTGCCATTTTTGCAGGAGTAGTTTTTGCATTTACCTTTTGGTCAGCAGGGTTCAACCTTCAGGATACGCAGTACATCATTGCAGCTATGACCATCATTTTCTTTATTGGAATAAAAGATGATATTGTGGAACTGCCTGCCATCAAAAAATTATACGGACAATTAATTGCTGCCATCATCATTGTATTGTTTGCCAATATCCGCATCACAGGTTTGTATGGTATTTTCGGTATTGATCAGGTTCCTTACTGGTTCAGTATATTGTTTTCAATTTTTACCATTATTCTCATCATCAATGCCTTCAACCTCATTGACGGTGTAGATGGCCTTGCAGCAGGTATAGGAGCCATAGCAGCATTTACCTATGGAATTTATTTTTACAACTATAATGAAATAGCTCTCTGCATTCTTTCATTTACTTTATTCAGTTCGCTGCTGGCATTTTTGGTTTATAATTTTGCACCTGCCAATATTTTTATGGGCGACACAGGTTCATTGCTTATCGGATTGATTCTCTCCATCCTCACCATCAAGTTTATTGAGATGAGCTTTGCTCCACATCCTGCTGATTTTCCATTTCAGGCAAGCCCGGCTATGGCGATAGCTATTTTGGTGTTGCCGCTATTCGATTTGCTGCGCGTTTTTGTGGTACGTATTCTCAACAAACGTTCACCCTTCCATGCCGACAGATTGCACATGCACCACCTGTTGCTCGATATGGGACTGAGCCACAGAGAAGTTTCCATGACACTTTATTTGGTAAACATTGGATTTATTCTCATTGCATTGGGACTGCATTTCATTGGTGCGCTCAAACTTTTATTTGTCATCAGCACATTAGCCTTGCTGCTGAGTTTGGTGCCATTTTATCTGAAATATCAGGCAGAAAAAGGCAAGGTTGCAGTGAAACAGGACCGCTGATAAGCCTCAAATTTCCGGATATTGCCTCACTTACATGAAAAAATGCTTTAATTATGTAAGCATTTCTCGTTTTTTTCATTCATTTTTTTATTTTCGGCCGAAATTGACAAAGGGGCTCTTCTGCTCCCGGATTCAAAAAACATTTGTTTACCATGCCGATAAAAAAATTTCTTGTATTAGTAGCCGGATTTTTACCCTTAGTGGGTATAGGTCAGGTTTCTTCGGACGACATGGCGCTAAAGCCGGGCGATCCTGTTGTATCAACACTTGACAGTTTGTTATCCATCAGAAACGTGTTACGCCTTTCTGAAACCGATATGGTTTCTAAAGAGGTGGCCGACCCCAATGCAGTTGTGTTTAGTAATGATTTCATACAATCAAGAATTTCAAAAATTTCAACTCCGGTTCCTCTGACTTTTAATAATCAGGTTAAACGATATATTGAACTCTATGCTTCGCAGCGTGTGCAGCTTACTTCAAGAGTATTAGGTTTATCACATTTATATTTCCCTGTTTTTGAACAGATGCTCGACAAGTACAACATTCCTGTTGAATTCAAATATCTGTCAATTGTAGAGTCGGCACTTAACCCTGTAGCAGTATCTTCTGCTGGTGCTACAGGAATATGGCAGTTTATGTACAATACCGGAAAGCTTTATGGTTTAAATATCAACTCATACATTGATGAACGCAGAGATGTGATGAAAGCAACGGATGCTGCATGCCGTTATTTTAAAGAGATGTATGACATTTATGGCGACTGGCTGCTGGTAGTAGCTTCTTATAATTGTGGTCCCAGGAATGTAAACCGCGCCATTGCACGTGCAGGAGGTTCAAAAAACTTTTGGGAGATAAGCCGTTTTTTACCTGCTGAAACAAGAGGGTATGTACCTGCTTTTATTGCAGCCACCTACGTAATGAACTATGCAAATGATTATCAGATTTACCCTAAAGCGCCTGCTTATACTTTTTATGATGTGGACAGTGTTGGTGTAAAAGAAAAAGTATCGCTCAGACAATTAAGTCAGACATTGGATATTCCTTATGATGTCATTTCGTTCCTCAATCCGATTTACAAAAGAGGAATAATTCCGGGAGAAGGTTACAAACTGAATTTACCTGCTGAAAAAATCAGTCAGTATATTGCTAATGAAGAAACCATCTATGCACTGAGTGGAAAAGAACTTGCACCATTTTCAGTGGCGCTGGCTGACAATGCTGATTATGTTCAGGTGAAACGCCATGTGAAAGTGAGAAAAGGAGAAAGCATTTATGCTTTTGCACAACGTAATGACTGTACTGCTTCACAGGTTAAAAAATGGAACAGACTCAAATCAAATCATCTGGTTGCAGGACGTTCACTGGTGGTGATGGCAATGGTGAAACAGACCCCTGCGAAATCAGTTAATGATAACATTGCTGAGAATAAAAAAGTTCCTGATGTAAAGGATTCATCAACTGTATGTGCTGATTCAACAGAAGAAACAATTGTAACATCTGGTGTTGATCAGAAAAATAATGTTCAGACAGAAGTGAAGCAGCATCCGGATTTTATTTATCATCTGGTGCAGCCCGGAGATACTTTATGGAATATTGCAAAACGATATGATGGTGTTACGGTTGAATCACTGAAGAAAGCCAATCATTTCTCAACAGATTATACACTGAGAGTCGGGGCAAAAATTAAAGTTCCTGCAATTTAAGATTACTTATTTATTGCCATCACCGGTTTGGGTATTGCCGAAGGCGGGGCATATCAGCATCCCGAAACCTCGGGATTGATTTGAAAACTAATGTTGAATATAGTACAACTTGTCCCGCCAGAGCGGGAAAAGTTTCATAGAAGTTCGTCACCCCCGCTTTTGTCAATACATTGTGCCTGTTGCACAACTAAGCCTTACTGTTGAAAACAAATATACAAAAAACAGCACATCGCATTACGCCATATTACTTTAGAGAAAAAATAAGCGAATGCAAGGCAAGAAACAACACCAGGAAAAACTCTTCAACAGTTTTCAGTTAAGTGAGTACGTGCCTGCCGAAAACTTTTACCGGCAGTTGAAGTCGGTTTTAGATTTGCAGTTTATGTACAAAGCTACACGCAGCTATTACGGCAGCGAAGGTCAACAAAGTATAGACCCCACGGTATTCTTTAAACTCATTCTTGTTGGTTATTTAGAAAACCTGAACAGCGACCGTAAAATCATTGCTCATGCCAAAATGAGGTTAGACATTTTATATTTTATCGGCTACGATCTTGGTGAAGAGTTGCCATGGCACAGCACCCTCTCGCGTACACGCCAATTATTTGGTGAACATGTTTTTTTGCAATTGTTTAAGCAGGTATTAAAAATGTGTATTGACAAAGGTATGGTTGGCGCAAGCAGACAAGCCGTTGACAGTGCTTACATCAAAGCCAACGCCAGCATGGACAGCATTGTAGAAAAGCAAGTATTGGATGATGCCCAAACCTATACACAACAACTTCAGGCTAACGATGAAACAATTACCGTTGTAAAAGCCGAAAAACGCAGGCAGGTTGAACAACATCACAATTGGAAGAAAAATGAATACAAAAACCAACCGCAGGGTAGAAAGAAAACCAGTGAAGACACCTTCGATGATGAACGCGAAGCCGACCAACGACAACGCGGCAAATTCCTGAGCAACCACACACACTACAGCACCACCGACAGCGATGCGCGCATCAGTGTTAAGCCCGGCAAGCCACGACAGCTTACCTACTCAGCTCAAACCTGTGTTGATACAGCCCATCATGTAATTACCAATATCATGGCCGATTACAGCAGCAAGCGCGACAGCGAAAGTTTAGCTCAACTACTTAACCAAACCATTGCCAACCTAAACGAACACCAACTGGTGGTAAAAGAAATATTAGCTGATACAGGCTACAGCAGCGGATCTGCTTTAAAATATCTTGAAGCTGCTAACCTAACCGGATATATTCCCAACTTTGGCCAATATAAACCCGAGCGAAAGGGTTTTGTCTATAACAAGGAAAAAGATCAATACCAATGCATACAACAAGGCGGATTGATGGCCCTGCTGCCTCACAAACGCACCGGTGCCAACAGCAATGGCTACATCCAAAAAACCTATCGCAGCAGCGAAACCGTTTGTAAGAACTGTCCGCTAAAACAACAATGTATTGGTAAAAGCAACTTTAAAAAATTAGACCAATGCATTGACAAACCTCTCTACGACCAAATGCACCAACGCTTGCAAACACGTAAAGCAAAAATTTATAAAAAATTACGATGCTCAACTGTTGAACCGGTACTCGGCACGCTCATTAACTTCACCGGCATGCGAAGAATTTGGACTCGCGGATTAAAAAACGCCAACAAGTTTATCATTGGTGCAGGAATAGCCTACAACCTTAAAAAATATATGCGCTTTATTAACAAAAAAAGGATAAGTGTGTGCATGCAACTCGAAAAACAGACGATATTAACAACAGAAAGCCTTTTTTCAACAATTTTAATGCTCAGCCAACCTATACAGCATTATAAATCCAAAAATATTTTTCAAATCGTATAGCGCACCTTAATTCATACCACTACCAAATTTTTTTTGCATCTTTTGTCTGAGGTTGTGCAACTGCCACCATTGTTGTGTGCTGCCATTCTTTTGTTGTCAATGCACTGCTGTAACATTTACCTTTTTTATTCCCTTTAAGTTTAGTTCTATGTTCCTGTCCTTAGCTTTGTTATCGTATTGACTGATTATTTCCAAAATGTCATAGTCAATAAAATTACATTCGCTGCCGTCTATTGTCAATTTGCTATTTTCATGAACATCGTCTAGCGACTTTCGTAAATTAACTTTGTTGAGAAAAGTTACGTTGCTGTTCAGTTTAATTAAATAGGTATCAATGCCATTTTCAAATGTTTCAGTTATTTTATATTCTGCTTTGAAATTGTTACGAATAATGTAATAAATTGATAAAACAAGTCCAATACTAACTCCAATTAGTAAGTCAGTCAATAGGATGGCGAAAATGGTAATTATAAATGGGAGAAACTGCTTTAATCCCAAACTCCACATATTGCGAAATAATTTTGGTTTTGCCAGGTTATAACCCGTTACAATCAGAATTGCTGAAAGCGAAGCGTAAGGAATTTTATTTAATAAGAATGGAATAAATAACACTGACAATAGTAAAAACAGCCCGTGTGTAAATGCAGAAAGTTTTGTCCTTGCGCCAGCATCCACATTAGCTGAACCCCTCACAATTACTGCTGTAATGGGTATTGCTCCTAAGAAACCACAAGTCATATTCCCTATTCCTTGTGCAACCAACTCACGATTAACAGGGGTTATTCTGTTCCGTCTGTCTAATTTATCAATGGCTTCTATGCATAGTAGTGTTTCAAGTGTAGCAAGCATTCCTATTGTCAAACCGTCTTTCCAAAGACTACCGGATGAAAATAGTTTTGTAAAGTCAGGAAAAGTTATGCCTGAAAAAACATCGGATGGAATATTTACCAATTGTGTTGGTTTAAGAGAAAATCCAGAAGATACACTTGTAAATGCAGTGTTAGCAAGAATGCCAATTACTACAATGAGCAAAGGGGCAGGAAGTATTTTAAATTTATTGGCGAAAGGTCGTTGAAGCAACCCCATTACAATGATGGAAATAAATGTAATTAAAATTGCTCCTCTTGCAATGTGATGATTGAAGTCATTGATGTTTCCAACAAAATGGTCAGTAGAGAATAATTTTAGAATACCACCTGCCCAAAAGTCGGGTTGGTCATAACCTAATGCCACAGGGATTTGTTTAGAAATAAGAATAATGCCGATAGCGGCTAACATTCCTTTAATTACTGCCGAAGGAAAATAATTTGCAATGACACCAAGTTTCAACAACCCAAGTAATAGTTGAAACAATCCTGCAATAATTACGGAAAGTAGAAATATTTTGTAATCGCCATGCGAAACGATGGATGCTGCAACTACGGATGTCAAACCTGCAGCAGGTCCTGATACTGCTAACTGCGAACCACTGATAAGAGAAACAACTAAGCCTCCAATAATACCTGAAAGAATACCTGAATAGAGTGGTGCTCCCGAAGCTAAAGCAATTCCCAAGCAAAGCGGAAGGGCGACAAGAAAAACTGAAAGTCCTGCTGGTAAGTCATATTTGAGCCATATTATTCTGTAATACTTTATTGTTCTTTTCACTTCCTTGTCAAATTAGTTTTGTCTGTCAACGATAGAGTTTAAAGGTTGAGATGTCGTCATACGGTTGCGCACACCTTCCAGATTATTTCTGAATTCGTTTTTTATATCCTGAAAAGCAGGAGTAAGAAAGGTGGAAGTTTTTAATACTGGTTCATACAACACTGATTCTTTCCTGGTTTCTTTATTGATAAAATTCAGGTGTGGTTCAAGTGATTTCAGCAACCAAAGGATAACACTTATTACCAAAGCATATTTAAGCAAGCCGAAAACTGCTCCAGCAATTTTATTGAACACGTTCAAATCGCCTGCTTTCAAAACACCTTCCAGCAAACGTGCATACAAAATAAAAACAGCCATGATAATTCCGGAAACAATAAAAAATCCCACCCACGAAGGAATGGCACTGTCTTTAGAAACAAACTGCTGAAGCCACGATTGAGCAAGCCCTGAAAACTTAAATGCCAAATACAAGCCCGCAATAAGCCCTAAGATCATGGCAATTTCGTAAATGAGGCCACGGGTAAATCCTTTGTATGCTCCCCAGAGCAGCGGTATGGCAATAACAAGATCGAGAATGTTCATGCAGATAAATACACTTCAAAGAAAAGAAGGAATAGGAAACAGCAACACACTGTTAAGTGCGATTACCCAACAAAGCAATGTTAAAAGAATCAGAAAGAAAAATAAGGGAACTGCTGATTAAACTAATGTAATATCAAACTGCACCAAGTCAATAAATTCCTGAATACGCTCGTTCAGCTCTTCGGAAGAAAGATTCATAATACGTTCGGTTCCGAATTTTTCTACACAGAACGAAGCCATTGCCGATCCATAAATGATGGCACGTTTCATACTGCTGAACGATATATCTCTGGTTTTTGCCAGATAACCGATAAATCCACCTGCAAAAGTGTCACCGGCACCTGTGGGGTCAAACACATCTTCGAGAGGAAGTGCAGGAGCAAAGAATACCTGATTTTCGTGGAATAACAATGCGCCATGCTCGCCTTTTTTGATAACCAGAAAACGTGGCCCCATGGTGAGAATTTTCTTGGCTGCTTTTACCAGTGAATATTCATTGGTGAGTTGCCGTGCTTCAGCATCGTTGATGGTGAGAACATCAACCATGGCAATGTTTTCAAGTAAATCATTCATAGCTGTTTCCATCCAAAAGTTCATGGTGTCCATCACAATAAGTTTAGGACGTTTATTCAATCGCTCAATCACCTGCCTCTGAATTTTTGGCATCAGGTTGCCCAACATCAGAAAATCACAATCCTGATAACTTTCGGGAATAATAGGATCAAAATTCGCCAAAACATTCAGTTGTGTATCCAAAGTATCGCGGCTGTTCATGTCGGTATGATATCGCCCACTCCAGAAAAATGATTTCTGACCTTCCAGTATCTGCAAACCTTCGGTGCGGATATGATGATTATTAAATTCTTTAATCATAGTTTGTGGAAAATCATCGCCCACAACACCAACAAGATTTACATCAGATGCAAAATACGATGCCGATAAAGAAGCATAAGTGGCGGCACCGCCAATAATCTTATCAGTCTTTCCAAAAGGTGTTTCAATAGCATCAAAAGCAACAGTTCCAACTACGAGTAATGACATAATATCCCGATTTTTAAATTCCGCGCAAAACTAAACTTTTAATCGGAAATAGAAGCTTTGTGTTTACATCACAGAAAAATTAAAATCAGCGACCTGATAAAATCAATACTTTTGGAGTTTATAAATTTAATTTATAAAGCCCCCATTTTCTAAACAGGAATTATAATGCAGTTTAATAAAACTAAGATTATTACAACACTTGGTCCGGCTACCGGCACCAAAGACATGATTTGGAAATTGATAAAAGCCGGTGCTGATGTTATGCGCATCAATGCTTCGCATGGCGACCATCAGTTTTTAAAATCTATAGTGGATAATGTTCGCAGCATCAATGAAGAGGAAAACCTCAACATTGCTTTATTACTCGATTTGCAAGGCCCAAAAATCCGTATTGGCGAAATTGAATCAGGTGAATGTGTGCTCAACGATAAACAAACTTTTATACTTACTACCGAAGAGATGACAGGTAATGCGCAGAAAGCAACCATACGTTACAGTCATTTTTCTTCAGATGTAAAAAAAGGCGACATTGTGCTGATTGATGACGGTAAACTAAAACTGGAAGTAAAGAAAGTAGAAGCCAATGGCGATGTGGTTACGCAGGTCATCAATGGTGGTGTGCTCATGTCGCGCAAAGGAGCTAATCTTCCATTCACCAAAATCAGTATTCCATCTATCACCGAAAAAGACAGGGAAGATATTTCATTCGCTCTTGAAAATGATATTGAGTGGATAGGTTTATCATTTGTCCGCACGGCACAGGATATTATTGATCTGAAAAATATTATCAAAGAACATGGCAAGCCGATGCGTGTGATTGCAAAAATCGAAAAACCCGAAGCTGTTCGTAATATGGATGCGATTATTGAAGTCGCTGACGGCATTATGGTGGCACGTGGTGATCTGGGTGTAGAGATTGATCTTGCACAGGTACCTATCATTCAGAAAAAACTGGTGCACAAAAGTCGTGCTGCCGGAATTCCTGTAATCATTGCAACACAAATGATGGAGAGCATGATTACCAACTTCAGGCCAACACGTGCCGAAGCCAACGATGTGGGCAATGCTGTGTATGATGGTGCTGATGCGCTTATGCTGAGTGCCGAAACTTCCGTAGGAAAATTTCCTGTTGAAACGGTGCAGTCTATGCGCAGGATTATTCAGGCAATTGAATATGATCAGAGTATTTATTACCGAATGAATTCGCCCGACAAACATTCCAAAACATTTATATCCGACACCCTTTGCTACCATGCTGTGGAGCTTGCACAACAGTCGGGAGCCAAAGCCATTGCTGCAATGACACATTCAGGTTATACGGCATTCAAAATTTCGAGCCAGCGACCTAAAGCAGGTATTTTTATTTTTACGGATTACAAACCTATTCTCAATACCCTGAATCTTGTGTGGGGAGTGCGCGGATTGTATTACAACAAATACATCAGCACCGACCAAACCATTGACGATATTAAGAATACGCTGAAGAATGACGGTTACATTGATGCAGGTGATGTAATCATACATGTGGCCAGCACACCCATGCATAAGCGTTCAAGAGCCAATACCATTAAAATAAATGTAGTGGATTAAATGGTAAGCAGCGACATTCTGAATAAGGCAAAAAAATATTGCGCATATCAGGAGCGCTCGCAACAGGAGGTGAGGGATAAACTTTATTCATTGGGCTTGCATAAAAGTGATGTGGAGGAAACACTGGCTTTGCTTGTAACAGAAGATTATGTAAACGAACAACGTTTTGCAGTGGCCTATGCAGGTGGAAAATTCAGGATAAAAAAGTGGGGTAAAATAAAAATCAAACAGGGCCTCAAACAGAAAAAAGTTTCTGACTATTGTATTCGCTATGCATTAAACAGCATCAGCTTTGGCGACTACAGAAAATGCATTTCAGAAATTATTTCAGAAAAAAATGCCAGAGTGACAGAAAAAGATATGGTCAAACGCAAAGCTAAAATTGCCCGACAGGTTATTTCGCGCGGGTTTGAACCGACTCTGGTATGGGATTTACTGAACGATGCTGATTAATGAGATAATGTAATCTTCTTAGAATTAAGTGCTTCAATTTCTTCAGCAAATAAATCGCGCAGGAAAGCGAGAATGGCTTTTGGCTGAGTAATAATTTTTTTAGCTCTTTTGGTTTTTTTAGCAGTTACCTTTTTCATTGTCTTTGTTTTTAAATGTTATACTTTTAATTCGGTAAATTATCTATTCAAATGCCGTACCAAAATTTTATCTTAAAAAGGGCATCAGCGATACTTTTCTGAACATTTGTTAAATTTCGTTATGCCCGAATATGGTAAGGCTTCTAATTTTAGCTTTGTGTAACAAAACCAATTATTATGACGCGACCTGTATTAAAGGCCATGCTGTTTTGTATGGCAGTGTTGCTGCAGCAGTCATCCTTTGCGCAGCATCTGTCGGGTAAAGAAAAAATATTTACTCATGCTGATTCTCTTCGCGGAATGTTGACACCTTTCCGTACCTGCTATGATGTTACTTATTATGACCTGAATGTGGATATTGACATAGAGAATAAATCCATCAGCGGATATAACAAAATTTATTTTGATGCAGTAAGTGATTTTGAAGTGATGCAGGTGGACCTGTCTTCTCTTTTGAAAATAGCCTATATCACCGATCGCGGAAACAACTCATTGCGGTTTACCCGCGATGGAGATGCCGTGTTTATTACCATGAATACAAAAATCAATAATGGCGAACGAACTTATATCTCCATCCATTATTCCGGCCAACCTAAGGAAGGTAAAATGCTTCCATGGGATGGTGGATTCAAATGGACGAAAGATGCCGATGATCAGCCGTGGGCTGCAGTTGCCTGTCAGGGGACAGGTGCCAGTGTATGGTGGCCTTGTAAAGAGCACCAGAGTGATGAGCCGGACAGTATGGCAATAAATATTACCGTACCCGCTTCGCTGATGGATGTTTCAAACGGAAGATTGCGTGAGGTAAAAAATGTTGATAATGGAAAAAAACAATACTGTTGGTTTGTGAGCTATCCTATCAACAACTATAATGTGACAGTGAATGTGGGAGTGTTTACACATTTCAGTGATGTATATGTGAGCGGAAAAGATTCTCTTACGCTTGATTATTATGTGAAACCATACAACCTCGAAAAAGCAAAAAAACAGTTTCAGCAGGTGAAGCCGATGCTTGCCTGTTATGAAAAATATTTCGGACGATATCCTTTCTGGCGTGACGGATACAAACTTGTGGAAACGCCCTATGTTGGCATGGAGCATCAGAGCTGTATTGCCTATGGCAATAAATACAAGAATGGATATTTAGGAATGGATTATTCGGGAATAGGTGTTGAGTTTGATTACATTATCATACATGAAACGGCACATGAGTGGTGGGGCAATAACATCACTACAAAAGACATTGCCGATATGTGGGTACATGAGGGTTTTGGAAATTATGCTGAAGTACTGTATGTGGAATGTTTGTATGGAAAGCAAAAAGGGAATGACTACGTCAATGCACTGAAAAATAAAGTTTCAAATGATCGTCCCATTATAGGACATTATAATGTTAACGAAGAGGGAAGTGGTGATATGTATCCCAAAGGGAGTCTGATGCTGCATACCATCAGAAATTATATCAACAACGATTCATTATGGTTTTCGATTATACTTGGATTACAACAAACATTTGCATTGCAAACAGTAACCACTCAACAAATAGAAGACTATATAAGTAAGCAAAGCGGCATTGATTTGTCACCTGTATTTAATCAGTATCTGCGACATTCAGCCATACCGGTTTTGGAATATGAAGTAAAAAGCACAAATCCGCTGACCTTACGTTGCCGATGGAAAGCGGATGTAAAAGATTTTAATCTCCCCGTTTGGGTTGGCAAAGGTTCTTCCATGCAATCGCTGAAAGTAACTACCTCATGGCAAAATTTTGAATTGAAAGGAGTGGATGAGAAAACTCTTGATATAAGAGATGATCTGGGTTATTTTAATATAACTGATCTGAGTAATAAATAGAGATTGAATGTAATAAAAAAAGCAGGTAAATGAATACCTGCCTTTAATGTCTTACATCATTTTATTTCTGATGCAAGAGGGGGATTAACCAATATCTCAGAGTAACATTTTATTAAATGTACATTCAGATTAATTCTTCACTAATTTAAGCTGTGTTTGCTCACCTGCGGTTTGAATGTTTACTACGTAAATGCCCGCTGCGAATCCGGCAGTAGGGATATCTATCCGTTGCATACCTGCCAACTGATAATTGCTTTTGTAAACACTTTTTCCGCTGATATCATAGATATTAATTTCTGCCTGCTGATTTTTTGTTGTAGTCAGCACAAGTGATGTGTTGTCAGTAGCAGGGTTGGGATATAATGAAACCACATCAACCGTTTTTACATCGTTTACACTTAACGGGCCTAAGTCATACTGGTCAAAATAAAAATTACCATTTGCAGAACCTCCAAAGCCGGTAAAAACAATTTTCCATTTATGTGCATGACGGTCAATTACAAAATAAACAGTAGAGTCGGCAACAACGTATGTGGTTCCGTTAAAAGATTTCCAGTCGTAGCCAATGATGTTGTTGTCAAAAGAATAAGTAAGTCCTGCATCAGTTGCTGTAGCAGCATCCACAGGATATGCTTTTACTGCCTGCACACTGTCGTTGGTAAGCACTCCCGTAACTTTGTAATTGATAAAATGGTCAACATACTGTGCAAAGCTCAGATCCCAATCCTGTTTCAGAGGTTCACGGTCTAAATACTGATCATTTTGAATAGAGTAGTACCCGAAATTTTTGCCGGGATAATTCAGTTTGTTGAATGAACGTAATACTTCATTGCTGCCGTCTAAATCTGCATAGCGAAAGTTGTAAGTAGAGTTAGACAAAGATTCAATACAAAGTTTTTTATATGTATTGTTGCTGAGTTTGATAAAATAAATTGAGTCGCCCATGATAATATGAGTTCCCAGATCATAAATACCCCATCCCAAATCGAATTGATTACTTGTATCAGCAGTGGTGTTGAAAGCACCATTGAACATGTGTGCTTCATTATTTAAAAGCTCATTGTTGGTCATGCCTGCGGTGTCGGCAACTGTCATGCTTAACCACTCCGAAACATTTTTATTTGCGTTGTACAGCTTCACATTATTTTTTGAATTAATGAGTATGGCAGCTTCAAATCCTGAAATCTGAAATGCCAGATCCCAGTCGGTATTGCTGACTGTTGATACCGTTGCATTGGCCATGCTGTAAAATGTTTGATCGGCATATCCTGTGTTGGTAGTTACTGTTTGTTGCACTTGTGCAGTTGCCATTACAGGAAGCAGCAATGCTAATATGGTTTTTTTAATAGTTGATAAATGTATCATGTAATTATAGTATTGATGTTATAAAATTCGTTGATATTGAAATGCCGGGCATCCGCGCAACCCCTGCGCATTGTAGAAATCGTAATACTTCAGTTTGTAATATTCACCATTATGGTTTTTTATCACATAAAATAAATCCGGAACGATGTAATACATATTGGTGTTGAAATCAAAATCTTTCCAGTTGAAGCCCATGATATCTGCATCAGCATAGAATGGAAAATTGGGAATGTCATTATGATTGAATACATCAAAGGGTTTGTATCCGGGTACTGAATCTTTTTTCAGGATGGCACAGGACGTTTCATTCCATCTGTTGGTCATGGTTCCGTTTACGAGATAAAACCTGAACTGCAACGTCTCTTCCCAGTATGTATGAATGTAGCGCGTGAAAACAATGTCCCACTGATCTTTGGGTGGAGCCAATGAAACCATGGTTCCGCCATTGGAAAAGCTAAAATACATGAGCGAATAGGTGTCGTCTTTTGGAACAGTGAATTCGTGATAATCGCTGTTGTCAAGTTTGGAATATCGTATTACATATTCGCTGTTGCTGATTGAAACTATTTGTAATTTTCTGTATCTGTCGCTGCCGAAGTGGTTATACTTTCCACGGTCAATCACTACAACAGTATTGTTGCAGTTTCCTGAAGCATCCTGATTTTTTCCAAAAGCAGTGCTGTCGCCCAACCAGGTATCAGCATCTGTTGCCCACACCAATCCTGTTGTATCGGTATTTGCAAGGTCAGTTGAAGCTGAACGCCATGCAAACATATACTTACCTGTATTCAGATAGATATATTGTCCCTGCGGTGATGCTTCAAAAGCCAGATCATAACTTTTGATAGCACTGTATTTAGTATCTCCTGTAACCAGGTTTACAAATATCATGGTGTCATAATTCACTCCCATACTCACCTGTATGGAACTCATGGTGGTGTCAATAGGAGGAAGTACTATTGCTTTGTCATTGTCTTTTTCGCAGGATGCAAACAGCAATGTTGTGATGATTGCAGAAACAAAAAATAAAAGTTGTTTTGTTTTTTTCATTTGCTAAAGACTCAGTTGAAGTTTAATACAGTAAAGTCTGCCCGGCAGTACGGATGATGAACTGCTACTGCTTCCATGCACCTGACCGGTTGACATTTGTCTGATAGTTGAAACGTTGAAAAGATTTTTTACTCCTGCACTTAATGTGAATCGCTCTTTCCAGAAAGATTTACCGGCAATAATATCCATCACCTGATAAGCTTCGCTTCGCAGAATACTTTCTTGTTCAGCATCATCTACCACAAACACCGGCATGGCTCCGTTATATTTATAATAAGCATTCACATTAACTCCAACTGCCGGCCATTGCCATCCGAGAGCACCGTTGACCTGTGTGTACCATTCCGGATTATTGCTGCCTTCTGCATATTGCGAAGAATTGCCCGTATATGCTACACCACCGCTCAGCGACCAGTTGCCATAAGTTACTGTCTCCGTCCATTCGGCACCTGTTGCTGTGTAATGTCCAACATTGATGTAGGTGTAAAGGTTGGAGGTATCGCTGTACTGTGCTAATGTAATCAGGTTCGACACTTTATTATAAAAACCTTTTATTTCTGATTCCAATTGCAGCTTTCCTGTTTTGTAACGATGGTTCAGTGACAGCTGATAGTTGTCAGACGACTCAGGTTGAATATCAGGATTGCCCTGAATGTTGTGATTGATATCCACAAAATCGAGATACAGCTCTTTCAGTCCGGGAGCACGAAAACCTTTGCTGTAACTTGCACGCACTGCCATAGCAGAAGTAATATCATATTTTACATTCACCGATGGAATAAGCGGAGTTTTGTACATGGTGTTGTACGAATAACGCAAGCCCGGTCTGATGAGAAGATTTTTTATCCCTGTATATTCAGCACTGGCAAAAACCGCATAATCATCCACATGCCGGTTGCGGTCGAGTCGCTTGCCGTTTCCGTTTTCAAGATTAATATCTATCCCTGTCTGAAAATTTATTTTACGTGAGTCATTGATGTGATTCCATGTGCTGCGGACATTCCATGCAGCAAATGATGTAGTGTCACGAAATTCAGGAGTTGTAAGCTCAGTTTGCTGAAGAGCAACCATATCTTTAAAATACACTTCTTTTCTTCTGTTGTAGGAAGAGTAAGAAACGTGACCTGTAATTTTATTTTTTTCGTCAGCATAGTAGTCATAGCTTATCACCTGACTATGTCGCAGTGTTTTGTAATAAGAATCATAGGCATACGCTGAAAACGGTGTGATGGTAACAGGCCCTTTGTCTGTAATTTTTTCATCAAACAAGTTGAGCTGATAGTTCAGTTTTACTTTGCCAAAAACAGCACTTATCATTGCCGAACCATAATACTGTGTTTTAGGTTTCCATTCGTACACCCTTCTATCGTCTGTCAGATTCCATCCCTGAAATAAATTACGTCCGGCAGAAAGTTTCAGATTAATTTTATTCAGTGCAGCCTGAGCACTTACGTCAGCATTGTAGGTGCCAATACTTTCGTAGTATGCAGTAGCCGATGCCGAATTTTTTCTGATATTCTGTGGTTTGGTAATGATGTTGATGACCCCTGCAATTGCATCAGTACCGTAAGAAGTACTCATGGGTCCTTCAACCACTTCTATGCGTTCCACATTGGAAGTGTTGAGCTGGCTCAGGTCAATATTTCCATTCATTCTGCCGATAACGGGAACTCCATCAATCAGCACTTTGATATTGTTCATATCCAAGCCCTGCATCGTCAAAGTACTTCCGAAAGCCTGATCGTAGCCCGTGCGCATGTTCAGTTGTTTGCCAAGTACATCAGCAGCATTTACCGCTGCCATTGAAGAAATCTGTTCTTTGTCAATAATTTTCACTGTATAAGCCGACTGCATTACCGGCACAGGAGTGTAGGTAGAAGTGATAGCTACCTGATCAAGTGTTATTTCGCTGCGATGCAGATGTATGGTTTGCTCATCGGATGTGAGCGAAGTGAGCGTTTGAGAAATATAACCAATACATTTTATTTCAACTACAGATTTTTCAGTGTCGTGTAGCGACATGGTAACACGCCCTTTATAGTCAGGCAGATAAACGTTGGTTTTTCCTGAAGGTAAATTTAAAAACACCACTGCCCCCGTTACTGCTCTGTTGTCAGTTGCATCTTTAATTACCAGAGTATGTTCCGAAGCAAAGAGGCCTGTTGACTGAATCAGAAAAATGAATATAAACGCTGCTTTTCTCACGGGGGACAAAAGTATTTCCACGGAAAAAAACTATACCCCTTACTTTGTTGATAAAAATCAAAGTCAGCGCAATATTGACAGATGTCTGACAATTAATTTAGCACGTGAAAATTCACTGAGTAATACAATTAATTTTTCCAAAAGGAAAATGTAAATAGTAATACTGCGTTAGAACAAAAATCACAATTTAATGACAAAACAATCTGTAGTCGAAGAAATACGTACAGCACTGGAGCAAATCAGCCGTCAGTTTGCCGTATTCACTGCGGGCAACCGAATTCCTGAAGATGACGAACTGGATATGCTTAAAGGAAAAATGATCCGTTTGTATGATAAAATCAATATGCTTCAGTTAGTGGAGGGAAACTCTGTTCAACCTCCGGTTCAACACTTGCCTTCATCCGGCATAGAGTTGATGAAAACTGAAAGTGCACCGGTTTCCAATGTGCAGCATGAAAATATTGAGACTGGTAACCTGACTGAAGAAAAGTCGGAAGATATACAGCCAGCTGAAGAAAAACATGAAACGATTGTGGCTGATACACCATCAACACCGGAACCGCAAATCTCTTTTACACCTGAGCCTGAGGTGAAAATCGAGCCGATAGTTGAACAGAAACAGGAACCTGCTAAACCTTTGGTTGCAGAAGTGCAGGCAGTACGTTCAGGTATTTTTAAAGAAAGTGAGCCTACCATTGCACAGCAGTTTCATGAATCGGAAACAATACACGATAAAATTGGTGCAGCACAACATGCCTTTGCTGTTGCTGACAAACTTAAACTCACGCCTGTAACAGATTTGGTAAAGGTAATTGGTATTAATGAAAAGTTCTTATTCATCAGCCAGTTGTTCAACAACAACCATCAGGCTTATCAGCAGGCTATTGACAAGCTCAACAACTCCAAAACTTTTGCTGATGCCTATATGTATTTCGATACGGAAGTAGTTTCTCAGTTTCATTCCGACAAAACTTCTGACGTGTACAAACAGTTTATAGACCTTCTTCAGAGACGATTTATATGATTGCAAGCAGGCAGCAAAGCATAACAACGGTTATGGCATTGCTGCTGTTGCTTTGGTATCCTTTGAAGGCACAGCATGTGCAGGCTATGAAAGATATCTGTTATCTGTCATCGCCAAAAATGTCGGGTCGTGGTTATGTGAAAAATGGACACATTAAAGCCGCACGATTTATAAAGGAACAGTTTAAACTTTGTGGACTGACTTTCGTCAGTGACAAATGGTTTCAGCAATTCACATTTCCTGTAACCACTTTCCCCGGTAAAATGCAGTTATCGCTCGGAGATAAAATGCTGACTCCCGGAGAGGATTATCTTGTGCACCCTTCATCAGCAGGTGGTAAAAAGACATTGCCGCTTGCATTTGCAGATTCCACTGACTTGGAGCGACTGGAAAAAAACAGCGACACCTGTTTTGTTATATCACAAAGAGTGTATGACATACTGCGACAATCCGAAGACCGTTTGCTTTATACCAAAACCAAAGGAGCCATTCTGATTACGGAACCAAAAAAACTTACCTGGAGTGTGGGTGCACAGCCTTTTGGTATTCCTGTATTCAGAATGTTGCAAAGTGTTTTTGATTCTTCAGCAAAGAATATTTCATTCAGCATCAGTCAGCACTTTTATCCTGCATTTCAAACACAAAATGTATTGGGAATGATACGTGGCAGTGTGCAACCTGATTCATTCATTGTTTTTACGGCACATTACGATCATCTGGGTATGATGGGAAGAAAAATTATTTTCCCGGGAGCCAATGACAATGCCAGTGGCACGGCCATGTTACTTGCATTGGCCAGACATTATTCAATACCTGCCAACAAACCAAAATACAGCATGCTGTTTATAGCCTTCAGTGCCGAAGAAGCAGGACTGCTTGGCTCAAAGTATTATACAGAACATCCTTTGCTGCCACTTGCATCCATTCATTTTCTGATTAATCTCGATCTGGCAGGTAATGGTTCTGAAGGAATCACGGTTGTGAATGCTACTGAATTTAAAAACCAGTTTAATTTACTCGATAGTCTGAATACTGCAATGCATGCATTGCCCTCTGTTCATCAGCGTGGAAAAGCACGAAATTCCGATCACTATTATTTTTCAGAAAAGGGAGTACCTGCATTTTTTATTTATACCATGGGAGGTGCACCCTGGTATCATGATATTCACGATAAGTGCAATACATTAACGTTATCGCATTTCGATCGCTTTTTTAATTTGATAACTTCTTTTGCTGAAGCTTTGCAGTAACCGGTCAGACAGAACTTTGTCACTCTGATATGAATCAGATGTCGTTTCTGTTTTAAAACCCTAATCCATTCGCATAGGCGTGGGACCGGAAGGCAAAAGTGGTACCGAAAAACCAACATCATCTAATAAAAATGATGAGTTTAACTGAGGTGATAAGCCCTGCGACACAGGACCAATAAGTACAAATGATATTATAAATCTTGCAGGTGGTCCTCCTGAACCGGTATAGATTATAGGTACTGAAGCATGAGTCCATGCAGAAGCATAGGTAGAAATTAATTGATAAGCTCCTCCAATGGCAGTATGTGTGGAATCTTCTATCTCAAGAACAACTTCCAATGCATCAAAACCACTGTTATTAAGTTGGTAATAGAAATTTAAGTAACCAAAATATTGCGAAATGCTATCAGGAGTTGTGATAACGGCAGGAGAAAAATTTCTTGTTGTTCCTGCTAACGGATATCCATACAAGGCATGATTGCCTGTATGTCCGGGAGAATATTGCATCAGAACACCAACAGTGTCCATCAACTGATCAAATAGCCAATAATCTGCAACACCATTCGTCCAGTTTTCAAAACCACCGTTAGGAACAAACTGCGCTCTTATCCCACCGGAAAATGAAATGATGATTGCAATGAGAATAAATATCTTTTTCATAATGTTAATTGATTTGAATATGTAAGATATTCAAATGTATAATATTGGAATCAGAAAAAGAAGAGAATTTTGTAGTTTCTGTGAGGGGGAGTTAAAGATAGTTCTTTTTCAGCGCATATATTGACTTATAACCATTCATAAGACTACATCAACTGCTTTATTAATTTTTCGTCAAACGAATTAATGATCCAATCTGTTTTCAATTTCCTGATCAATATAATCTTCAATCTCTTCGCGGCTCATATTTTTTTGCTTTTGTTTTTGTAATTCTTTTTTCAGCTCTTCAATTTCCTTTTGCTGATTGCGCCACTTGCGTAAGGAGTCAGGGTTGATGACAGTATCATTATCTGATGTGGGATTGAGTAACGGTTTCTCATTTGCATCGAAAGAATTATTGTTGCTATCAGACCTGAAAGTGGGAATACCGGATGATGAAGTATTCATATCTGGCTGACGGCTGTCATCGTCATAACTGTTATCGGGGTTGCTGATTTTTTTTGCTTTGTTCTCATGAATCTTTTCTTTTATAAAATTCACAAGAGTTACTGATAACACCAAAATCAGAGCCCATTTGAATAACCATCTAAAACAACCCATGCATGATCTTAAATCAATCGGATCATCAGACGGATTTTTTAGCATTTGTTTTAGTTCGTCAAATGATTTCTGCTCAGGATTTGGCTCCGGCAGTTTTTTCTTCTTGCTCATTTCTGATAGAGACGATTTATTTATAGAAATACGAAGATAATTATATCCTGAAATCAGATTAGGAATTAAATCAGATGTTAACAAAGATTAAATTTCGCCTGAGGTTTGTAAAGTTTATTTTCTCCGTTACCTTTGAACCATAAATTCATAATGTATGAGAAACATATTACTTGCACTGGTGTTAATCGGAACAGTTGCAGCCTGCAACAACCCCGAACAGAAAACAGTTCGTTCCATGTCGGATGAATTAAAGGAATTGGCAAATAATTATTATCAGGAGCGGCTGAAGTATTACCCTTTGGAAGCTACTGCCATTAACGATAACCGTTACAATGATTTACTTCCTAACGACATCAGTGAAAGTTACCGTGATACACTTCGTAATTTTTATACCCGCTATCAGAAGCAACTCGAAACCATCAACGAACCTGAACTTACAGGACAGGATTTAATCAGTTATAAAGTGCTGGTGCGTGAAATGAAAATTCAACTGGAAGAACTTTCTTTTCATTTTAACCTGATGCCGGTGAATCAGTTTACAGGATTGCAACTGGCTTTTCCGGTGCTTGGCTCAGGCAGCGGCAATCAACCTTTCAAAACGGTAAAAGACTATGACAATTTTCTGAAACGAATTACTGCCTTCGTAGTGTATGAGGATACAGCTATCGTAAACATGCGCAGAGGAATGAAAGAAGGTATTATGCCTGCTCGCATTTTGATGCAGCGTACATTACCACAGTACAAAGGACTCATTGCTGCAAAAGCAGAAGAAAGTATTTTTTATAATCCTGTTAAAGATATGCCTGACTCTTTCAGTGATGCTGATAAGCAACGACTGAAAGATGCTTATGCCAAAGCTATTACCGAAGAGCTGAACCCATGCTTTCAGCGTATGTACGATTTTATTGAGAAAGAATATATTCCTGCATGTCCTGAAGCAGTAGGTATTTCCAATGTTCCGCAGGGAAAAGAATACTACGCTCATCTTGCCCGCTTATGGACAACCACCAACCTTACTCCTGACGAAATTTTTGAAATCGGACAAAAGGAAGTTGCACGTTTGCAAAAAGAAATGGAAAAAGTAAAAGAGGAAACAGGATATAAAGGAACAATGAAAGAATTCTTTCACTACCTGCATACCGATCCTAAATTTTATCCTTTCAAAAAAGATTCAGATGTGCTGAATGCATACCTCGATATTGAAAAACGTATGCAGCCGCAACTGAAAAAACTTTTTGACAAAACACCTAAATCGCCATTTGAAGTAAGACAGACAGAAGCATTTCGTGCAGCATCTGCCAGTGCAGAGTATATGCAGGGTTCACCCGATGGAACACGGCCCGGAGTGTTTTATGTTCCTATATTAAACCCCGCCAAATACAGTGAAGTAGGTATGGAAGATTTGTTTTTGCACGAAGCAATTCCGGGACATCACTATCAGATTTCATTGCAGCAGGAAAATACTTCGCTGCCCGACTTCAGACGATTTGGTTGGTACGGTGCCAATGGCGAAGGCTGGGCATTGTATTGCGAATCGCTGGGCAAAGAACTTGGATTATATACCGACCCTTATCAGTATTTTGGTTGCTTGTCAGAAGAGATGCATCGCGCCATACGACTGGTAGTAGATGTGGGTATGCACCTCAAAGGATGGACCCGCGAGCAGGCTATACAGTTTTCGTTAGACAATGAAATGGAAAGCGAAGCTGATATTACAGCAGAGATTGAAAGGTATATGGCATATCCTGCGCAGGCACTGTCGTATAAAATCGGACAGATGAAAATTCTGGAGCTTCGGCATAAAGCAGAGCAGGAGCTGAAAGATAAATTCAGCATAAAAGAGTTTCATAATCATATTCTGGAAAATGGATGCCTTCCACTCGATATTTTTGAAGAAGATATGAATCAGTGGATAAAGAGCAGAATGTAAGCGGAATTGTAATGGTTTAAGAAACTTTTGTAAAGTACATTTGTTGTTCTGACACACCTTCATTAAATCAGAATATTTATGCCAAATAAACTAACAGTTGCCATGGCTTCTGCAACAATGCTCTTGTTTTTCAGTTCATGTTATTTCAATTCACGCAAGGCTGCCGGCTTGCTTAAAGATGCAGAAAAGAAAACCTACGATATCATTGTAGTGCCCGGTGTGCCACTTGTCAACGGGCAATGGAGTGATGTGATGAAAGCGCGCGTGTATTGGTCTAAATATCTTTTCGACAAAGGAATTGCACGCAACATCATGTACAGTGGCAGTTCTGTTTATACCCCATATAAGGAAGGAGAAGTGATGGCCATGTATGCCAAAGCAATCGGAATACCTGCCGAACATATTTTTACCGAAACCAAAGCCGAACACAGCACTGAGAATATTTACTACAGTTATAAGAAGGCAAAAAAACTCGGCTTCAACACCGTTGCACTTGCATCAGACCCTTTTCAGAGCAAATTGCTGAAGTCGTTTATAAAACGAAAAGTAAGCCGCGAAGTAGGGATTATTCCTTTTATTGCTGATACTTTAAGGGCTATGCAACCTACCATGACAGACCCTGTACTGGATTTTTCTGCTTTAAAGGTCGAAAATTTTACCGCATTGCCCGAGAGAGAAGGTTTCTGGAAACGTTTTCGCGGAACCCGTGGACACAATATTGATAAAAACGCCTACAGCGATACGCCTGTAAGCAGGGAAAAATGAAACATCAGATCAACTTTAATTTTTTGAAAATGCATTGCTGAGCAATTCACAGGTAGTCGTTAATTAAGCAATTGTTTTTACTGTTTTGGATGACAACCTTTTTTAGCTTTGCATTTCTTATTTATAAAAACTGCAATGAGAAAGTTAGCAGACCGTGTAGAAAATTTAGAAGAGTCGCAAACCATAGCCATGGCGCGCATCAGCCGCGAATTACAGGAGCAGGGACATAACGTCATCAGCCTGAGCCTTGGTGAACCCGATTTTAATACTCCTGAATATATAGGCAATGCTGCCAAACAGGCCATTGATGACGGATTTACGAAGTATCCTCCTATATCAGGTTATGGAGATGTGCGCGAAGCTATTGCACAAAAATTTAAGAAAGACAACAACCTTGATTTTAAACCTTCGCAGATAGTAGTGAGCACCGGTGCCAAACAGTGTATTGCCAATGCTGTGTTATGTTGTGTAAATCCGGGAGAAGAAGTACTGCTGCCGGCACCCTATTGGGTGAGTTATTCTCAGATAATTGAACTGGCAGGAGGCATTCCGGTATGTCTCAACACAACTATTGAATCCGATTTTAAAGTTACACCACAAGAAGTAGAGAAGGCCATCACTTCAAAAACAAGAATGTTTATTTTTTCATCGCCATGCAATCCTACAGGAACAGTGTATGGCCGTGACGAACTGAAGGCACTTGCTGCAGTATTTGCAAAACACCGGCAGATCATCGTATTGTCTGACGAAATTTATGAGCACATCAACTTTGTGGGAAAACACGAAAGCATAGCCCAGTTTGAAGAGATAAAAAACAATGTGATTGTGGTGAATGGTGTGAGTAAGGGTTATGCCATGACAGGGTGGCGTATTGGCTACATGGCTGCACCGCAGGATATCGCTACTGCATGTGATAAAATGCAGGGACAGTTTACATCAGCAGCATGCAGCATTGCACAAAAAGCTGCAAAGACAGCCATCAGCGTAACTACTGACGACAGAAAAAAAATGGTGGACACATTTCACAAAAGACGTGATATGGTTCTCGACCTGATGAAGGATATTCCCGGATGGAAAACCAACAAACCTGAGGGAGCTTTTTATGTGTTTCCTGACATCAGCTATTACTTTGGAAAAACTGACGGACAAAAAATAATCAGAACACCTTCAGACCTGTGTATGTATTTGCTGCAGGATGCCAAGGTAGCACTGGTAACAGGCGAAGCTTTTGGTGACAACCGCTGCATCCGTTTTTCGTATGCCACCGGTGACGACTTACTCAGAGAAGCCATTCGCAGAATAAAAGAAAGTCTGGCCAAACTGAAGTAACAGTTGGTTACCAACTGAAATTTATTTTTTACGGGAAGGTTTTTAAGTCAGAGAGCAAACTTATCCTGTTCTGATCTTTCAAAAATTATTCAATTTACTTTCGAATCCCGATGTGTCGGGAATCTTTGATTAAGTTCTTTCAATTTTGATACGGCATGGCTATATTATTCTTAGTTGTGATTTACTTTCGATCCCGACACATCGGGAATCTTTGATTAAGTTCTTTCAATCATCACGAAGAATTCCCTCGTAGTTGGAGCGTTGTGATTTACTTTCGAACCCGATGTATCGGGAATCTTTGATTAAGTTCTTGCAATGGCAACACGCTGTTGTAAGCTGGCCTTCTGTCCTCCATGCTTATCAGGTCGTTGTTTATGTAGTATTTAGATATCACTGATTGATGGTAAGTTGTCGGGCTGTGGGTGGTGTTTTTTATTTTTTTTGAAGTGTCCGGAAATTTTTTAAAAACAATTTTGTCTTTAGTTGGCTTTGCAAGCTCTTTGTTCACTTCATATCTATTATTAAAAGGTGTTCACGAATTCCGCTACGCTCCATTTGACAAAGCTTTGCCTTGCGGGTTGGCTTGTGGGGCTTTGGCAATGTGCTTGCAAAATGCGTGGGCTATTTTCGTTACATATAAAAAGCATAAGTTTCTTTTGGTTGTTCGTTTTCGCCAAGATATTTCATTATTTCACCAACTCGTCTTGCACAGCCAATTGTGATGGGATATTTGTTGTCGAACTGAGTGTTGTTCCAATTCATCTTTGTAAGTCCAAGAACTTCCTTGCAAACTGTTTTTACAGAAGAAACAGATTCTACTATTCGAACTTCCAAAGGAGCAGGAATATACATTCCGGGATATGTCTGATATTGATGAACTGAGCCTCTTGTATATAAAATGTGCCGTTTCTCAGTCAATGTAAAAACGGAACCTCTTACTGGTGGATAAAGATTATTTCTAAAAAAACGTAAATCGGTTTCCATAACTGTTACGATGTCATACTCCGTAATTCCTAAATCTTGCATTGCTTGAATAAAACCATCTAGCTCATCTTCATAATATTTTGAAGTTTTATGCAACACAACACGTCCTGGCATTGTGCCAGTAGCAAATTTGTATTTGGTTAAAGCATCTTTCAAAAGATGTAATGACTGGTCATAGGTCAAGTGGGGCTTTTTGTCGTCTTTGTCCTCCATTACAGGAGTTCCACGAAGAATTACGCCTTTACCATTTTCATTGAAGATTTGAGCTAAACTTGTTTGAATTGTCTTTTTGTCCCGACTTCTGTAAAAACCGATGCCAACAAAGCAAACCTTTGGCTTATTCTCGTCAACATCTAATTTCCAAGGAATTGTTTGAAGCCCTTTGTAATATAGTGCCGTGCAAAAATTCCAAGCTTTTGTTGCGGCATCTTGTGATTTATTATTGTCGTGTAAAACATATTCTCTAAGAAGTTGAATTGGAGTATTGTATTTCATTGCGCGTGCTTTTAATGCACGTCTAAAATTTAATTCCAATTCTGGTTCTCCATTATCTTCTGCATTCTGTTCTACTGGTTCATCGTCTTTATTCTCCTTTACTATTTTCCCTTCAAAACTTTTAGGAATAATACAAACGATAACATCACAGTTCTTTATATCAGAAAGAAACCCGATGTTTTCACCAAACATGTCAACAGCATTTAATACTTTCTTATCCCTATCAGGTTCTTTCAAAATCTTCTTAATATCATTCGGAGAAAGGATGCGTTCGTAGTTAGAATCGTAAATGAACTTAGCACAAAATCCTTTTTCTTGATTGAAGCCGGGAAAGGACTTGAAAAGGCCTTTTTGCTTACCTTTTGGACTTGTAGGAATGTAACTTTCAAATCTTTTAAGCCAATTTTTCAGATTTTCAACATCTTCTTCAATGCCAATAATTCCAAGTAATAATTGATTTTTTCTTGCTTCAATTACGGTGTCGTAAACACTTAATTCGGAAATACCTTCTCTTGGACAAATGCTTTTGCCTTTGCCAAATAATAAAAATGGTTCTTGTATATATTCCGCTTTCATATTCCAAATAAATCTACGTTACCATCTTCGTCAGTCATTTTCTTTTGATTGCCAACAGCTTCCAAACTACTCCACACAGAATCAGGGACAATAGGAGCAAAATCAAATTTTTCTATTTGCTCCAATTTTAAGAAAGGGTAATCCATGTATTCCATAAATAGAGATTCCATTTGTGACGGCTGGAGATAACGAAGTATAAAGTTGTAATGATTAAATACGTGCATATTACGCTCATTTTTTTTGAGCCATTGAATGTTCTTGTAAGCGTAATTGCATACTCTCAAATCATTCCAAAGGAAAATCCATTCAGGTTTTAAAGCTAAATACCAGTCGTTTTCAAAGTTTTCAAAGCCAGTTTTGAATGCCAAACATTTAAGATTAAAAACCTTTGACTTGTCCTTTAAATCATACTTAACGTCAACAACTTTACGTGTTGCTCGCTTCACTGTTTTTGTCCATTCAATAGACCTTGGCTGCCATCTGCCTAACTCATCGGATTGTGACGGAAGAAATACAAACAACTTCTCCTCTTTAAACCATTTGATTTTTAGTTTATGAAGTTTCGCTTCGAGGCATTTCTTTAAAAGATACTTGAATTGAGATAAGTGGTCTGATGATGTATCATAAAACTCATCACAAGAAAAAGGTTCTGCTGTTCCTTTGTCAATTATTTTGGTTAAGCCTACTGAATCATCTTGAAGGTTGTGAAAAGTGATAATTTTGCCATCCCAAACCAACCAGTCGTGAGGGAATGAAATATCCTGCATATACAATGCAGAAACTGCATAATCGTGTAAACTAGGTTTGAAAAAGGGGCGTTTCCTTTCTTTGTTGTATTGCTTAACGGCCTTCTTATCAATATCCAAATCGGCAATATATAAATGACTTGGAAATTGAATCTTTACGAGGTTAGAATAAACCGCTTCGGTTCTATTGAAATACTCGTTCTGCTTTTTATCAATTTCAGTTTTTAAAGCTTGTTCAAGTTCTCTTTCTAATTCAAATGCGTCATTAACCGTTTTTCTAAAATAGTTTGGCTCAACCCGACCTTCAAAATCCTTTTGTAATGCTTCTTTGGGATAGGTTGTATTAATAACCAAAACAGGAATATTTTTGCTACGTGCAGTTTGATATTCTAATTCGGTGATAGATTCTTTTCCTTCGGGCTGCCAACCATAACGGCTACCAAGAATTAGCACATAAATATCCGATTCCATTACCTTGCTCAAACAAGCCGTAAGTGAATCGGTGCTTTGCGCCTCCATTGTTTTTTCTGACATCACAGGGAAACCACCCACCTTATTCACAGCATTGTATGCAGCAGTTCTTTCGTTTGCTAAATCGAAAACTGTGCTACTAATGAATATTTTGGGTTGCGTTATAAACATTACTAAACGATTAAAGAAATCAATGGCTGGTTGTTTTCAATCTGGTAAATCTCATTCCAAAGTCTTTCCATAGAAACATTTGGGATATCAGGTTGAGCTAAAAGGCTTCTCCACTTGTTATTGAAGAAACTGATGAGTCGTAGTTGATTTCCTCCATTTATTGTCCAATTAACTGCAACGGGAGCTTCATCATTTTTAGTCCACTCATAACATTGTATGCTTGGATTTGTTAAGATGTTTCCTTCATGTGATTTTATCCAACGTAAATTTTCCCGTAATTCAATTTTATAATTTCTTGTCTGACCTGCACCATTATCGAAGTTGAAATACAGTCGTTTACCAGCTTCAAGCAGAATATTGAATTGAAATTTGTTCAATTTATCTACAAGCTCTAATGCTAAATCGAGCTCTCGTTTAAAAATAGGAGTGTGAATGTTGTCATGTGAGAATGGATTAAAATACCAGTCCTTCAGATTTTTCAAGTCGATAAGTACTGAAGCATCTATGTCATTTTTTTCAAAATAGCTAATAAACTTCTCGAGATACTGATTAAGCGTCTTCAGTTTTTTTATTTCGATTATACCGGTTTCTGCATCAACATACTCTGCATAATGCTCATTTGGTGGCAGCAAGGATTTTAATCTTTCTTCAAGAGCCTTCCTCAAGTGATTTGCACAGGACGGATAATCATGTTTCGAATAATGGTATTTTGCTTTCTGTATGTAATTCAGTGAAGTATAAACCAATGGTGTATTAAAATTTAAACCTACCTGTTGGTTTGCAAACATCTCAAAGTAGTGCCATTTACCTTTGGATTTTGATTCTAACCAGTTCCTTGCCACACTAAACCAATATCTGTCATAAGTAGAAATAAATATTTGATAGTCACGAAAGAAAGGGTTTGGTTCAGTCTGCTGAACTCCATCTATTTCTTGAATTCTTTCAGCAATAGGATTTTCGCCATCAACATATTGTTCAATTATTGGCTTCTTGAAATTTTTGAGGATTTCTAATAGCGGAAGCCTATTACCCATGTCTAAACCGATAAAAATGTCATCGAGAAACAGGATTTTGAAATCAAAATTATCCTGAGGAGTGTTTATTAATGAGGCGAGGTAAATTGAAATGGCTAAAGATGATAAACGTGCTTCATTCAATACAGTAAGATGATTTTCTTCATCGCTATCTGTGCTTTCCCCAAACAACGAAACTTTCAAATCGATTTCACAAATAGGATACTTACCCCACCTGTTAACTTTTTGAGAGTGATACTTGTCTACTTCACTTGTGGTAACTTCGAGCTGAGCACTAAATCCAGTTTCAAAGTAATTTAATAGAAACGGTAATAATAAATTAATTCGATTGATTTCATAATTCAGACCCTTGGT
>JAANMX010001133.1_pt1 | contig 31529 bp, 27 predicted proteins | sample 7279681 | NCBI WGS metagenome assembly JAANMX01 (sample SAMN14094542, study PRJNA606508) | bioreactor metagenome | isolation source: A lab-scale SPAN reactor treating ammonium-rich wastewater day 351 | place: Ireland: Galway | collected 2018-01-01 | reverse complement strand
ATGTTCAGCGCGAAAAAGACGGCGGCGCCGTAAAAGAACGGATTGGGGGAGCCCGTCTTGGTGATGATCTGGCCGATCAACATCGAGAAGACGAAGGGACCGTAGGCGGCCACGGCCGCGGTCCAACCCAACACCCCTCCGGCCTGGCGCGGGGGAAAGATCACGGGGATCTGCCGGAAGGTCGAGGCATTGCCCAGCCCCGCGAAGAAGAAGATCCCCAGCATGCAGCCGACAAAGTATGGAAAGGTCGCCAGCGAATCGGGGGTGGTGAAAAAGGTCACGGCCACGGTGAATACCAACAGCCCGATGCCGCTGATTTGGGTGATGACCGCCCCGCCCCATTTGTCGCTGAGGGGACCGGCCGCCACGCGAACCGCCGAGCCGATCAGCGGGCCCAGAAAGGCGTAGGTCAGCGGGTCGGGGTAGTTGGGAAACGGCTTGTAAATCGACTTAATCAACAGCGGAAAGGCGGCGGAGAATCCCGAGAAGGCGCCGAAGGTCATGAGGTAAAGCGAGGTCATGATCCAGGTATGCTTGTCTTTGAAGATGTCCGCCTGCTCGCGGACGGAGGCCTTGACCGGCACGCTCCTCAACAAAAACCAGGCCAGCGCGCCGATAACAAGTAGGAGAGGCGCGTACCACAGCGCCGCGTTCTGCAGCCACACCGGCTTGACGACTTCTCCCTTGACGAAGGTTTGAGGCGCTCCGCTCCAGGCTCCGAAGGCGGCGAAGCCGATGATCCAGGGCGTGACGAACTGGGTGAGGCTGACGCCGAAATTACCGATCCCCGCCTGGATGCCGAGGGCCGTGCCCTGGTAGCGCTTGGGAAAAAAGAGGCTCGTGCTGGGCATGAATGAGGAAAAATCGCCGCCTCCCATGCCGAGGGCCAACGCCAGGACCATGAAGACCCAGAAGGGAGTCTGGGGATTCATCACGGCCAGGGCGAGACCGATGCAGGGAAAGATCTTCAGCAACGTGGAAATCGCGATCACATGTCGCGTGCCGAAAATGGGAATCATGAAGGTATGGAGGATGCGCAAGGTCCCGCCGGCCAAACCCGGCATCGCCGCGAGCCAAAAAAGCTGCATGGTGTCGAATTGAAACCCGATGTTCGGCAGTTTGACGACCACCGCGCTCATCACGAACCAGGTGGCGAAGGAAAGCACGAGTGAAATGGTGGTAATCGTCAGGGTGCGCCAGGCGATCTTGCTGCCGGCGCGCTCCCAGAAGCCGATTTCTTCCGCATTGTAGCTTGGCAACCATGTGCTCATAAGCGCTCCTAAACCGCGCCCGGCTTGGCTTCGACTTGAAGCATCAGCTCCGGGACTCTTTCTTTCATCATTTTCTGGATGGCACGGTGCATCCAGACCAGGCAGACCAGGATCAAGGCGACGAAGAACATCCAGCAGGTGGTCCAGAGACCGGTGGCCTTCAATAGGTAGCCGAAGACAATCGGCCCGAAGAAGCCGCCCAGGCCGCCCAGCACGCCGACGATTCCCCCGACGACGCCCACTTGGTTCGGAAAATAATCCGGGATGTATTTGTAGACCGCGGCTTTGCCGATTCCCATCATGATACCGATGATGAAAACCAAGGCGGTGAAAATCCAGACGTTGGCCTGGAAGTAGATATGGGTGGTGCCTTTCGCGAGCAGTTGCTTCTTCGCCACTTCCTGTCCGGGGACCACAACCGGCTCCTGCCAGGTCTCGGCCTTGGGCAGGACCAGGACGTTTGCATCGTGGCTGCCCTCCGTCCGGACGGAGCGGGGCTTATAGGAATAAACCTTGTCCCCGACCACGACCTTCCCCTCCCCCGCTTCGGTCACGACCCCCTTCGCGGTCGCCGAAACGCCGGCGCCGGGGGAGTAAATCTCCATCCGGGGGACGATCAGCAGGGCGGAACAGGCCAGACAGGTGCCGAAAACCCAATACATGATCCTTCGCGCCCCGAATTTGTCGCTGAGCCATCCTCCCAAGGCGCGGATGACGCCGGAGGGCAGCGAAAATATCGAGGTCATCATTCCGGCCGTCGCGATCGACATGGTGTAGACGTTCACGTAGTAGGGTATCAACCACTGGGCGAGCGCCACGAAACCGCCGAAGACATAGAAATAATAGAGCCCGAAGCGCCAAACCCTCAGCTCGCGCAAGGGGCGGAGACGCTGGGTCAAGGACAAGCCCCGGCCGCTGTCGGCCTTCTTCGGAAAGGTGAAGAGCCAAAATAAGACCGTCATCGCAAGCAACGCCACGGCGTAGAGCCTGGGGAGCTGCCGCCAACCTTCCAGATGGGCTCCGTCGTCGGTAAGATATTTCAGCAGGATGGGAGCTCCCAAGCTGGTGAGGGCCGATCCCGCGTTGCCCGCGCCGAAGACGCCCAGCGCGGTTCCCTGGTTCTCCTGCTTGAACCAAACCGAGGTATAGGCGATGCCGACCGCGAAGGAGGCCCCGGCCGTTCCGAAGCCCAGGCTGCCAAGGAAGAAACCCGCGAATCCGTCGGCGAAGCTGATCAGGTACAGTGCGCCCGCGGAGAGCAGCATCAACACGGCGAATACCGGCCGGCCGCCGTATTTATCGGTCAATACCCCCACCGGCAGCCTCAGCAAAGAACCGGTCAGTACCGGCGTGCCGATCAGCCAACCGATCTGGGCCTGGTTCCACGCATAGAGCCCGTTGTCGGCCAGGAAGGTGACCAGGACGCCGTTCATCATCCAGCACGCGAAGCAAGCCGTGAAGGCCAGCGTATTCATGGTGAGGACGGAGATCGATTTTGTTTTCTCGGTCATGGGCATTTTTCCGTCATTTTCAATTCGACGCCCGCCGGATCTTCTTCCGGTCGTAATTCCAGACCACGATCTGATAGGAGCGCCACAGGTACGAGACCGGCACGACCAGGAAGTGGATCAGGCGGGTGAAGGGCAAAATGGCGACGATCAAAAAGGCGGTGAAGACGTGGACCTTGACCAAGGTCGGCATCCCCGCGATGAACTCGACGTTGGGGTTGAACGTGAACAGGCCCCGCAGGTAGGGCACCAGGGCGGAGGCGTACCAGCTGGAGCCCCAGCGGTAGCCGATCGCCACCGCCACGCCCGAGGCGACCTGCACCAATAGCACCGCCAGCACCAGGACGTCGACCTTCGAGGTTACCTGGCGGATCCGCGGGTCGCTGATCCGCCGCGCGATCAGCAGGACGATGCCGACCAGGGCCATCAGGCCGAAGGTGAGGCCCGTGACCTCGAGGATCAGCAGACGGATCGGCACGGAATTCCACAGCAGGACCTCGCGCGGGAACAGCAGACCGATCAGGTGCCCCAGCAGGACGGCGAGGATGCCGTAATGCCAAGGCACCGAGCCCCAGAACAGCTTCTTGCTCTCCAGGAATTCCGAAGAGAGGCTGGTGAACTCGTGGCGCCGGAAGATATAGCGCCAGAGCGAGACGACCACTTCCAGGGCGATGGCGACGTAGGGGAAGACGACGAAGAGCAGGTAATTTTTCATGACAGGGCTCCTTCCCGGCGCTCGGGCCCGCGGGCCTCGGCGGGGAAATCCTTGCGCAGGACGCGCTGCAGCGCCTGCAGGGCCCCGCCGTAGACGTTCCCCTTCTCCTTGAAGCCCGGCAGCATCTTCTCGAGGGCGGGCTCCACAAAGACGCGGCTCAACTCGCCGGCCAGCTCGCTCGCCTGGATCTTGGCGAGAAGCCGCAGCAGGTTGGGGAGGTGGTCGGCGAGTTCGGTCCCGCAGCGGTTCTCCGCCTTTTCGTGCTCGCGGTTGAGGTGGACCAGCAGCTCGCCGCGCTTGTAGTCCTCGCCGAACAGGACGTAGCCGACGTCCAGGTAGCAGACCGGGTGGATCTCGAAGGTGTGGGTGTAGAGCTCCTGGAGCCGCTGCTCGCTGGATTCGCGGACGAAATCGCGGAGCGGCGCAAGGGCCTCGCCCGCTTCCGGATAGGCGGCCGCGACCTCGGCCAAGGCCGCCTCGATCTCGGCGCGATCCCCCGTCCAGGGATAGCTGAGTATGCGCGCGAAGCTTTCATAGGGATGTCTCCGGGCCATGATTACAACCCCCTCCCCACGGCCATCCGGAAGCCGAAGCCGCCGGTGCCCTTCTTCTCGAATTCCGTGTCGAGCATGACGATGGCCTCCTCGCGGTGGCTGGGCGGAATGACGAAGCGTTCTTCGAAATTGGCCAGCGAGGTCAGCCGGTAGATCGCCTCCGCCTGCTCGCGGCTGGTGCCGGTCTCCTTGAGCGCCTTCTGCACGGCCTCGGCCCCGAGGTCGCCGACCGTCTCCTCCCGGCGGTAGAGCCGCACCGCCATCATCTTCTTCAAGACCTCGCGGATCTGGCCCTCGTTCCCGGCCGTGAAGAGGGAGGCCAGGTATTGGATGGGCAACCGCGCCTGCTCGATGTCGGTGAAGAGCCCTTCGGTAAGGCTCTCGTAAACGCCCTCCTCGCTCATCCCCATGATCGGCAGCAGGGGCGGGACATAGAAGAGCATGGGCAAGGTGCGGTACTCGGGGTGCAGCGGCAGAGCCAACCCCCACTCCTTCACGAAACGATAGACCGGCGAGCGCTGGGCGTACTCGATCACCGAGTCGTGGATGCCGTTCTTCCGCGCCTCTTCGATGACCTTGGGATCGCGCGGGTCCAGGATGATCTCACGCGACAGGTCGAGCAGCTTGGACTCGTCGGCGGAGGCAAACTGATGGATCAGGTCCGCGTCGTAGAGCATCATCCCTAAGTAGCGGATACGTCCGACGCAGGAGTGCATACAGGCCGGGGCCTGGCCCGTCTCGAGGCGAGGGTAGCAGAGGATGCATTTTTCCGACTTGCCCGTGGACCAGTTGTAATAGGTCTTCTTATAGGGACAGGCGGTGACGCACATGCGCCAGGCGCGGCACTTCTTTTGGTTGATCAGGACCACGCCGTCCTCGCCGCGCTTGTAGATGGCGCCCGAGGGGCAGGCCGCGAGGCAGGCCGGGTTGAGGCAGTGGTTGCAGATCCGCGGCAGGTAGAACATGACCAGCTTCTCGACCTGGAAGAGGGCCTCCTGTTCTGCCTGCGAAAGGTTCTTGAAGTTGGGATCCTTCCGCGCGTAATCCGGGCTGCCGCTCAGATCGTCGTCCCAATTGGGACCGGCCTTGATCTCCATGAACTTCCCGGTCAAGAGCGAGACGGGCCGCGCCACCGGCTGAGTATCGCCTTCCGGGGAATTAAAGAGGTCTTCGTAACGGTAGGTCCAAGGCTCGTAATAATCGTCGATGGTCGGCAGGTTCGGGTTGTGGAAGATATTCTTGAAGGCACGCAGCTTCCCAGCGCCTTTCAGTTCGATGGAGTTCCCCTTCTTGACCCAGCCGCCCTTGTAGTCTTCTTGGTTTTCCCAGGCGGTGGGATAGCCGGTGCCGGGCTTGGTCTCGACGTTGTTCCACCACATGTATTCCGCGCCCTTGCGGTCCGTCCAAACGTTCTTGCAGGCGATGGAGCAGGTGTGGCAGCCGATGCATTTATCCAGGTGAAATACGACCGATACTTGTGCGCGAACGTCCATAATGACCCTACCAAACCAGGTCTTCGAGCTTGCGAACCATGACATAGGTGTCGCGGTTGCAGCCGGTGGGACCCCAATAATTGAAGTGATAGGTGAACTGGGCATAGCCGCCGACCATCAGGTTCGGCTTCAGCCGCACCCGAGTGAGGCTGTTATGTCCGCCCGCCCGCTTGTACTCGCGCAGAGGCGAGCGCGGCACCGAGTAGGTGCGCTCCGGCGAGTGGTAGATGATGCACACGCCCTTCGGGATGCGCGCGCTGACGTTGGCGCGGGTGCAGACCACGCCGTGGTCGTTGTGCACCTCCACCCAGTCGTTGTCCTCGAGGCCCAGCTCCTTCGCGTCTTCTTCTCCGATCCAGAAGGGCTCGGTGCCGCGGGACAGGGTGAGCATGCGCAGGGTGTCGCCGTAAGTGGAGTGGATGTGCCATTTGCCGTGCGGGGTCAGGTAATTCAGGATCTTCGCCTTGCCCTGCTCCAGGCTCTTTTTGAGATCGCCGTAGGCCTCGGGGCGGGGCGAGGGCTTGTAAACCGGGAGGTTCTCGCCGAAGGCGATGTAGGCCGGATGGTCCAGGTAGTAGCTGAGCCGGCCGGTCAGGGTGCGCCAAGGCACCTTCCGCTCGACGTTGTAGGTATAGGCGGAATAGGCGCGGCCCTTGTCCATCAGGCCGGACCAGATCGGGCTGTTGAGCAAGCGCCGCGGCTGTGCGACGATGTCGGAGAAGTCGAGGCGCACATCGCGGCTGTCCTCCGCCAAGTCGGTGAGCTTGAGCCCCACCCGCTCTTGGATATTCTGGTAGGCGCGGTAGGCCAGCTCGCCGTTGGTCTCGGGGGCGAAGAGCAGGACCAGGTTCGCGGCCTCGACGTCCCGCTCCAGGGAGGGATAGACCTTGCCGCCCCAGGCCTGGGTGGGATGGGTCTTCAGGACCTCCTCGTAGAGATCCTCCACTGCGTACTTGACGCCGTGGGCGCCCAGCCCGGCGCGGGCCAAGGGACCGAAGGAGATGAACTTCTGGTAGATCTGCGTGTAGTCGCGCTCGACCACCGCGAACTTATACATGGTCTTGCCGGGGATCGGCTCGCACTCGCCCTTCCCCCAGTCCTTGATCTCCTTTTGCGCCAGCTCGTCGGGGCTGTCGTGGCTGAGCGGCTGCGTGACGAGGTCTTTGACCGGGTCCGGCAGGTGCTTCTTGGCCAGATCGCTCGTGACCTTGGCGATGCCTCTGAAGATGTCCCAGTCGCTGCGCGACTCCCAGACCGGCGGGATCGCCGCGTTGAGCGGGTGGATATAGGAGTGCATGTCGGTCGAGTTGAGATCGCTCTTCTCGTACCAGGAGGCCGCCGGCAGGACGATGTCGGAGTAGAGGGCCGAGGTGTCCATCCGGAAGTTGAGATCGACGATGAGGTCCATCTTTCCGAGCGGGGCGTTCTTGTGCCACTCCACCTCGCGCACCCGGCCCTCGGCGACCTCCTCTGCGATCGTGTTGGTGTGGGTGCCCAGGTAGTGCTTGAGAAAGTACTCGTGGCCCTTGGCGCTTGACATGATCGCGTTGCCGCGCCAGATGTACCACACGCGGGGCCAGCTGGCCTCGTGGTCGATGTCCTCGACGGCGTGTCGGAGTTTCTTGCCCTTCAACTGCTCGAGGACGTAGGCCGAGATCTCCTCGGGGCTCTTCTTCCCGGCCCGCTCGGCCTCCCGGCACAGCTCCAGATTGCTCTTAGTGTACTGCGGGTAGAAGGGCAGCCAGCCGCAGCGCACCGCCTGGACGTTGAAGTCCGCAGTGTGGCCCTGGGTGAAGGTGTTGTCCGGGCACTTGTGGTATTCCTTGAAATCCCCCTCGTAGCGCCACTGGTCGGAATGCAGGTAGTGCCAGGACGGGCCGTTCTGCAGCCGCGAGGGACCGTGCCAATCCTTGGCGAAGGCGATGGAGGCCCACGAGGCGACCGGGGCCAGCTTTTCCTGGCCGACGTAGTGGTTGAGCCCGCCCCCGTTGACGCCGATGCAGCCGCATAACATCAGGGCGTTGATCCCCGCGCGGTAGATCAGGTTGTTGTGGTACCAGTGGTTGATCCCGGCGCCGATGATGATCGAGCACTTGCCCTGGGTCTTCGCCGCGGTCTGGGCCCAGCTGCGGGCGAATTGCAGCACCGTGTTCTTTCCGATGCCGGTATATTGTTCTTGCCAGGCGGGCGTATAGGCGCCGATCTCGTCGTAACTTTTCGGATAATCCCCTTCCAGGCCCCGCGAGACGCCGTACTGGCCGTTCATCAGGTCGAAGACCGTGGTCGCCACGATGGGGCCGTTCTCGCCCTGCAGGACCTTGGCGGGGACGCCGCGGATCGGCGTCTTGTCCTCGCCGAATTCGTGGAAGGCGACCTGCGCCACCTGGTCCTGGCGGCCCAGCAGGCTGAGCAGCGGGTCGTAAGCCGCGTCGTTTTCGCCGTCTTTCGCCTCGAGGTTCCAGTCCCCGGGCTTCTTCTGCCAACGGTGCCCGACGCTGCCCTTGGGCATGAAGGGCTCCGAGGTCTTCTCGTCGAAGACCAAGAATTTCCAGTCGCCCAGCTCGGCGTCGCGGTATTTCGCCAGGCGGTTCGCGCGGAGGAAGGGCCCGGGCTTGTAGTGATCCCCGTCCTTCACCAACTCGACCAGGAAAGGCAGGTCGCTGTATTTTTTTCCGTAGTCGACGAAGTAAGGCGTGCTGCGGTCCTGGTAGTATTCCTGCAGGATCACGTGGCCGACCGACATCCAGAAGGCCCCGTCCTGGCCGGGATTGACGGGAATCCACTGGTCCGCGTACTTCGAAACCTGGCTGAAGTCGGGCGAGAAGACCACCATCTTGCTGCCGTTGTGCCGCGCCTCGGCGGCGAAGTGGCAGTCGGGAGTCCGGGTCATGTTGAGGTTGGCGCCCATGACGGCCAAGAACTTCGAGTTGTACCAGTCGGCGCTCTCGGCGACGTCGGTCTGCTCGCCGAACATCTCCGGCGAGGCCGGCGGAAGGTCGCAGTACCAGTCGTAGAAGCTCAAGTTCACCCCGCCCATCAACTGGAGGAAGCGCGAGCCGGAGGCGTAGCTCAGCATCGACATCGCGGGAATCGGCGAGAAGCCGGTGATGCGGTCGGGCCCGTATTTTTTGACGGTGTAGATATTGGCGGCCGCAATGATCTCCTGGGCCTCGTCCCAAGCCAGGCGGCGGAAGCCGCCCTTCCCCCGCGCCCGCTGGAAGCGCGCCCGCGCCTCGGGGTTCGCCATGATCGACTCCCAGGCCTCGACGGGGTCGCTGAACTTCGCCTTGGCCTCCTTCCACAGGTCGATCAGGGCGCCGCGGATGTAGGGATACTTGACGCGGATGGGGCTGTATAAATACCAGGAAAAGGAAATCCCGCGCTGACAGCCGCGCGGCTCGTAACCTGGCAGAGATTTTTCCAGCGCCGGGTAATCCAGGGCCTGCATCTCCCAGGTGACGATGCCTTCCTTGACGTGGATGTTCCAGGAGCAACCGCCGGTGCAGTTGACGCCGTGGGTGCTGCGCACCACCTTGTCGTGCTGCCAGCGGTTCCGGTAGAACTCCTCCCAGTCGCGGGTCTGCGGCGAAATCAAATCCTTGATCCAACTCATGACAAGCCTCCATGACTGGGTTTCGCGGTCTTTTTCCTGCGTTTCCGCCAGGACAGGTCCATGAGGCCCAGGAACAGCACGCAGCCGCCGACGCCCAGGAAGACGAATTTTTTCTGGAAGCCGGTGGACTCCTGGCCCTGGCGGTCGGCTTGGAAGAGGAAGGCCTTCAGGGCGAAGGCCTCCTCGCCCGTCAGGGGCCGCGGCACGTAGATCTCGCGCATGATGTTGAAGCCGGTCTTGCGCAGGGCCTTGGAGAGGCCCGCGTCCTCGTAGCGCGAATAAACTTGGGTCAAATCGAGCGCCAGGCTCCCCCCGCCCAGAGGGCCCTGCGAACCGACGCTATGGCAGGAGATGCAGGCGGGCCCGCCGTTGGCCAGGGGACGCGAGCCCAGGAACAGCTCTTGGCCGAGCTGGATATCCTGCGGGGTCGCCGCCGTGGCGGGCTTGTCGTCGATCGGCTTCTCCACCGGACCGCCCTGCTGGATGAAGGCCAGCAGCTGTTTCACCTCGTCAGGCGAGAGGTCGTGGTCGGGCATCTTCTTGCGCTTGAATTTCTCGAAGAGCTGGGTCGCGACGGGATCCCCGGCGCTGATCATGGATTGCGAGGATTGGATCATCTTGATGAGCCAATCCTCGGAGCGCCGCTCGCCGACGCCTTTCAGGTCGGGCCCGACGTCGTCGCCTCCGCCGACGGTGTGGCAGCTGCTGCACTTCTTTTCATAATATTCCGCGGCGTCGAAGGCCGCATGCAAGGCGGCCGCGTAGAGGAGGGTTCCCAACAGGGCGGCCCCGAAGAGCAGGGAAACCCACCGGTTGATATTCTGGCAATGCTTGATTTCCTTCCACGTCTCGGCTTTCACATTTTTATCCTCGCCCAAAATGTAATTCGTTCTCGCCTCGGTAAAAATGACCCGACTCAGGCCTCCACATGATGGGGGTCATGCGCGTCGCCCCGCAACAGGGCCTCCAATCGGCTCTTGGGGATGAAAATCACTTGGCAATCCTCGGCCGCCACGCCCGTGCAGCAAAACGGCGAACCCGCCACCACGTGGGAGATGCCGAAAATCCTGCCTTGGGGGGCGAACCAGGACTCGGCGGCGCAGATCTTGCCTCCGCTGGAAAGCTCCACCCGGCCCGAACGGATCAAAAAGACCCCGTAGGGCATATGCCCCTCGTAGAAGAGCACTTGGTCGCGGTGAAAGGTGAGCGCCTGGCCTTGAGCGATGGCTTCACTCCATTGGGATTCGCTGAGGGCGGAAAAGTCCTTCTCCATTGGCCCGAAGATAACGGAGGCGGGCTGCGGGCCCAATGACCCCGGGCAGTGGGGGACCTGATCTAAATCATATGGCGTGGATCTATTCGATTTCGGCGGCTTCGAGGAGGGATTCGGGATTGAGTATGGTGATGCAGCGCTCTTGGACCGAGATCCAGCCGCCCTTCTTGAACTCGGAGAGCAGGCGGATCGCCGTCTCTTGGGTGACGCCGATCATCTCGGCCATCTCCTCGCGGGAGAGCTCGAGGTGGATCTGCACGCCCTTCTTGGCGGGCTTGCCGTAAGTCTGCTGGAGCATCACCAGCAGCTCGGCCATGCGTTGCCGCACGGGACGCTGCGCGATGCTGGTCGCCAGGTCCTCGGCGCTGCGCAGCTCGACGGAGAGTTTGCGAAGCAGGTCGAAGGCGAAGCGGGGATTTTCGCCGATGACGGAAAAGAAAGCCGCGCGATCGACGCAGCAGATGGTCGACTCTTCCAAGGCCTCCGCGGTGGCGTGATAGGGCTCTTCGGCAAAGAGGGAGCGATAGCCCAGGATGTCCCCGGGCCCGCAGATGCGGACGATCTGGCGCCGGCCGTCGATCCCGGTCTTGTAGAGCTTCACCCGGCCCGAATACACACCGTAGAGCCCGAAGGCCTGGTTCCCCTCGTAGAAGATGATCTGGCCCTTGAGGTAGCGGTTGGAGGTTTTGTGGCTGTTTAATTTCTCCAGGGCCTCGTGGTCGAGGTTGCAGAGCACGCCCATGGATCGGGACTGGCACTCGGTGCAGGAGGGCGCGGGTTTGGAGTTGGGAGGAGGCATTCGATCAAGTCTATGAAAGCATTCGGGCAAAGTCAATGTAAGCCCTTGCGCTAACCGACGGCAGGTTCCCCCAATGGCCAGGGCAAGACCGCGCCCGCGGGGATGGGATCGATCCAAACCCGGCGAAATTCCCTATCCTGCATGCGGCAGGCCTTGGCCCGGCAGCGGTAAGGAGGGTTAGCGGTCATCCGCCGCCACAGCGCTTCGAGGCTTTCTTCGGGGAAACGCCCGACGGTCAGCGGCGTGAAGTCGCAGGGGCACATCTCGCCGCCCGCTCCGAGGTAGAATTGGGTGTTGGCCGCGAAGCAGAAGGCGCCGCCCTCTCCGCTCGTCAGCAGGGATTGGGCGGAGATGCCGGGGAAATCAGGTCTCGCGCGGTAAGACGCCACGAACCGCCGTATGATTTTTCGGTCGCAGGGACGCAAGAGACAGTCTTCGCTACGCAGCCAAGGTCCGCTGGGAATGGCGTCGAAAAAGGTGACTTCGTTCACGCCCAGCTCGCGGCCCAGCTCCATCGTCTCCTCGAAGACCCCGGCCGCAAGGCGCGCCGGACTTAGATAAGAGGAGATGCCGACCAGGGCGCCCCGGCTGCGCCAGCGCCGGATACCCGCCACGGCCTTCGCGAAGAGGCCGGGACGCCCGCGCAGCCGGTCGTGCTCTTCCGCGCGCACCGAGTCGAGCGAGACGAAGGCGCCCATCAGGCCCTGCCCCGGCAAGGCCTCCGTCCAGGCCTCGCCCAGGTATTCGCCGTTGGTGAAGAGAATCGCCTTTGCCCGTTCCGGGTCGACCGAAGACAATAGCTCTCCCAAATCCCGGCGCAAGAGCGGCTCCCCTCCCAGGAAAATGATTTGAGTGGCCCCCAAGCGCAGGGTCTGCGCGATCGCCTCGCGCCAGACGTCGGCGGGAAGCTCTCGTTGCCGGCTCCCATTATAATGGAGCGCCGAGCAGTGCTCGCAGCGGCATTGGCAGGCACGATTCACCGCGAGGGTCGCGACGGCGGGGATGCGCCGCCCGGTGAAGCGGCGTCGCAGCCTCATCTGGAGGGAGCGCCGGCCGGCCTCGGAGGCGGGCGGCGTTTGGTAGAGGGAATAGACCGGCGAACCGCGGTAAAAGCCGATGGGGCGGCGGGCGGAGAGCTTGCCGAGGTAATTCAAGAGGTAATCCCGAATCTCCGCGGGCAAGGGAAGGCCCTCGCGCAGCTCGAGGCGGCCCTCCGCATAGTCCACATGGAAATCAAAGTCCGGAAGGTCGGTCGCCGCGGTCTCCACGGGGGAAGCTCCATTCGAGGCGATGGCCGAAGCCCTCGCGGTTGTCGATCCAACGCGCCCGCTCGACGCGGAACTCCCAGAGGTGGGACAAGACGTTGCTTGGGAGATAATTGCCGGCCTCCGCGAAGCGCGCGAGGTAGCCCATCAGGCAGGCCGTCGCATCCCGCGGGGCCGCGACGCTCCCCCACAATTGAGCCCCGCGGATCTCCCTCGGCTCGGTACCGGCGTAAGCGACGGAGGCGGCAGCGCGGGGATCGCGGAGGATCTCCTGGATATGCCGGGTCTCGCGGGCGGAGAGGAAGATCAGGCGGAAGGGTCGGGCATCCAAAGCGTAGAACAGGGGCGCGGCATGAGGCCCCTCCCTCCCCGCCGTGGCCAAGTGCATCGCCCGGTGCTCGGCTAAAAAGTCGAAGAGTTCTTTCACGCCCCGACCTCCGCGAGCAGCGCTTCCAAATCCGCGACGATCTTTCGGTACAGGGTCTCGGCTTGGATGGGGTCGTAGTCCTCATGGAATTTCTTCGCCACCCCCATCCGGCTCAAGTCCCAGCGCCGGTCGCAGCGCAGCCCCTCCCGTTCCAGGCAATGCCGGACGCAGGCCAGCGGACAGCCGTCCAGGGCGAGCACGACGTCGGCGGAGCGGGCCCTACGGAGCAGCGACTCGACGCCGCCCCCGATCCCGGCGATGCAGGACATCTCCGCGCGGCCCTCGCGGTCGAGCCGCAAGGCGATATCATTCGCCATCTGCGCGGCGGAGGAGCAGCCGGAACAGCTGTAGACCAGGATTTTTCGAGCGGGGGATGAGAAATCGCGCGTCATGGGAACATAGGACGACGGGGAAGTCGCGAATTCCAATGACTAAAGTCAAACTAGAAGAAAATGATTCGCCGACCCAGAGTAAATCTGGGCCGGCTAAAGCCCAGGGGGCGCCTGCTGGCTCCCCCTTCAACCCCCATCGATCTCAACAAATTGTTTTGAAATGTGGCCAGGGACGGAATCGAACCGCCGACACAAGGATTTTCAGTCCTCTGCTCTACCGACTGAGCTACCTGGCCTCCCGGAACTTGCGTTCCATTTTCGAGGATCGGGTCCCCAAAAAACTTGGGGCTAGATATAGGTCGGCACCGCGTCTGTCAATGGAAAGGTAAATGGCTATTTTTTGAAGGATTCCCGATAGCTTCGCACCTGCTCGAGCAACGCCGGGGGCGGGGTCCGGCCAAGGAAACCGTAGACCCTGACACGAAGTTCCGCCCAAATCCAGGCTCGCTGCCGCCAAACCCGGAAAAGATCTCCCTTCAGGCCTACAAAGAATCGACGTGGCCACGCTATCCGGTTTTCCTGCAGGGCTCCACGGCGCGCCGCGGCGATCTGGACCGGGCTCATCTCGACGGTGTCGTCGAAGGGCAAGGGCTTCTTTCCCAACATCTGTTGGCTCAATTCCGGCGTGAGTTCCAGGGTGGGGTCTTTTCCAACGGGATCTTTTTCAAACACGGGGACGCTGGACCTCGCGGCCTTGGCGCTGGGCTCCGGCAACGGAAAGACCCGCGGTGTCTCCGCACGCCTTGGCTCCGCGAAGGGCGCCGTCGGCGCCGCGTCGGCCCCCGGCAGCTTGTCCGTCGGGCCGGTCTCCACCGGCAGCGGCGTCGCCGCGCGGTGCCGTGTGGTCATCGGCAGGGAGACCTCGGGCTCGATGCGCTTCGGGTAGAGTTCGGGATAGGGAACCGTGCTCGCGCCGAACACCGCCTCGGGATAATTCTCCGTCGGATAGCGTTTCGTCCCGGGCGCCTCTCCCGACGCCTCCGCCGCCGGCTCCACCTTGGCGGAGGCGCTCCGCTCCGGCGCGGGCGTCGCCTCGCTCTCCGCGGGCTTCGGCTCCGGCTTCGGATTCGTCCACTCGCGCAGCAAGGCCAGGCGCGCGGGAGACTCCTCAGCGGTCACGTCCCGAAGCTGCGAGCCAGACACCTCCGCCATCCAGGAACGCAGCCCCTGGATGAAGAAAAATCGGGTGCCCGCGCCCAGGCCGCGCGGTCCCGCCCAGTTGGGCAGCATCAGGGCGCGCGGGTCGAGGTATTGGCTGATAACCACGCCGCGCGGCAAGTCCTCGCCGAGCCTTTCGCCGAAGATCAGCGCGGCCTCGGCGGGGGTCCGCTCCCAGTATTGATTTTGAAAATGGGACACCGCGGCTCGCGTCTCCAGGCTGCGCGGATCGGTGGGGCTGGCGAAGAGGGATAAGTTCGGCGGCAGGAGCTGCCGCCTGCCCTTTTCGAAGATCAAAAATTCCTTCCCGCCCTCGCGCACCCTTTCCACGAAGCCGGGCTTGTTGCGGCAGAGATTGTCGAATTGCAGCCCCAGCCACTGGGCGTTGAGCAGGGCGCGCAGGCCGGGGTCCTCCCGTTCCGTCCATTTGTTCAAGACCCTGCCGATGTCGCTGGAGAGATCGGCGGTGTGGACGAAGGCCTCGCCCTTGCGCAGCACCGGCCAGAAGGCGCGCACCGCGGGCCGCGAGGCGACGTTGACGCGCTCCAAGAGCCCCTGCTCCCGGCGATAGCGCATGCCGAAGTCGTTGAGCAGCACGGTATCCACCGGACTCTCGGGGATCCACCACAGTTCGAGCGCCACCGACTTTCCGGCACCGGCCTTGCTCTCATAATGGCGGCGTAGCTCCAAGAGCCACTGCAGGGCCCCGCTTCCGCCCCAGGCTAGGGCGCCGCGCTCGAAGGCGACGAGTTTGGGCGAGAAGCCCCCGTCGCGCGTCGAACTCATCAGCGAAACGCCGAAACCTTTGGCCGGTGCGGGATCGACCTTCGCCGCCGAGGGCGAAGGGACGCCCGCGTAGGCGCGCGCCGCGGCGAATTCCAAAGGCCTCGGTCCGGGGACGGGCGGCGTCGGACTTTGCGGAAGGCTCAAGCGCCGCTCCAAGCTCAGCTCCCAAGGGCGCAGACGGCCGAGGACCGTCGCCTCCAGCAGCCCGCCGCCGACGCGGGCCTGCAGCAAGAGCACCAGGGAATCCAAAAGCGTCAAGACGGCCGCCTGTCCGAGCTTGAGCCCCAAGGCCTGCTCGAGGCGATGGCCGAGAAAGATCCCGCCCAACGCCGAGGCCCCGACGAAGGCGCCGCGCATCGCGGGGGATCGCTCGAAGGCGCGGCCGGCCAGCGCCGTTCCACCCGCCGCGACAAGCTTCATCGGCCCCAAGACCGCGGCGGCCGAAGCGAGCTCTCGGCCCAAGCCGGATCCGTCCAAGGCCCCGGGCCTGCCCAGCAGCGCGGAGGCGCCCCGCGCGGCCAAGACGAAAGCGGGCACCTCGAAACTAAATCCGATCGTCGCGGCCGCGGAACGCCTCAGGAAAGAATGACTCAGGAGCGACGAGGCCGGACTCGAAGCGAGGCGACCCAAACCCCAGGCGCGGCCCAGGCGATAGGCCAGGCCGCCGGCGAAGAAACCCGCCAAAACCGCGGGATCGAGGGCCTCCTCGCCGAAACGCCGCAGCAGGATCTCGGCGCGGTCGCCGAAGGCCGAGCCGCCGCGCAAGACCTCGAGGCGACTCCGGGCCCGCGGCGCATATTCCGAGGCGCGGGCGAATCCCTCGACGGCCCCGTACAAGGCCGCGGCGACGTCTCCGTGTTCCTCCGACTCGAGGCGCTGCGCGAATTGCAGCACGGCGGCGTCGAAGAGCGCCGGGTCCGTTTCCTCGCCCAAGGCGAACCACTCGCGGTTTTGCGCGAATTTCCGGGACCAGGCCGGATCGGCGCGCAGCATCGCCAGCCATTCGCGCCGCTCTTGCGCCGCGGAAACGCCGGCCTCTGAACTTAATGGATGTCGGACAGATCGGTATGATGGCGCAGGCGCGACCGTCTTCGGCCGCGTGTCGCCGGATATCGTGAACATGTGCCCCGCCCTCTAAAGAACCCGTTATATAAAAGATTGCTTTGCCAAGCTTTCGGAGCGGCGGAGGGATTGTTGCTTAAAAAATCCAAGCGCGAAAAAACGCGCCTGTACGGAAAAGTGTCCTAGATAAGGGAAAGGAGACGGGCTGCTAAATCAGGAAGAGGAATGGGACCGCGTTCAGCGCGCGACGGAATCGATACCCGGACGGCCCGCGCCGGCGAGGCTCTCGGCGGCCTCTTGCGTGGCCTCGACGAGACGGTCCTTGGTCTGCTGCGCCGTCGTGGCGATGCTCCCCGCCACCTGCTGGGTCGCCTCGACGATGCGTTCTTTGGTGTGTTGCGCGGTTTGGGTGATGGCGTCCAAGGCCTTGGCGGGCAGGTCTTTCAGCATGCCGATGTCGAGATGCCCGTCGCAGATCAGGTTGCGCTTCAGGGCCGCCGCGGGCGGTTTGCGCAGGTCGTGGGCGAGCCCGAGAAACTCCAGGCCCTTCAAAATATAATAGGTCACGTCGATCTCCCACCAGAAGAAGCCTTGGTTGACCGAGGCCTGGTAGTGGTGGTGGTTGTTGTGCCAGCCCTCGCCCATCGTGAGCAAGGCCAGCAACAGGGAGTTGCGCGAGGTATCGGTGGTCACGTAGCGACGGCGCCCGAAGACATGCGCCAGCGAATTGATGAAGAAGGTGCTGTGCCAAAGCAGGACCGTCGAGAGGAAGAAACCGATCCACAGGGCGCTCCAACCCCACAGCAACAACACCGACACGGCCAAGATCACCGGCGGCAAGGCCCAAAAACGATCCAAGAAGCGCAGCTCGGGGTATTTCGCGAAGTCAGGGATGAGCGAGTGGTCGGGCTTGTGGTACTTCGAGCACATGATCCAACCCATGTGGCTCCACCAAAAACCCTTCTTCGGCGAGTGGATGTCCTCTTGCAGGTCGGAGTAACGGTGGTGGTGCCGGTGATAGCCAGACCACCACAGCACGCCCTTCTGCGAGGAGGTCATCGCGCCGAAGGCCATGAGAAATTGCATGACGCGGCCCAGCTTGTAGCTGCGATGGGCGAAATAGCGGTGGTAGCCCGCCGTGATGAAGAACATCCGCCCGAAGAGGAGGACCGTGCAGATCACGAAATCGCGCGGCCGGACTCCGGTCCAGATTGCCGCCAAGGGCATCAGGTGAGCAAGGATAAAAGGAAGAGATCTAACCCACTGAACTTTTTCGTCCGCCGCGCGAGCCAAGGTGCGTGCCAAGAAGCCTCCAATCCGGAATTCAGGATCCTCGAGATCCCATCATAGCGGCTTAGGACTACGATTTCACGCCCCGGAAGTAAAGTTGGAAATGACGCGGCACGTCGTCAGGAATGTTCCCAACATTCGGATCTGGAAATAGCTTAGGGTCCTGTTTAAAAGACGTCGAAGAGCTCGACCAACCAGGCCGGCGGCGGGCCAAACAAGGTCTCGAGGCCGCGGACGATTCCGTCGCTTAAGCTTTCCCCAAAGCCCTTGGGGGCAGTCGACGGCGCGCTGGGCGCGGCGGTCGCCGAGGCCCCCTGGGCGACGCCGGAAGCCGCTTTGGAGGCGGCGTGGCGGGCGGCGCCCTTCGCCAGGCCTCGCGCGGCGCGGGAAGCCACGCCACCGCCCAAGAGAAGGGAAAGATCGAATTCCACCATCACCGAAGCGGAGCCGTCGGCCCTCATCTCCACCCTGCCCCGGACGGGCGAGGGCGACTCCTTTTGCACCAGAGGCGGTGCGGGAGGAAACAGCCCCAGGGAGAGTTGCAAGGGATCGACGGGAGCGGGATTGGTTTTTGAATTGGGCGGGGTCATGGATCCTCCTAGCTTAAGGAAGCACCCACCCCTTCGTGAGTAGAGGGCTTATCGTCGCAGCGGGGAAATAGTTGCTAGGGCCGCGACTCAAGCCGTCCAACGGGCAGCTTCCGACGGCTGCGGGAAAATCCGAAAGCGACGCGGCCGGGCCAATAACCATTCCCCCACCTGCGGCCGCAAGTTTTGAAACTCCTCGTGGCTCAACTCGACTTCCAGCCAGCCATCCCCTTCTTCACGCGTCAGGTCCAGCTTGACCGCGGAGCCAAAGCTGCGCACCTGGCGCACCTGGGCTAGAACCGCGGCCTTGCCGATAAAGCGCCGCCGCAGCTCGATTTCGTGAGGCCTCACAAACGCGAAAACCGCGCCCGAGGCACCCGCGTGCTCGGGCGCGTCGACCTCCCAGGTTCCCACTTGGGCGACCCCGTCGCGAATCCGGCCGTGGAAAAGGTTCACGCTGCCCAGGAATTGCGTCACGAAGGAGTTGGCGGGATGGGAATAGACTTCGTCCGGCGTGCCGACCTGCTCGATGCGTCCCTCATTCAGGATGACCACCCGGTCGGCCAGCTCGAGGGCCTCTTCCTGGTCGTGGGTGACGAAGATGCTGGTGACGCCGATCTGCTCGTGCAACCTCCTCAGCCAACGACGGAGCTCCTTGCGCACCTTGGCGTCGAGGGCGCCGAAGGGCTCGTCGAGCAGCAGGTATTTCGGCTCGAGCACCAGGGCGCGGGCCAAGGCGACGCGCTGCCTCTGTCCGCCGGAAAGCTGCGAGGGCAGCCGATCCGCGGTCCAGTCCAACTGCACCAGCTTCAGGATGTCGAGGGCGCGCCGGCGGATTTCGTTCCTGCCCGGGCGCCTCCGCCACGGCAGCACCTCGAGGCCGAAGGCGACGTTTTGCAAAACGGTCTTGTGCCGAAACAAGGCGTAGTGCTGAAAGACGAAGCCTATGCCGCGCTCCCGCGCCTTCTTGACGCCGGCATCCTCTCCGTCCAGGCTCAACACGCCCGCGTCGGGCGCCTCCAGGCCGGCGATGATGCGCAAAAGCGTCGTCTTGCCGGAACCCGAGGGCCCCAACAGCGCGAGCAACTCGCCCTTTTTGATCTCCAAATCCACGCCGCGCAGGGCGATGAAACCCCCGAAGCGTTTTTCGATGCCTTGAATATGGATGCTCATGATTTGCTCGACCTCCATTCCACGATCCCCTTCGCGACCAGCGTGAACAAGGCCAGCAAGGCCAGCAGCGAGGCCACGGCGAAGGCGGGGACGAATTGATATTCGTTGTAAAGGATCTCGATTTGCAGGGGCATGGTGTTGGTCAGGCCGCGGATGTGACCCGACACGACGGAAACCGCGCCGAACTCCCCCATCGCCCGCGCGTTGCAGAGGATCACGCCGTAAAGCAGGCCCCACTTGATATTGGGCAGGGTGATCTTGAAGAAGGTCCGCAGGCCGCCCGCCCCCATCGTCATCGCCGCCTCCTCCTCTTCCCTGCCCTGGGCCTGCATCAGCGGGATCAATTCCCGCGAGACGAAGGGGAAGGTCACGAAGATCGTCGCGAGGACGATCGCGACGGGCGTAAAGATGATCTTGATGTCGTGCTCGACCAAGAAGGGTCCCAGAAGGCCCTGCGTCCCGAAGAGCAGGACGTAAATCATGCCGGAGATCACGGGCGAGACGCTGAACGGCAGGTCGATCAGGGTGATGAGCAGGTTTTTGCCGCGAAACTCGAATTTCGCGATGGCCCAGGCCGAAACCAGGCCGAAAAACAAGTTGAGCGGCACAGCGATCCCCGCGGTGATCAAGGTCAAGCGGATGGCGCTGCGCGTTTCGGGATCCTGGATGGCCTGCCAATAGGCCCCCAGGCCCTTTTCAAAGGCCTTTTGGAACACCTCCACCAAGGGAATCAGGAGAAAAAAGAACAGGAAGGTGAGCGCGAGCGCGATCAATGCGAGCCGCACGAGCCAGGACTCCGTCGTGGCCCGGGTTCTGGGGACTTCCTTTGTTTTTGCCAGCAATCCGATCGCGGCTCCCATGGCTTCTCCTTATCGCGGCGCCAGAATGCGGTGCGTGCGCCAGTTGATCAAGTTGATGAAGAGTAGGATCAAAAACGAGACGACCAACATCAGGACGGCGATGGCCGTCGCTCCCGCGTAGTCGAACTGATCCAGCTTGGTCATGATCAAGAGCGGGGTGATCTCGGTCTTCATCGGCATGTTCCCGGAGATGAAGACGACCGAGCCGTATTCTCCCAAGGCCCGGGCGAAGGCCAAGGCGAAGCCCGTCCAGAGGGCGGGCTTCAGTTCCGGCAGCAGGACCTTCCAGAAGGTCTTGAGCCGCCCGGCCCCCAGGCAGGCCGCGGCCTCCTCGTTCTCCGCGGGGAGATCGGCCAAGATGGGCTGGACGGTCCGGACGACGAAGGGCAACCCGATGAAGGTCAGGGCGATGACGATTCCCAGCGGCGAGTAGGCCGTCTTGATCCCGTAAGACTCGAAGAAGCTCCCCAGCCATCCGTTGCCGCTGTATAACGAGGTCAGCGCGATGCCGGCTACCGCCGTCGGCAGCGCGAAGGGTAGATCCACCAGACCGTCGATGATCCGCTTGAAGGGAAAATTATAACGCACCAGGACCCAGGCCACCAACAACCCGAACACGGTGTTGATCGAGGCGGCGACGAGCGAGGCCAGGAAGCTCAGCTTGAAGGCCGCCAGGACCCGCGCCGAGCCGATGACGTTCCAAAACTCCCCCCAGCTCAGCGAGGCTGTCTTGATAAAGAGCGTCGACAAGGGAATCAGGACGATCACGCTGAGATAAAAGACGGTGAACCCCAGGGTGAGTCCGAAGCCCGGGAGGACCCGGTGCTTGCGGCGAAAAAAAGCGGCCATCTAAGCCCCCAACCTGGGCGCGGCGGAAACCGCGCCCAGGAACTTGCTGTTGAGAATTTCTCGAGCTGTCGCGTCGTTCATTTTACTTCCCGGGTTGATAGATCTGGTCGAAGGTCCCGCCGTCGGCGAAGTGCGCCTTTTGCGCCTTCTGCCAGCCGCCGAACACCTCGTCGATGGTGATCAAATTGAGTTTCGGAAATTGCGCCGCGTATTTCGCCGCCGCCGCCGCGTTTCTGGGACGATAATAGTGCTTGGCGACGATGTCCTGTCCCTCGGGAGTATAAAGGTACTCGAGATAGGCCTGCGCCACGGGGCGGGTTCCGCGCTTGTCGACGACCTTGTCCACGACCGCGACCGGAGGCTCGGCCAGGATGCTGAGCGAGGGATAGACGATGTCGAACTTGTCCTTGCCCAGTTCCAGCACCGCGAGCAGGGCCTCGTTTTCCCAGGAGATGAAGACGTCCCCGATGCCGCGCTCCACGAAGGTCGTCGTGGCGCCGCGCGCGCCGGAGTCCAAGACGGGCACGTTCTTGAACAGCCGGGCGACGAATTCCTTCGCCTTCGCCTCGTCCCCTCCGGGTTGCTTCAAGGCGTAGGCCCAGGCCGCCAGGTAATTCCAGCGGGCGCCGCCGGAGGTCTTGGGGTTGGGCGTGATGACGCTGATGCCGGGCTTGGCCAAGTCGCTCCAGTCCTTGATTCCCTTGGGGTTGCCTTTACGGACCAGGAACACGATCGTCGAGGTGTAGGGCGAGCTGTTGCTGGGCAGGCGCTTCTGCCAGTCGGGCGGCAAAAGCCTCGCCTTCTCGGCGATGGCGTCGATATCGTAGGCCAGCGCCAAGGTCACGACGTCGGCCTCCAGGCCGTCGATCACCCCGCGCGCCTGCTTGCCCGAGCCGCCGTGGGATTGCTTGACCTCCACCGTCTCGCCCTTCTTGGCCTGCCAATCCTTCGCGAAGGCCGCGTTGAAGTCTTGGTAAAGCTCTCGGGTGGGATCGTAGGACACGTTCAGGAGGGTGACGCCCGCATGGGCGCCACCCGCGATCCCGAACGCGCTTGGTAGGAGGTAGATGAGAACAAGAAGGATTCGTTTCAAGCTTTTCATGTCCATTTCCTTTCATTTTTTTCCATTTTCTAGAATGCGAGTTGGTATCGGTTGAGAATCACGTTCTCGGTCTTTCGGTTGCCCCCCGCGGCGGCGCCGCCGTCGAAGCGGGTCTGCTCGAAGTCGAGCATGAATTTGGCGTTTTCGTTGAGGATCCAGTTGAAGGCGACCCCCCAGGCCTTGGCCTTGCGGGCCGACTTGGTCGGATCGGCGAAGGTCGGGAAGGCGTCCTTGTCGACCTTCAGCTCGTTGTAACGGGCCCCGAACTCGAAGGCGCCGGTACCGCCCTGCTTCCAGCCCAGCGGCTTCTTCGGCTTGATCCTGCCGAAGGAATTGTCGGCGCCGATCACGTAGGACGCCGCCACTTGCCAGGCTTGGTTCTTGATGTCGGCCGAGGCCGCGCCCAACGAGACGTTTTGCGAGCTCACGATGTACTCTCCCAAGATGCCGAAGCCCTTGTAGTACCAGTAGCCCTGCGGCGAGATGCGCCACCGCCGCCCGGAGGCGACGACGGTTCCCGCCGCGGTGCCGTCGTTGAGGTATTTGAAAAAGGTCTGCTGTCCGGTCGTCTTGTAGGAGGGCAGCTGAGGGTCCTTTTCGTTTCCGGATTGGTGGCCCAGCGTCCCGGAAACCCCGATGCCGAAGCCCTTGGCCGCCTCGACCGAGGTCTTTTTGAAAGGATGGGCGTAAACGCGGCCGACGAAGTCTTTGGAGTTGTTCAGGTCGAAATCCGCGCTGGCGCCGTCCGGCACCCCGTTAAAGACGCCGATATGGTATTGGAAGACTCCTTCCAGCACCTCGCCGTTCAGCAAGATTCCCAGGTCGCGGTTCGGCGCAAGCTGCGTCGGGAGGCCGCGCTCCACGAAGTGAAGATCCGCCGCGCCCTCGAGGCGCTCGAGGCCGACCGGGGTTTTGATCTTGCCGACTTGGATCTTGAATTCGGGGAAGATGACGGTGTTGATCCACGCGTCCTGCAGGACCACCTTGCCCTCGCCGAAATCGGGCATAATACGGAACTCCCAGCGTTTCGCGAACCTGCCTTCGATCCAGGGCCGCACGCGGCGGGCGATGAAGGTATTCACCGCGCCCTGTCCGTCGCGGTCCAGGTAGAAGCGGGCGTCGCCCTGCACAAGGCCGCGAAAGCGGATCTCGTTATTCCCGTCGGCGGAGCCGATCGAAATGCCGCCGGATCCCGCCTTGACGACGGGCCGCTCCTTGGCCTTCTCCTTCTCGGCCTCTTCTTTCAGCTCGAGGTTGCGCTCGAGCACTTTTTGCTTCTGCTCCAGCTCCTCGAGGCGTTGTTGGTATTCTTGTAGGGTGGGACCTTGGGAGACGGTCTTGGCGCGGCGGGCCTTGGCGGCCGCCGGCTGACTGAAACCCAGGGCGATGAGACTGATTCCAAGCAGGAACCAGGACTTCCGAATAGGCGCTTTCATAAGAAATTCTCCGATTTCCAATGGGCGCTTCCGGAGGTCCGGTCAGCGATTTGATTTTAATTTTAAAACTAAGGCTTTCCGTTTTCGGATAAGCCGGGCGCGATCTAGCGAGCTGTTGAAAAACCACCGGTGGTTGGGCCAAGCCGCCGTAGGCGGATTGGCGGGCCCCGAAAATCCGGAGGATTTTTGGGCGATATATGGAGCCGGATTTACTCCGGCGGGAATAAAATCGTTTTTCAACAGCCTCTAATTGAATCGCACCTTTTCCTTGCGTTCGATCTGCACCACGCGACCGTCATGGACGACGATTTCCACCGAGCCGTAGGCCAGGTCTTGCAGGGCGCGAAGGATCTCCTTCTCGACCTGCGGGGAGGCCGCGGGCTTGTTGTGGGTGGCGTGATTTTGGCTTTCTTGCAGGCTACTCATATTCTTCTTCCTATCCGAGGAGGACATCATCATGTCCTTTCAGGATCGAGACCCTCGACCGGATGGCGGACGAGGGACGCGAAACCAAGTTGAATCCTAAGAAATTAAGGATGTTTTGGATTGTTTGTGAATTTACCGCCGACGACCCTGGGGTGCGGCGGAAGGAAGAAAGGAGTGCTTCACATCGCCCAACCCGTATTCGTCGGCTGCATACACATCGCCATGCGTCCGCAGGCCATGCAGCGAGAATCGGGATAAAATTGGGCAAAACTCGAAATCATTATCATCTTTCGTAAAGGAGGCGCTCGAAACTGTCAAGGCCTCAAAAATATTCCTAAGAATTTTTTCGTGACTCCCGCGGGAGAGTTGCGAAAAAAACTAAATATTCTGCACCGCCCGAAAAATCAAGTTCAACCCCTCCCCTCCCGTCGCGGCCTCGAGGCGAAAGAGGTAGTATTTGTTCACCGTCACCCGGATCCCGCCCCCGCCGGTGAACTTGAAGTCCTTGAAGGCGAAATTGGAAATGCCGCCGAAGACGCGGCCGGTATCGAAAAAGACCGTCCCGTCGACGATGTCCCAGATCGGATAGCGGAACTCCACATTGAAGACCACGCTGCCCCGGTCCCGGAAGCGCCCCTTGTCGAAGCCGCGCAGCGGCGAGTTCACGTCCAGCACCGCCAGGCGGTAGAACGGGATCTGGCTCCCCCCCGAGGTGTTTTGAAAGGTCCAGCCGTTGTGCAGCCAGAGCACGAGCCGCGGGTGGCCCAGGGTGAAATACTGCTCCACGTCGACGTCCCACTGGAAGTAGTCGAAGCCCTTCTGGCCTATCCCCATGAAGCGGTGGAAGACGAGCTCGCGCAGCCCTCCGCGGTGGGGACTGACGTCGGGATCCCGCGTGTCGTGGGCCAGGCGAAAGCCATAGTCGAGGTAAGAGATGTTGCGGCCGAAGCCGGGAAGCTCGGCCGGCGGAAAATTCGCCTCCACCGGATCGGACAGGCCGGCATGCCCGTTGTTCGCGAGTGCCGTGTCGAAGAAGATCCGGGGCGAGAAGCTTAAGTTCGGGATCAGCTCGAAGCCGAAGCGCGCTCCCACCGTGAAGCGCCTCAGGCCGAACTCGCTCTTGGCCGACTCGTCGGTGTCGGGCCCGATGCCGAAGAAGTCCTCGTCGCCGTCCTTGTACCAGGTCGAGGCGAACTCGAAGGAGAAATCCCTGCCGAGGGCTTGGAAGGCCTTCTCGTTGCCAAGCGAAAACACGGCGCGCTGGTCGAGGTCCTGATAGAGGATGAAGTGCGTCTTCAGGTGATAGTCGCGGCGAAAGAGGTCGATGTGGGCCAGGCCCAAGCCGCCGCCGAACTTCCGCCCGTCGCCGACCGTCAGGATGGGGTAGACCGAGAAGCTGCGGTTCTCGTTGGTCAAAAATCCGACCGAGCGGCGCGAATACTTGTTCTTCTCGATGAGGTGGCCGAGCTTGTAGATCGGGTAGGTGACGCCCTTCAGCACGTAATAAGGGAATGCGAAGGGAAAGACCTCGATGGGGGGCTCGGGCAGGGCCGCCGCTTGCGGGGCGCTCTCCGCGACGGGCGGCGGCGCGGGAGCGGTCTCGGCGCGCAGCGCCCGCGCGAAGGTCAGGGCGGCGATCAGGCCGCAAGACAAGCGCGCGAATTTTTGGACCCGGCTAGCGGCCACGTCGCACCTTTCGGGAGAGCCGGCGAAACAAGCGCGGGATCAGGCCGGGGCAGAGGCGGCCGATCAGGACGAAGGCCTTGCCGTGCCAGGTGACGATTTTTTCCCGCCGCCGCCGGGCCGTCGCGCGCACGATCTGCCGCGCCGCCTTCTCCGCCGGCATCTGCAGCCAAGCCGGGACGGGGTCCTTCGCCTCGGCCCGATACAGTCCTTGGTTGTCCACGTGCCGGATGTCGGTCGCCACGAAGCCCGGGCTGATCAGCGTGACCGAGATCCCATGGGGCGCCAGCTCGGCGTAAAGGGCCTCGGCCAGCGCGCGCACCGCGAACTTGCTCATCGAATAGGGCGATGCCTCGGGGGCGCTGAGATGCCCGCTGACGCTGCCCATCAGGACCAGGCGCCCGCGGGATTTCTTCAGGTCCTCGAGCCCGGCCCGCACCGTGCGCAGCACGCCGAAAACGTTGGTCTCGAATTGACGACGGAAATCCTCCAAGGAAAGCTTTTCGAAGCGCCCCACCACGCCGAAGCCGGCATTGGCCACCACCACGTCGATGCGGCCGAAGGCCTCGCGCGCCTTCGCCATCGCCGCTTCCAGGTCGCCGTCGCGGGTGACGTCGCAGGCCGCGGCCAGGGCCCGGGCGCCGGAGGCCTGAAGCTCCGCCGCCAAGACTTCGAGGCGATCTAAACGCCGCGCAGTCAATACCAAGGCCGCCCCCTCACGCGCGAACTCCCGCGCCAAGGCGGCGCCGATGCCGGAGGAGGCGCCGGTGAGGAACACGGTTTGGTCGGAAAATCGGGGCATTGGCTCATCCAGGCCTAATGCATTCGCGGCCTTCTTAGAATAGTTTTCTGCGGGCGACCCGGGTCAGCTCGAGAAGGGCCGGATTTTGCAGCCGCTTTTGGACGGAGATGGCGAAGAATTCCTCGCGGAGCCCCGCCAGTTTGCCGAGCGCCTGAACACGGTATTGGCGAGAAACCTCGGCCGAAACGGCGACGGGCGCGGCAAAGAGCCCCTTGCCGGCCAGCCCGAAAGACTTGAGCAAGGCGCTGTCCTCGAACTCGCCGACGATCTCGGGGCGGATCCCCCGGGCCTCGAACCAGTCGTCGAGGGAGCGCCGCAGCGCCGTGTGCGCCGCCGGCATCAGGAAGGGCGCGCCCCCCAGCGAGCGGGGGAAGCCGCGGGCGAACTTTCGGGCCAAGGATGGAGCCCCGAACACTGCGGTGTCCGAGGCGCCCAAGGGGTGGTTGAAGGCGCGCAGCTTCGCCCAAGGACTGACCGGCGCGTCGGAGATCACGAGATCCAATTGGTGCAAGGCCAGCTCGGCCAGGAGCCGCTCGGGACGGTCCTCGCGGCAGACCAGGTGGATCTTCTCCGGCATGGCGAAGACCGGCTCGAGCAGGCGGTAGGCGACCGCCTTGGGCACGACGTCGGCCACGCCCACGACGAGCTCGACGGGACGGCCTGTCGGTCGGCCCCGCACGGAATCGACTAAATCCCTCCCCAGGGCGAATATTTCCTCCGCATAACGGTAGACGGTCCGCCCGACGTCGGTCAGCGCCAGTCGCCTCCCCTCGCGCACGAAGACCTTCTCCCCCAGGCTGCCCTCGAGGCTTCGGATCTGGGCACTGATCGCCGGCTGCGACAGGGAAAGCTTGGCCGCGGCGGGCGCCAGGCCGCCCTCCTTGGCGACGGTGTAGAAATAAAGCAGGTGATGGTAGTTGAGCCATTCCATGCCCCGATCATACTTAGATAATATGGAACTGTTAATGCTAAATTATTTAATTTTTTTAATCTTGGCAGACGGGCATATTGGTCGAGACAAAGAGAAAGGAGATCCCATGAAAATCGAAATTCGCGGCATCCGCAAACTGATCAGCCCCGCCGTTCGCGAACACGCCCGGCGCCGCATCCACTTCGCCCTGGGCCGTTTCGAGGACAAGGTGCTCGCCGTCACGGTGCGGCTCAGCGACCCAAACGGCCCCCGCGGCGGCGACGACAAGTGCTGCAAGGTGGAAGCCAAGCTGCGCGGCCATTCGGGCGTCTTCATCGAGGAGACCGGAGGCGACCTGTACGCGGCGATCGACCTCGCGGCCGAGCGCCTGGGTCACGCGGTCCGCCGCGGGATCGAAAAACGCAAGGACGCCCCGCGGCGCGCCCAGCCGATATTCGGATGGGATAACCTGAGGGAATAATATGCCGACCGCACTCGCTTTCGCCTTGGGCCTGCTTTCCCTGGTCTTGGGAGGCGAGCTTCTCGTCAAGGGCGCCTCGCGAATGGCGGCTTTGTTGAGGATCTCCCCGCTCGTCGTCGGGCTCACGGTCGTCGCCTACGGCACCAGCTCGCCCGAGCTGGCCACCAACCTGATCGCGGTCTACGAGAACAAGCTGGACATCGCCGTCGGCAACGTCGTCGGCAGCAATATCCTCAACGTCTTCTTCATCCTCGGCGTTTCGGCCTTGATCGCCCCGCTGGTCGTGCACCGCCAGGTGGTGCGGCTCGACGTCCCCATCATGATCGCGGCCTCGGCGTTGCTGCTGCTCCTCGGCATCGACGGGAAACTCAGTCGCTTCGACGGCCTCCTGCTGCTGGGCAGCGTCGTTTTCTACACCGTCTTCATCATCCGCGAGAGCCGAAGGGAGACGTCGAACCAGGAAGAGGCAGGAGCGGCTGGGCAAAGAGACGCGAGTCGCTCCAAGGCCTGGCTTCTATCCGCGATCCTGGTGTTGGCGGGGCTGGGCTTCCTGGCACTGGGCTCCAACTGGTTGGTGGACGCGGCGATCGTCCTGGCGAAGCGCATGGGGGTCAGCGAGATGATCATCGGGCTCACGGTCGTGGCCGCAGGCACTTCCCTGCCCGAAATCATCACCTCGATCATCGCCGCCCTTCGCGGCCAGCGCGACATTGCGGTCGGCAACGTCGTCGGAAGCAATATTTACAACATCCTGGCGATTCTCGGGCTCTCCGGGGTCCTCGCCAAGGACGGCATCCCCTTCGCCACTTCCACGCTCGGTTTCGATATTCCCGTCATGATCGGCGCGGCCGTCGCCTGCCTCCCGATATTTTTCACGGGCCATCGCATCGCCCGTTGGGAAGGAGCCCTATTTCTCGCTTATTACGTCGCCTATACGCTCTTCCTGGTTCTCCGTTCCCTCGAGCACGACGGGCTGCCGCTGTTCAGCGGCTGGATGCTGGGTTACGTCCTGCCGATCACGGCGATCACCCTGATGATTTTTTTCCTGCGGGAGATGGTCGAGCATTCTCGAAAATCCGCCAAGGGAGGCCTGACCTCGTAGATAGCAAGCCTCCGGTGGCAAGGGCCGGGGTTTAGCTCAAGGTCACGCCCAGCAGCTTGCCGATGAGGAAGGTGGCCGCGCCGGCGCTGCCGCCGATCAACAGCATGCGCAGCCCACTCCACACCGCACGGCGGCCGGTAAACAGGCTAAGGGTGGCGCCGACGCCGAACAAGGCGCAGGCGGTAAGGCCTACGGAGACCCACAGGCCGTGCGGGTGGCGCGAAAATAGGAAAGGCAAAAGAGGGATCACGGCCCCGCCGGAGAAGGCCAGGAAGGAAAAAATCGCCGCGCCCCAAGGCGAGCCCAGCTCCTCGATATTGAGTCCCAGTTCCTCGCGGGCCAGGGTGTCGAGGGCGCGGTCCGGATTGGCGATGATCTTGCGCGCCAAGTCGCGCGCCTCCTCTTGGGTGAGACCCTTCGCCTGGTAGATCAGCGCCAGCTCTTCCGCCTCTTGCTCGGGGTAAGCCTGCAATTCCTTCTTCTCCAGATCGATCTGATGCTCGAACATCTCGCGTTGCGAGGTCACCGAGATGTATTCCCCCGCGCCCATCGAAAAAGCACCCGCCAAGAGCCCTGCGATACCGGACAGCAGTATGAAAAGCTTGTCGTTAGAGGCCCCGGCGATGCCCATGATCAGGCTGGCGTTGGAAACCAGGCCGTCGTTGACCCCGAAGACGGCAGCGCGCAGGTTGCCCGTAACGCCGGGGCCCCGGTGGCGGCGTCCGACCTGCGCGACGTCGGTGGGCATGGGATGTCCCGGCAGGGCCTTGGAATAGGCGGAGAGGCCACGAATCTTCATCGCCGCCAGGACCGGCTTGAGGCGGTGCGGCTCGAAGCGCTCGACCAGGGCGGCCACGCCGCGGGCGCGGAGGTCGGGGCGATAGGGCGGCGGCGGAGGAAGGCCCTCGGACTTGAGCTGTTCGGCCCAGATCCCGGCCTGTTTTTCCGCCTCGCCGGCCAGCTTTTGGAATAGCGCGGCGATCTCCGGGCGGCTCTCGCGGCGCGCGAGGATGCCGTAGAGGTAAGCGGACTGCTTTTCTTCCTTCCAGGAGCGGAGGCCATTCATAAATTGACAGGATTCCCGACGGGAAGATAATGCTTCGGCATGAAAAAGAAACTCCTATTTTTCTTAGTCGCCGCCCTCTTTGCCTTAAGCTCGGCCGCCGGCTTCGCCCAGAACACCTCCATGGACATCGGGGAAGGCGCCGAGTTCTGCGAAAAATACGCGAAAAAGCCCATCGAGAAAAAAAACGTCTACATCGTCTGGGTCCAGGGTTTCTTCAGCGCCTTCAACGCGCTGGACCCCAAGACAAAAAACATCGCAGGTTCCAAGGACTACCACTTCGTGCGGCAATGGCTCGACGACTACTGCAAGGCCAATCCCAAGATCTATTTCGGCGAGGCGGTGCGCATGTTGATCGAAGAACTCTATCCCAATCGCACGCCCAACAACCCTACCACGACGCCCAAGACCTGGGGCGCGGGCGACAAGATCGTCATCCCCAATTAATCCTTCTTGCGCTTCTCCACCTTGTCGAAGAGCTGCGGCGGCAGCGGCTCGTAGCAGGCGAACTCCGTCCGGTGGAAGCCCGCGCCGTGCGTCAGGCTGCGCAGGTCGGTCGCGTACTTGAAGAGCTCGGCCATCGGGACCTCGCCCTGCACGACCTGTATCTCCCCGTCCTGCGTCATGCCGACGATCTTCCCGCGCCGCGCGCTTAAATCGTTGGTGATCGCGCCGGTGAATTCGGCCGGCGCCGCGACCTCGACGCGCAGGATCGGCTCGAGCAGGATCGGCCGCGCCTCCTCCTCGGCCTTCTTCAGCGCCATCGAGCCCGCGATCTGGAAGGCCAGGTCGGAGGAATCGACCGAGTGGTAGGTCCCGTCGCAGAGCGTGACCTTCAAGTCCACGACGGGATAGCCGGCCAGGGTCCCCTTCTGCATGGCATCCTTCACGCCGGCCTCGACGGCCGGGATGTATTTGGAAGGAATCACCCCGCCCTTGATCGCGTCGACGAACTCGAAGCCCGAGCCCGGCGGCCGCGGTTCGACCTCCAGCCAGACGTCGCCGTACTGGCCGTGTCCGCCGGACTGCTTCTTGTACTTGCCCTGCACCTTCACCTTGCGCGTGATCGTCTCGCGGTAGGGCACGTGAGGCCTGCCCAGCGTGATCTCGATCCCATGCCGTTCCTTGAGGCGCTCGGTCAGCACCTCGATGTGGACCTCGCCCCTTCCCGAGACGATGGTCTCGCCGGTCTCGGGGTCGATGTGAAAATGGCAGGTCGGGTCGTTGGCGCTCAATTTTCCCAAGGCTAAGCCGAGCTTCTCTTGGTCCTGCCGCGTCTTGGGATGGATCGCGAGGGAAAGCACCGGTTCGGGAAAGACGATCGGCGGGTATTGGATCGGCCGCGTCGGATCGCCCAGCGTGTCGCCCAGGCGCGTGTTCTTGAGCTTCGCGACGCCGACGACCTCGCCCACGGTGGCCTCCGCCACCTCCTTGCGCTCCTTGCCCTGG
>JAANMX010001129.1_pt1 | contig 31627 bp, 24 predicted proteins | sample 7279681 | NCBI WGS metagenome assembly JAANMX01 (sample SAMN14094542, study PRJNA606508) | bioreactor metagenome | isolation source: A lab-scale SPAN reactor treating ammonium-rich wastewater day 351 | place: Ireland: Galway | collected 2018-01-01 | reverse complement strand
TAGAATTAATAAATATCATTTTAGTGATTTTAAATGTCAGGCGAGTTTGCATAAGTCTAATTATGCCGTTTTGATTGATATGCCGGAAAAAGGAATAAAATACTCTCCAGACTTTGAATTTTCAGAAGAGTATTATATATTGAAGGAACTGAATCATATTCAAATACCGGTAGCTTACGATTTTGGACACGCTGAGTTATTCAAAGATGGGAAATTTTTAATTAAGCAAAATTTTATTGTATTGCAGCACATTCATGGATATGACCTTCTTGATTACTTTAACGAAAAGGATGTTGAAGACATCAGAACTATTGAGGAAATTATTAAATTATTTATTACCGTCTGCGATCCTCTGCAATATCTTCATAGTAAGAACTATATTCATTGTGATTTAAAACCCGGACACTTGATCCTTAACCATAAAACAAAGTTAGTGCACCTTGTTGATTTTGAATTAGCTATCAAAAAGGGAGGGATCATTAAAGGGATCAGTAAAGAATATGCATCACCGGAACAATTGCAAATGCTTGCTTATTTAAAAGACAGACCAAGAAAATTTCATTATGAAGATATTTCCTCAGCTATTCGGCTCGACGGCAGGACAGACTTGTACTCTATAGGACTTATATTGTATCAAATACTAACAAAGAAATTATGGCAAGCAGAAAAGACCTTACCCCATCAGATAAACGATCAGGTGTCCCAAAAATTAGAAGAGGTTATTCAGGGATTATTAGAGGTACATGTTTCTTCCAGGATTTCATCAGCCGAAGAATTAAAAAAATTGTTAAGTAGTATCATTTAGACCTTTTCTCTAGGAAAAATGTTTTTGGATGAAAAACGTTATTATATCGGATATCCATAGCAATGTGGATGCTTTACTAGCAGTAATTAAAGAAATCGCCGATAAGGAACATGATATCGATAGGTTATTAATTGTTGGTGATATTGTTGGCTATGGTGCATCGCCAAATGAGTGCTGCGATATTATACGGTATTTAGTTTACGGTAGGAGGGAAGTCTCTTTAGAAAATATATATAAAATATCATCTCAACCATATTTGAGTCCATTAGAAAGAGACAATTTACTGAATGCCTTTCAGTTATTAGAGAAAAAAGGGATTGCTATTGGTGGAAATCACGACAGAGAGGCAGTTGGTGAGCCGTCTCTTACCACAGAAATGAATCCGGTAGCAAAGATTGCTATAGACTGGACTAAAGATCTCTTAACGAAAAAGAATCTTAAATTTTTAAGACGCCTTTCACTAAGGATGAAATTGGGTAAGGAAGAATTCGAAATCGTACATAGCACACCCGCCTATCCGAAAGGATACGAATATGCGAAGAATGCAGGTGTACTGAAATATACGAATTTATGGTCAAAGGTAACCTTTGGTGGGCACACTCATCGTCCAGCAGCCTATATTTATACAAAAGAGATAAGAACAGTAAACGCCTCAGTCCTGATTCCAGCAGACAATTATGATATGAGACTCATGCTTATTGAAAAGGAATCAACAAATAAAGTAGAATCTTTTCATATCGATTTGAGCAAAGGATGGAAATATTATATCAACGTAGGTTCCGTAGGGCAACCGCGGGATGGAAACGCTTGTGGCTGTTATGTAGTATTTGATTCCTCTTCAAAACATCTCTGCTTTAAGCGGGTATCCTACAATACGGAAGTGGCATCAAAAAAAATCCTGGAAGCAAAATTGCCGAATGAATTGGCGCAGAGGGTGTTAAAAGGGGTTTAAGGGCGCCTAAATGTTTCATTGATTTTATTCTCATAATTCGGATGGAAGAGTTACTCTCAATGGTAGAAAAATATATGAAACAACGAAAAAGTATAAAACGCATTCCTAAACGTATAAAAAAGACTTCTCTACAATACTCCCCTATTATTCCGACAAAACAGACAGCACTGGAAATAGTATTAGTGGATTTGGCGTAAAAATCAACGCCTTAATCCACCCTACTCGTAACTCGACAGGTTCAGACCACTTTGAACTTCTGATGATACTTCCTGGTTTGATGTTGTCCATTTACACTGACTGTGCAAAGACAAAAGTTCCACTCTTGCCACCAGACTTCTTTACCAGATGAATATCGCTAATCACCATTCCTTTGTCGACAGATTTGCACATGTCGTATATGGTAATTGCACAGATGCTTGCTGCGGTAATAGCCTCCATTTCTACACCTGTTTTCCCCGTAACTTTCACCTCGGCAAATATGTTAATGGTATCTGAATCATTGTTTGTGTAATCAATCTTAACGCTTGCCAAATTGAGTGGATGGCACATGGGGATGAGATTAGAGGTTTGTTTTGCCGCCATAATACCGGCTATACGGGCTACCTCAAAGACATCTCCTTTTTGGATCTTTTTATCCATAATAAGTTGAAATGTTTCTGATCTCATGATAATTTTTGCATGAGCAACAGCAATTCTCTCCGTAATTTCCTTATTGCTAACATCTACCATACGCGATGCACCCTGTTCATCAAAATGGCTTAATTGTTGCATTTTGCTCATCCTCCCACTTGATGCATGACTACATGCCCTTTACCGGAATGTACGGGAGGCTTCAAATTTGCGGCACGGATAAATGCATTGGTGAGTATTTCTTCCGTGGGGTTATTTCTCAGAATATTTTTTAAGTCTACTTCTCCACCGGATAACAAACAGGAACGAAGCTTCCCATCAGAGGTTAAACGAAGGCGATTACAGGAATTGCAAAAAGGCTGGCTTACCGCAGATACAAATCCCAGTTTTCCTACGGCCCCTCTAATCCTGTATATTTTTGCAGCGCCGCTTCCTAAATTGGGAGAGGGGAGTGATATTAACTCATTACTCTTTCCGATAATATCGATAATATCGGACATGGGGATGAACTTATCCTCAGAAGCGAGGTTTTCTTTATTCATTGCCATATACTCAATAAAACGTACTTCCAAATCCCGCTCCAGCGTGAGCCTTGCAAATTCCTCAAATTCATCATCATTGATTCCCTTCATAGCAACTACATTAATCTTCGTATTTTTGAATCCCAAATGAATAACATCGTCAATACCATCAAGAACATCCTTTAAATTTCCGCCTCGTGTGATCTTTTCGAATTTTGATTCTTCTAAACTATCAAGGCTAATGTTTAATCTGAATAGTCCGATTTCTTTCATTACCTTTGTATAGTTTTTGAGACAAATGCCGTTTGTTGTTATGGCAAGATCTTCTATGCCTTGAACATCTCCTAACATGCGTAATAGATGTTCAATATCTCTTCGAAAAAGGGGTTCTCCTCCTGTTAAACGAAAGCTTTTGATTCCCAATTTGATGGCATGCCGTACAATCATCACAATTTCTTCATAGGTTAGAATATCCTTATGCTTTGTGAGTTCCAATCCATTCTCTGGTCTACAGTAGACGCATCGAAGATTACAGAGGTCAGTTACTGATATTCTTAATCGGTTTATCCTTCTAAAGTATTTATCTATAATGTTCATGATGTGGAGTTTTCAGGTACTTTCCGTATTATAACTCGTTTTGGGTATGATTTGATATTCTTTCATCTTCCGCCACAGAGTTGTTGTGGATATCCCGAGATTGCTTGCAGCCTGTTTACGGTTTCCGGCGTGTTTCCGTAGCGATTCTATAATAGTCTTTCTCTCTTGTTGTGCCAAAGCGGCTCGGATACCTCCTCTTTCTGTCATACTATCAACAGGGGTATCTGCCGAAGGTGTATTTTGCAGCGCCAGGTCAGTTACCGTAATGTGGTCTCTTTTTGCCAGAGTAACAGACCTTTCAATAACATTTTCTAACTCTCTGATATTTCCAGGCCAGGGGTAGGTTAAGAGGAGCGCCATTGCATCTCCGGATATTTCCGGAGGTTTTCTTTTCAGTTTATTCGAGTATATGTTGATAAAATAGTTAATTAAAACAGGAATATCCTCTTTTCTCTCTCTGAGAGGTGGTAAATGGATTCTGATTACATTAAGCCGATAAAATAAATCTTTTCTAAAAGATCCATTTTTGGTAGCTTCTTCAAGATCTTTATTCGTTGCAACAATAATCCGAACATCAAGATAGAGAGGTTTATTATCTCCGACTTTTCGTATTTCTCCATTCTGTAAAAAGCGAAGAAGTTTGACTTGACTTGAGAGTGATGTCTCGCCAATTTCATCTAAAAATAAGGTTCCTCCCTGAGCTTCTAAAAAAATCCCTTTTTTATCTTTCACCGCGCCTGTGAAAGAGCCCATGACATGTCCGAATAATTCGCTTTCCTGTAAATTTTCTGGCAATGCTCCACAATTTACTACAACGAATGGCTTTTCACTTCTACGGCTATTATTGTGAATTGCGCGCGCAACCAATTCTTTTCCTGTTCCGCTTTCTCCCGTAATTAAAACGGTACTTTCACTGTTTGTCAGTTCCATAAGTATATTAAGAATCCGCATCATCATGGGAGAATTTCCAATAATACCCTCAAACTTATATTTTTCTTTGGTTTCTTTTTGAAGATTATTGACTTTCTCTAATAAACGCTTTTTTTCCAATGCCCGTTCTATTACAGAAAGTATATCCGAGAGTTGAAAGGGTTTGGTAACATAATCATAGGCGCCTTTTCTCATTGCTTGAATTGCGCTATCAATCGTACCAAATGCAGTCATAACGATAATTTCTGTCGATGGATTAATGTGCTTAATATGCGATAGCACTTCCAGTCCATCCATTGCTTCCATCTTCAGATCAACGATAATTAAATCGTAAAGGTGGTCTTTCTGTAGCTCAACAGCCTTCTCTCCATTATCGACACTATCCACGTAATAACCAGCTCTTTTAAAAGCGATTACGAGAGATTCCCGCATATTTTTTTGATCTTCAACAACCAGAATATTAAACATAATTTTTAAAAAGTTTATGCTGAGACGGTTTTGACCTGTTTGTTTTTTATAGGTAAGCGAATGGTGAATACAGTTCCTTTATTTCGCTTACTCTTTACATCTATTACACCACTATGATTATCTACAATACGATGTACAATAGAAAGCCCCAATCCTGTTCCTTTTGATTTTTTTGTGGTAAAAAAAGGCTCGAATATCTTTTTTATATTTTCAGGCGCGATCCCCTTGCCATTATCAGCAACTACAATTTCTATTTCGTCATCATTGGGTATCTTTGGCCTTCTCACACGGATAAAAATTTGTCCACCTTTCGGCATAGCATCAATTGAGTTTGCTAATAAGTTCCAAAAGACCTTTCTAATCCAATTTTGATCCATATAAATCTTTGGAATGTTACTTTCATACGCCTTCGTAATCTTAATTTCATTATTAAATTTTGCATCTTGCTGGAGCAGGAAAAGCGTTTCGTCGATAATTTCAATAATATCGCTCTTTACGAAAAGGTATTCAGCTGGATGTGCGAAGGTAAGAAAATTTGTTATGATACTATTGAGACGATCTGTTTCTTCGACTACCATTTCAAATAATTTCTGATCGTCGTCTTTTAAGGCTAAATCCCTCTTTAACATACATACTGAATTTGATATTGCACCAAGAGGATTACGTATCTCATGGGCGATCGAAGCTGCTAATTCTCCGATAGAGGCTAATCTCTCAGAACGCCTTATTTGCTCTTCTATTTTTTTCTTGTCCGTGATATCTCTGATAATTCCCTCAATACCAATAATGCTCCCTTTTTTATTTTTGATTGGATATGTATTCTGAGAAACCCAGAGTTCTTCTTTGTTTTTGCAGTAAATCCGGTATTCTAAATCTTTTGAAACTTTTAAATCACCGTTAAGAACATTTTGTATTGTTTCTTTAACTGATTCTATATCATATTTATGGATAATCTCCTTGGCGATGGAAGGATTATCGTAAAACTCTTGAGGGTCATATCCCGTTACATTCTTTAATGCGCTATTGAGGAATAAATATCGCCCTGTTTTATCGAGTCTGAATATTACATCCTCAATATCTTCTACAAGATTTCTGTATTTTTCTTCGGATTCTTTAATTTTATCAAAAAGACGTGTATTGTCAATTGCAATAGCTAGCTGAGGGGCAATCTTGTTAATAATGTCAACGTGGTTTTCAGAGTAATTATGAATATTTTTGCTCCCGAAGTTGAGGCTTCCAATGATTTCTCCCTTGCATATTAGGGGAAAGGATAAACGCGATTTAATTCCCTCTTTAAAGAGAATTGGGTCTGTGGAAAAAGGGCCTTGAGATGTATCTCTAACCATATAAACCTCGCCGTTGTCTACCACTTTTCCCGCCAGTGTTCCATATTTAGAATAATGCAAACCTTCTTCTAATTTGGAGGCGCTATACTCTTTCGATACGGCAAAAATTAAAAGCTCATCTCTCTTCTCATCAAGAAGGGTAATGCTCATTCGATCGAAATTAATAACTTTATTAAGCTCTTCACTGAAAGATTTGTATACTTCCCGAATATCGAGTTTCGAGGCAAGGATCTTGTTTATGTTGTTCATAATATCCTTCTCTTGTTCAATCCTCTTTCTTTCTGTCAGATCAATAATAATTCCCTCGTAACCAATGATATTATTTCGCTCATCCCGTCTTAGATTACTTGTCATCATACAGGGCACTTTGGTCCCATCTTTCTTTTTTAGTTCTACCTCATAATCCTTAACAAAACCGTTCTTACATACTATTTCCTTCATTGCTTTTCCTTCAATTGGGCTGAAGAACAGGTGCAGGATTAAGTTCAATTTTAAAATCTCATTTTTCGATTCATACTCAAATAGATCCACGCCGGCTTGATTAATATCTATAAATTGACATTCAGTATCGCAGAAAAATACAACATCCTTACTCGTTTCAAAAAGGCGCCTATACTTTTCTTCTGATATCCTTAGTTTTTGTGTTCTTTCTTCAACAATCTTCTCGAGTTGCATTGTATAATTATGGAGTATTTGTTCTAATAATTTTTGCTCTGTTATATCCCTTGCAATCATTACAAAACCAATTGGTTTTCCATCCGTGGATTGTCGAGTTGTAAAGGTTGTGTATCCGGTAAATATTTCCCCGTTCTTCCGAATTAATTGCACTTCGTTTTTGTATCTGCCTGTCAATAATGTTGTTTCCAGTATCTTTCTAACCTTACCTGATGCAACGTCTTCTTTTGTATACAATATTTGAATGCCCGACTTACGAATTAATTCCTCCGGCTCATACCCATACATTCTTTTTGCACCCTCATTGAACGCCAGAATGTTTCCATCAAGGTCACTTGCAATAATTGAATGCTCGGTAGAGCCAACCAGAATACTATTTAAAAAGTTCGTTGTCTCTTGCAACTTTGATGTCTTTTCCTGTACCGATTCTGCCATCACATTGAATGCATCCCCTAATTCCCGTACTTCATCTTGTGTTTTTACCACTACTCGTTGCGATAAATCTCCTGCCGACATTTTACGGGTTGCAATTATTAATTCCATAATGGGATTGGCTATCTTTTCTCCAATGAAAAAGGCAAATACAATTCCAGCAACTGCCAAAATTACTCCGGCAATGGTTAAATAAGAAAGTATCTTTAAAAAGGGATTTTTTAAGCTATTCATTGCCAAGGATATTTTATCAACACTAATTTCTGTAATAATACCCCATTTAAGTTCAGGGATCCAAAACCATACCCCCAGCACTTTTTCTCCTGTGTAGCTTATATAGCCGTCTACATCAAACCCATCATTTCCTTTCAGACAGGAGATTATACTCTTTGTAAATTTTTTAGTTTGCGGCTCAACAACTGCAAGTTCCAACATGGTATTTTTCTTCGCATCCTTTATATCCTTCGATTGCTTCTCATAATTTAATTCAGAGATCATCACGCCATGTTGATTAATGATATATACATCATAATTATATCCGTAAGGTATTTCTTTCCATTCCTTCTTAAGGAAGGATAAATCAGTTTGGATCATCATTACCCCTGATACATTTTTACCATTTCCTCTTATAGGCAGAGAGATACAGACTGGAAGTAACCCTGATGGCTGATTTGTCAGTTTACCCTGACCATGAAAAAGCGAAGAATGAGTATCTGAAATATACGATATACCCTTTATGGCATGTTGAAAGCCTTTGCTGTGAGATATGTCTAATTTTATAAGCTTCTCATTTGTTGATGCTGTGATGACGCCAGATGTATCGCTCAAGATAAATTCGTGAAAATTTACTTCGGGAGAAATGTGAGCAATGAATTGTAAAATAGTATCAGCCGTTACTTTTGTTAAATCGGTTGCAGATAGTAGGGGTAAATTATATGTAAGATGTTCAGTGGTATTTCGCAGTGTTTTTAACCAATCATGTATCTGTGATACTCTTTTAGAGCCGACTAATTGTAGATTACTAATGGTTGTTTCTTGAAAGGATTTTCGTGCTGTAGGATACGCGATAAGTCGCATTACCAATAACGGTGTAAGGACAGCGATTAAGAAGAGAAAGATTAATTTATTTTTTATTGAGCGAAACATATCGCTACCTTTACCATTACCGTTGAATTATCCATTTATAAAAATGGTTTTGGGAAGGGGATGCTTCGAAATGCGGCAGAAGAGATGATTCAAGATTGAATACTCTTATGTATTTCTACTTAAAAACACTAAAGCATGCTTGTTCCTTTAAATTATAATTTATTCGATATCGGTAGAGTCGCTAAATTAATGACTTATTGGATCCCTCAATAAAATCCGGATCTACTGGTATCTTACCTAAAAGAGGGATCTCCCGAAATTCAGTAACTTTATCTGCTTCATCCTTACGGGTTTTAACAAATTCTTCACACTTTTTAACGATTTTCTCAAATGATTTTGCTGCATCAGAATTGGGATAGGCTGCCACAAAGGCTTCGCCATTATCGCATTTTTCTGTAATTCCCGGATCTAAAGGTATCTTACCAAGAAATGCTACGCCTAGTTCCGTACAAATTTTTTCCCCTCCGCCTGTTTTAAATACGTTGATATGCTGGCTACAATGAGGGCATACAAGGCTACTCATGTTCTCAACAACTCCGATAATAGGGACATTACTGTCTCGGGAAAAGAGTACCGCTTTCTTTACATCTAATAAAACCACATCTTGTGGAGTTGTAACTATTACGGAACCGTCTACTTTTCCAATAAGTTCTATAATAGAAATGGCCTCGTTTCCGGTTCCCGGTGGTAAATCTACCAAGAGATAATCTAGATTTCCCCAACATACGCTTCCCATTAATTCACAAAGAAAATCCCATTTTGCAGAATCTCTCCAAATAACTGGCATTGATGGGTCTTCAATCAAAAAGGAGAGGGAAGCGACTTTTAAATTTGGCAATACTTCCAAAGGCAGCACGCCACCGCTACTCCCCTTAAGCCTTTTCCCTTCTACGCCTAACATTATCGGGATATTAGGACCGTGGATATCTGCATCAGCTATTCCAACCTTATAACCCTTCTGAGCCAGGGCAACACCAAGGTTTGTTGTTACCGTACTTTTACCTACCCCGCCTTTATTGCTCATCACAACAATTTTATAGGTAATCTCTTTCATCCGTTGAACAATTACCCATTTGTTGTGTTCTATTTGATCTAATTGGCAAGATAATTGTTTCTCGCAAAGCTCACAGGTAAAAGGAATTTTACAATCTTGCATTGAATTCTCCCTTTAATGCATATTCAACTATGTCCGTAGTAAAGGCGGAAAGTCATCTTTTTGTGGTAATCTTAATAGCACAAATAGTATTTATTGTATGGCAGGCATGCTCACAAACCCCGCAACCGACACATTTATCAGGGTTAATCACCGGCTTGCCATCTTCCTGATATATTGCATCTCCACGGAGAGGGCATTTTATAAAGCATAGCTGACAATCCTGATCTCCCCATGCCAAGCATTGTGACCGGTTAATCTTTGCGATACCTATCCTGACATTGTCCACCCGTTCGATAGGTTTTAGGGCGCCTTCCTTACAAGCCGCACTACAGAGTAACCCATTGCATAAAACACACGGACTTTCCTTCGGTATAATAACAGGCGTGCCTATGGCTACATCTGCCAGCCCAGTAGATCTCTTGATAGCCTTTGCAGGACATACTTTAATACACTCATCACATCGGGTACATAAGGAGAGAAATTCTGCTTCTTCGACCGCACCAGGAGGCCGCAAATACTCTCCTTTTGGCATTATGCGATTGACTTTTTTCTGAGCATAGTCTGCGACTGTATTACCCATGAAGGCAAATAAGTCTTTAAAAAGCTGTCGCCTATCTACTGTTTTTTCCGCATTATCCATAACACAGCGAACATAAAGAAATTAATGGTAAAAACTGAAATATAGTTAAAAGTGTAATAAAGTGTACTTAAACAAAAACAGGTTGTCAAGGTGAAATCTGATCCACGTAATGCAACTATTAATGAAGAATTAGCAGAATTTAGTTTGTTTTTGAAATGTATTTTTTATAATTTATGGATTATGAAACCAAAAACTCTAGTAATGTCTATTGTAGGCAGGTCTAACAGTGGGAAAACTACCCTTATGGTAAGACTCGTTAAAGAACTGAAATTGAGGGGTTATAAACTCGCTACAATTAAACATAGTCATCATCACATTGAATTAGATACAAAAGGTAAGGATAGTTGGTTGTATTCACAGGCGGGAGCTGATGCGGTTGTGGTATCTTCTCAATCGATGATGGGTATTATTCGCTGGACACCCGGGGAATTTCTCCTATCAGATATTGTGAGCACCTATTTACAAGATATGGATATTGTTCTTGTTGAGGGTTATAAGGCCGAATCAATACCAAAGATAGAAGTGTTTCGTACTGAGGTTAGCACTGAGTTAGTATGCCAGGGAGATAAGAACTTAATTGCCGTTATTGGAGACAAAAATCCTAAACTTGGTATACCTTTTTTCCACATCGATGACAAAGCCTCTTCGATTGTTAATTTTATTTTATCGGATCTTAAGATTTAGTATGTAATTAAACAAAACCAATACTACCATTTGCCTTAGTCTGTTAATTTTATTTATTCTGATTTTGATAACATTTTTTGTACTTGGATAATGTTTGACTTTAAGTATTAAGATTGTAAAATGGGTACTTCTATGTATCTTTCCTTGTGGTATTGATGGAGGAAACTAAAGCTATATGCAGAAGAGTAAGGTTGTTACCATCCAAAGGCACATTGTTGAGCAAGAGAGATTACATCCAAATGCTACAGGGGACTTTACCTGTCTCCTATGGGATTTAACTATTGCCGCAAAGACTATTTCCCGTGAGGTAAATAAGGCAGGCCTTGCAGATATTTTGGGCATCACAGGCGAAAATAATATCCACGGTGATGTAGTAAAGAAATTAGATGTCTATGCTAATGAAAAGATATATAAATCGATGAACCATGGTGGCCACCTTTGTATCATGGCATCAGAAGAAAATGAAGATATTATTCCAATACCAGATGAATTTCCAAAGGGTAAGTACGTCCTCCTTTTTGACCCCCTGGACGGCTCATCGAATATCGATGCCAATGTGTGTGTTGGGACTATATTCTCGATCTATCGAAGAAAGACAACGGGGAAGGAATCAACCATTGAGGATTGTCTTAGAAAAGGAACAGATCAAGTTGCAGCAGGATATATAATTTATGGGTCAAGTACCATGATGGTATACACCACAGGGCAGGGAGTCCATGGTTTTACATTAGACCCTAGCATTGGAGAATTTTTACTCTCGCACGAAAATATTCGCATTCCATCTAAGGGCAAGATATATAGCATTAACGAGGGAAACGCAAATACATGGGATGAGGGAACAAAAAAATACATTGCTTATCTCAAAGAAAATGATCCTTCAACAGAAAGACCTTATTCCCTAAGATATATAGGGTCGCTGGTATCAGATTTTCACAGGAACTTGCTTTACGGAGGCATATTCCTGTATCCTGTTGATTATAAAGATCCAAAGAAACCAAAGGCAAAATTACGATTACTTTACGAGGCTGCTCCACTTGCTTTTATTGTTGAGCAGGCTGGTGGTAAGGCGTCAACAGGAAAAGAACGCATTCTGAATATTCAGGCAACCGAATTGCATCAAAAGGTACCTCTCGTTATCGGAAGTAAAGAAGATGTATTAACTTATGAGAAGTTTTTTAGCCAAAAGTAAAAAGAGAAGGAGTTAACAACTCATGCTTTATCGTATCAAAGAAGATTTGTTAAACGATCTTAAAGGTATTATTGACATGCAAAAAGCAGGTGCTATAAAAATACTTGATAGTAATGCATTAAGGAATAAAAAAATAGATACGATTGTTTACAATGCCGTCTTTAATAAAGACAATACTATGAGAGATATATGCCGATGGTTGATCCGTACTACAGGAAATAAACTTTCTGTTGTTTCTTCGTCTATTCAATCACTTTATGAAGCTATGGGTAAGAAACAATACAAGGGATTTACCGTGCCAGCCATTAATATAAGAGGCCTAACATATGATGTGGCACGTTCCATTTTTAGAGCTGCAAAAAAGAATCATGTAGGTGCCTTTATCTTCGAAATTGCAAGATCTGAAATTGGTTATACAGATCAAAGGCCTTCGGAATATGCATCGGTCATTCTTGCTGCTGCTATCAAAGAAGGACATGAAGGTCCGGTGTTTATCCAAGGAGACCATTTCCAGATTAATGCAAAGAAATATGAGAAAGATCGAGATGTGGAGATTAAAACGGTAAAGGGACTTATTAAAGAAGCCATCGAAGCGGGCTTTTATAATATTGATATCGACACCTCAACATTGGTAGATCTCAGTAAACCAAACATTACCGAGCAACAAAGACTTAATTTCGAGTTTGCTGCTGAATTTACCGCTTATATCAGGACATTAGAACCAAAAGAAATTACCATATCTATCGGCGGTGAAATAGGGGAAGTGGGTAAGAAGAATAGTACTATTGAAGAGTTGACTGCATTCATGGACGGTTATAATAGCACCTTAATTGCAAAGGGAAAAGGATTAACAGGTATTAGTAAGATCAGTGTGCAGACAGGCACTTCTCACGGAGGAGTTCCTCTGCCAGATGGGACGATTGCTAAAGTGAAACTAGACTTTGATACCCTAAGAGATTTATCAAGAGTAGCCAGGGATCGATACGGTCTTAGTGGAGCGGTGCAACATGGGGCGTCTACGCTTCCGAGCGATGCTTTTGATAAATTTCCGGAGACCGGTACCGCCGAAGTACACCTTGCTACTGAATTCCAAAACATGATCTATGAGAACAGTTCCTTCCCGAAGGATTTTAAAACTGATATTTATGAATTTCTGAAAAAAAATTGTGTTGCTGACCGCAAAGAGGGAGAAACCGATGAACAATTTATCTATAAGACAAGAAAAATGGGTTTTGGCCCATTTAAGGAAAGATTTTGGAATCTGCCTTCTGACGTAAAAAATAAGATCGGTGAGGAACTTGAGGCTAAATTTGAATTTCTGTTTAAAAAATTAAATGTTATCCATTCTAAGGAAATAATACATAAGACAATTAAACCCATTGAAGTCCAGCTAACTAACCCGCTAACTTCCTCATAACTTTTAGGAGTACAAATCTGGAAAGGAGAGGGGCGTTTTATGCGGGAGGTATTTAAAGCATTCTTGATTATGCAGTTTGCTTTAACACTTGTAGGGGGTATCCATGCGGCAGTCAAAGCTGAAAGATTAACTCCGGCGGCTACCATTAAAGTTAGGCCGGCATTCCTAAGAACCCCAAAGGATATGCAGTTAGCGGAGACTGTGTTCTTTTAGCGTTTGGTAAAGTGCCTAAGGCAATAAAAATCCCATTCAAACATGGAATCGCTGGGTGATTATAGCTGAAGCGTTTGAAGAATCAGCTACCGTACAACGTCAATTTATTGCAGTTTCCAGACCAGAAAATCCTGAGGGTGCGTTCTTTATTTATAATGTTGATGTAAACTTCAAGAACAATGATGATTCTGGGATTATCCACAGCTTGGCATAGATCAGGATGCTATTATTATTACGGCACGTGCAAATCCTACGCTAACTTCATCAGCCTTTCGTATAGAATTAAATTCGAGCAGCTACGATAAATTTTTATATGATAAGCGCCGAATCCTCGCACTATCATAGAGTAGATCTTTCTCAATAAAGAGCCATTAACCGTATTTTATCTTAGCGATTGCATTTTTGAAAGGAGACGCTTATGTGCACAACATGTGCGAAACATAACCCGACCGTAAAGAAAAAGACGGAAGAATCAGGAAAAGAAAAAGAGGTAAAAAAAGAAAAGAAGAAATAAAAAATTCCCTCCGGTAATTCACATTATCGGAGGGAATTTGCTTTAAGTAGACAATAAGCCGAGTTTTGTCGTGGGTGATCATTTATCTAGACCTGCTGTTGCCAGCAGGTTCTAACGGCTTACCCAGAGGTAATAACGAAGCGGACCACTTCATCCCTCCCTATTTAGCCTTTCTCCCAGTGGGGTTTGCCATGCCTCCAATGTCGCCATTGAAGCGGTGGGCTCTTACATTAAGTCGTAAACGACCCCACCATTTCACCCTTATCCACCTATACGTGGACGGTATATTTTCTGTTGCACTTTCCTTCTTGTTACCAAGACTCCGGGTTACGGAGCACTGTGTCCTATGGAGCTCGGACTTTCCTCCCGTTCTCTTTTACAAGTATGAGAACCGGCGACCACCTTGTCTACTTCATCCTCATTCTTCATTGCTGTTATCCAGATATAAGATCCGGCCGCAACTATGACAAAAGGTGAGATCTTTACCAGATAAAAGTTGATTAAGCGTCTGTGATGTTATAGACATGAAGCAACCTTGACAAACTTTATTCACAACGTTCACAATAGCTACAGCATCTTTGTGACCTACTAGTCTACTATAATGCTGTAAAGCTTCACTATCTGCCAAGGCTGTGTATTCACTCCGCTTTTTCTTGAGTTTGGTGATTTCATCTTCTATTAACTGTAAATCGTCTTCTACTCGTTTTTGAAGATCCTTTAATTCTAATTCCTCCTGCTGAATTTCTTTTTCCGAAGACTTGTATCTTCCCTGCGTTTCTTCATATTTTTCCATCATACGCAAGATTTCATCTTCTAAAACCGATTTGTCAGCTTCCTTTCCTCCAATCTCAGTCTTCATTGCGCTATATTCTTTATTTGTTTTGACCTGATTCATCTGAATTCGTAATTTATTGATATCTGCTTCTATACTTCTTAAGTCAAGCTCTTTAATATTAATATCTTTTTGAGCTGTTTTTACCTCTTCACTGATTTTTGATAACTTTTCCCTCTCTTGTTGAATTTGATTTTGTTTTTTCTGAACATCGTAGCTCCTGTAGAGTTTATCGCCTTCCAATCTTTTTAACTTTGTATCTATTGATTGCAAGTTCCGAAGTACCGCTATCCTCTCGTTCATAGATTCCTCTTTAAAATAATTTCACTTATAACAAAATCAGATAAGCTACTAACGGTTAATAACTACCAATTCCATCAAGGAATCCTTCGAGCTTCCGGCTTCTGATCGGATGTTGCAATTTTCGTACGGCTTTTGCCTCGATTTGTCTTACCCTTTCCCTTGTGACCTTAAATATCTTGCCAACTTCTTCTAAAGTATAGGTGTATCCATCCCCTATACCGTATCTCAGTTTAATGATTTCTCTCTCACGATAGGTCAATGTTTCCAATACGCTTTCAATTTTATCTTTTAACATCTCCTGAGTTGCTGCAGATACAGGAGATTCTGCCTTTTCATCTTCAATAAAATCACCAAATGAACTGTCTTCGCTTTCACCAACTGGTCTATCTAAAGATATTTGATGTCGGGATATCTTAAGAACCCGCCTTGCCTCTTCTACAGTAATCTTTACCTCTTTAGAAATTTCCTCTATTGTCGGTTCACGACCTTTTTCTTGTAAAAGCTTTTTCGAAACATTTCTAATTTTGCTCATGGTTTCAATCATGTGAACGGGGATGCGTATCGTTCTTGCCTGGTCAGCAATCGAACGGGTAATCGCCTGACGTATCCACCATGTAGCGTAGGTGCTGAATTTATAACCTCTTCGATACTCGTACTTATCTACTGCGCGCATAAGACCCGTATTACCTTCCTGGATTAAATCTAAAAAACTCAAGCCACGATTTCTGTATTTTTTAGCAATACTTACAACCAGCCTTAGATTTGCACCAGAAAGTTTTCTCTTGGCAGCCTCATGCTCCCTATAGATATTTTCAATAGACTCCACACGGCGCTTTAGTCTGGTAGGTGATTCTAAAACCATACTCTCCAGATTTTCGTATTGGATCTCCAATTCTTTATGGCGGCCATTAGACTTAGGGCGTGGTTTACATTCCATGATTTGTATCTCTAAGTCACTCATTTCAAAAACAATCTCTTGGAGTCTTTTCATCATCGGTTGTATTCGTTTTGTGCGAATATTGATTTCCTCAAGGAGATCAATTCCCTTTCGCCTTCTATTCCGGATTGTTCGAAGCAGTTTTATCCTTTCTTTTTCAGAAATTTGTTTTCGTTTGGTAAGGAAATAATCCTCTTTATTCTTTTGAAGAATAGTCTTTAAAATCTTAGCGTTTTTTGGAAACTGTTCTAAAATTTCATCTTTACCATTATCGACCATCGTGTTGACTTTTAGGGTACGATCAAACGAGAGTTCACCATTATTTACATCTTCCAATATTCTTAAACACGTTGCCAAAGATAGATCGGAGTGCAGTACCTTCTTCAGGAATCTCTTTCTCGTAATTTCGATCTTTTTTGCCAGCATGATCTCTTCTTCTCTCGTAAGTAAGGGAATCTCTCCCATTTGGGTAAGATACATACGGACGGGATCGTCTATCTTTTCTGTAATTGTCGGAACTTCACCAAATTCCAAATCTACTTCTGGAAAGACCTCTGCTTCTTCAGCGTCAGCGGTATCGCGAGCCTCTATATCTGTTTCATCAATTAAATCAATTCCCAACTCATCGAGCATCATCAAAATATCATCAATCTTTTCAGGAGAAATATCTGCATCGTCGGGCAGCATATCGTTCAATTCTTCGTAGGTTAAATAGCCCTTTTCTTTACCTTTTTGTACAAGGTGTTTGATTTTTTGATTTAAATTTTCCATATTAAAGATAGACCCCCCTTAACAATATTATTTATGTAAATGGAGATGATTAATCTTTATCGTCTTTATCTCAATCTATCTCTCATTAAGTATCACAAAAACAACTTTAGATATAGACCTTATTTTTTTAAGGTATGGATATTTCTACTTTTTTTGTGAAATTCTTCTAACAACATGACAATATCTTTCTCGTTACTGCCAGCCTTAACGATTTCTAACATTTTCTTCTTTGTTTGGTGAATATCTTTCTTGCTGTTTTGTTTCTTAAAAAAAACTACATATGCCTCTAACCTCTCTTTATGATTTGTAATATCCTGAAATTCTTTTGTTGTTACAATATCCATACATATCTTATTCAATGTTTCATCATCAATTGCATAGAGTATATCTTGATCATGTACAACATTGTTTTGATAGTATAGCGCAACCATCTTCTGAGCAATCTTTGAAAAGTCTTTATTACTAAATTCTTCCAGGCCTATTTCTTCTACTACTCTGGGGATAAGATCATTACACGATAACATGAGATACAAAAGTTCTCGTTCCGCCCTTGAAGAAGCGTCTAATCTTTGTTCAGCAACTTGCTTATTCCTTATGGAAGCAGTAACTTTATTAAATTTTTTCTGTTGAATTCGCAAAGTAGCCTCATCTATAGACATTTCCTCTGCAATTCTTTTAATGAGTAAATTGCGTTTGATAATATCGGGCATTTTCATTGCTGTGGCAAGGACATCATTAATGGCATTTGCCTTTCCATGAATGGTTGATATATCCCACTTAGATGCAGCCATCTTAACCTTGTAGCTAAAAAAATCCGTCGCGTTATTAATATATGTCAGAAATTTTTCGACACCTTCTGACACAAGGAAATCACAAGGGTCGTGGTCTTTGGGCAACTGGGCAATTTTCACATCAAATTCTTCTTCTATGAAAATATCTAAACTTCTATCAGAAGATTTCCAACCTGCGATATCTGAATCTAAGAGGAGGATTACCTGATTGCAATATTGCCTTAAATGTCTGAGATGTTGTTTTGATATAGCTGTTCCCAATACTGCAACAGACCACTCAATGCCATATTGATGTGCCATGATTACATCTGTGTATCCTTCCATAAGTATCACTCGATGCTGTTTCAAAATAGCATTTTTAGCAATATCGATGCCATAAAGTACATTACTTTTATTGAAAAGAACAGTTTCTGGCGAATTGAGATATTTGGGAGTTGTATCATCTAATGTCCTTCCCCCAAAACCGATAACTTGCTTTTTTATATCTAATATAGGAAATATTAATCTATTGCGAAATCGGTCGTAATACCCATTTCCCTCTTTTTTTTGTATGACTAGACCGACTTTTTCTAACAATTTATTTGGAATATTACGTTCTTTACATGTTTTTATTAATGCATCCCAACTGTTAGGGGCATAGCCGAGACAGAAAGTCTTGATAGATTGGTTATTGATGTGCCGTTGTTGCAAATAAGCTCTTGCACTACTTCCAGATTCTTTATCAAATAGGATTTTATTATAAAATTTTGTGGCAAAGTTAGTTATGTTGAGCAGGAATGTCTTTTCCGTAGGAGAAAAGGATGCCTTTGTGGGAATTAAGTGAGCAATATTGATATGTGCTTTTGAGGCTACCAATTTTACAGATTCGATAAAGTCTATACCTTCTTGCTTCATGACAAAGTGAAATACCGTTCCGCCTTCGCCACATCCAAAGCACTTAAAGAATTTTTTTTCCGGATTTACCGTAAAGGAAGGTGTTTTTTCTGAGTGAAAGGGACACAAACCAATAAAATTTCTTCCGCTTTGTTTTAAGTGTATATACTCTGATATGATTTGAACAATATCTGAGGCATGCTGAATTTCTGTAATCTTTTCTTGTGGAATCATTAATCAGGAAGATAAATTGTTTAAAATAATGTTTTTAAACCTTAAAATTATATCACCTAAATGAATAATGTCAATTAATCGATGAATAATTATTTACTAAATTAAACTTTTCACTTCAACCAGAATAAGATTCTTGTTACTTAATCTATCATAAAGGAGTGATTAACTGCGAAGTATCCATGGTAAGTTTTAATTATAAATACATAACTATCTATTAAGTCTTATCTTAATACCTCTCTTAATCAAATATTCTTTTACTTCTTGTATGGTTATTTCTCTGTAATGAAAGATAGAAGCTGCTAAAGCTGCATGTGCCTTCCCTTCATTAAAGACATCATAAAAATGTTCTACTTTGCCTGCCCCGCCAGATGCAATAATCGGAATATTTACTGATTCTGATATGGCCTTATTTAACTCGATATCAAATCCACTCTTTGTACCATCGTAGTCCATACTTGTTAAGAGTATTTCACCGGCCCCTCTCAGCTCGGCTTCTTTTGCCCATTGAATGGCATCTAATCCTGTTTGTGTCCGCCCGCCATGTATGTAAACTTCCCATTTTCTGTCATTTATATTATCTTTTACTTTTTTCGCATCAATAGCGAGCACTATACACTGTCTGCCAAATCGTCTGGATGCTTTGGTAATAAATTCAGGATTTTTAACAGCTGCGGTATTTATAGAAACTTTATCGGCCCCTGCATTCAATAACTGTCGGATGTCATCAATACTACGGATACCGCCGCCAACAGTTAAAGGCATAAATACTTGCTCTGCAGTCTTTTTTACAACATCAAGAATGATATTCCTATTTTCATGAGATGCTGTAATATCCAGGAAGGTCAATTCATCGGCACCTTCTGCATCGTAAAAAGCTGCTATCTCAACAGGGTCTCCTGCATCTCTTAAATTCAAAAAATTTGTTCCTTTAACTACTCTTCCGTCTTTTACATCTAAACATGGTATAATCCGTTTCGTAAGCATACTGATTTCATGTAATTATTTTAAAAATGTGAAGGAATTTATTGATATAAGAAGAAATATACAGGCAGGTAAGATAATTAAAAATCTTTCTCAGGGCTACTCGCTTTTGCGTAAAGTCTTTTAGGTATGCGTCCGGAGAGGAATGCAAGTCTTCCCGATTCACAGGCTAATTTCATAGCCTTTGCCATGTTCACAGGATCTCTTGCAAGAGCGATTCCTGTGTTAAGCAAAACTCCTTCGCAACCAAGTTCCATAGCGATTGTTACATCCGATGCCGTACCAACACCGGCGTCAACAATAATAGGAACTTTTGCTGATTCCAGAATAATTCTTATGTTATTCTTATTTAAAATACCTTGACCTGATCCGATGGGGGCACCGGCAGGCATAACACTCGTGGCGCCAGCATCCTCTAGCTTCTTCGCAATGATAGGATCATCTGATGTATAGACAAGTACGGTAAACCCTTCCTTTACTAAAGTTATTGTTGCTTTCAGAGTCTCAATGGGATCAGGGAGCAGTGTTTTTTCATTACCAAGCACTTCCAGCTTGATCATATCAGATAAACCAGCTTCCCGGGCCAGGCGGGCTACTCTTATTGCCTCATCCGATGAATAACAACCTGCTGTATTTGGTAAAATCGTATATTTTTTTGTATCAATATAATCCAGAAGGGATACCGATTCATTAATTTTTGCTCTTCTAACGGCAACGGTGACAACTTCTGTTCCGCTAGCCTCTAAAGCGTTAACCATCTCTTCCATGGAAGTGTATTTTCCTGTGCCAACAAAGAGTCGGGAGGTAAATTCATACCTTCCAAGCTTTAGTTTTGTATCCTCTGTTATTTTTTCGATTTTAACCACCCCCAACAAAAGTTACCACTTCCAGGATGTCTGCATTATTGAGAACGAATGTGGAAAATTCTTTTCTTGGAATAACGTGCAAGTTTAATTCTACAGCAACACGATTCTTGTCGATCTTAAATAAATCGAGCAATTTTTCTATAGTTATTCCTTCTCCACACTCCTTCAATTCACCATTTAAAGTAATTTTCATTTTTTATTTACAACAGCTTGTTACCGTGTTGGATTTTTTTGACCTTATGTATTCGTCAATTGCCTTTGCAGCTTTCTTTCCCGCACCCATAGCAAGAATAACCGTTGCAGCGCCTGTTACAATATCCCCACCAGCAAAAACACCTTCTTTATTTGTTTTACAGGTTTCTATGTCTGCTACAATATTGCCCCATTTATTTACTTGTAAATCAGGTGTAGTGGATGGAACTAATGGATTTGGACCATTACCAATAGCCATAATTACACATTCAACGTTCAATACAAATTCCGATCCCTTTACCGGAATGGGACGCCTTCTGCCTGAATCATCGGGTTCGCCCAGTTCCATTTTCACACATTCAAGACCACTCACCCATCCTTTTTCATCACCGAGAATTTTTATCGGATTGGTTAAGAATCTAAATTGTAATCCCTCTTCTTCACCATGATGAATTTCATCTACCCTTGCAGGCATTTCATCTCTCGATCTTCTATAAACGACATATACATTTTCAGCGCCAAGGCGAAGTGCCGTTCTGGCTGCATCCATGGCGACGTTTCCTGCGCCAATTACGGCTACATTTTTCCGCATGGCGATTGGTGTTGAGTATTGAGAATTGTAAGCCTTCATTAAATTAACCCGGGTGAGATATTCATTTGCTGAGTACACGCCATTCATATTTTCTCCCGGGATCCCCATGAACATAGGCAAGCCAGCACCGGTACCGACGAAAATAGCATCAAAGCCATTCTCTAATAATTCATCTACCGTTTGTACCTTTCCAATAACGGCATTCACTTCAATTTTGACTCCTAATTTCCTGAGGTACTCGACCTCTGATTCTACGATAGCCTTTGGTAATCTGAATTCAGGTATACCATAGACTAAAACTCCGCCGGTTTTATGTAATGCTTCGAATATGGTTACATCGTGTCCCATCTTTATGAGTTCACCTGCACAAGCAAGCCCAGCAGGACCTCCGCCTACAATCGCTACTTTATAACCTGTTTTTGCAGGTAATTCTGGTATAGTTACTGCATTATGATTTCTTTCGTAATCGGCAACAAAACGTTCCAGATTTCCAATTGCCACGGGTTTAAACTTCTTGCCTATAATACAAACCTTTTCGCATTGATCCTCCTGGGGACATACCCGTCCGCAAACTGCTGGCAGTGCATTTGTTTCTTTAATCTTGCGTGCCGCAGCTAAAAAATCTCCTTCTGCAATGAGTTTGATGAATCCGGGGATATCTATGCTTACCGGACATCCGTCACGGCAAAGAGGTTTTTTGCACTGCAAACATCGTAACGCCTCTTGGCGTGCCATTTCTGGTGTATATCCATAGGGTACCTCCTCAAAATTTTTTACCCTGTTTACCGGATCTTGTTCAGGCATCTTTTGTCGCGGGATAGCTCCCATTTTTTTTGCACCGGTTTTTTCAGCACTTGTTCCTGCACCTGAAAGGCCTTCTGCCAATTGATCTATAACAGCATGTCCTTCCGTAGCATGCATGGAGGCATGGACTTTGTGTGCTGTACCCGAACGCTCTTCGGGCGGCTTCCAACAGGTGCTGTCTTTACTTACATTTTGCACCCGCGGATCTCCGTCATTGCTGATATATGTTTTTAAACGCTGCACTAAATTATCGTAGTTTACCTGATGTCCGTCAAATTCCGGACCATCTACACAAACAAACTGAGGCTTATTATCTATGAGTACCCTGCAACCGCCGCACATGCCTGTTCCATCCACCATAATCGGATTAAGACTTACAATTGTTTTGAGATTATAAGGTTTTGTAAGTTTGCTAACTGCACCCATGAGAGGCACAGGCCCTACTGCAAATACGATATCAATCTTTGTTCCTTTATTAATTAATTCTTGTAATATTTGAGTAGGAAATCCTTTTGAACCTTTTGAACCATCATCAGTTGCAATCATAAATTCATTGCTGCATGCCTGCATCTCTTTTTCACAAATCAAAAGGTCTTTATTCCTTGCACTAATAATCGATATTACCCGATTACCTGCTTCGTGGAGAGCCTGAGCAATTGGCATTACCAGGGCAATTCCTAAACCGCCTCCAATACAGACAGCTGTTCCATAATTTTCAATATGTGTGGGATGCCCTAAAGGGCCAACAACATCTAAAATATAATCACCGGCATTTAAGTTAGATAAATGACGTGTTGTATTACCAACAACTTGAAAAATAATAGTAATCGTTCCACGAATAGTATCTGAGCCTGCTATCGTTAAAGGTATTCTCTCACCCATTTCGTCTATACGAAGCATAACGAATTGTCCTGCTTTTCTCTTAAAAGCAATTTTAGGCGCATCAATTTTCATTAAAAAAGTAGATTCTGCAATCTTTGCTTTTTCTATAACTTTAAACATATTTTTCCCTCACACTATTGGAATTATTCTTGGGATTTTTTATACAGTACTATGGAAAAAAATTAAATTATAAATTTTGATGGTAACTTATCTACAATTAAAATGCAAGGGAAAAGAGGGTTTGACAACGGGATTTATTCAGCATATAATTCTTTTGTAAGGGTAATCCTCAATGACACAATTTTTTGAGAGGATATTGCCATCAAGTTGCAGTTCATTACACCTTTCTCTATTCCACCTCTTACTATTAAGAAATATGCAGTTTGTGTATTCAAGTATAAAAGATACCAAAGTAGAGAAAAATATGCAGGGGTACTAAGGAGTATTTATCGTTGAAAGAGGCTAAAGATACTACCATAAAGATGTATACTGACAAAATTCATGATATTATAAAACGATACGGTCGCTTTCTTCTTACTACCCATGTTCGGTCAGATGGAGATGGTATCGGAGCTGAAGTTGCCCTTTATTACGCGTTGAAAAATATGGGAAAGTCAATAAGTATTGCCAATGATTCTCCTATCCCGCAAATTTTCAGATTTATTACTCCTGATGCAGGGATGTACATCTATCCTCAACTTCCTCCAGAACAGGCAGAAGTTGTCTTTACTTTGGATTGTCCCACTCTTGACCGACTTGGGAGAATAAGGGAGATTATCCCCAAAGATGCAATAATTATAAATATAGATCATCATGTATCCAATGAATATTTTGGCAATGTAAATTGGGTAGCAGAAGATATGTGTTCTACGGGTGAGATTATCTTTACCTTACTGAAAAATATAGCTATTGACATTACTCAGGATATTGCAACTGCACTTTATATTGCGATTGTGACGGACACCGGACGATTTACCCATGCTAATACTACACCGGATGCATTAAGAATAGCTGCTTTTCTTATCGAACATGGGGCAAGACATACAGAAATTTCGCAATACGTTTACAATACGAATCCTTTTAATTTAATTCAATTGAATGCTCTGGTACTTAATACGGTAAGACTTCATGCAGAGAATCGAATTGCTACCGTCTGGTTGACCAAAGATATGCTGGAAAAAACACATGTTAATGCTATCGATGCACAGGAGTTTGCCGATATTCCCATATCAATCGATGGTGTTTCTATTGGTGTGTTGTTTCGTGAAATGACGCAACCTAATTGGGTTAAGGTAAGTTTGAGAAGTCGGAACGGATTTGATGTGAATGCTATTGCTAAAAAGTTTGGAGGTGGTGGCCACAAATATGCGGCAGGTTGCGAGATACCGGGAAGTATCGCGGAGGTACAGCAAATCATTCTTCATGAGCTGGAGAAGGCATTGTTAACGGAAAACAGATTATAAAAAGAATTCTTAAGAGAGTGTATTTCATAGTTTTATTGCATATAAAAACAATAGTGTTTGTATGTATCCGGATGAGATAAAAAAAGAGTTAGCTTCTATCATTAGCATGGTGAAAGTCAAGATTGAGATTGAAAAGGGATTTGGTATTGATACAGTTACCTTTACAAATACAAAAGTGAGTGATGCAATACATCAAATTTCACCAAATTCTTTTACAGAGATTAAGTCTACCGAAACTCCTGTAGTAGCAAAATCTATTGGAATACAAGCCTTTATGAATACAAAAGAAACAAAGATTAAATTACTGGAAGAGTTGCGGCATGAGATGTTGGTTTGCCACAAATGTCCTTTGAGTAAGACACGGACAAATCTTGTTTTTGGTGTTGGCAACTCTATGGCAGATCTTATGTTTATAGGTGAAGCGCCAGGTCGCGATGAAGATCTTCAAGGTGAGCCATTCGTTGGTCGGGCAGGTCAATTACTTACGAAGATTATTGAGGCTATTGATATGAAGCGCAGTGATGTTTATATTGCCAATGTTCTGAAGTGTCGTCCGCCAGGAAACCGCAACCCCCTTCCAGAGGAAATTATTATCTGTATACCGTACCTTATTAAGCAGATAGAGATAATTCAACCAAAGGTATTATGTGCTCTCGGCGCCTTTGCAGCACAAGCGTTACTGAATACAAAAGCTCCTGTTGGCACTTTAAGAGGCAGATTCCATGATTATAAGGGTGTTCCTATGATGGTTACCTTTCATCCGGCTTATCTCTTAAGAAACCCGAATGATAAAGCAAAAGTTTGGGATGACATGAAGAAGGTGCGAGATTTTTTAAAAAATGAATTCACGTGAAAAACATTTGATGTATTTGAATGCTTACATTGATGCTGTTTAGATAAGATGCTATTTCTCAAATAGAGGTGTTGATAAGGTTTCTGAAGTGCTGCTTCCTATTGCATACAGATGATTATCATTTGATCCGATATAGATAGTTCCATCTGCTCCAAGTGCCGGAGACGATTCGATGGCATCTTTTGTTTGAAACGACCATTTAAGTGTTCCATCAGCATTAATTGCATAAAGTTTTCCATCACTCGATCCGATGTAGACCGTTCCTTCTGCATCTATAGCAGGAGAGGATGCTACCCAATTGTTTGTTTTAAAACTCCATCTGAGTTTACAATCTGGATAGACAGCGTATACAAAGCCGTTATAAGAACCAAAAATAATTGTACCATCGTTTGCAATAGCAGGCGTACCATGGATGGCTTTTCCGGTGTTCACATACCATTTTATAGTGCCATTTGGCTTGAGAGCGACTAATCTGCCGCTATCTGTTCCCGCATACACCGTTCCATCATCTCCTATTGATGGCGAAGAATAGGATGAATATACACCTGTGCCAATCCGTTTCATCCATTTTTCTACTCCATCTGAAGACAGCGCATGCAATGCACCACTTGTTTCAAAGAGATAGATAGTGCCGTCTGTCCATATTGCAGGTGAGGCTGTTATATTGCTTTTTGCAGTATATTTCCATTTTAGTTTACCATCAAGGGTAAGGACGTAGAGGTTGTTATCGTCTGATCCAAAACAAACAATATCAGATGTAACGGTTGCAGAAGAAAGGATAATACCGCTAGTTGTGAATGTCCATTTAAGCTTTCCATCAGGGGTAATTGCATACATTTTTTTATCTCTGGAACCAATATAGATTGTTCCGTCATCACCGATTGCAGGCGATGCGGTTATTTCATTGCCCACCTGAAAAGCCCATTTTGTGGCTCCATCCCTATTAAGGGCGTATAATCTTCCATCAATAGAACCAAAATAAGCAGTGCCATCAAGCCCAATTGCCGGAGAAGATGTAATACGGGTATCAATCTTGAATGACCATTTCAGGGTATTCGTTGGCGCTCCTTTATAACTACTTTGTCCTGTATGCTGTATATCACCCCTAAACATCTGCCAAGGAATTTTTGGAGTTTCTGCCAATAGGGATTTGAAATTAAAAAAGGCTAAAACTATAATGCAGATAAATACCATTAAATACATAGAAGATTTTATATGCGTTAATTTGTCTTGCAATTTTAGAATATGTTCTATCACTAAAGCAGCCCCTCATTCATGATACCATTCATTTTTATAGCAGATCGTGCTTATCCGTAAGCTTTGTACTTTTGCCGATTTCATTATTCTTAAATATTATGTATTTAAGGAGAGTATGAATACATTATCAACCGATAATAATGCAAACAACTCAGTATGTCAATAAAAGAATATTTTATTAAAGAAATTTAATATGAAGATAATAACGGGAAAATATGTTTTAATTAAAGATTAAAATAGATTAGAGTTTAACGCAGGAATAGAAAATAGAACTTGGAATGGTGTTCATAATACAGTCATGGTCAAGGATGGTATCAGGTTAAAAGATTTTATCAGTTTTTTTAAAAGTATTAAGGTTAAGCTTATTTGTTACTTTATCCTCATGACAACACTTCCCATCCTGATTGTAAGCAGTACGGCATATAATAGCGGGAAGAAGGCTTTAAATGAGGGAGTTATTGAAAAGCTTACTACTATTTCTGATTTAAAAAAGACGCAATTGAGTAACTGGCTGCAAGAGAGGATTGTTGATATTGGTGTTCTTTCAACAAACAAATCATTAGAAGTATCTTTCTCCAATCTGCTTTACTTAAGAAAGGCATTTCGTAGTATTGATAAGATGAAGGAATCAGAAATTGGTGGGGTGTATTGTAATAGACTTTCGGAATATCTACATCAACTGAAGAGAAAGTTTATTTATTGCGATGAAATTTCTATCATAGATGTAGAAAACGGTGAAATAGTAATATCTACTAATGAATCAAATGTTGGACTGGCAGACGGAGATTACCGGTATTATCTTAATGTATTGGAAAATCATAGTATGCCTTTTAAAGATATTCATTATTCGAAATATACAAAACGTATAGGAATGACCTTCTTTGGGATTATGAAAAGAACAGATCCTATTACACTTGAGGAAACAGAGGTTATTAACGGTATTGTTGTTATCCGTGTAAACACGAACGATACTATAGGGCCATTAATAGGAGAATGGCCTGGAATGGGAGAAACGGGTGAGACATTATTAGTTCGTCGTGAGGGGAATCAATTAGTCTTCCTTAACAATATGCGGCATCTTGATGAGAATACTGCGTTGAGTATGAGCATTCCTGTAAGATCATTTGTGCCAGAATCATTTATCTTAGACCCCAGGGAAGAAGGTATTATGGATACTTTTGATTACCGGGGGAAGGATGTCCTTTTAGCCTTTCGGTACATACCTCATATGAAGTGGGGATTAATGGTAAAACAAGATGCTTCTGAAGCCTTTAAACCTATTATGGAATTAAAGAATCAAGTAATTACCCTTGCAGTTACCAGTGTATTAATTATTGTGATTATCGTTTTTATCCTAGCATATGGGATTACCCAGCCCATTCTTCAGTTAGTTCAAGGTGCTAATGCTATCGGGAAGGGAAAACTTGGGTACCGTATTTCCATTAACTCGCAAGATGAAGTAGGTGTGCTTGCATTGGAATTTAATAAAATGGCTGAAAAATTAGAAGAATCATATGCGGGGCTTGAACAAAAGATCCAGGAGAGAACCGTGCAATTGAAAGAATCTGAAGAAAAATACCGGGAATCTATTAATTTAGCGAATGATGCTATTTTTACCCTGGAAATTGATTCAGCCCAGATTATTGATTCAAATAAAAAGGCTGAGGAATTATTGGGATATTCAAAATATGAATTGGGCAAAAAGAAGATATGGGAAATTATCCCTGAGTATGACCGGGAAAAGACAAAGCAATTGTGGATGATGATAAACAAAAGAGGCTCTGGTATGCTTGATAACGTTGATTGTCAACACATCGATGGAAGACTTGTTCCTACCAGTATTAGTGCCAGTGTTATAGAATATGGTAAAAAAAAGACTATTCAATGGATTTGCAGGGATATTACTGAAAGGAAAAGAATGGAATTGCAATTGATTCAAGCTGAACGTTTAGCTGCTGTGGGAGAATTAGCTGCCGGTGTTGCCCATGAGGTAAATAATCCATTAGGAGGATTACAGAATTTTGTAAAAATGATGAAGAAAGAACCTGAAAATATATCGCAAAATCTGGAATTTCTGGATTTGATGTCAGAAGGACTTAAGCGGATCGAGGTCATTGTAAAACATCTGATGACATTTTCCAGACCTTACGCTACTCACATGTCTAATCATAGCTTAAATGAGATTGTTGAAAATTCCTTACGATTTGTAGATCATAGGATAAAAGAGCAAAATATACGTTTGGATAAGATTTTATCTCCTGGTCTTCCCGAAATCTATGGAGATGCAGATAATATTTCACAGGTTATTATCAATATTATTGTGAATGCATTGGATAGTATGTCAGACGGCGGCAATCTCATACTAGAAACTGGTTATTGTGATAGCCAGCCATTGAGTATACAAGTCAAGATTGCTGATACAGGATCGGGAATTCGGGAAGAAATAATAAATAAAATATTTAATCCGTTTTTTACTACGAAGGAGATGGGAAGTGGGTTGGGGCTTGCCATTAGTAAGAGAATTGTTGATGATCATAACGGGAATATAATGGTTAAAAGTAAGGTAAGCGAAGGAACAACGTTTTATGTGTGTTTACCGGTGAGAAAAGCAACAACCATAACATGACTTATGATAAAGTATGCATAGAACTGAAGCTGCACCTTATGGTTTTTATAACATACGAATTAGGTAATTCTTTTCCAGCCTCTCTGCAGTAGGTTTTGTAGGAGATATTTTTGTATTAAAGGTAAATTTAGGGGTAAATTATGGGCAGTAAAGTATTAATAGTCGACGATGAAAAACTGATGAGGATATCTTTAGAAAGTCAATTAAGGAAGGAAGGTTATAATGTAAAATCAGTAGATAATGCTTTAGATGGGTTAAAAATAGTAAAATCTGAAGAATATGATGTGGTAGTGACTGATCTAAGATTATCAGGTATGGGTGGAATTGAACTTTTAAAAGATATTAAAAAATATAATCAAGAAATTATTGTTGTTATTATGACAGCTTACGGTACTCTTGAAAGCGCTGTATCAGCGATTAAGGAAGGGGCATATGATTATATCGCAAAACCATTTTCTACAGATGAATTGATTATTAAACTTCAAAGAGCACTTCATTATAAGAACACAACTGCTGAAGTCAATCGCTTAAGAAAGGAAATACAGGCTGAATTTGAGTTTTCTAATATTATTGGTAACAGTGAAGCTATGAAAAAGGTAATCGAGACGGTTAAAAGTGTTTCAGAGAGAGACACCACTGTTCTTATAAAAGGAGAGAGTGGAACTGGAAAGGAAAAAATAGCAGGTGCTATCCACTACCATAGTAATAGAAGAATGGGGCCGTTTATCAGGGTGAGTTGTGCCGCATTAAATAGAGAAATACTGGAAAGTGAACTTTTTGGGCATGAAAAGGGTGCTTTTACCGGCGCTGTTAAGACAAGACGAGGAAGATTTGAATTGGCAAATGGTGGCTCAATTTTTTTAGATGATATTGATGATGTCCCATTGGATATGCAGGTTAAGCTGTTGCGGGTACTCCAAGAGAGAACGTTTGAAAGAGTGGGAGGAGAGGAAACCCTTTGTGTTGATGTAAGGGTAATCTGTGCAACAAAAAAGGATCTTTTGGAACACATAAAAGAAGGATACTTTAGAGAAGATTTATTTTATAGATTGAATGTGGTGCCCGTTAATATTCCACCACTTCGTCAAAGGAAAGAGGATATTCCGCATTTAATCAATTATTTCTTGAAGAAGTTTGTATCTCAATACGAGGATGCTTTACCAAGTGTTTCAAAAGAGGCATTGGATGTGTTGCTGGCTTATGACTGGCCTGGAAATGTGAGGGAACTTGAAAATGTTATTGAACATGCTATCGCATTCTCTAAGTTAAAAGGTATTTCATTGGAAACACTTCCAGAGTATTTAAGAAAACTTGATGTACGAACAGATCTATTATCAATGAATTTATCTAATAAAGAGACAATAAATTTACAAGATGCACTTACGGAAGTTGAGAAAAAACTTATACAATGGGCACGCCAAAAAGCAAACGGTAATCAAGTAAAAATGGCAGAGATATTAGGTATTCCACGAACAACACTTCGTAACAGATTGATGAAATTGCAGTTATTCGAAAATGCGACATCATGATGTAAATTATGACTATAAATATAAAATTATGTGACCATAAATAGTCATGTTATATCTTCCCTGTATTCAGCAATATAGAACAATTACCTCAAAATAAACTGTTTTGTGTTGACCATTTATGGTCTTTTGTTTCAGAATGGCTATTTTTGTAGTATTTACCTAATAATAATTAATACAAACACTTAAGATATGTATTATATGAAAATTGATGTGTGGCACTGTTATTGCTAACTCTCTAACAATCTTTAATTGTACGTGCTTGCAGAGTCCTAATAAGGTATTCAATTTGTTTTTGTGAAAGGAGGTGGTCGGTCAGGATTATTTGAGTTGTAGATGGTTAAAAATAGTAGCAAAAGTGATGTAGGTGTAGAGCCGTATGAAATTGGCTCTAGTCTATTATTCCAACGTTTAGTTCAAAGATAGATAGAGGAGGTAGCGGATGAAAGGAAGAGGTTTGATAGGTGCGTTGGTGATAGGGGTATCGGTGGTGGTAGGGGGAGGGGTAGCGAGTGCGGGGTACATACAG
>JAANMX010001128.1_pt1 | contig 31635 bp, 48 predicted proteins | sample 7279681 | NCBI WGS metagenome assembly JAANMX01 (sample SAMN14094542, study PRJNA606508) | bioreactor metagenome | isolation source: A lab-scale SPAN reactor treating ammonium-rich wastewater day 351 | place: Ireland: Galway | collected 2018-01-01 | reverse complement strand
GCAGATATGCGGCCACAAGAGAGCAGCTGCGAAAAAAACATGCCTGTAAACGACAGGCTTGTTACGATGGGCGACGCCTTGTTACAATCCGTAACGTTGATCGAAACCTTTGCTAAGTCGATCGGCATTGATTTCCACACCGACTGGCGGCCGGATCCGGAATTCTGGGATCTGTTGACCGGCGATGAACTGGACGCCCTGGCGGCGCAATGGAAGATCTCCGCCACCGGGAAGCGGACCCACAAAATCGACGCGCTGCGGGTTTACGCCGAATCGGTGGCGGCGTTCCCGTTCCCCAAGCTGCTGAAGGTGAAGCCGGTGGAAATCCGGCACTGATTCAATCGCGGTCGGGGTTCTCGAACCCGTCGTCCCCCAACTGCTGACCGGGGAAAAACTCCCCCTGGCGGTGCGCGAAGTGGCGGCGAAGCTCGGCCTGCGTTTCATGGACGACGCGGCAGCAATGCCCCTTCGCCTGCCAGCCTAAGACGTCGGCGATCGACTGGAACGTCCACCCGTTGGCCTGGAGGGTCACGGCGGCCAGTTTCCTGAGGCGCTGCGGGTCGCGGCCGACCCATTCTAATTGAATGGCATGCAAGAACCGTCCCGCATCGCACGGAAGCTCCGCGCGGGAACCGTCGAACTTTGTCGCGGACATGGTGGGAATCCTGGTGATTTGAGAAATGAGGCGGAGACGGGGGAGAGGGGATCTTGACGAGCGCACCGGGGAAAAGGAACATTGAGGGGCCGCCGGCGCAGGGTCGGCCGGGACCACGGAAGTGTTCCGGCCGACCTGTTTCTAGTGCGATCGCTGCCCGTGAAGCAACCCCAACCACGGGCCGGCCATGTTCCTGGAAGACGTCGAACGTGAGATCCAACTCGGGGATCTGATGCTGTTCCGGGGCCGCCCGCTCTACTCCCGGGTGATTCAACGGCTGACCCGATCGGTTTATTCGCACGTCGGCATCGTGCATCGCCCATGCACGGCCGGAACCTGCGACCTGGACGTGCTGGAAGCGTTTGAAGGGGCGGGCGTGCGAACCCATCCCTTGCGATCCTATTTGGCCCAAGGGATTGAAATTGACTGGTTCCGGATTACAGATCCGGGAATCGACCGGGGAGCCGTGGTCCGCTGGGCCTGGCACCGGCGGGGCCAACGCTACGCCAGCAAACGGCAGTTACTGCGTTCGTTTGTTTATTTGCCATTGTGCCAGGCCCTGGGAATCGACACGCGGGTCGATCACGGCCGCTGGTTCTGTTCTTTTCTGGCGGCCGAGGCGCTGCTGGCCGGGGGCTGGCGACCACCGGCCGGTGAAGAATTCGAAGCCCATTTGACCGCCCCGGGTGGGGTGGCGCTGTTTCCGTGCCTGCAACGTCGTGGCACGCTCCGATTGAGAGGGACCCCATGAAAGACTTCACCAACGCCGACCGTTGGCGCCACAATCTTCCCGCCGACGACGCCCCCCGCATTGGCCCCTGGGCTGTGGTGGCGGCGATCCTGGCGGCCCTGGCCCTGGCGGCCGGGGCTGGCATGGCTCACGGCGCCGACACCACCCCAGCGGTGGTAGTGTTCACGATGCCGGGATGTTCGCCCTGTCAATCGCTCAAGTCGGCCGAAGCGGACGGACAACTTGCCGGGTTCCGGGTGGTCTACGCTGACCGAACGAGCCCGCTCTATGCGGAATTCGCGCGGTCCGTGGCGGACACCTGGCAAGATCTGGACCCGGCCTATATCGGCCCTGTTCCGAAGCGACCGCAAGCCGGGATCCTGGTCCCGGCTGTGTGGGTGCGGGGGTCGGCCCACTACTGGTCAGGTTTCACGGTGGGCGATCTGCCTCGGCTGCGGTTGTACCTGGAACAAACGATACACCAGGTGGCCCGCCAGCCGGACCCGTCCCCGGTAACGAACACCACGATTCCGCAACGGCCCCGTGACGCCGCCCCGCGTGAGCCGTTCGACGGGGTCCACGTCGCGGTCCTGATTCCGACGCTGACCAGCCGGTCGGCGGAATTGCGGGCCGATCTGGCCCGCCGGGCTGATCTGGCATTGCAGGAACTGGTCCGCTCGAATCTCGGAGACAAAGCGCGCGCCTACCTGGTGGCCGAAGTGGCCGACCCGGACCGGTTCAATCGGTTGACCGCGGCGACCGGGATTCGACCGGGACCAGGCGGCCCCCCGGTCGCCTGCCACGTCCTGATTCCGGAGCGGTTCCGCGGTCTCCAGGGGTGGATGGTGGGACAAGTCCAGGCGAGCCTGGGCGAACATTTCCTGACCCCACTACAGAACGCGGGGGTGTCGGTGATCTTGGAGCGCATCCACGGGGGCACATATGAAGCGGTGCTTCAAGCGCTGGCCGAACGGCCGGACGATTCGCAAGGCCCGCGCCCCCCGGTGGAACCGGTCCCGTTTGTCGTAGCGGCCTGGCTGTCGGAACGGTCCGACCTGGCCCGGCGGCTGTTGGCCCGATTGGGGTTCGCCTGATGTTCGGAATTGACCTGTCGATCGCGCTGGGGCTGGTATCTGGTCTCGCGCTGAATGCCGTGAAATGTTTTCGGGGGCCGGCTGGACTGGCCGCCACCCGACTGTTGCCCCATGCGGTCCGTCTGGCCGTGAAAGTCGCCAAGGGGGAGGACGCCCGCGAGGACGCGGACGCGCTGTTGAAACTGGCCCCCGGACCCCTGGCGGCCCAACTCGAAAGCGAAAGCGATGACACGGACGTCAAACCGCCCCGCAAAGCGAAACCCGCCCGCCGGTCTTGACCCGCCGCGGCCCGGAGTCTGCACCCGGGCCGAAGTGGTCCGGGTGATCGACGGTGACACGCTGGTGGTGGAACTCCGCCGGACGTTCGACGCGATGGCCCACCACCCGGTGGCCATCGGCGACCGGGTGGTGATCTGGATTCCCGCCGGCGACGATGGCCACGCGGCCCAATGGGACGCGGCCGAAGTGTTTCCGGTGACCCCGGCCCAACCGGCGGACGGACCGGCGACGGCCGACAATTTCCCCGCCCCCCCCTGCGGTGTCGCCCTGGTCGGCGACGTGGCCGGGGTGAGCGGCCGCCGCTGCCAGGTGGTGGCGGCGCGGCACCTGAACCTGCGGCTGCTGGACTGCTGGGCGCCAGAGTCGCGGACCCGGGACCGTGAGGAAAAGGCCCGGGGACTGGAGTCCAAGGCCGCCCTGCAAGCGATCAGCCCCCCCGGGACGGCCCTGACGGTGTTCATCCCGGCTGACCCCCGGGGCCGGATCTCGGACGTGTTCACGATGGGCCGGGCGCTGGCCTGGGCCTGGCCTGACGACGGCGACCCCCGCGATTTGAGCCAGCGCCAACGCGACTCCGGCCATGCCTTTGCCACCAAACCGGAGGGCCAGGCGGCCGGGAACGGCCGCCGATGACCCGCGGCCGCAAGCTGCGATCCCGGCCCGACCGCCGGGCCGCCGACGACCGCCGACGACTGACGGCGCACCAACGCGGCTACACCCGACGCTGGGCCCACGCCCGGCGGGCCTACCTAATGGACCCCGCCCACGTGCTGTGTGCGCACTGTCTCGCGCTGGGCGATCTAACCCCGGCCACCGAAGTGGATCACATTCAGCCCCACCGGGGGGACCGGCGGCTGTTCTGGGATCGGGCCAACTGGCAACCGCTCTGCAAGTCCTGTCACTCCCTGAAAACGGCCCGCGACGACGGCGGGTTCGGCAACCGACGAAAGGATTTCACGTGAAATCGAAGGGCAAGAAACGCAAGAAACTGGAACCGCTGGCCCCGCTGACCGGGGACCAGTTGGTGGACGCGGTCGCGAAGTATCTCAAGGCCCGCGACAAGGGCACCAAAGCCTACCAGCAAGCCGGCGAAATCGCGGAACGCCTGATGGTGTCGTTGGCCCCCGGCGAGGAACTGCGGTTCAGCCGAAAGCGCGGCAATAAAATCGAGACGGTGCGGTTCGTGATGCTCGACCCGTTCGTGAATGAGGCGGGCCAGCCGGGCCGGGTCTGGAAACACACGCCGGTGGATCGGTTCGCGTTCGAGATGGACGTGATTGACCAGGCGGACGCGTCCCCGGCGCCCACCGACGCCTGACGGGTGGGGGGGGTGTTGAAAGTTTCCGGGTTCACGCCCGAAACCACACACCTCAGACCACGCGTGTTCTGTCGGAAAATGGCCGGGGGGGTCTCAACCCGCCCCGGCCTATAAACAGGGGGGGGCGATGGCGGGACAAAAGGGACGCTCCGGCCGCAAGAAAAAACCGGCGGCCGAAAAGGAACGGGCTGGCACCTATCGGGCCGACCGGGACGCCGATTCCGTGAATTTCGGGGCCGGGGACGCCGGCCCGCACCCGCCGGACAATCTGCACCCCGACGCGGCGGCGGAGTGGTCCCGGCTGGCCCCGATCTGCAAACGGCGGGGTCTGCTGACTGATGGGGACTGGATCGCCTGGCGGCTGGGGTTCGCGGCCTATTCGACCTGGCTGCACGCCAGCGCACAACTTGACGACGTGTCCCGGTGGGTGTTCGCCACCGAATCCGGCTACGAAAGCCCGTCCCCGTTTGTGGTGATCGCCAAAAATAGCTGGTCGGCCGTCCTGCAATTCTGCCGGGAATTCGGGCTGACCCCGTCGGCCCGCTCCGGCCTGGCGATCACCGAACCGGGGTCCGACACCGGCGGCGATCCTCTCGAGGGGCTGCTGAACTGATGGCGAAACGGGCGGCCAAACGTCAAACCGGACCCCGGACCGCACCGACCTGGACCAGCCCCCACGAAGCGGACGTGAACCGCTATTGCGACGGGGTTCTGTCCGGGGACATCGTGGCCGGCCGGCTGCTGATCGCGGCCATCAAACGGCACCGGGCCGACCTGGTCCGGGCGACGGTCGGCGGTCCGTTCGTGTTTGACCCCCGGGCGGCCCACCGGGTGATCACGTTCATTGAATGCCTGAAACATTCGACCGGCGAATTCGACGGGCTGCCGTTCCTGTTGCGGCCGTGGCAAAAGACGCTGCTGTGGATCCTGTTCGGCTGGCTGCGCCGGGCCGACGGACTGCGACGGTTCCGGGAAGCGTTCATCACTCTCGGGCGCGGGAACGGGAAAAGCCCCCTGGCGGCGGCGATCCTGTTGTATCTGCTTTCTGCCGACCTGCCCCCGGAACCGCGGGCCGAAATCAAGATCGCGGCCACCGAACGGGGAAAGAAGGAAGACAACGGCGGGTCGATGATCGTGTTCAACGAATGCGCCCGGTTCATTGAACGAAGTCCGGCCCTGTCCCGCGCCTGTCGCGTGTTGACCAAGGCGATTGTGTTCCTGAAGACGGACGGGACGATTACCCCGCTCGGCAAGGAAGCCAAGACGAAAGACGGGTTCAATCTGCACGCCTTTGTGGCGGACGAACTGCACGAATGGGGCAAAGAACATCAGGGGGTTTGGGACAAACTCGAAACCGCGATGGGCAAACGGCGCCAGCCCCTGGCCCTGATGATCACCACCGCCGGGTCGGACCGGTCCACGCTGTGGCGGCGGAAACGGGCCGAAGCGGTGAAAGTGGTGCGCGGAGTGTATGACGACCCGGCCCTGTTCTGCTGGCTGTGCGAGATCGACACCGCCGAAGATGGCGGCCCGGCCGACGACCCGTTCGGGCCGCACGCGGACCGGCTGGTCTGGCCCAAAGCCAACCCGAATCTGGGGGTGTCCGTGAAGCCGGACTACCTGGCCAGAATGACCGAAAAATCAAGGCATGACCCCGACGCGAAAACAAACCTGCTGCGCTATCACCTGAACGTGATGGTCCGAAGCCGGCAAAAGATCATCAATCTTGAGGCATGGGCCGCCTGCGGTGAGGACCCGCTCCCCGATCTGGCCCGCCGGCTCTGTTTCGGCGGCATCGACCTGGGCTGGCGGGACGACCTGGCCGCCCTGTATTTGACGTTCCCCCTTGAGGGGGACCGGTTCGCGGTCCAGGGGTGGGCCTGGACGGTGGAACAGAACCCCCACCGCGACCTGAACCGCGAGCCGTGGGCCGGCTGGATCCGCTCCGGGCGGCTGATCGTGACCCCCGGCGAAGTGTTCGACCCGCGGGCGCTGGTGGCCAAGGTCAAGCAACTCCGGAAGCGCTACCGGCTGCAAACGGTCGCCCTGGACCCGAACAACGCCCGGGCGCTGGAGGTCGAACTGGTGAACGACCTGGGGGTCGAAGTGTACGCCTTCGCCCAATCGGGGAGAAAATACAACGAACCGCTGCGGACGCTGCTGGACGCGGTGTCCGAACGGCGGCTGTTGCACGGGGGGGACCCGCTGCTGACCTGGTCGGCGGCCAATCTGGTGGTTCGCCACGACGCGGCCGGGCTGATGATGCCCGACAAGCAAGATTCTGACGACAAAATCGACCCGTTCGTGGCCATGTTGATGGGGTTCTCGGAATCGCTGTACGCCGGCCGGTGCGCCACCCGGGCCGGTTACAACGAACGCGGGCTGCGTTCACTCAAGGGGAAATCATGACCGAAACACGCCGGGGCCGAACTGTGCGGCTGGCCCGCCCTGCACGATTCAAACGGGTGGAAGTCCGCCAGGAAACCCCGCTGGAGCAATTCGCGCGATCCCGCGGCGCCCTGGGGGGCCGCTGGACCCGATCGGGGGTCCGCATCACCGAAGACACCGCCCTGAAGATTTCGGCGGTGTTCTGCGCCGTCCGAATCCGCTCCGGGATTCTGTCGAGTCTCCCCGTGGACGTCTTCGAGCGGCGCGGGTCGGGTCTGTCGGACGTCAAAGTCCATCAACACCCGGTGGCGGCCCTGTTGCAACGCCAGCCCAACCCGGCCCAAGTCCCGGCGGTGTTCGCGGAACAGACGGAGGCCCACCTGGCCCTGTGGGGGAATGCGTTCGCGGAATTGTCGTTCGATCTGCGGACGGCGGAAGTGGCCGCCGCGGTGAACCACCACCCGGGCTGTGTGGAACCGTTCCTGGACGACGCGGACCGCACGCCGGAGGGGTGGCCCCGGCTGAAATACCGGATCCGGGAGGCGGCCGGGGTGCGGGTGCTGGATGCGTCCCAAGTGGCCCACGTTCCCGGGTTCGGGTTCAACGGCCTGGTGGGGCTGTCCGTGATTTCTCTCGCGGCCGAATCGTTCGGAATCGCGGTCTCGGGGGACAATTTGGCCGCCACGTTCAACGGGTCGGCCGCCAAACCGTTCCTCGTCGTCGAACACCCGGAATATCTGGACGACGGCCCGTTTGAGCGGCTGTCCCGCGAAATTCGTGAGGAATACCGGGGGGAAGATTCGTTCGGGTCGCTGCTGTTGGAAGGGGGGGCCAAGGCCCACGCCATGAACCTGCCCCTGAAGGACGCGCAGTTTCTCGAATCGCGGAAGTTTCAGGGGGAGGAAATTTCGGCCCGCTGGTTCGGTCTCCCCCCGCACCTGGCCGGCTACCTGGACCGAGCCCATTTTGACAACGTCGAAGAACAGGACCGGGCGCTGTTGACGTTCACTTTGGCGCCTGGGCTGGTCCGGCGGGAGCAAGAGTGGAACCGCAAGCTGTTCACCGGCGACGATCGGGGCCGGTTTTATGTCAAACACAACGTCGACGCCCTGTTGCGGGGCCAGACGAAGGAACGCTACGAAGCGCATAAGTCGGCCCTGATGGCCGGTTGGAAAACCGTCAACGAAGTCCGGGCGCTGGAAGAACTCCCCCCACTGCCGGGGGGCGATGAAGCGGCCCGTCCGGCGAGTATCTGGGGACCGCAGCCGGCCGACACGGCCCCCTCGGCGGAGTCCCCGGCCCTGACCGACACCCGGAGCGATCCCCGGTTATTTGGGCTCGCCGTGGAAGTGCTGTCTGGTTTGCAGGCGGCCGAAAAAATTCAGGCCGAACGGTGGGCGAGGCAACGCGACGGGGAGCAACGGCTGCGCGAATGGTACGAAGGGCACGAACGCAAGGCCCTGGACAAGCTGGCCGCGCTACGTGCGGAAGCCCGCAATGTCCTGGATCATTACCGCCGACATCGGGACCAACTGCTGACGGCCCTCAAATCACCGGAACCGGTGGCCGCCGTGGCCGCCGCGGTGGAGGGGTGGCGGGACGATCCGGCCGCCCTGGCCGCCCGCCTGGTCTGACGGCCGACGAAACCCACTGTGCGATTGAACCAAAGGGGGGAACCTGTGGAACTGGAACGACGTTTTTTACTGACGAATGCCGAAACACGCCTGGCCGAACCGGAGGGGGACACCCCGCCGGAACTGTTCGGCTACGCGGCGGTGTTTTATAAGCCCGGCGACACGTCCACCGAGTTTGAACTGGACCCCGGCTACGTGGTCGAACGTTTTCTGCCGGGCTGTTTCGACGACGTCCTGCGGGACAACGTGGACGTCCGCTGTCTGTTCAACCACAACTCCGGGGCGATTCTCGGGCGGGTCGGATCGGGGACGCTGACATTGTCCGTGGACCAACGGGGGCTGTTCTTCCGTTGCCGGCTGCCGGACACCACGGCCGGCCGGGACGTGGCGGAATCGGTCCGCCGCGGAGACATCCCGGGGTCGTCCGTCGGCATGATCGTCGAACAGCGGAACTGGATCGAACAACAGGACGGCCCGGTGATCCGCGAGATCGTGCGGGTGTCGCTGTACGACGTCGGGCCGGTGACGTTTCCCGCCTATGCGGGGGCCACGGTGGCGCAACGGTCCCGGGATCAACTCCGGGACGAACTCGACCGCGAACTGCGCCAGCCGCACGCCCGCCGAAACCGGCTGCGGGCGCTGCGGTCCGCCAGTCTGCGCACCGATGGGCCCGCAGGATGACACGCCGGAGTTTCCCCCCGTCGGCCATTGCGGACGGGACCAGCAAAGCGGAATCCTGGGCCTGTCCCAAAGAGCCCGCCGTCGGACGACAGACGTTCGGCGGCGGGTTTCTGCTGCGCACCATCCCGCGCACGGGTGATGCGACAACGGCCGCGACGTTCACACGTGGGGCGGCCGACCAGCCGGACCGCGACGTTCACACGTGGGGCGGACACCTGGCCGGAAGAATCACAACACAAGCCACTAAAAAGGGCAACCACGTGAACAAGTTTCTCGACCTGTCGGCGACCCTGGATTTCGGCAAGATGGAAGTCCGGGCGCTGATCGAAGGCCGCAAGGCAATCCTCGACGAACTGAAAGCGATCGGCGGGGAGGACGGACGCCCACCGGCCGACCAGGAAACCCGGTTCGACGGGCTGCTCACCCGCGCCGAAGAAGTCGGCCAGGCGATTGAAACCCGCCAGGCGGCCGAACGAGTCGAAACCCGCTCCCGTTCGTTCCAGACACTGGTCACCGGCCAGGGAACCACCCCGGGCCGAACCACCACCGGCATCAACCCGCCGGCCACGCCCGTTCGGGACGAAGAACGGGATTTGCTGTCCACGCTGGACCAGGGAAAGCACAAATATAGTCTGTTGCGGGCGGTCTCCCTGGTCGCCCGGAACATGCCCCTGGACGGCCTGGAAGGGGAAGTTTCGCAGGAACTGGAACGCCGGGCCGGCAAGTCGGCCCAAGGGTTCTATCTGCCCTGGACGCTCCCCGTCTATCAGCCCCGGGCCGTGCTGCCGTCGCAACTCGAATTCCGGGCGTTCGATTCGTCTGCCGGATCGGGCCTGATTCCCACGATGATGGCCGGGTTCCTGATCGACGTGTTGCGAAACCGGATGGTTTTGGCGGGTCTCGGCGCGGAGATGTTCACCGATATGGTGGGGGTCTTCGACATTCCGAAGATCACCGGCGAAGGGACCGCCTATTGGGTCGGGGAAGGGAACAACATCACGGAATCGGCGCAGGCCGTGACCCAGGTGACGTTCACGCCCACCACGGTCGGGGCCTACACCGACATCACCCGGCGACTGCTGAAACAGTCCAGCCCCGACGCCGAACGGATCACCCGCAACGCGCTGTTCAATGTGTTGCGTCTCGAACTGGACCGGGTCGGACTGAACGGAGCCGGGGCCAGTAATGAGCCCGAAGGGATCCTGCAGAACGACGAGGTCGCGACGGTGGAAATCGGCGACGACGGCGGGCCGATCACCTGGGCGAAAGTGGTCGAACTCGAAACGGCGGTCGCCGATAGCAATGCCGACGTCGGCAACCTGGCCTACATCATGACCCCCCGGGTTCGCGGCGCGCTGAAGACGACCGAAAAGGCGGACGGCACCGCCCGGTTTATCTGGGAAGGAAACCAGGTGAACGGCTACCAGGCCCTGGCGACGAAGCAACTGCCGGACAACTTGGAAAAGGGCAACGGCGAAGGGCTGTCGGCGGCGATCTTCGGGAATTTCGCCGATTGCGGTTACGCAATGTGGGGCGGCATCGACGTCAACGTTGACACCGCGAGTCTGAGCAAGTCGGGCGGCATCCGCCTGGTGTTGCTGGCGGACGCGCAATTCAAGGTGTTCCGCGCCGAATCCTTCGCCAAGTGTGTGGATATCAATTCCGCGGCCGTCTGATCGGCTACCCTGTGAGAGAACCGGGCGGGGGTGCGGGCCTGCCCCGACTCCTGCCCGGTTCGTGTCTCCGCTACCCGATTCCCCGTGAAATCAACCCGAAAGGGGTTCCATGCAACACGTGATGTGTCTGGTCCTGGTGGCGTTCATGGCGGGCGCCCGGTGGGTCAAGCCGGGGGACGAAATCCCCCTCGATCTGCAGCGGGCCAAGAGCCTGGAAAAGAAACGGAAGGTTGAGATCCTCGGCCAGCCGATCGACGGCCCCCCGCCGGCGGTGAAACCTGTCAACGCTACGCTCCGGCCGAAACCCCCGACCGAAACACGACCGGCGCCACCGGCTCCCCCCGCTGCGAACGTACCGACCCCCCTGGAGGAGATCGGGATTGCCGGGAAGGCGGCCGACCTGTTGCGGGCCGGCGGCCTGGCCACTGTGGAATCCCTGCGGGCGGCGCTGGACGACCAGGCGGACCCGCTGGCGGTTCTGGTGGCGGTCCAGGGAATCGGTGAGAAGACGGCGGCCAGCATTCTGGCGGCCCTGGACGTGGCCGAATGAGCGGATTGACGATCATCAGCCCGGCCGATCCGGTGTTGTCGGCGGAACAGGCCCGGGCGCAGGCCCGGATCGACCACACGTCCGAAGACGATCTGCTGACCGCCTACGTGGCGGCGGCTATGGCCGAAGCGGAGGAGATCACCGGCCGGGCGCTGTGGCGTACCGGTTACCAGTTGACGCTGGGCCGGTTCCCCCCGGGTCGGGAACCGATTCTGTGTCCCCGGCCCCGACTGGTGACCGTGGACGCGATCACCTACCGGGACGCGGACGGGGCGGAACAGGCCCTGGATCCCGACGGGCTGCAACTGGACGGGTCCGGCGAGCCGGGGCGGCTGGTTCCGGCGGTCGGGACCGGCTGGCCGTCCACACAAGCCGGAGCGGCCGTGGCGGTGACGATCGAATTCACAGCGGGTCCGGAGGATCCCGACCCGCTGGGAGTCCAGGCGGTCCGCCTGGCGGTGGCCGACTGGTTCGAACACCGGGAAGCGGTGACCGAAGGGGCGGTGTCGCGGCTGCCGAACGGATTCGAGCGGCTGTTGCACGTCCGCCGGTTCCGACATCGGGGGCTGTCGCGGTTCCTGGCGGACTATTGACGGGGGCGAGCATGGCGGCCGGACGCTATCGGAAAAGGATCACCATTGAGCAACCGGCCCGCGCGGCGAACGCCGACGGACAACTGATGCCGACCTGGTCCCCGTATGCCACCCTGTGGGCCGACGTGGCGATCAGCGGATCGGGCCAGGGGGTCCGCCACCGGCAACAGCAATCCCGGGCCGGGGCGCTGTTCACGGTCCGCTGGTCTGAGATCGCGGCCGGGATCACGCCGGCCATGCGCATTCAACACGCGGGGGGCACGTATCACGTGGAAACGGCCGAAGCCGCTGACGGACCGCGGCGGGAGATCCTGATTCAAACGACGTCCCGGCGGGGGGCCGATGGCTGAGGACACGCTGCAGGGGGCGGAGGACCTGCGCCGAACACTGGAACGCCTGGTGACCAAACACGGCCCTAAGATCGGGAAGAAAGCGGCCGGGGCCGGGGCGCGGAAGATCGCGGCCGGGATCCGGCAGCACATTCTCCAGCCCCGGGTGCGGAAGGCGGTCCGGTCTCGGAACGTGAAGTCACGCGGCGGCCACGTGGACCTGGCCAAGGCGGGGTTTAACGTCGGCCGCAAGCGGCGACGGCGGAGATAGGGGGGTGGTCCCGTGGGCCGATTGAGTGAATTTCTCAATGCAACACCGAAGAAGCGGCGGCGGGCGAGCCGGTCCGCCGGCGGGTCCGGGGACGGGTATATGCCCCACGCCCACCTGCTGGCGCTGGGGACCGTGGAACGGTTCCGGCGACGGGTCGGGGGGCGATTTGTTCGGGTCCCCGTGAAGTCCACCGGGACCGGGTCCGTGAAGCCAAGCCACGCGGTTCCGAAAGGGGTGGGGGCGAGCCAGGCGGCCGCGCTCCAGGCGATGATCGACACCGCGAAACGGGAACTGGCCAAGGGGGTCAAATGAGCCAAAGCCTACAGACGGCGTTCCGCACGCTGCTGTCAGCCGACGCGGCCGTCGCGGCCCTGGTGGGGGACCGCATCCGCCCCGATCAATTGGGGGAAGCGGACACGCTGCCGGCCATTATCGTGGAAATCGCCAGCGCAACGCCGGCGACTGATTTGAACGGGGCCGGGGACACCGGCCAGGCCGTGGTCGACGTGGTCTGTATCGGCACCACGCGGGCGGCGGCCACGGCGGTGGAACAGGCGGTCCGGTCCGCACTGAACGGCTACCGGGGGACCGCGGCCGGCCACACGCTGGCCCCGATCACCTACGACGGCACCACGTTCGACGTCGAACCGGCGGACGATGGGAGCGACCAGGACGGCGACGACTGGTTTTTGAACGTGGTCCGGTTCGATGTGTGGGTGCAACACTAAGGGGGGGGCATGGGCAACAAAATCTCAAGTCAAGGGACGAAGTTAATGGCGGACATTGGGTCCGTCATGACCGAAGTGGCAAGTGTGGTCAGTCTGGATTTCCCGGACGGCGAAGTGCTGTTTTTCGACGGCACGGCCCTGGATTCGGACTACGTGGAGGACGGGGAACTGACCGGCCTGGCCACACCCGGAGTGTCCAACGCCGAACTGTTCTACGATCCGGCCGACGCCGGACACAAAGCCCTGGCGGCGGACCACGCGGCGAAAGGGGTTCATCGCGAATTTGAAATCGTGATGCCCGATGAGGATGAAAGCGAAGTCACCTTTGAGGGGTCTGTGCAGCGGTTCCAGCCCAAGGCGGCCACGAAGGAAGGGCTGAAGGCTAACCTGTCCATCAAACTGCGTTCACTGGCGATCTACCCCTGACGTCGCCCTGAATCGGCGACCGTTCCCCATTTCCTCCTCCTGAAAGGGCACCATGAGCGAAGAATCCAGCCCGGCCGACACTCTCGAACTCCCGGCCGCCGTCCAACAACGCCACTGCCGGGCGCGAGCCCGCGGTGCCACGTTCTATCGTGTGCGGCTGCTGGTCCCTTGCCGGGCGGTGTCGCCAGATTACGACCGGCGGCGGCCCATCAGTGATGACAACTGGCCGACGCGAGTGTTGCCGGCCGGAACGGAACTGAGCGACCCGGAAGCCTGGATTCTCTGTTGCCCCCACGGCAAGGAGGAAGAAATCCGGGCCGAACCGTTGGATGAGGCGACCCGGGCCAAAGTGGCCGAATTCCTGGCCCGCCGCGAGACGATCCTGGCGGACCGCCTGGCCCAACAGGAACAGGCCCTGCGAGCCCGCTCCGGCACCGTCCGCGACCCGGCCGAAAAGTCACGCCGACGAAAACCCGACGCCGGCTGATCGCCCGGCCCCTGACTGTATTGTTCTTCAAACCACCGACACGGAATCACCTGATGACCACCCCATCGACCCTGATTGACCGCACCACGTTTTTGGCCCGTGGCAATGACCGCCGATTCGAAATTGTGCCGGTCCCCGGTTTGGGTCCGGTGCGGATTCGGTCTCTGAAGGAACTGGAACGGTCCCGTTACGAAACCGACACGCTGGGGGACGACGGCGGAACCGAACGGGACCGACTCGAAACGGCCAAACGGCGGTTGATTGTGATGTGTGTGGTGGACGGCGACGCGGAACCGCTGCTGACGGCTGACGACCTGGACGCGCTGGGGGACAAGGACGGCGCGATCACCGCGTATCTGTTCGACGCGTGCCGACGACATTGCGGGTTCGAGAAGGGTGATATCGAACGGCTGGTGGGAAACTCCGGGCCGACCCCCGGAGACGGTTCGCCCTGAAACTGGCCCGCACGTTTGGGCGGTGGGACGTGGACCAGTTTCTCGCGGAACTGGAACCCCGGCAATTCGACGAATGGCGGGCGCTGCACGCGATCGAACCGTGGGGGGAGGAGCGGGCCGACTATCGGACCGCCCTGTTGGCCACTGCCATCGAAACTCTGGCCCGCGAGGAACCAATCTGGCGGCTGGGGGATTTTTTGCCGTTCGTGCTGGACCACGTGGACCAACCGGAGGACGACGCCGTGGAAGTGATGCCGGCGGAACTCCAGGTGGAACTGTGGCGCGCGATGGCGGACCGGTTCCGGCGCTGACGGGGGGCGAGCATGGCGACAATCGGCGATCTGGTGGCCAATCTGGGAGTGGACCGCAGGAAGTGGTCCAGCGGTCTCAAGGGGGCTAAGTCGGATGTGTCCGCGTTCGTGGGCGGGATCGCCCGGACGCTGGCCCCGGTGGCCGGCATCTTCGGGGCGGCGCTGGGGGTCCGGTCGGCGATCAATGCGTCCCGCACCCAACAGACGGAAGAAAAGAAACTCCAGGCGGTCCTGAAGGCGACCGCCGGAGCGGCCGGGCTGTCGGCGGCCGAAATCAAGGCCTACGCCGGCGAACTCCAGGGGCTGACTAATTTCGGCGACGAGGCGACGATCGGCGCGGCCGCCGTGCTGGCGACGTTCAAGGAAATCAAGGGGGACACGTTCAAGGACGCGCTGGCCCTGGGGCAAGATTTGTCGGCCGTGATGGGTCAGGACATGAAAGCCTCGGCGGTCCAACTCGGCAAAGCGCTGAATGACCCGATTCGCGGGGTGACCGCCCTGTCGAAAGTCGGGGTCAGTTTCACGGAACAGCAACGCCAGCAAATTGCGGCCATGCAAGCGGTGGGGAACATCGCGGGAGCGCAAGCGGTCATCCTGTCCGAACTCCGGAGCGAATTCGGGGGAGCGGCCCGGGGTATGGCCGATCCGTTCACCCAAGCGGCAAACATCCTCGGGGATGTAGCCGAAGTGGCCGGCGACGTGCTGTTGCCCCCACTACGGGAAGTCCTGGCGGTGTTCGGGTCGGCCGTGGGGCCGATCACCGGCAACGCCGACGGATTCCGGGCGCTGGGGGAATCCATTGCGGGAGTGGTCCGGGACGGGCTGGCCCCGCTGGTCCAGGGGACCGTGGCGGCCGTCGGAACGATCGCGGGGGCGGCTGACGGGATCGCGTTCGCGTTCCGCAACGCGGCCGACCTGGTCCAACTGGCGATGATCGACATGAACCTGGGGCTGTATGAACTGATTCCCGGGTCCGACCAGGTGGCGCAGCACATGGCCGGGAACCTGCTGGCCGCCTGGGAATCCGGGAAGGCCGGGTTCCAATCGTTCCTGCAAAACGTCCTGTCCGGGTTCCGCGAAATGTGGAACTTTGGCGAAGCTGTGGCATCGGCGATCGCGGGGGCGTTCGCGGCCATTCTGTCCGGGGACAACCCGCTGACCGCCTTCGCGGACAAGTTTGTCGAGACGCTGGCGGCGCAGAAAGACGAGATCACCGGAGGCAACCCGCTGAAAGTGATGGCGGACACGTTCCGCCAGACGAAAGCCGACATCGAGGCCGGCCTGGCTGACAGCCCGGGGTTGTCGGACGCGCTCCGCCAGCAACGCCAGCAACTGCTGGACCAGGTGGCCGGACGGGAAGCGGCCGCCCTGGCCCAACAGGCCGCGCCGACGTTCACCGGTTCCGATTTCACCGCCGGTTCCGACGGGACCACTGAAAGCAAATTCCGGAACACCGGACCGGGCGGGCTGGCGTTCGGATCCAAGGAAGCCCTGGAGAAACTCCGGCAACGGGAACTGGCCACCACCCGCCAGGATGACCCGGCGAAGATTGCGAAACAGGGGGTGGATCTACAGAAGAAGCAACTCCAGGCGGCGGAACGCATGGCCCGGTCGCTGGACCAGGCGGCCCGCCAGCCGGTGATCGTGGGGGCGTTTTCCTGATGGCTGTGGTGTCTGTGCGTGAACGGCGGGAGCGATCGGCGGCCCTGGTGGGGACGATCCAGGACCGTTACGCCACCCGAACCTGGCTGATCGAAGTGGACGACCCCCTCGACGACGAATTCGACGTCGGGGCCGACGCGCTGGCGATTGCGGCCCTGCCCGGCCTGTTTTCGGCCCACCCCAAGAACCCGTTCTACACCTGCCGGCGGGTCATCCTGGAGGACACCGAAAGTCAGTTCCACCGCATCGCGCGGGCCGAATACTCGACGGCCCCGTTCGGACAGGCCGAAGAAGAAGCGGCGGCGGCCCCCGATCCGAAAGACCGGCCGATCGTGATGGACGTGGACACGGTGGAGTTTGAACGCTACCAGGACACCGACCGCAACGGGGATCCGCGGTTGAACTCCGCGGGCGACAAATACCCCGCCAGCCCCGTGGAAGACTCCCGGCCGCTGTTGCGGCTGTCTAAACACGTAGCGGACTGGTCCACCACCTGGATGTGGCTGAATAACACACTGAACGCCGACACGGTTCAGGTGACCGACGGGGTTAAGACTCTCACGATTCCGGCGGAAACCGGCCAGTTGAAGCGGGTCAAAGTCAGCGAACGAAAAACGGAAAACGGACACCAATTTTACACGGTGTCATGCGAAGTTCACGCTCGCGAGGACGCGGCGGACTGGCGCGAGAAACTGCTGGACGAGGGGTTTCATTATTTCGATTTGTCCCGGCGAAAGCGGATCACCCTGGAAGACGACGACGGGAACCAGGTGTTTCCGGCCGAGCCCCAACTGCTGGACGGGGCGGGCGGGATTCTGGACCCCGATGGGGACCCGGCCTGGAACGAGTTTGACATGATTCGCACGGCCGACTGGTTTGTGGACGGGTTCCCGTTCTTCACGGGTGCGCCATGACCGGACCGGGCTGGATTCTGAATCAACAGGACCGGGACCGCCTGCAGGCCCTGCTGGGGTCGGCCGAACGGACCCCCCGGCGGAAGCTGCCGCGGCTGGACCGGCCGTTTCGGGACGCCCTGCAGCCTAAACCGGAAAATTCCGTCGGCAACGACGGGCCCGGGGGTGGCGATGCCGACGGCACCGGCTGCCCCTGCACGTTCATTGAAGTGGGGACCGTCGATTGCCTGGGCACCGCCGACTCCCCGACGGTGTTTGAAATCGACGATCTGGGGGCGCTGGGGGCGGCCATTCCGTTGACGTTCGACGATGCCTGTGAGTGGATCGGCGATGACCTGATGATCGATTGTTACGGGTCGGGGGGCGGAAGTGGCTGACACCTACCGGGCCCGGCTGCACGTCGGCGGGATCGACCCGGGTGACGTGCTGCTGATCGTGGAGCGGACCGCCGGGGTGGATTGCGACCCGGCGCTGGCGGCGGTCTATCAGAACTTCACCTGGTGGCACCCCCGCGGCCGAAACCGCATGGTACTCCGCTGGACCGCGGAGGAATTCGGCCCGGCCCACGGGGACCTCCCCTGCAAACTGTGCGTCTCGGCCGCCGTGCAACGGGCGTTCACAGAGTGTGGCCAAGTGTGCGACTACCAACTCTCGGAAATCCCGGTCCCGGCCGCCTGGAAACTGGCCCTGTCCGGGTTCGACGGCCGGATCCAAACGGAACCCTACGGAATCAATGGGCTGTATGGGGCGTTCTATCTCCGCCACCGAAATGAACTGCTGGACGAATCGGACCCGTGGTGTGGCACCGGCGCCGAAGGACTGCAGTTTCCGGGGGCGATCGTATTCAAGGATATCAACGCGGCCGGCATCGCCCGGGGTCCGCACGTCCCACCGCCGGGGACGAACGGGTTCTGCCTGCCGGACGACCTGGAGCGGCCCGCCTGCGCCCGCTGGACCGGAAGTTTCGTTCCGGAACAAGTCACCTGCCCGGAGTCTCTGACCGGCGAATACGACGACACCGCCGTCGGCCTGACCGTGCTGTTGATCACGGACCCGGCCACCCCCTGCCTGTTACGGATTCATGCCCGGGTCACCACCACCGATTTTTTCGGGGTCGATGGGCTGTCGGGGCTGCCGATCGCGGACACCTGCATTCTGGGGGATTACACCGACGAAATGGAATTCCCGCCCGGCACCACCCGCGCGGATATTGAGGCATGGATCTGGCGGGAACGGTCCTGGTCAACGCCATGCTTCACCTTCAATAACGATCCGTCGGTCCTGTCCCCCGGCACAATCGGAACCGTGGACATGGTCCCCGTCGGCTGAAAGAGTCCCATGCCCCGTATCACTGATTATCCCGTGGCCGACACCGTGGACGACGCCGACGTGCTGTTCATGGTCCTGGACCCGGCCGGCGATCCGGTCTCCCGCCAGGTGAGCCGGGGAACATTTCTCGGCGACACGCTGCAAGCCCTGGCGGCCGGCGGAGTGGGCAATTTTGCCAAGTTGGACACGGCGAACCTGTTCACCGCCAGCCCGAATACGTTCCGGAGTCAAACCGGCTGCACCGTCAACATTCAAGCCAAGGGGGCGGCCGGGGCGCAGAACGACGCGGCATCGTTTCAGCTGCAAAAGACGGACGACGACGCCAACGAGCGGTTCATCTTCACCCGCTATTTTGGGCATTCGTCCCGCAACTCTGAAACCTGGCTCGACAACCGGATCGGCGGGGCGGTGTCGGCCGCCCTGGTTATCGGCAACGGGTTCGTGAATGTGGGGTCCGCCGAATTCCGGGTCGGCAACGGCAAGGTGATCGACGCCGACCGGGTGGTGTTCTTTCGGAGTTACACCGTCGCGACGGTTCCCAGCGCATCGACCAAAGGGGCCGGGTCTGCAATCTACGTGTCCAACGGCGCGGCCGGGTCCCCGGTCCTGGCCTACAGCAACGGAACCAACTGGCTACGGGTGGACACCCGCGCGACGATCACGTCCAGTTAAGGAACCCCCTGATGGCGGATACGCTTGAAGTCACCCGTTCCCGGGTATTGTCGGAAGTCATGGTGACGTTCGACCCGAACGGCATCCTGTGCGGCGGACACGCGATCTGGTGGGACGTGCTGCGAGCCGACGCCGGCGATGTGATCCACGCCGGACAGACACTGGCCGAACCGATCGCGGGGGCGCTGCAGCCTGGCACCCCGTTCGCGGAGATGCTGACCGGGCTGGATGCGCAACTCCGGGACACGGTCCTGAGCCAGGCGGCCAGAATCGGGGAACTGGAGGCCCAACTCGACGCGCTGGCGGGTCGCGCCTGATGGGCTGCCCGCTGTTGGACGCCGACGGGTCCGCGCTGCTGGACGCCGACGGCGAGCCGTTGGAAGACGCCGGCGACCTGGTGGCCCCGATTGTCCCCCGCCTGGTGGTGACCGATCTGGACACGGTCCGCCTGACCATCCAGGGGGGGGACTGCACCGGCGGCTGCTGGGTCGATGTGACCTATCAGCCGGTGACCCCCTGGCACCCCCACCGATCGAACACGCTCTATCTGGCCTGGCCGTGGTCCTGGACCCTGCCCGGGTCTCCCCCCTGCCGGATCTGTGTGCGGCCGCAACCGCCTGCTGATTTATGATGGACACCTATCAGCCCATTTTGCAAGTGGACACCCCGGCCCCGGGTGGGGCGCTGCTGACCGTTCAGCGGGTCGGCGGCGGGGAATGTCCCGAATGGTTCCTGCAATACCGGAACCGTTTCCCCTGGCAACCGCTCGGATCGAACGAGATGCATCTTTTGCCGGGCTGGCTGGCCCCGCGGGGAGCATCCCCGCGCTGCCGGATCTGCGTCCAGGCGATTGCCAGGAATCTTGTTCCGGAAGTCCAGTATGTGGCCGTGTCGATTATTTCGTTCGATCCGGACCCGGCGATTGAATTTCGGGTCCGGCCCCGCGACACGGCGGAGTGGAGCAACTGGGAACCGCTGGCACTGGCGGCCCTGGTCGCCCGGCTGGTGGCGGTGGGAGCCGTCGCGGCCGTGGGCGGCGAAACATTCTCGTCGGCCGACAGTCTGTATAGCTGGCAACTGCTGATCGGGATCCGGGTCACCGGCGGCCGGCCGTCGCCGCTGATGCAAGTGCAAACCCGCGCGAATCCGGAGTCTATGACGATGTGGACTGCCACCCGACTGCAAACCGGTGGCGGTCCGACCTGCGATGAATTCCAACTTGTCGCGGAAGCGGCCGGACCGGCGGCCGGCACGCTGACGTTTGCCGGGTCGGAATCCAGCCTGATTTCCCCGGCGGACAACGCGGCGGCGGCGGCGGCCACGCTGGCCGATGTGATCGGACCCGACGCGGTGGCGGTCCCGATCAAAGTGTCCAACCTGTTCCTCGTGCATTTCCAGGGGGACCAGGGGAATCGCGACGTGTCCCCGCTGGTCCCGTCGGCCGACCTGACCGTGGCCACGATTGCCGACGGGGGGCCCCCATGACACCGCCGAAGATTGTGCGATCGGCCCCGGACGACGTCCCCGCCTGTGAATGGCGGCGGGGTGTCGGCCGGAAAATCTGTTTCTGTCACCACCCGGACCACGGCGGCCGTCCGGTCGGTTATGACGTCTGCCGGTCCTGCCCGCTGGACAAGGCGCACAACGGCCACCTGCCCGACACCGCCACCACCTGGCGGCTGGTGAACGACCCGGCCTGTCTCCACCGCGGCGACGTGCTGCGGTCAGAACCCTGTTCCTGTCCGCATCGTGGCCCGACACCCGTTCACGCCTGCGCTCTGTTCACCGAATGTGTGTTGTCCAACGCCGACCGGGAACGGGTCCGCTCCCAATCCGTCCCGATCAAAAGTTGCCAGAACTGCCCGGCCCAACTGACCGGCGCCCGCCGGACCCCGCCGGCCCCGCCGGAATCGCGGGTGCGGGTCGGAATCTTGTCCCCCTGCCTGGCGGTGGGAGGGGTGGAACGGTGGCTGGCGACCGTCGCCCGGCTGGCGTTCCACGTCGAATGGGTGGGGGTGGCCATGCACGGCCGCAAGGAATCGGTGATCGACGCCCGGAGTTACCGGGAACTGGCCGGCCTGTTGCCGATCACGTTCGACCGCCGGCAAGTCCTGGACGCGGCCGAAGTCCTGTTGATCTGGGCCGAACCGCCAGCCCCGGACCTGGCCGACTGGCCCGGGAAACTGGTCCACGTGATCCACGGGGAATCGGACTGGTCCCGGCACATGGCCACCCACCACGCGGCCCGCCTGGACCACGTGCTGGCGGTCTCCCCGGCGGCCGCCCGGGTGGCCCCGCCTGGGGTTCCCCTGACGATCACGCCGAACATTCTCGACGGGGCCCGGCTGATTCCGTCCGCCGATCGGGAGACGCTCCGGCACCGCCACGCGATCCACGGGCGGCTGGCGGTCTGTTACGTCGGCCGGTTCCACCCCGACAAGGATCCGCTGGTGGCGGCCCGGGCCGCGGCCGAACTCGGGGGGGTGGCGGTCTACTGCGCCGTCGGCCCCCGGGGCTGGGAATCGCAAGTCCGGGCGGTCTGTCCCGACCTGGTCCTGATCGACCCGACCCGCCCCGCTGACGCGTTCGCGCTAGCCGATTGTTTCGCGATGGGATCCCGCGCCGAAGGGTTCGGGTTCACGTTCGTGGAATCGCTGGCCCTGGGCTGCCCGGTGGTGGCCCGGCCGGCGGGCGTCCTGCGGACCTGGCCGGAGACTGGCACGCCCCGGGCGTACACCGATTTGGACGATTACCCCACCCCCGGCCAGGCCGTGCTGGCGGCCCTGGAAACGGCCGACCTGGCGATCGACCGGCGCGACGCCCCGACCCATGCCGAATTAATGCAAGCGCGGGCCTGGCGGGATTTCGTCCGGGAGGAACCTGGCGACTGCTGTGAGCCATTTGAACACGCCCTGCTGGACCTGGTCGGCCGTCCGGCCGTGGGCTGTCCGGGCCACCCCTGACCCCTGGTGATTTCATGCGGAATCAGCTGCTGATCCCCGACCGGGCCCCCTGGTACGTGTCCGCCGACGGCGCCGTCCAACTGTATCAGGGACACGCCGAAGTTCTGTTGCCGGCGCTGCCGGCCGGAGTGGCCGGGGGCGTGATCACCGATCCCCCGTATTCGTCGGGGGGGCTGTTCAAGGGGGACCGGGCCGCCGATCCGGTCCGGAAGTATTGCCAGAACAACGACGCCCGGGGGCGGTCCACGTTCACCGGCGACAACCGGGACCAGCGGTCTTTCGGCTGGTGGGCGGCCGGCTGGCTGCGCGAGTGTCTGCGAATCACCCGACCGGGCGGCTACGTGATGGTGTTCACCGACTGGCGGCAACTGCCGACGATCACGGACGCGATCCAGGCGGCCGGGTGGGTCTGGCGGGGGATCTTGACCTGGGACAAGGGGGCCGGCGCTCGGGCACCGCATAAAGGGTACTTCCGCCACCAGGCCGAATTCATTGCCTGGGGGAGCAATGGCGGGCTGCCGGCCGCCACCCACGGCGGCCCCTGGCCCGGAGTCTTCCCCTATCCCACGCTGCAACGGGACAAGTTTCACGTGACGGGGAAGCCGACCCCGCTGTTGTCGGATCTGGTCCAGGCGATCCCGCCGGGAGAACTGATCGTGGACCCGTTCGGCGGGTCGATGACCACGGCCGTGGCGGCGGCCGGCCTTGGCCGCCGCTGCCTGGCCGTGGAACTCGAAGCGGTGAACCTGGACATCGGCGCGGCCCGGCTGTCGGACCTGGCGATCACGCCGGCCGAAGCGCCGGCCGACGCCTGACGGGTGGGTGGGGTCTCAACGTCAGCGGAGGACGGCGGCCACGAGGCCGACTAGGGCGGCGGCGACGAAGATCCAGACTCCGGCCAAGATCAGAACTTCCCCCCGGCGGAGGGAACCGACGGACCAGCCCGACCAGGCCGGCGCCTGGAATTCGGCCAGGAAGGTGGCCAGTTGCTGTCGTTGCAAGTGGTCCAGTGATTCAATCGCGTCCAGGACGTCGACATGCACGTGTTGCAACAAACGGACGTCCCCCCCTTCCAGGGTCACGGCCGGCCCGAACGTGGATTCCCCCCGCCACATAATCGGACCGGTGGGACTGGTGAAATACACTTCCCGCACAATCCATCGGGAACCGTTCAGTGTCGCAAGCGGTTCCCCTTCCAGGGTCACGACTGGCATCAGAACACCCTTTCTCCGAACGGCAAACTGTTAAAGTCGATCAATCCCCGCTGTCGCCACAATGCGCCCGGGTCTGGGTCCCACCACCCGGAGAGATCGGCCACCCACACACGGGTCCAGACGTCGAAACACGGCCGGCCGTGGCGGGTGGTGTCCACGCGGAACCGGTCTACATCCGAGATTTCGAGAACCCCGGGCCCAAACCCGTGAAACCGGGTCGAATTCCGGCGGCCGACGTGTTCCTCGATCACCCGACACACACGTAGGGGGACCGCCTGGCGGTGAAACACCAACGCCGGGACGGCCAGGGGCCACGGGGACACGGCGGACGGGACGGGACGGGCGAGCATCGGCGCCCCTGTCATTCGTCCACGGGTCGGCCGGCGACGAACGCCTGGGTCGCCTGGTCCAGCAGTTGGGCGTCCAGATTGAGGCGCTGCACGTCCACGCCGTGGACCTGGGCGCAGTGCTGGAGGATCTCGCGGACCTGCGCGGGGGCGAGTTTCAGCGGAAACGATTTGATCGTCCGCAACTGGTCCCGTTGTTGGTCCGTCAATCCGTGCCGAAATTCCGGCACATAATTCGCTTCGGTTGCTGCGTCCGTGGCCGCCATCGGGGCCACACTTTTGCGCTTTGCCATTGGGCGTCCCTAACAAAAACGCCCGCCACCGGCGGCAACAATAAGATCAACGGGTCGGGGGGGCAATCCCGAACCGGCAAACCGCCCGGACCACGCGAGCGCCACGACGTGGGCCACGGCTGCCGAATTCTCCGGCCAGGGGTCCCCGGCACTGAAAATCCTGGTGTCGGCGGTTCGATTCCGCCCCTGACCACTTCCGCGAAACGTGACCACTATCTGGACCCCGGGGAACAGGCCCGGAGCCCCCGGTCTGTTCAGTATCCACGCGCCAGTTGTGCAACTTCTGGCGCCTGTCGCACGGTGAACAGGCAAAGCCGGGACGGACTAGGCAAACATCGTGGATTTGTGGAGATTTCGGGCCGTCGGGGTGTCCCGGCGGCAAGAATGGTGTGTTCAGTGTGGAATAGAACGCCACGGGGGCCGTCCGCCGGGTGGAAGTCGGAAGGCCCACGCCGTGTGATAGCGGTTAGGTCCGGCTAAGCCGGCCCCCGTGCTGTTCTGTTCCCACAAGCCCTGTTTCCACGTCACCACCCGGGGGCCAGCCCGTGAAAATCATCTGCCCGAATCCGAACTGTGGACACAAGGGGCACGCCAAGAAAGAACCCCGCGGAAGTGTGGCGGTCGGCTGCCTGCTCTGTCTGCTGATGCTGTTACCGGGCCTGTTGTACTTCGCCTTCAGGGGCGGATACCGCTATCGCTGCCCGAAGTGTGGCACGCTGATTTCCGCCGATATTTAGGCTAAATTCTTAATAACTCTGTGTGCTGCACAGCACATTTTGAAATCGACCCCGGTGTGTTGAGACTTGAGCGCATTCTGCCGAAAGCCGGCCCGCTGCGGTGTTTTCTCTTGACACGATTCCCCGTCACGCTATTGTCGGGTCACCTAGTTCTATCACCGGACCCGCCGACGTTCGGCGGAATCAACTCTGTTCTGGGATGATCCCCTGAGCCAAGTTGGCCGGTGAATCCAGTTTCATTGTTCACCGGCCCCCGTCGTGATAGCGGGGCTAGGTCTTGGTTTCCAAGGGGTTTTTTCATGCGCGGGGGTCTACCCTTCACCACGCCATGATCACGGCGGCCGCCGGGTCTGGCCGGCGGCCGTTTTCTCTTGCACCCTGACCGACCGGTGAGCCTTGAGGGTCACGACGGATCCGCACGGATGCCGTGACATCGGCCACACTCATGAGCCACACGGGCGACTATCAGGACCCGGGCCACGACGCCACGCCCGCTGGCGACGGTGAACACCATGCCTGCCACCCTGAAACTGTTTACGGGCGAGTGTCCGCCCACAACGAAATCCTGCGACGATCCGCGATTCTGGACGGTGCGCGAAGCGTTCGACGCTGCCACACTCCCCCGGCTGGTCCGGCTGCAACGGTCCCCGGGGACGCTGGCCAAGTGGCGAAAAGCGGTCTGGTACTGGGAAGCGGCCTGGCCCGACAACCCGCCGCTGGGTGCGGTGACGTCGGCCGACCTGACCCATTTCCCCGACCGGCTGCTGGCCGGGCCGTGGGCGATCACCACCAACACGGCCGCCAACCAGCAACTGATGTACGTGCAGGCGATCATCGCGGCGGCCGGTCTGCCGGCGGTCCCGATCGGCCAACCGCTGCCCCCGCAAGCGGCAACGCGCATCCGGCGGACGATCAGCCCGGACCTGATTTCCAAAATGTATCGGCACTGCCGGGCCGCCACGGTCTCGGGGGATTCGGACCTGTCCCCGGACCTGGTCTGGAAAACCGTCCTGGTGCTGTTCTGGAACATCGGCTGCCGGCGGACCGAAGGGTTGACGATGCCCCGGTCCGCCTGGCATCGCTCCCCGACGTTCCCCGATCTGGCCAGCCTGGAGTCTCCGGCGGAGTCCCCGCACGGCTGGCTGGTGTTTCACACGCCGAAGACCCGCACCCGCAAAGGGGGGCTGCCGCTGGTGCTGCCAGTGTCCGCCACACTTGCCCGCCACCTGGACCTGCTGGACCGGGCGGCCCCCCGACGCGCTCGCCTGTTGCCGGTCGGGAACCACCCGTCGACCTGGCGGAAGCAACTGAACCGGATCCAGGCGGCCGCCGGGATCGACCCCCCGTTCACCTGGCACGATTTGCGGAAGACGGCGAACCGGGCGTTCCGGCGCTGTGCCGGTCGCGACGTCGCCCGGTTCATGCTGGGTCATTCCCCCCGGGGGGTGAACGAAGCGTATTACGACGATCTGACCGAGGACGCCGTGGCGGCCGTGTCGGCCCTGCCCCAGCCGGCTGCGTTCCTCAACTGACACCACGGGCCGTGGCGGCCCCATTGAAGCGCGAACGAAGCGCCACGCGCCGCAACGACAAGCGGCATTTCCGCCCCGGTCCGGGAGTGTGGGGCCGGTGGGTCTCGATTTCACGGGGAATCACGACACCCCGGGAGATCACCCGCCGGCCCTGTTCTGTTTCCCCAACCCCCTGGTCCGAAAGGCCCGTTTCATGACTGACTCCCCCCCGCTGGTCCGCCTGTTGCATCCCACCCGGGACTGGGTGACCGGGGAAGCGCTCGGGGTGTTGTTGTTGCTGGCCGATCCCGAATCTTTAGACCGGCAACCCCAGCAACACGCCCGGATCCAGCAGGCGAAGGATCTGTTCAACCGGTGGGCCGCCAAGGCCCTGGACGAACTCGACCGCGACATCAACGGCGACGGACTGAAGGACCTGGTCCGCCGGATTCATTTGCAGTTGGCCGCCTGGATCGGGGACCAACTGGGCGAACAACTCCCAAGGGGGTGAACCGTGGATCTGCTGTGTGATTTCCTGTCTGACCTGGCCTGGCTGGCCCGCCTGTGTGTGTGTGGTCCGCTGGCCCTGATTTCCCTGGCCCTGTTGGTGTCGTTCGGGGCCCTGTTCCGGGCCGTCCGGCTGCGCCGCTGGGCGGCCAGTGTGGACGCCACGGCCGACATCGTGGCCGACTGGTTCGAGCGGTTTATTCAATGGGCCTGACGGCCTGTCCAACCACCTAAGAAGGATTACGACCGATGCTGGTATTGACACGCAAGATTTCCGAATCCATCGAACTGCGAAACAAGATCACCGGAGAAGTGATCGCCGTCACCGTGGTGAATCACGGGGGAACCGCGGTCCGGCTGGGGATCGACGCTGCCCGAATCTGGGACATCCATCGACCCGAAACGGAGATTGCCCACGCGGCCCGCCAGGAGTCCGGACTGAAACGCGCTTGACCCCCCATCCACGGAAGGATCCCCACGTGAAAGAGCAACTGAAAATCGACTACGTGCGGGGGGAACAAGTCGGGCTGCTGCGCGCGGCCCGCATCCCCCCCACCGACCCGGGGGACGGCCGCCAGGTGGCCGAGCCCACGCTGAAGGCGGTCCTGGTCGCGATCGACTCCCGGGCCGGCAAGTCCGGCACCTGTTGGGCGAGCCTGGACACGCTGGCCAGTGACACCGGCCTGAGCCGGCGGACGATCAGCCGGGCGCTGAAAGCCCTGGACACGCTGGCCCTGCTGGTCACCACTACCGAACGGGACGGCCGCCGCTGGATCACCCACCGCCGGATCTGCTGGGGGAACCTGGCCGACCTGCCCCCGGCCCCGATCCGTTCGGAGAGCAACGCACCTGTTCGGAGTGCAACCGGCGCCGTTCGGAGTGCAACCGGCGCCGTTCGGAGTGCAACCGGCGCCGTTCGGAGGGAACCACGACACACTTCGGAGGGAACCACGACACACTTCGGAGGGAACCACGTTCCCCCAAAGTATTCATTAAGGGGCCAGGAAGAACACGAAGAAGAATCCACCATAAGGCCGCATGGTGAATTCTTAAAGTCGTGCGGGGGGGAGGGGAAGACGCTCCGCCCCGGGCTGGAACCGGCGGACCTGACCAACCTGGACGTGCTGGAGGACCTGTGGGAGATCGCCACCGGCCGGGGAGTCCTGCCGGACACCGACGGCTGGCGGCTGACGTTCTTCGCCCTGGCGTTCCGCTGTCACCGGAAGCGGTCGGGATTGTCGAATCCCTGGGGGTTCTTCCACGCGGTCCTGTTCAGCGGACCGGCGGCGATTCTCAAGCAGGTGGACGACGACCAGGACCGAAAGTGGGCCAAGGCCGCCCTGGACCGACTGGACGGCCGGGAGCCGGCACGACCGCCGTCCCCGGGGACCGACCCCGACGCGGTGGCGGCCTGGGAGTTCGAACGCCACCGCCAGGACCAGCAGAAGCGACTGGCCGAATGGGAGAAAGCGAATCATGAGTGATGAAACGGCGGACAATCGGCGATTGAGTTTGTGAAGAGAACCGGAGGTATCGAGATGAAAACGGCCAGAGAAAAAATCAAACCTATTGACGGCCAACGGCACCTGTTCGGCGGGTGTGTCGTGAAGTACTGCTCACGGTGTCGGCGGCTGCTGACCGACGGGAAGTCGATCGAACGCGGCCTGGGGCCGACCTGTTTCCGCCGTGAATGTGACGACGTCTCAAAGAAAGGATGACCATGTACGCGCTGTTTTTTATGTCCGACACTATGACCCCCGACGGAGTTGAAGACTGCACGGTCCTTCTGTTCGACACGGAGGAGCAGGCGATTGACCAGGCCTACGAGATCCTGCTGGCCGCGAGTCTGATCCGCGAGGATTGCGACAAGGCCGCCGCGGTGGCCGCCGCGCAGGATCGTCTCTCGCCGCTGGAATTCTGCCACGTCTATTCCGTTGATGACCGGAGGGCCGGAAATTGAAAGTGTTGACGATTTCCCAACCGTTCGCGTCCTTGATCGCCGTCGGCGCCAAGTTTGTCGAAAACCGGAACTGGCGCACGTCGTATTATGGTCCGATCGCGATTCATGCCGGGTCAGGAACGCAATTTTTGACCCGTTCGGAATTGAGGGCATACCACACTGGGGCCGTGATCGCGGTGGCCCGCCTGGTGAACTGCCTTCACATTGAGTCAATTCGCGAGGGGGCGGCCAAGTGGCCGACTGCCTGCCCCAATGGTGTGTCCAGGACCTGGTCGGAATTGCGCGAACACCGCCACACGGAGGGTCTGTGGTGCTGGGTGCTGGAAGATGTGACTCGCATCAAACCGATTCCCGCTAAGGGGCAAATTGGGCTGTGGGACTGGGAACCGCCACCGGGCGTGCTGATCGAACCGATTGCAACCGGAGGGCCGACCCCATGACCCCCCAACTCCGCCGGGAACTGCTGGTGTCAAATGGTTACCAGGTGGCCCGCGACTGTTTCCCCGGGACATCGGGGCCGTTGTGGTATTGGTCCAGTCTGGACCGGGAAAGTGTCACCCGGCCGAAGCAACGGGGGTTTATCGACCTGCGGACCGGACATTGGCGGTGGTGGGACGATCCGAACGCCCGGGAGTTTGCCGGCGGTCCGTGGTCTGGGGCCGACGCGGGGAACGCCGACCACGTTGAAAAGTATCTGCTGGTCCCCCGGCCTGATTCCCCGGCGCATGACCCCGCCGGGCTGATCACCGATTTTATCGCGGAGTGTCTGGCGGCCGGCCTGGTCCTGATGCCCGGCCAGACACTGGCGGGACATTCCATCGACGGCTGGGACACCGGCAACCGCTATCTGCTCTGGCGGGACCGCCGTTACCTGGCATCGACCAGAACCCGCCGGCTGCACCTGTGGGAACGGTCCGCCCCCTGGCAACCGCTGACGTTGGCGGATCTGGTCGGCCCCTCGGGGACGCCCCCGGAGTCCGCCCCGACTCCGGCGGCCGACGTGGAGTTTCTGGGGAATCCCCGGGCCGAAGTGGTTCATTCGGGCAACCGTAAGCAGACCCGGCTGTTTTGAAGGAAAGGGAACGAGATGCGATTGAAATTTGTGGGCGAGCGCCTGAACGACTACGTATGGGGTTCTGTCGATCACACGGAACTGACATTGCGACCGATCCGGCCCTGGCACCGGCGGTGGTGCGATTTGCGACTGACGCGGGAGAACTGGGATCTGCGCTGGAAGTTTTCCCGGGACGTCAACGGCCGCTGTTATTGCCCCGTCGGCTGGTACTTCCGGTGTGACGTCGCGGTGGCCGGGTGGCGGCTGATTGTGTGGCTGAGTCACTACGGGGGGACGGTCCCCTGCCCATGTGATGAGGCGATTGAAGAATGGAAAGCGACAGAAAGGACAGCGAAAAATGATCACGAAGGACACGGCGGCGGCGATCTGGACATGCTACCGCGAAATTGAGGCCGCGGAAAAATTGTTGGACGACATGGAACGCCAGCGTCAAGAACTGGGGGTTGACGAATTCGCCCCAACACTGCGGGACGCGTTCGGGCGGCTTCGCCATTTGCAACTTGGCGTTCCGAGCGGTGACAACTGTCACCGTCTGTTTGACGTTAGCCCGTGCCTTGCGCGGTCGGTCATTCAGCAACACATTAACAATAAACGGGCCGAAATGGACATGCTGAACGTCCTGGCCCGCCGGGAACTCGGTTGAGGCCCATGCACCGGCTACGTGGTGTCACTGCTCCGGAAATGTTCACCGGGCCGTTGACAAACCGCCCCGATGATGGTGTCGTCGGGGCTGTGCTGATTTCGCGTGAAATCATCGCCCCCCTGTGTGTTCCTCGGAGAAGCGACCCATGCCCAAAGCCCCCAAGAAACGACGTTCACCGCCCCCCAAGAGTTTATTCCGCGACGTCGCGAAATCGGCGGCCCGAGTGGCCGCCCCGCCCCAAGCGACATTTACGCTATTGCGGGCCGGGGTCGACGTCCCCGTGGAGTCGATCGACCCGCACCCGCTGAACCCGCGGCGGGAATTCGGCGATCTGGACGGCCTGGCGAAATCCCTTCAGGCGGGCCAACTCCAGGAGATCGTGGTCCGACTGCTGCCCCAGTGGGGGCCCGACCGCTATCAATTAATCGCGGGGGAACGCCGGCTGCGGGCGGCCCGCCTGGCGAAACTCCCCGCCCTGCGGGCCAATGTGGTGGACTGCACCGACGCCGACGCCCTGGAACTGCTGGGACGTGAGAACCTCGAGCGCGAACAATTCAACGCGATCGAAGAAGCCACCTGGCTGAAAGAAATGGCGGACACCACCGGCCTGTCCCAACGGGAACTGTCGGACCACTTGCAAACCAGTTTGAAACTCCCCGAAGGCCGCCAGGCGAGCCAGGGGTGGATCTCGAACCGCCTGCGGCTGCTGAACCTGCCGGACCACTGGCAAGCCCGGATCGCCTCGGGGGAACTGCCGGAGTCCCACGCCCGGGATCTGGCGACGTGGGCCGACCGACCGGCGGTGCTGGAACAACTGGGGCGGCTCGACCGATCGCCCTGGATTGAGTGCGAGCGAGGCAGCGAGATCAGCCTCTTCGAATTGGGGCGACCCAGGAGCAGTTGCTCTGGTCCGCTCTTGGAGCGAGCGGACGGCTGCGAAGCGCAAGGGGAGCGTTGATTCCATCATCCGACAGTACCTCCCGGTGCCCGACCGCCCGTCGAACGGTGCAATCGAACCCTTTTTCGGCTGTGTCGTCGTGCCCGGTTTTTGCCGATCCCGCCACAGCGGTCGAGACGGCCGGGGCCGCTATGAATTATGGGACAGCAGATATGCGGCCACAAGAGAGCAGCTGCGAAAAAAACATGCCTGTAAACGACAGGCTTGTTACGATGGGCGACGCCTTGTTACAATCCGTAACGTTG
>JAANMX010001126.1_pt1 | contig 31664 bp, 45 predicted proteins | sample 7279681 | NCBI WGS metagenome assembly JAANMX01 (sample SAMN14094542, study PRJNA606508) | bioreactor metagenome | isolation source: A lab-scale SPAN reactor treating ammonium-rich wastewater day 351 | place: Ireland: Galway | collected 2018-01-01 | reverse complement strand
GTTATTGTTTCCCAATTATACCCCATAGGGGGATTTTATGCAAATGAGAAAAAGAATGGAGGATTAGAAATGCTATAATAACCTCATATGATGAACTTTAGCGGCTGGGGCATGATGGGAGGAGCCGGTCTCTTATTCACAATCTTTTGGATTGTGATATTTGTAGACGCGATACTTCTCGGCATCTGGCTCTGGCAGCAGGTTACAAAAAAATAACCAGGAATCGGAATTCTTAAATTCTAATCATAAAAAACATTCTAACATTCTATAGAATGTTAGAATGTTTTTTGTAAAGATTTTTTAAAAATCAGAGAGTTTGGGTTTCCACTATTTCACCAAAATTGTTATGTTCCTCCTCATCGTGATGTCCTTCCTCCAAAGCAACGAGAGAAAGCATTATTAGAATTCCAACAATTATAGAAGCGAATTGAATGGCGGATTTTTTTAGGTTGTGAGTTTTGTGAATTTCCGGCACCAAGTCTGAACCGGCGATATAGATAAAGGCGCCGGCGGCGAAAGCGCCGATGTGAAAAATGTAAGGCTCCAAAAAAACACCAAAAAGAATAGTCAAACTGGCTCCTAAAACAGCGAACAGGGCGGTAGCAAAATTCCAAGTCAAAGCCTTGAGTCGCGACATTCCGGAGTGGACTAAAAGCCCGAAATCGGCAATCTCTTGGGGAATTTCGTGCAAAGCCACGGCGATGGCGGTAGCAATTCCAATTTCAATGCTTATAAAGAAACTTGCGGCAATTATAACGCCGTCAACCAAATTGTGAACGGAGTCGGAAGTCAAAACTAAAACCCCAAGCGGCTTGATTTTGCCTTTGTGATTTTCCATCTGCTCTAACGTATGGCACTCTTCCACGCTTTCAACACCGTGATGGTGGTGCCAATGGAGAAATTTTTCTAAAACAAAAAAAGTTAAAATCCCGGCCAAAACCATAAGAGAGATGATTACCCAATTTTCAACGTGTTCAAACGCTTCCGGAATAAGATGGAGAAAAGCATCGCCGAAAAGAGCACCAGCGGCTAAGCCGACCAGCACAAAAAGAATTTTTTGCAAAAATTCTTTTTGAAAAGACAGAGTCAAAGCTCCGATCAAAGAGATCAAGCTGACAGCAAAAACACTTAATAAAATATAAAAAGTTAACATTTTAATTGCAAATTATTCGCATTTGTAATAGTATTATATTATCAGACCCTAAAAACATGTCAAACAACAAAACGAACCAAGACATCCTGAAGCAAAACGGTTTGAAAGTTACATCGACCCGAGCTTTGATGCTAAAGTTATTCAAAGACTCTCACACCCCTTTAAATGCCGAGAAGCTCCATAAAAAAATGGCTGGCAGAGGTGCGGATTTGGCCACCATTTACAGAAATCTTGAAACTTTTCTGGAGAAAAACCTTATCCGCAAAGTAGATCTGGGCGCAAATTTTACGTCGTACGAATTAAGCGAAAACCACCATCACCACATCGTCTGTAAAAAATGTGGTTTAGTCGAAGATTTTAACCTCTACCCGAATAAATGTGTCATTGACCGTATCAGCAAAAAAATCCTGCGTTCGTCATCTTATTTTGATAGAATAATGGAACACTCTTTTGAACTATTCGGGGTGTGCAGAAAATGCCAAGATTAAAAACATTTTTTTTAATATTGCTCTTTTTTCTCCTGCCGACCGCAAACCAAATCGCTCTTGGTCAAGAAATTCATCAAGATTTTCAGGGGGCATGGAAAGCAAAGGTTGAGAAAGTGGTTTCTGAAGAAAAGGTCCTAATTCCCGGCACCGATACAGAAACGGTGGTTCAGGTTTTGGAAGCCAGAATTATGGAAGGAGAAAGAAATGGTGAAATAATATCTTTGCAAAACGATTACATCCCCCTGAAAATCGGAGACACCTTTTTTCTCAATTTTCTAATAACAATAGACGGAAGAGAAATATTCTCTGTCAGAGACGTGGACCGACGACCCACATTGATAATATTTTCTTTGCTTTTTGCGTTTACGATTCTAATTTTCGGAGGATGGCAAGGGCTTAGGGCGCTGTTGGGATTATTTGGAACTTTTTTAGTCATTATTTATATCCTTCTGCCGTTACTTTTAAATGGGTATCCGCCGGTTCTAACAAGCACTTTAATTGCAACAATTGTTCTCTTTTTGGCAATCTATTTCACCCACGGATTCAATCGCGAATCAACCGTGGCGTTCACTGGAACAATTCTGGCAGTTTCTATCACAAGCGTCTTAGCTTTTCTTTCAGTTAAAATCGGCCGGCTGTCCGGTTTCGCAAGCGACGAAGCCATATATCTAAACTTCAGCACCTTCGGCCAACTTGATCTTTCCGGATTACTTTTGGCGGGAATAATAATCGGCGTTCTTGGAGTACTCGACGATATTGCCATAACCCAATCGGCCGTGGTTAGCGAACTTTATGGCACAAATCCAAACCTTTCCAAAAAAGAAGTCTATAACAAAGCCCTGCGAGTCGGGCGCGAGCATGCCGGCGCTTTGGTCAACACATTGGCCTTAGCTTATACCGGTGCCGCCCTGCCACTTCTCATGCTCTTTTCTATTTCCGAATCCAGTATTGGAATGATTGTGAATCAAGAAGTTTTTGCCTTAGAAATCTTACGAACAATAGTCGGAAGCATCGGCCTTGTGCTGACAATACCAATAACAACATTGATTGCCGTCTTTGTGCTGGAAAAATATAAGGGTCAAAAACCAAAAATAGAACACCACCATCACCACTAGAGCGCTAGGAAAAAATTTGCAGTAAAAAACAAGTCGTGCTATACTTTAGAAGTTAATAACTTGTCGCCTAAAATAATTGAATAACTGGAAAGCAAGGATAAACCACCAAATTAGGGCCTCTGAATTAAGGGTTATTGGATCCCAAGGCGAAAATCTCGGAATTTTGACCTTAAGTGAAGCTCTCAAAAAAAGCGAGGAGCTGGGTCTTGATTTAATAGAAATTTCACCAAACGCCAATCCGCCCATAGCCAGAATCTCTGATTTTGGAAAATATCAGTACGAAGAAAACAAGAAGCAAAAACAAGCGAAGTCAAAATCCCGGTCAGTAGAAGTAAAAAATATACAAATAAAAATCGGTACCGGAGAGCATGACCTTGGCTTAAAAGCTAAAAAAGCCGGCGAGTGGTTAAGCGAAAAACACAGAGTAAAAATTGATTTGTTCCTACCAGGCCGAACAAAATATCTTGAACAAAACTTCTTGAAGGACAGAATGGATAGAATCTTGAAATTATTGCCGGTTGAGTATAAAATCGCTGAACCGCCCAAAAAAAGTCCGAAGGGAATGACAATAATAATAGAGAAAAAATAAAAATAAGTTCTATAAATTAGCTTCAGGATACAATAAAAAACTAGAGTCAAAAACTAAGCGTTTAATAACTTAAGATTATGAAAACAAACAAATCGTATACAAAAAGGTTGAAAGTAACCAGAAAAGGAAAAGTTATTGCAAGAAAAACTGGTCAAAATCATTTCAATTCCAAAGACAGCGGTCGGAAAGGGATTGCAAAAAGGAGATCCTCATCTCTGAAATTTAACAAGAGAATCAGTAGAAGATTTTTATCAAAATAAAATATTATCTAAGCCGAAAGAACCATGACAAGAGTAAAGAAGGGGGTTCACGCCCTTAAAACAAGAAAGAATGTTTTAAAGAGAGCCAAGGGTTACAGACATGGCAGGTCAAAAAAAGAAAGACAAGCATATGAAGCGCTAGTTCATGCTGGCGCTCACGCTTTTGCGCACCGAAGAGATAAGAAAAATGACTTCCGAAAACTTTGGAACGTGCGGATAGGAGCCGCTTCAAAAGAGCAGGGAGTTTCTTACAGTAAACTGATTGGTGCTCTGAAAAAAGCCAATATCGCTTTAGACAGAAAAATCCTCTCCGGCTTGGCACAAAATCATCCCGAAACTTTCAAGAGGGTAATTAAAAAAATCTCCTAACTCCAACAGTCAAAATCCACACCTTGCATTGCGCGAGGTGGATATTTTGCTATCATATATTTTGGACTCGCACACCAAGAAGGAGAAATCCATGGAAAAAGAGCGTGTGGAAAAACCTCAATCAACAACGCATCCGGCAGAGGAACAGGAAGTGTGCCGGAAAGAAGGAGAAAAAGAAGAAGGGGGGAAAACCAAACCCCAGCCGAGTCAACTCTGCCGGGAACTCTACCTGAGTAAGGCGGAAAGAGTCAGCAGCTGATGAAGACGGTTTCGTGGGCGCTATCTGTATGGGGCGCCTTTTTCTTTTAGAAGTTTTTAAAAACTTTCCGGAAGAAAAATAGGGAAGCCAAAAGTCCGCCGGCAAAAGCCGAAAAGATATCAGAAACTGTGTCTTGAATATAATCAAAGTCGTTAAGAGAAGTCAGACCAAATTTTAGTTCAAAAATTTCCCAAAAAACAGCAACGATCACAAGAAAAGACGTTGCCAAGAAATACAGAATCGCCGGATTTTTACGTTCAACATCAAGCAAAAACGCTCCAGAAAAAACCAAAAGCCAGAGAAAAAACAAGACTGTCCAAAAACCGCCAACAAAGTGCATCAAAATATCAAACCACCAAAGTTCGTAATACAAATAGAAATAGATGGCTACCGTGTGTAAAATAGCAATAGCGACAATGAGTCCTAGGATAATTTTTAGAATTTTATTTTCCATTTTTTAACTAGTTTTGCACGCCTTAATGATATCACAGTGCCAAAACTAAAATTCCCCCGCTTCGGGCGGAGGAATTTTAGTGGGGGTCATTTGAAAACATTTGCCCTATAAAATCATAGGTGGGTGCTCTCAACTCTACTCCGAGGAGTAGAGCAATTTGAACTCCCTGACAAATGTCATAGAGAATGTTTCAAACAACCCCTTATAGATTATACCAAAAACAAGAGAATTACTCCAAAATCCCGTCTAGATTTACATCGTATGTGATTTGTTCCTGAACTAATCGATAATTTACGATTTCATTTCCGTCAAACCAAAGAGAAATTTCTTTTTGGGCTTCATCAGTTGAGCCGGAAGCGTGAATAAGATTTCTGATAGCTCGGCCGTCAGTGTCAGCCATTTGATATGAATCCAAAACAAAATCGCCTCGGATGGTGCCGACATCGCTTGAACGGGGTTCCGTGCCTCCAGTAATTTTTCGAACAACCTCAACCGCATGAGCGCCTTGCCAAACCATTGCCACAACTGGGCCGGATGTTAAATATTTTTTCAAATTTTCCAAAACTTTGTTGCCGACTTCCATCGGATCTGTTGAGGGAGGAGTTTGCCCTTTCTTCTCATAAGCCGAAATCGCCTTTTCACCAGTTTTTTGAATCCATTCCGGATCAACTGTGTAGTGAGCGTGAACTTGATCTTCTTTCGGCACCACAATTTTGAGCCCAACGAGCTTTAAGCCGATTCTTTCATATCGTCCAATAATCTCGCCGATCAAAGTCCTCTGAATTCCATCGGGCTTAATGATAACTAGTGTTTTTTCTTTGCTTGGGTGCATAGTAAATTAATTTGTAGCTAACAGTCTGTAGTTGATAATGCAAAAAGTATAGAAGAATTTACTAAAAATAGCAAAATCGCGAACTTCAACAAGTCAACACCTCCGGGCCTTTTTCGGTAATCGCAATTGTATGTTCAAAATGAGCGCAAAGGGATTTGTCTTTGGTGCTAATAGTAAATCCATCTTTTTCCAGAGAAATCTCACCACTGCCAAGACAAAGCATTGGCTCAATCGCTAAAACCATACCAATTTTTAGCTTCATGCCATTCCCCCTCCTTCCAGTATTCGGAATAAGCGGATCCTCATGGACCTTGTGACCAACACCGTGTCCGGCCAGTCCTTTTGCCAAATCAAAACCGTATTTTTTGGCTGTTTTCTCTATAGCAAAACCGATATCACCAACAAAGTTTCCTGATTTAGCTTCCTTAATTCCAGTTTCAAGACATTCCCTTGTCGCCTTAAGTAAGAGCTGAGTTTCTTTTTGAATCTTACCTATCGGAAAAGTTATTGCTGAATCTGTTATAAGACCCAGATGATTAAGACCCATATCAACAGAAATAATATCCCCGTCTTTTAAAATTTTTTCGGGAGAAGGCAGGCCGTGGACCAATTCCTCATTTACTGAAACGCAAAGGGTTGCTGGATATGGCCGGCCATTTTCTTCCGGACAATAATTTAAAAACGCCGGTTTGTCGCCACCTTCATCTGCCAACCGAAAAGCTAAATCATCAAGATCTTTGGTGCTAATTCCGGGTTTTGAGGCACTTTTTATCTTGGCAAGAATCCGAGCCAAACGTCGTCCGCCCTCCCGCAAAATTTCTATTTCCTCTTTGTTTTTTAAAATAGACAATTGGAAAAATTAGATTCCGGATTTTTGAATTATTTCTTCGTAAACTTTCTCTATGGGTTGTTCGCCGTTAATCTCCAAAAGATTATAATCGGGATTATTCCTAAAGAAATCAACCGAGGGCGCCACCTCTTTTTCATACCAATCAAGACGGCTGTTTATATATTCTTCAGTGTCATCTTTTCGGCCCCTTGATTTAAGTCTTTCCATAGACCAGTTGCGAGAAACATTTAAAGAAACCACAAACGGCTTGTCTAATTTGTAGAATTTCAAAGCCGAATCCAAAACCGGCGCTTCATATGGTCGACGACACAAACCGTCAAGCACTAAATCTTCTTCACCGGTAAAATTTTCATTCAAATGACTCGTCCAAAGCCAAACCGGCAAAAAAGCTGGTAGAAGTCCACCTTTGTCTATGATTTCTTTGGTCAGGCGACTGGTATAACCGCCATTAATTATAAATTCCCTTATTTTTTGGCCGGTTTCTATGTAAATAACTTTCCGTCCCTGTTTATTTTCCAAAAAATCTATCAAGAGCTTGGCTTGTGTGCCTTTGCCAGAGCCAGACGGGCCAAAAAACATGAAAGTTCGTGTTCGCATTTGCATCTTTTAATATTCTCTTGCTGTTATCTGGGCTTCGATTTTCTTTATCAAATCAATCACAACCGAAACAACAATCAGAAGGCCTGTGCCACCGATAGCAAAAGCGGTGATGTCGGTTAAAGCCACCATAACAAGGGGTAGAACAGCGATAATACCCAAAAACGAAGCGCCAACCAAAGTCAGGCGAGTTAAAATCTTTCCGACATAAGAAGAAGTGTTTTCTCCGGGACGAACTCCGGGGATAAAAGCTCCACTCTTCTGCAAATGAGTCGCGGTCGTATTCGGGTCAAAAGTTACAGCAGTATAAAAATAGGTGAAGAGGAAAACCAGACCAAAATAGACTGTCGCGTAAATCCACGGCTGTTCAACAATTCTCAAAAGAATTTGAGAAATATTTTGAACTGTCAAATTATCAATACTACCTAGAAAATTTAAGACCATTTGCGGGAAAAGAAGAATAGAGAGCGCAAAGATAATCGGAATTACTCCAGCTTGATTCAAACGTAGCGGTAAATAAGTTGAAACTCCACCGAAGACTCGAGAGCCCCTGATTCTCTTGCTGTAAGTAATTGGGATTGGTCGCTCGGCTTCAGTAATAAAGACTACACCGTAAGTTATCGCTAGAGCGGCAACAAAGGCGGCAAGATAAATTGGTAATTGCGATATTTCGAAAGTAAACAAGAGCTGGGTAATAGTTGAAGGTAAGACAGCAACAATACCGGCAAAAATTAATATTGAAACTCCGTTACCAATACCAAACTCCGAAATTAATTCACCAATCCACATAAGCAAAATTGAACCGGCGGCAATAATCAAAACGTTCACCAACTGATCAGTTAAAGTCATTTCCGCAAGCACGCCCTGTGAGCGAAGAAAAGCCAAAAAACCAAAACCTTGAATAAAAGCAAGAGGCACAGTCAAAAATCTTGAATACTGATTAAACTTTTTTCTGCCCGCGTCCCCCTCCTCCTGATACATGGCTTTAAGTTTGGGCGACATAATGGTCAGAAGCTGCATAATAATAGAAGCGGTAATATAAGGCGCAACACCAAGCATCACAATCGAAAGATTGGCCAAACCACCACCGGAAAAAATGTTCAAAAGACCCAGAAATTGATTGTCAGAAAAAAACCTCTCTAACTGAAAAGCGTCAACTCCGGGAATGGGGATGGATGCCAGCATCCTGAAGACTACTAAAGCCCCAAGGACAAAAAATATTCTTTTTCTCAAAATCCTATCTTGGAAGATGAGTTTTAACTTTGTGCTAAATCCGCTCATATTTTTATTTTACCTCGCCTCCGGCTTTCTCAATTGCAGACTTTGCAGAACTGGAAAACAAACATCCGGACAGAACAATCTTTTTAGTTAGTTTACCATCAGACAAGACTTTTACTCCAATCTCCAAATCTTTTCTGGTAATCAAATTTTTCTTAGATAAAGAATCAGGACTAACCTCTTCGCCAGATGAAAAATTATCTTCTATATCTTGTAGAGAAATAATTACGGGCTTGATCTGAAAACTCTTGAATCTATAACCTCTTTTTTTAGGCAAACGCTTTATCAAATCTCTAACTTCCGGTCTTAATTTGCGACCGGCTCGAGCTTTTTGCCCCTTCATACCACGACCGGAAGTTTTTCCTCTCTTACCTCCACGTCCAACCTGACGGGATTTTTTGTTTTTGGTTTTTGGTTTTAAGTTGTGTAACTGCATAGTGTTTAATTTATTTCAAATCTAACCTTGAAACTGAACTAATGCTTCTATTGCCGCTTTGGCATTATTTAGCTTATTTTTGCTACCGGAGACAACCTTAGAATTTATATTCTTTATTCCTGCCAATTCCACCACGTCTCGAACGGAGCTTCCGGCTAATATTCCTCTACCGGGAGCCGGCATCATTATTACTTTTGAGCTAGAAAATTTACCTTTTACCAAATGTGGGATAGAGGAGTCTTTGGTTAAAGATATATTTATCAAATTTTTCTTTGCGTCTCTGTAAGCTTTTTCAATCGCAACCGGAGTATCATTTGACTTGCCAAGCCCGACACCGACTGATCCTTTTCTATTGCCGGCAACTAAGGCCACACTAAAACTAAAGCGTCTTCCACCAGAAACAACTCTGGCAACCCTGCGGATCTCTATGATCTTCTGTTCAAATTCCGGCTTAGGTCGGCCGGCTTTTTCGAATTTGTCCGAACGGCGCCTTCTATTTTTTGCAAAGACCGGCTTGTCGGAACGCTGTTTGTTGTCTGCAACTTCAGCCCCTGCTTTTTCCTCTTTTTTTTCTTCTGTTTTCATAATCTTTAAAAAACAAATTAAAATTCTAGACCACCCTCTCTCAACCCTTCTGCTAAAGCCTTGATTTTACCACCAAACAAATAACCTCCTCTATCAAAAACTATCTTTGTAATTTTCTTTTCTTTAGCTTTCTCGGCCAACAATTTGCCGGCTTGTTTGGCTCTTTCGGTAGGATTCTTACCTTCAACATTCTTAGTATGAATAGCTACCAATGTCTCTCCGGTTTTATCATCAATGACTTGAGCGTAGATAGAAGTGTTGGATCGAAACACACTGACCCGTGGTCGCTCTACTGTGCCAAAAATTTTTGACCTTATTCTCTTTCTCCTTCTTTCTATCTTTGTTAAGACTTTCATAGCTTTGTTTAAAAATTTTTACGCAGACTTCTTGCCTTGTTTTCTTCTAATCTGTTCTCCTTCGTAATGAATACCTTTTCCTTTGTAAGGTTCTGGTTTCTTAACATCTCTCACTTTAGCGGCAAACTGCCCGACCATTTCTTTATCAATCCCAGAAATTTTTATTGAATCTTTTTCAGTCACAACATTTATCCCTCCAGGGATTTTTAACTCTACGGGATGAGAGAAACCGACGTTTAAGACAATGCTATCGCCCTTAACCTCCGCTTTAAATCCAATACCCTCTATTACGAGTTTTTTCTCAAAACCGGTGTTTACCCCACTTACCATATTGGCAACATGAGAAGCGTAGGTTCCCCAGAGAACTTGGCTGAAATTATCTTTCTTTGCAGGTGTTAACTTTACCGAATTATCCTCAACAGAAATTTTGATATTGTCGTTAAACTTTCTGGAAATCTCACCTTTTGGGCCCTTTACCAGCAAAAGACCGTCGTTTAAACTGACAGTGGTATTCTCCGGTATAGAAATTGGTTTTTTTCCTATTCTGCTCATATTTTTTATTACCAAATTCGAAACAAGACCTCGCCGCCGATATTTTCTTTAATAGCTTCTCTGTCTGCCATAACTCCCTTGGGGGTCGTTAAAATAACGCGTCCGAAACCTTTTCTGACTGCCGCAATGTCCTTATTTTTCAAATACACCCTTCTTGAAAACTTGGAAACCCTTTCCGTACCTTTGACTTTCGGTTTTGAGCCATCGTAAGAAATTTCAAATTCAATAGATCGGTCTCCGGGTTTTTTACCTTTCTGCGAAATCTTTTCTACAAAACCTTCTTTTTCAAGAACTTCCAACAAATTAAGCATTAGTTTGGAATAAGAAACAGAAGCGTGCTTTTTCCCAGTTTGCGCCGCGTTTTTAATTCTTATTAATAAATCGGATATTGGATCAGTCATTTTTCCAAATCTAGTGAAGAATAAATTCAAAAATTACCAGCTTGATTTCTTAATCCCCGGTAAAACCCCTTCGTTCGCAAACTCCCTAAAACAAATTCGGCAGAGGTCAAAATCTCTCATATAACCCCTGCAACGACCACACTTAAAACAACGCCGAACAGTTCGGGTTTGAAACTTTGGTTTTTTCTTTGATTTTGCAATTTGGGCTTTAGTGGCCATGAGAACTAGGGTTTAGCGACTAGGGTTTAGGGTTTAGGGAAATTCAAAACTCCTAACCCTAATTAAAATAGCTCTTGGTGAGCTTGTAAAAGAATAGCAGAAAGGAGATTTATGTCAAATTAGGGTATAGGGTCTGGGGTTTGGGGTTTAGATGTTTTGAAAATGTGGGGACAGAAATAGAATAGAAAAACCCCGCGTCACATGGACGCGGGGGTATGGCTCATCAAGCGGTTGTTGTCCTCCGGCCCTGCAAGCGCAAGGCAAGCAGGTACGAACCGCCGATAATCGTACCGACACCGGCCGGCAATGCCGTAAGCCAGAGAACCCAGAACGGCTCCTTGGCTCCGTTTTCCCTCGCGTTTTTGGTGACGACGAAGGCGAGGGCGGCGACGACGAAGGCGGAGAGTTCGATGAAGGCGACAGCGGCGATGAGAGCGGCAAGGGCAGCGAGGGCGGCGATGAGAGCGGCAAGAGTGGTTAAAAGATCAGCGTAGGTGGCGGTTGTGGAGATTGCAGAGAGGGCGGTGACCATGACCGCGCCGGCGGTCATGATGATGACCGCGGTAGCCGCAAGTGCAACATCGCCGGTCATACCGAACGTCACTCCACCAACCAAGATCTGAAACAGAAAGATCCTGGTCGTACAAATCCACAGATTCTTCATCTTTATCTCCTTTTGTCTCTTGACTATTTCAGCGCTAACTCCTACATGGAGCTAGGCAAACCGGATGACAAACTTTGTCGGAAAACCACATGTTTTTCCGTATCCTTTTTAAGGTTAGCACAATTTAATTGCAATGTCAAGAAAAATAAAGGCGTAAGCACTGTCAAGGTTAAACCTTGACAATTAGGTGTAAGAAAAATATCGCTTTGTTAAGTAGTATTTTCTCTGGGAGGTTTAACCTTGCCGTAGGTCTTAAATTAGGGTATAGGGTCTGGGGTTTAGGGTCTAGATGCTTTGAGTCCCCGCATTTTCAAAACACGGATATTTTCTTGCTAGAAAATTCCTATGCTCGCGCCGCCGCACTCCGCAATGTTTTGAAAATGCGGGTACGGAAATAGAAAAAGCCTCGACCAGGAGTCGAGGCTTTCGACTATTACACGTTAGTCGAGAACGTTTTGCCGTTGCTGGCGTCAGGAGGACTTGGCCTCCTTCAAGCGAGGATGGACCTCGTCCTCAAAGTAGCTCTTCCAGTCGAACTTGTCGGCCTTGTAGACGATGCAGACATCAACAGTGTTACCGTGAGAATCATCCTCGCCACGAACCTCGACGATGAAATCCGGCGGTCTGGTAGAGCTGATCCGAAAGATCTGCTCCCCATTGGAAGGGACGATGATATTCGGCGTAGAATCGAAGGCAGGCCAGCCGATCCTGTTGGCTCTCAGCGACTGAACTTCTCCTCCACTGTAGACAGCGTAGAAAGTGTTTCTGAACTCATTGAAGCAGTAACTGACAATTCCGCTTCCACGAAGGAGGTGCGGATCGACGCGCTGGACGTCGATCTTTTTGACCCACTCGAAGAGGGGAACCTTTTCCAGCCCGGGGAACTCGCGAGCAAACTGCTGCCTCTGTCCATCACTGATGCGCTTCATGGTTTTCTCCTTGCCTCACCCGGAGGCGAAGATACTTGTGTCGATTTTCCAAGTTCCCCTTGGCCCGTCGACACTTTCGGGAAATCCAGCCCAACACAGGCAGGAAAATAGGTCTTTACAAAGGCGCATTTTCCTACCTGCATACAACGACAATGTAAAATAACATCCTTTTCTATTCTATCATAACTAATTATATTTGTCAATAAAAATTTTGCGCAGAATGATGCGAAATCAAAAATTCTCAATTTGATAAATCAACAAACCCGAACTATTGGCTATACCCCAATCCCTATTTTTTAAAAGGTAAACCGAGGTGTCTGAAAAACGCTTCGGCTTCTGGCTTATTTTTGGCTGTAGTTACAATCGTCACTGCCAAACCAAAAACATCCTTTATATCTTCATCAGAAGTTTCAGGAAAAATGGTGTGTTCTTTAATGCCGATAGTCAAATTGCCTATATCGTCAAGAAAATCAGAGGAAATACCTTTGAAATCTTTGGAGCGAGGCAGAGCTATTCTGATAAATCTCTCCAAAAAATCTATCATTCTCTTACCCCTTAAAGTAATCTGGTAACCAACAATTTCACCTTGTCTTGATTTAAAATTAGCTATAGAAATCTTTGCTGGTCTAGGAGATGGTTTTTGACCAGTTATTTTTGCTAATCGATCTTCAATAACCTCAAGCTTCTTCTTGTCTTTTACAGATCCAACGCCGACACTCAAAACCACCTTCTCTAACCGAGGTGCTTGCATCTGGCCTTGATAGCCCATAGCCGGCTTCAAAGCTTCAAAGGTCTTTTCCAATTTTTGCGCAATTTGAGTCATAATCTTTTAACTAATCAATTAATTGCCCGCTTTTTTTGGCATATCTTTTCATTCGGCCATTTTCCGAACGTTTTCCGATTCTTGTGGGCTTCTGGCTTTTAGGATCCACGAACATAACATTAGAAATATGAATTGGCATACTTTTATCAACCATTTGCCCTTTTTGACCTTGTTTTTTTGGTCTTTGGTGCGACTTAAACAAGTTAAGGCCCGGGATAATTACTTTATTGTTGTCGGTTAAAACCCTTTCAACTTTTCCCGATTTTCCTTTATCTTTTCCGGCAATTATTTTTACTGTGTCTCCTTTTTTTATTTTCATATTACAAATATTCTTGGCAACTTGTGTTATACGATTTCCGGTGCCAAAGAAACAATCTTTTGAAATCCTCTTTCACCTATCTCTCTTGGAATCGGACCGAATACGCGTCCGGCAATTGGCTCATTCTTCTCTTTCTCTAAAATAACTACTGCATTATCGTCAAAACGCACATATGACCCGTCCGAGCGACGGTAGGGTTTCTTCTGCCTAACAACCACTGCTCTCAAAACATCCTTTTTCTTGACCGCCTTTCTTGGTTCGGCTTTCTGAACTGATAAAACCAAAACGTCTCCAATCTGCGCATATCTTCTTTTAGAACCACCTAAAATCTTAAAAACTCGGCCGATTTTGGCGCCGGAATTGTCGGTGATATTTACGATTGAACGAGGTTGAAGCATGTTTTAATTTTAAATTTCGGATTCTATGATTTGAAACCAGTGGTTTTAAACGACAGAACTTAAATTACTTTGAAATGCTTGTCTTTACTAATTGGACGGCATTCTTCAATTGAAACCTTGTCTCCAATTTTTTTACTATTACCAGCATCGTGGGCTTTAAACTTCTTGTTTATCTTAACGTATTTACCAAATTTAGGATGTTTAACAAAACGCTGAACTTTAACAACGATTGTGTCTTTCATTTTGTCTGAAACCACAACCCCAGACAAGACTTTCCTTTTTGTTGTTTTCTCTTGATCCATAAGCACTATTTCTTAACATTAATCTCTCTTTGGTGCAACTCCGTAAGAATTCTGGCAATCTCTTTTCTCAAGTCCCGACCTTCTTTGGTATTTCTGATTTTTCCTCCGGCGATGTTAAAGCGAAAATTTCTCAAAGCTTCTTTTTTCTCCGCCAACATTTTTATTAATTCTTTTGTGTCTTGTTTAAACGCCATAAAATTACAAACGGCTGACCACCTTAGTTTTGACTGGTAATTTCGTACCACCCTTACGCAAAGCTTCAGCCGCAACTTCAGCAGAAACTCCATCAACCTCGAAAAGAATTCGTCCGGGCCTTATTTGGACCTGATATCCTTGAATGTCTCCCTTACCCTTACCCATCTTAACTTCAGCCGGTTTAGAGGTGAAGGGCATGTCAGGAAAAATACGAATCCACATTTTTCCGGTCTTGCCGATGGCTCGAGAGATTGTTTTTCTGGCTGATTCTATTTGATTAGACCTGATGCGAGATGTGGTTGTCGCTTTCAGACCGAAAGAGCCGAAAGAGACTTCCGTTCCGCGAGTGGCAATTTTTACTTTTTTCGGATTTTCTCTAAAAGTGTGCCACTTTCTGTATTTTACTTTCTTTGGGAACAGCATGATTTTTAAATTATTTTTATTACTCTATTGGAAACAGTTGCTCTAAATAAATTCTGTGTAATGGTATCTCAAAACTACATTGGGCTAATTACTTTTTGCACCTTTCTCCTCAAAGATATCTCCTCTGTAAATCCAGACTTTTATTCCCAAGTTACCGTAAGGCAACACGGCTTCTTGTCTCGCAAAATCAACATCAGCGCGAAAAGTCTGAAGAGGAATTCTACCGGCTTTTTTGCTCTCCTTTCTGGACATTGTTGCGCCACCTAAACGGCCTGAAAGCTGAATCTTTGCACCAATTACATCTCGATTAGCCATTACTTTGTCCAGGGTCTGCTTTATTACTCGACGAAAAGGCATTCTTTTCTCCAAACCTTCAGCGATCATTTGACTGACAATAGCGGCGTTTGATTCTGGAGATTTCACTTCTTTAATATCGATCTTTAACTCCTGCGCTTCCGAAGAAAAACCGGCCTTTCTAATCTTCTTGACCAATTCTTCTTTCAGTTTAGCGGCACCTTCTCCACTCCGGCCTATAATTAAGCCCGGTCTTGAAGTCTCGATAACGACTTTCAAAATTTTTTGATTTCTTTCAATTATAACGTTCGCAATATAAAATCCTTTCAACCTTTTCTTTAGAAAGTCTCTAATCAGAAGGTCGCTTCTTAAAGAATCGGTGTATTTCTGCTTCAAGCCAAACCATTGAGACTTCCAGCCTCTTAAAATTCCGATTCTATGAGCATAAGGATGAACATTGTGCGGCATAAATTTATTTTTTGTTTGGCTTGGATTTTTTACTACTTATAATTTCCGCGCCATCTTTTTTCATCGGTTTTTCTTCCAAAACTAAAGAAATATGGCTGGTTCTTTTGCGAACCGGCATAACTCGTCCTCGGGCGCGAAACCGGCGTCGGTATAATATCGTTCCTGCATCCACTGAAATTTTTTTGACTTTTAGCTGATCTGGGTCAAGTCCAAGTCCTTTGGCATTCGCCGCGGCTGATTGAACAAGTTTTTTAATCGGTGAAGCGGCGCTTTTATTTAAAAAACTTAAAGCCACCAAGGCATCATTAACCGCCTTGCCGCGAATTGCATCCGCCGCCAATCGGACTTTTCTCGGCGACTGCCTCAACATATTCAGTTTTGCTGAAACGGTTTTCATGTTCCTTATTTAAATTATTTTCCCGGAGCTTTAGCTGAATCCCCACTTGTCTTTGCCGCTCTTGCCGCCTCTATTTCAGATTCTTTCTTTTTCTGCTCCAAATCTTTCTGCATCTTTCCGCCGTGTTTAACAAATTTTCTAGTCAAAGAGAATTCGCCAAGACGATGTCCGACCATGTCTTCATTTACTCTTACCTCAATATGTTCCCTGCCATTGTGAACACCAAAAGCAAAACCCACCATTTCCGGTGAAATTTGACTGTCCCGCGACCAAGTCTTGATAACTCCAACATCATCAGGTTTTTTACCGGAAATCTTCTTCAGTAATCTTGGGTCAACGTAAGGTCCTTTTTTTGATGATCTAACCATATTAAAAATAAAAGCTCATGGCGAGCTATAAAAAGAATAGCAGAAAGCGTTTTATTGTCAAACAAAAAGTCCTATTGGCGCTTCTTGCCGACCTTCCTTCTGGAAACTATGAACTTATTTGAGTACTTCTTGGTTTTTCTGGTCTTTTGGCCCTTACCTGTCGGCTTTCCCCATTTGCTTTTAGCCCTTCTTAATCCGCGACCGGAACGCCCTTCACCTCCACCATAAGGATGGTCAACCGGATTCATAGCCGAACCCCTGACGGTCGGACGGATACCAAGCCACCTGCTCCTTCCGGCTTTACCAATATTTACCAAACGATTTTCCGGATTAGAAACCGAACCAACTGATGCCCAACAATTTTCTGGCACCCTACGCACTTCGCTCGAAGGCATTTTAAGTCCAATATATCCAGCGTCTTTTGCGACTATTTCAGCAAAACTTCCCGCGCTTCTCACAAGGCGAGCCCCGCCGGAAGGTTTTAATTCAACATTGTAGACAAAGGTTCCAACCTCCAGATTCTTAAGAGGTAAACGATTACCAGCCTTGATAGGAGCTTCTTCCGCAATCAAAAGCTCTTCACCAGCCACCACCCCTTGAGGCAAGAGTATGTATGCCTTTTCTCCATCGGCAAAAACTGCAAGACCAATAAAACCAGTCCGGAAAGGATCATATTCAACAGAAACTATTTTGAAAGGTATTCCTTTTTTATTCAAAGCAAAATCAACCATTCTGTATCTTTTCTTGTGTCCACCACCTTTATGTCTGGTGGTAATCCGACCTTGGTTATTTCTCCCAACAGCCAATTTCCCGCCTTTAGTCAAAGACTTCTGGGGTTTCTTAGATGTCAAAACTCCCTTAAAGCCGGGGATAGACATTTGTCTTCTGCTTGCAGTTGTCGGTTTGAATGTTTTCATATTTTTTAAAAAACAAATAAAAGTCTGTTCCGAAAAAGTTAGACAATGTCTATTTTATCGCCATCTTTCAGATAAACATACGCTTTTTTAACTGCCGGCTTAACCCCTTTTCTTCCCCTTACAATCAAGTTTTTTGCTGGATTTTTTACTATGTTTATCTTGCGCGGATTAACTTTATAAATTTTTTCTATGGTTTTTCTAACAGAAATTTTTGTCGCATCTTTTCTGACCTCAAAAATATAGACGCCTTTTTGTTGTTCGTCTGTAGCTTTTTCGGTAATCCTTGGCCTCAAAATGACATCGGCTGGATAATTCAGCGTCGAATTAGCCAAAAAATCACCCTTCGGCAAAGTCGGGTTTGCACCAGATTCAGAAGAAACCTTTTCGGCTTTTTTTTCTTCAACAGCTTTGGCAGCTTTTGCGGCCGCTGGTTTTTTTTCTTTTTTTGTTTTAAAGAGCGCCATAATTAAATTTTACCTGGAATTTTTTTCAATGATTCTTCGGGGTTGGCTATAATCAAATATTTATGCTCGAGTAATAAAAGCGGATTGATATTTTTAATCTCTTCCACTTCCATATTCCCAAAATTCCTAAAACTCTTCTCCAAATTTTTATTTTTATCAGCCAAAGCAATGACTGCTGAATTCTTTTTCTTAGAAACCAAATTTTCAAAACCAGAAACAGCGGAAAGAGAGGACAGCGCTTTTTTAGCTTCACTGGTTTTTGGCCCAGAGAAATCAAAAGATTCAATAAATAATATCTCGCCATCAGCTAACTTTCGGCTCAAAACCACCCTTAAGGCCTTATTTTTTTCTTTTTTATTTATCTTTTTTTCAAAACTCTTATCACTTCGAGGACCGTGAGCGACTCCGCCTCCAACCCAAATCGGACTTCGAATTGAACCGTGTCTGGCACGACCAGTCCCTTTTTGCCTCCAAGGTTTTTTACCACCACCACTTACTTCACCTCTATTTTTAGTGTGAGCCGTACCGGCCCTTTTGTTTGAAGCCATAGAAACCGCAACTTTGTGAATCAAATCGTCATTCCACGCAACACCAAAAACCTCTTCGGGTAATTGAATCTTTCCCGCCTCTTTTCCTTCTTTGTTGTAAATTTTGGCTTCCATAAATATTAAGTGAAAATCAATACTACTCTATAGACAAGATTTCAACAAAAGTTCCTTTTCTGCCGGGCACCGCACCGGAAACCATTAAATATCCTTCATCATTGTCAACTTTAACGATTTTCAAATTTTTGACAGTTACTCTGTCTCCACCCATTCTACCGGCCATTTTCATACCTTTTACCACTCGGCCACCCGCTCGTCCGCCACCACCAATTGATCCTGGCTCCCTTTCAGAATGTTTCTGACCGTGAGTCCTAGGACCACCGGCAAAACCATGTCTTTTAACAACGCCCTGAAAACCCTTGGCTTTGGAAACCGCCGAGACACGAACATCGTCGTTTTCAGAGAAAATCGAGGAAACAATCTTGTCACCAACCTTAAAAGAAGACAAATCTTCTCCGGACAAGCGAAACTCTTTAAAGTATCTATAGTTTCCCAAATCTTTCAAATGACCCTTTTGTGGCTTTTTTATCTTTTTTTCTTTTACCTCCTGAAAACCAACCTGCAAGGCAAAATAGCCATCAGTTTCAAGATTTTTTATCTGCGTGACAACCTGCGGACAAGTTTTAACAACCGTTGCCGGCACAGCCCGTCCGTCGGTATCAAATATTTGGGTCATTCCGATTTTCTCTCCGATGATAAATTTCATAATAATTTAGAAAACCAGACTTCAGGCCCAGAAACAAATTTTGGTCTCTAGCACCCAAAGTCTAGCGCCTATTCTTACATTATTTTCACGTCTATTTCAACTCCTGAAGGTAGGTTAAGGTTGGTTAAAGATTCAACTATTTTAGGGTCCGGATTAATGATATCAATCAGTCTTTTATGAACCCTCATCTCAAATTGCTCTCTTGAGTTTTTATAAACAAAAGATGCTCGGTTAACGGTGTATTTTTTTATCTCTGTTGGAAGAGGAATTGGCCCAACGACTTCAGCATCAAACCTCAAGGCGGTATCAATAATCTGTTTTACCGATAGATCCAGAACTTTATGTTCATAAGCTCTGACACGAATCCTCAGTTTTGAAATACCAGCATCTCCGCCCTTTTTGGCCTTTTTTTCTTTTTTTTCTTTAGTTGGCATATTTTGGTTTTACGATTTACCAAACACCGTTAACTTAAGATGACAATGAGCTTGATTGATTATCTATGCTATAACCTTGGTAACAACTCCGGCACCAACTGTTTTACCTCCTTCTCTAATGGCAAACCTTTGTTGTTCTTCAAGGGCGACCGGTGCCACAAGTTTGACTTTGAGTTTTACTGTATCTCCGGGCATAACCATTTCAACGCCTTCCGGCAAAGTAGATTCTCCAGTAACGTCAGTTGTTCTCATGTAGAATTGCGGTTTGTATCCAGTAAAAAATGGAGTGTGGCGTCCGCCTTCCTCTTTCTTCAAGATATAGACTTCAGTTTCAAATTCAGTGTGCGGAGTAATTGAACCTGGCTTGGCTAGAACTTGACCGCGGTGAATATCCTCTTTCTTCAAACCGCGAAGTAGTATTCCGGCATTATCACCAGCCATACCTTCGGAGAGTGATTTATTGAACATTTCAATTCCAGTAACAACTGTTTTCTGGGTATCTTTAAGTCCGACAACTTCAATTTCTTCACCGACTTTCAACTTTCCTCTCTCTATTCTACCTGTTACCACAGTTCCTCTGCCTTCAATTGAGAAAATATCTTCAACTGGCATAAGAAATGCTTTTTCAACATCTCTTTCCGGCATTGGAATATATTCGTCAAGAGCATTAGCCAATTCCATAACCTTTTGCGACCATTCATCATTATTGTCTTGAGATTCTAATGCCTTGAGAGCAGAACCGCGAATAACCGGAGCATTAGCACCGTCAAATTCATATTTATTCAAAAGCTCTCTGACTTCTTCTTCAACTAGGTCAATAAGCTCTTTGTCTGGCACAGCGTCACACTTATTTAGAAAAACGATTATTTTAGGCACGCCGATTTGCTTGGCCAAAAGAATGTGCTCTCTGGTCTGTGGCATAACACCATCGGTTGCGGCAACAACCAAAATCGCGCCGTCCATTTGAGCGGCACCAGTAATCATGTTTTTAATATAGTCAGCGTGGCCCGGGGCATCAATGTGAGCATAATGTCTTTTGTCTGTCTCATATTCGTTGTGAGACAAAGCAATAGTAATACCTCTGGCTTTTTCTTCCGGAGCCGAGTCAATTTGGTCTACGCCCTTCAACTTAACGTTTTTGCCGGCACGATTCAAAACATTCAAAATCGCAGCGGTCAAAGTAGTTTTGCCGTGGTCAACGTGACCAATGGTTCCGACGTTGACATGTGGCTTGGATCTATCAAAATCTGCCATATTATTTTTTATTGTTAATTGTTAATTATTAACTGATTGTCGCTGTCTTTCAAAACAAGCAACAAAAATCACTTCACTTTTAAGTGTAGAACCATACTAACAGAAAAGCAGTTAGAGTCAAGGATTTCCTGTTAATTATTAAGATTTGAGTATTCAAAACGTTTCTATCACTAAAAGCAAGACAGTTGAATACCCTTTTTTAAATACCTATTTTCTTGACTCAATTATTTCTTGAGCAACGTTTGGAGGTACGATTTCGTAATGATCAAATTCCATCATAGCAGTGCCTCGTCCTTCAGTCATAGAACGCAAGGCAGTAACATATCCGAACATTTCGGAAAGCGGAACTTTGGCAACAATTGATTTTAATTCACCCTTGTCTTCCATAGAATCAATCTGACCTCTTTTAGAATTCAAATTGCCTGTTATATCACCCATAAATTTTTCCGGAACAACGACTTCAACTTTCATTATTGGCTCTAAAAGTACTGGCTTGGCTTTCTTGGCCGCTTCTTGAAAAGCTTGCGAGGCGGCAATTTTATACGCAATTTCTGAAGAATCAACATCGTGATATGAGCCGAAGGTTAATTCGCAGGAAACATCTGTCATTTTGTAGCCGGCAACAACACCTCTCTCCATAGCTTCCCTCACTCCCTTTTCAACAGCAGGAATGAATTCTTGCGGTATGACTCCGCCCTTGATTGAATCAATAAATTCAAAGCCCTCTTCCCGTTTGATATTTTTCGGTAATTTTTCTGGAGCGGGTCCAAGTGGTTTTAAAACTATCTTTACATGACCATATTGTCCACGACCACCAGTTTGTTTGATATATTTATTTTCAACTTCAGCCGTGCTGGTAATTGTTTCTTTATATGCTACTTGCGGTTTACCGACACTTGTCTCAACACTAAATTCTCTTTTCATTCGATCAACTAAAATTTCCAAATGGAGTTCGCCCATTCCCATAATAACCGTCTCACCGGTTTCCGGATCACTTTTAACCCTGAAGGTTGGGTCCTCATCCGATAGACGCTTTAGGGCAATACCCATTTTTTCCTGGTCGGCCTTAGTCTTTGGCTCAACTCTCAACGAAATAACCGGTTCCGGAAATTCTATTTTTTCCAAAATGATTTGCTTGTTTTCATCACAAAGAGTGTCCCCTGTTTTGGCATTTCTAAGACCCACAGCGGCGGCGATTTCTCCAGCAAAAACTGTCTTGACCTCTTCTCTTTCGTTGGCGTGCATTCTAAGAATACGACCAAGTCTCTCTTTTTCTCCTGTTGTGGAATTATAAACATAAGAGCCAGAAGAAATTATGCCGGAGTAAACCCGGAAATAAGTTAATTGACCGACATAAGGATCGGTTTGAAGCTTGAAAGCTAGAGCGGCAAAGGGCTCGCTGTCAGAAGATTTTCTGTCTATCTCCTCTCCAGTCTTCGGGTCTATTCCTTTTATCGGAGGCACGTCAATCGGCGAGGGTAAATAATCTATCACTGCATCCAAAACCAACTGCACTCCTTTATTTTTCAAAGCCGAACCGGTGAAAACCGGCACTATCTTATTTTCAATGACGGCTTTTCTTAAAGTTGTTTTCAAATCACTAATAGGAATTTCCTGCCCATCAAGATATTTACTCATTAAAAGCTCGTCATTTTCTACAATTTTTTCAACAAGTTCCGCGTGGTACTTTAGAGCGTCGGTCTTATGGCTCTCCGGAATTTCTGCTTCTCGCAAAGTATTTCCCATCTCGCCTTCAAAATAATAAGTCTTCATTCTAAGGAGGTCTATAATCGCTTCAAAAGAGCTTTCTTCACCGATTGGAATCTGCATTCTGACTGCATTTTTCGTCAACCTTTTCAAAATTGACTGGAACGACTTCTCGAAACTTCCGCCCATTCTGTCTAGCTTGTTGATAAAACAAATTCTTGGAACTTTATATTTGTCAGCTTGTCGCCAAACTGTTTCTGATTGTGGCTCAACGCCGGCTACACCATCAAAAACTACGACTCCGCCGTCTAAAACCTTAAGTGAGCGCTCCACTTCAACTGTAAAATCAACGTGGCCCGGAGTATCAATTATATTAAACCTATGCTTCTTACTTTGGTCGGATTTTTCTTCATAGGTCGGCACCCAAAAACAAGTGGTGGCAGCAGAAGTTATCGTAATACCACGCTCCTTCTCCTGCTCCATCCAATCCATAATCGCTTGCCCTTCATGCACCTCGCCTATTTTGTGAGAAACGCCAGTATAAAAAAGAACGCGTTCGGAAGTGGTGGTTTTCCCAGCATCAATATGAGCGATAATGCCAAAATTTCGTACTTTTTCTAATGGATAGTCGCGATTCATAAATATTGAGAATTTTTTAAAAAGTTTGCAGTGTAAGAAAATTTATCAAAAAAAATAAGACACTACCACGCGAAATGGGCAAAGGCCTTATTGGCTTCCGCCATTTTGTGCGTATTTTCTCGCTTCTTCACCGCCTCGCCTTCATTTTTGCTGGCTGATAAAATCTCGTCTGAAAGCCGCTCTCTCATCGGCTTGCCTTTTTTGTTTCTCGCCGCTTCAATAATCCACTTCATTGAAAGGGCTTGCCTTCTTTCGGCTCTGACTTCTCTCGGAATCTGGTAATTGGCACCTCCAATTCGGCGCGAACGGACTTCCATGTTTGGAGTAGTATTTTTCAGGGCAGTTTCAAAAATTTCCAACGGGTCTTCCACTTTGGCTTTTTTAGTTAACAAATCAAAAGAATCGTATACAACCTTACGAGCAACCTCTTTTTTGCCGTCTTCCATAACGTAATTTATAAACTTCTCTATCTTTTGAGAATCGTATTTATTGTCTGGCCTCAATATTCTTTTGTCTTTAATTTTTCTACGCATAAAATTAGGTTATTAGGATGTTAGGTTTTAGGAATTTTCCTAGCGCCTAGTTACTTTGGTTTTTTAGATCCATATAAACTTCTACCCTGTCGGCGGCTCTCAACACCGGTCGTATCCAAAACGCCACGGACAATCGTGTAGCGCAAACCAACATCCTTTACTCTTCCTCCTCTTAAAAGCACAACGGAGTGTTCCTGTAGAGCATGTCCAATACCAGGAATATAGGCGGTTACTTCCATGCCATTTGTCAAACGTACTCTGGCGATTTTTCTGATAGCAGAATTCGGTTTTTTTGGAGTTTTGGTAGTAACTTTAACGCAAACACCTCTTTTAAAAGGCGCCGGGTAATATACCGGCTTATTTTTAAGCACATTAAAACCTTTGGCCAAAGCCACCGCTTTTGACTTCTTTGAAATCTTTTTTCTGCTCTTTTTTACTAATTGATTGATCGTCGGCATAATTAAAATCAAATTTGAAAACCCGAAACGCTAAAAAACAAATACAGGGCTGTATATTATCACAGACCAAAGAGAAAGCAAGACTTGGAATCTGGGAAAACTAAAGTCAGCCCAAAAATCTCATTAGTCCGTCTATACCAGCTGGACCAGTTATTAGATAAAAGAACCACAAGACAACCGGAAAGATAAATCGCCAAAGAACAAAGATGAAAAAAATTACCAAAATTAAGCCAAATTGCTCCAAGACAAGACGAAATCTCTGCATGTGGTATGGCAAAACGGAAAAAAGTATTTTTGAACCATCAAGAGGTGGGATTGGGACAAGATTGAAAATCGCGAGAATAATATTCATAAAGACAACAATACTCGCTAAATCAGTGAAAGCCGGCGGAAAAACTCCAAAAACGACATTCAGTCTGACGATTAAGCCGAATATTACGGCTATCAATATATTGGTTAAGGGCCCAGCGGCGGCTACAATCGCTTCTCCCCATTTTTGGTTGCGGAGATTGTAGGGATTGTAAGGAACCGGCTTCGCCCAACCAAAAATTAGATTGCCGGGTAAAATATAGAGTAAAAGCGGAACCAAAACCGAGCCGACCGGGTCAAGGTGTTTAATCGGGTTTAGAGTCAGCCGACCGGCGTATTTAGCGGTAGAATCGCCAAGCCAAAGAGCCGAGTAGCCGTGAGCCAGTTCGTGGATCACTACCGACATTATGAGTATGACTATTATAAAAATAAAATCAGGACCGGCCATAAAAAGTTGAAAGTTTAAAGTGGGAAGTTAAAAGTTTGGATTTTTAATGAGGTTATGATAGCATAATATTTCATATAATATAAAACATGAAGTGTAGAACAGAACTGACTGAAATTCCAATGTTCAATATTACATGTTACCTGTTCCATGAGTAAGATTTGTCCAATCACACAAAAGAAAACAATCGTTGGTGGGGGATATTCCAACCGCACACGTGCCACCAAATTTAATCCGACTGGCAAAAAACCAAAGCGGCCGAATATCCAACGCAAAAGAATTTACATTCCGGAACTTAAAAAAACGGTATCTTTAAACATCTCCACTAAAGGCCTGAAAACTATTCGCAAGAACGGAGCTTATCAGACACTCAAAAAAGCCGGGGTGATTTAAATAGGCGCTAGGTGTTAGGCGCTAGGCTCTAGCAAAACCCCCCAGCGGTCTGACCGTTTGGGGGTTTTAAATTTACTTAAATTAATCTCTAATTTCCAACCGTCGGCCGTCGGATTTGAAAAGGATTGTACCGCGGTCATAAGTGCCGAGGATTTTTGTTCCGGTGTTTTTCAAAATTTCCAAGACTTCGCTGTGAGGGTGGCCGTATCTATTATCACGACCGGCCGAAATAATTGCGTATTTTGGATTAACAGCCGTAACAAAATCATTGGAAGTTGACGTTCGAGAGCCGTGATGCCCAACTTTCAAGACGTCGCTTTCTAAAAATTCATTATCCAAAAAATTCAAATATTCCTCTATTTTTATCGGCGCGTCGCCCGCAAGCAAAAAACTTGTATCACCAAAAAATAATTTACCGACTATCGAAGCGTCATTCGGGTTAAGCCCTGAAACATCTCGGTCGGGAAACAAGACAACAAAAACAACCCCTCCGCCCAAATCAATTTTCATACCTCTTCTTGCTATCAGTTTTTGGGAATCAGACAAGGCAACTGCGTTTTGAAAATCCCTAAAAATTCTGGTTTCAGCTAAGACGTCCGGATCGATAACAAAATCCACCTCAAAACGCCTGAAAATTTCCGACAAGCCGCCAATGTGATCGGCATCCGGGTGTGTTGCCAATACAACATCAATCTTTTTACTATAGAAAGGTATAGCTTTAGATAAGGCCAACATCAAAGCCGAAGCGCTCTGTCCGCCATCAATTAACATTTTATTGCCAGAGGGTGATTTTATTAAAATTGCATCTCCTTGGCCAACGTCTAAAAAATAAATTTGAAATTGAGAATTACCGGAAGACCAAACAACACTCCAAATAAAAACATTTGTTAGAAGAAGCAGAACAACAAGCGCAATTTTTGAATGCTTTTGAATAGTTTCTAACATTCTAAAAAAATAAAAAATCAAGATAATAATACAACCTCTCCCCCTCATAGACAACTATTGGATTTTTATGTATTATAATAAACGGAGATTGGTAAACACTCGTTGTGTTTGCCCCACACACCAACAAACAGAAAGAGGTTAGACGTGCACAAGACAAATACAGCTGGAGGTTTGATCCTGAAATTTCTTACAACAATCTGGAAGAATTACCCGGAGATTTATGTGGGGGCAGTCGGACTTGCAGCATGGTCTGGGGCATTTGCCTGCATGATGACGTAACTACCTTCCGTTCACCCTAAACCCGTCCCACCGCCCCGCCTTTTGGTGGGGTTTTTCTTTTTTTAAAAAATTGATAGATGTTATAATGTAAAAATTACTTACTCTCATTAAAAAATATGCAGTATCAAGAACAAAAATTTAGTATTCCGGAGCTTAAGGGAATATCAGCGAAAAATATTGAGGAGCATTTGAAGCTTTATTCGGGCTATGTTAAGCATACTAATTTAATTTTGGAGAAAATTGCCGAACTTTCAAAAGACAGAGAAAAAAATACTTACCAGATTGGCGAACTCCGCCGACGGCTTGGCTTTGAATTTGACGGCATGAGAAACCACGAATTTTATTTCAAATCATTTGAAGGCGGAGCAAGAGAGCTTAAAGACGACTCAAAACTAAAAACAAAAACCACAGAAGAATTCGGAAATTTTGAAGATTGGCTTGCGGAATTCAAGCATATGGCACTAACCCGCGGAATCGGATGGGCAATCCTTTATCACGACAAAAAAGCCGACCGACTCTTAAACGCCTGGATTGACGAACAACATTTAGGACACTTAACAGGACTTTCTCCGATTTTGGCGCTTGATATGTGGGAGCACGCTTTCGTTTACGATTATCAACCGAGCGGTAAAAAACAATACGTGGAAGACTTTTTTGAAAATTTAAATTGGGAGACCATTGAAAACAATTACTCGCAAAATTAAAAAATAAAAAATGAAGTTGGCTGATTGGCTGTTTTATTCTCTCGCCGCTTTTGTTGTCGGAGTTTTCTTAAGGTCATTTTTTGATTTTCCCTGGCTTTTTTTCATTAACCTCTCTTTTATTTCACTCGCTGTATTTACGCTAATCTTCATATTAGATCGCCAAGCGCTTAAATTTTTTCTTGGTATCGCTTTCATTTCTGTTTTTGCCGGTTTGGGAATTTTAAGAACCGAAGCAAAACTCTTTGCTAAAGATGAACTGCAGATTTTTAGAGACACTGAAGAAGTCGTCAAAATCTCTGGCGTCATAAGGGGGCAAAGAGATTTAAGAGAAAATCACATCAAGTATATCTTGCTAACCCAACCTCTAAACGAAAAGATTTTAGTCAGCACCGAGCTTTCCCAAAAATTTAACCCGGGAGACAAAATTTTAATTCAAGGCACATTACAAACTCCTAAAGAATTTCCTGATTTCAATTATCGCGAATTCTTATCAAAAGACAGCATCCGAACCGTTTCCTATTATCCGGAAATAGAAATTCTCCAGAGGAGTGGTTTCAATTTCTATAACGCGATTTTACAAATAAAAGAAAAACTAAGGCAGGCCAACAGACGCGCCCTACCTTTTCCTGAAAGCGAACTTTTAGGCGCGATGGTTTTGGGCGATAAACAACTTCTGCCGGATTATCTGAAGGAATCTTTTAACACAACCGGTATCCGCCACATCACTGCCATTTCTGGAATGCACATCACCATCATCGCTTCACTTCTTATGGCTTTTTTTGCTTATGGAACCAAGTTGGGAAAGGATCGGGGTTTTTATCTGGTTTTATTTTTTCTTATTTTTTATATTGCCCTTGTCGGCTTTCCACCATCAGCGGTCAGAGCCGGCATTATGGCAAGTATAGTGCTTCTGGCGGAAAAGGTGCGGAGAAATTACTTCGCACCAAGAGCTTTAGTCTTGGCGGCATTCGCAATGCTTCTTTTTAATCCCGCACTTTTGCGTTTTGATGCCGGTTTTCAACTGTCATTTCTAGCGGTTTTGGGAATTATCTATATCGCCCCGCTTTTTAATTTAATACTTGAAAAAATTTCTGTATTGAAAAACAAAAAATTAGTTTGGTTGAAAAAAGTCTTATCAATGACTTTAGGCGCCCAGATTTCAACTTTGCCGATTTTGGTTTACAACTTCGGACTCTTTTCTCTTTCCGCGCCAGTAGTCAACGTTCTTGTCGTGCCTCTCTTGCCTTTTGTCATTGGTTTCGGTTTTATCGGAATCTTAGCCGGCCTCGTTTCTCAAGCTGTTGGAGTGGTTTTCTCTTTTCCTGCATTTCTTTTATTGAGCTATATAATTTCTTTAAGCCAGTTTTTTGATAACTTTAAATGGAGCGGTATAAAAGTAGAAAATTTCCATTGGTCACTCGTGATTGTTTTTTATGTTTTTCTAATTACCACTGTAGTGTTCTTAAGAAATAAATATTTAAAACAAATAAACTCGGAAACACTCTAGGGTTATGAATAAGAGCAATCATGCTTAAAAACCGACTTCTTTTCAGCTTCATTTTTCTACACTACTCTACACCGCCCTGCACCGCCCAGAAAATTAACTTCAGAGAGACCAGTTTTTTATAATTTCTTTTTCTTTTTCCGCACTTAATGCTTTTTTAAATTTTGCTCCACTTTTGCCTTTTACCCTCCTCTCACACTCCGCCCAATTTTTATGCTTCTCAACCACACCTTCTACCATACTTAAATACGAATAAGCTTTACTGCGAGAGCGATTTTTAGAACTTTTTTTCTTTTCTTCCCCGTTCAAATTTAAAATATCAATTTTATATTTTGAAATATCACCTGAAAAAAGATTTGTGGCTTTTCTGTCGGCAAATTCAGTGGCAATTTGGTCTACTCTCTCATTGCCGGCAATTCCGGAATGTCCACCAACATATTTCCATTCTATCTCTCTAAACTTTGTCAGCTCTAAAAGTTTTTCCCATAAATCTTTGTTCAAAACCGGCTCTTTATTTTTGGTAACCCAATTTCTTTTCTCCCAAGAAAAAATCCATTTAGTTATTCCGTCTATTAAGTATTTTGAGTCGGTGTAAATTTCGGTGTAAATTAGTGTATAACCACCAGAGTTTAGGGTATGAGAAAATTCTAAAGCCTTTATTGCGGCAGTTAATTCCATGCGGTTGTTGGTGGTATGTTCTTCTCGCCCGCCGAGTTCGACAATCCGCGTTAATCCGCGTGCATTTTCATCCGCGTTAATCCGTACATCGCCGCTTTCAGCGATGATGGCACCCCAGCCCCCCGGGCCCGGATTACCCCGTGACGCGCCGTCTGTAAAAATTATAATTTGTGATTTCTGATTCATTATATTTTTTTAAAAACTTCAACAATCCGCAGACGAAGCTCCGGACGATTCATAAAAAAAGACTTCTCCAAGTTGACCGCTAAATCCACTCTGCTTCCCTCCACCAAATCTTCAAATTTCTCCGGTTTGGCAAAAAAACAAATGCCCGGTATGTCAGTTTCCAGAAAAGTAATTCGAACATGCTTGCCTCCTTGACCAAATTTTTTGATTGATTTTATTTCCAAATTCTCCAAAAGAAAAACGGGCTTAGGATTACCGACACCAAAAGGTGATAGTTTTTCAATTAATTCAAAAGTTTTCGGAGTTAAGTCTTGGCTACTCAATTTTCCGTCAATTGCCAAAATCCCACCCTCTATTTTATTTTCAAGAGCCAAATCGTCGCAAACCGCAAAAATTCTCTCCGGCAAAGTGTGAATTTTTTCAAAAAAGACCGAGAAACCGCCGGCCATTTTGTGACCGCCAAACTCTAAAAAACAATCTTTAGTCCGCTCCATCACAGCCAGAATATCTGCCCTGCCATCGGAACGACACGAACCTTTTATCATATTCTCCCCGTCTCGACCCCAAAGAAAAACCGGTCGTTTAAAATCCTCAACCAAACTATTGGCCACTAAACCAAGCAGAGATGGCCGCCAGTTTGGATTACCAATTACAACCGCCCTGTCGTGGATTCCTGGATCATTGTCTCTAATTCTTCCTCTAATTTCTTTTACGATTATGGCCACAAGACCCTTTCTTTCATCGTTGATTTTATTTAGCCGTAACACCGCCACTTCGGCTTCCGAAAAATTCTTGGCGGTTAAAAAAGAAAAGGCGTCATCAGCGCTGCCCATTCTGGAAGCGGCGTTAATCCGAGGGGTAATCATAAAAGTTATATCGTCTTCGGAAAGAAATCTTTGGTTTATTCTTAATTTCTGAAAAATTTGACGCAGACCCGGCCGCCGCGACTTTCGCAAAACTTTCAGGCCGTAATAAGCAAAAATTCTGTTCTCTCCCAAAAGCGGCACCATGTCAGAGAGAGTCGCCAGGCCGGCCATATCTAAAAACCATTTCTCTTTGCCAGACGGCCAAGAAAAATCGCCTTTTTGGATCAGAGCTTGAATGAGCTTATAAACCACCGCCGCCCCGCATAGATGCGGAAAAGGATAAGTTGAGTCCGGTCGCTTGGGATTTATGACCGCCAAAGCCGGGGGTAAGCCACCGCCGTTTATTTCGTGGTGGTCCGTAATAATGACATCAACTCCAAGGTCGTTAGCTTTTTTGACTTGCGCAACGTCCGCCGTGCCACAATCAATTGTAATGATAAGTCGAGTATTTTTTTCAGCAAAACTTTCAACCGCCTCCAAATGTAAGCCGAAGCCATCGTTGTGTCGATGCGGAATATAGTTTTCAAAATTTTTAAAGTTGATTTGCTCAAAGAAATCGCGAAGCATTACTGCGCCCGGAATACCATCGGCGTCGTAATCGCTGTAAATGATAATTTTTTGATTCTCTTTTATAGCAGAAATAATCCGTTCAGCGGCAATTTCAATATCGTTCAATAGAAAAGGGTCGTGAAGATGCTCGTCGTAATCTGGATTTAAAAATTTTTCTATCTCCGCTTCAGTTTTTAATCCCCTTAAATAAAGAAGTTTTTTAAGAAGAATGTCGGCGTCATTCCCCGAGTCACCTGCCAAAACCGGGACTTCCGCCAAAGAATATTCTTTCATTTTCAAGATTATATCATGCTATAATCCCCAACATGGAAAAAGATTGTATTTTTTGCAAAATTGCCAGAAAGGAAGTGTCGGCTCACATAGTTTACGAAGACGAAAACTTTACGGCTTTTCTAGACATCAATCCGCAGACACCGGGACACGTTCAAGTTATTCCCAAAGAGCATTACCGTTGGGTTTGGGATGTGCCTAATATTGGTGAATATTTTGAAATTACCCGGAAAATCGCCCTAGCCCAGAGAAAGGCCTTTAAAACAGAGTGGATTTTATGCCGAATTATCGGCGACGAACAGCCCCACGCCCACATTTGGGTCTTCCCAGCCGGAGATGCCGAAGGACACAAAAGCGACCTACCAGAGAACGCTGAAAAGATAAAAGAAAACCTTGAATAGAGTCTAGAGACTAGGGTTTAGGGT
>JAANMX010001124.1_pt1 | contig 31750 bp, 20 predicted proteins | sample 7279681 | NCBI WGS metagenome assembly JAANMX01 (sample SAMN14094542, study PRJNA606508) | bioreactor metagenome | isolation source: A lab-scale SPAN reactor treating ammonium-rich wastewater day 351 | place: Ireland: Galway | collected 2018-01-01 | reverse complement strand
GTTCTTCCAGCAGCAGCATCGCGGCGATGGAGGCGTCATCCGGCACTTCGATCACCGCATCCACCACGCCGAACTGGAAGCTCGGCTCCACGTTCTGCCGGCCGATGCCTTCGATCAGGCTGAGGCAATCCACGTGCAGGTCGCGGTCGCGCGTGCGCCACGCTTCCGCATATACCTGTCCGGACGGCTCCGCCACGCACAGCCGCGTGGGCAGGCCGCGATAGCGCAGGTAGCGGCCGATGGTGGCCGAGGTGCCGCCGGTGCCCACCCCGCAGACGATCCATGCCGGCGCCGGATGCGGCTCGCGTGCCAGCTGGCCGATGATCGATTCGGCGATGTTGTTGTTGCCGCGCCAGTCGGTCGCGCGTTCGGCCAGGCCGAACTGGTCGAGGAAGCAGGCGCCGTCGGCGGCGATCTCGCGTGCGCGTTCCTGCGTGCATTTGCCGGGCGGGGTCAGGTCGCAATGGCCGCCGAGCGCGCGGATCACGTAGTAGGGATGCATCGCGGCGACGGTCTCGGTCGCTTGGACGACAAGGCACACGTTCCCTGCGGCGACGTTCCAGTTGGTCCCGTTGTCCTTGCACAGGTTCCGTGCGAGAAAGGTGTCGAACCCGATACAGTCGATTCCGACATCGTTGTTGGTGCAGACGTTGTCCTCAATGCGGTTGCGGGCTTGCTCCACCCGGATGCCCGCGCCGATGCCGCCCGTTCCGTTGGTGGCGCAGAAGTTCCCCGTCACGATGCAGGTGTTCGTGGCCACGATCCCGTGCTGGGTGTTCGCGCTCGCGATGCAGCCCCGGACGATGGTGGACAGGAGGTTGAACCCGCTGGCGCCGTTGGAGCGGGACTCGCAGCGTTCGATGATCGATGCCACGTCGCTGAAGCCATGCGACCCGTTCGCTTGCGCGAGGCACTCGACGATCGACGAGTCGGAGGTCGAGAAACCCGAAACGCCATTCTCGTTGGCTACGCACCCGCGGATCAAACACGAAGCGCCCACGTCGAAGCCGATGCCCGAACCCCTCGACGACACGCACTCGGTGAGCACGCCGAACGAACCGATGTCGAACCCGTCGCCGGAGAGCGACTGCGTGGCATGGCATCGCTCAAGGATGCACTCGTTGCCGGCCGTGATCCCCGATGCGCACAGCGAGACCGAGCAGTCGGTCACGACCGCAGCGTGCCCGACCTTGATGCCCGCCTGCACGCAGAGCGTCACCTTCACATTGGATACTCGCACGTTGGACGAGTTGGACGCATCCACCCCGTCGTTCCGCCAGGACTGGAGGGTCCCGTTGCGGATGACGATGTCGGGCGGTGTCACGCCAGACACGTTGATCCCGTCGAGCGTCCCCGGCGCGCCGAACATCGTGAACCCGTTCAGGTCCAGCGTGACGGCCGTCTGGGCGATCTCGATCCCGTGCTTGCCGGAGACGCCCGTGAGGTTCCCCGTGAGGTAATAACTCCCCGGCTGGGTGATCTTGAACAGCGAGTCCGCATCTCCCGGCGTGTTGGTCGCGTTGATGGCGATCCTGGGTTCGACCTCCGTCAGCGTCTTTCCCGTGCTCGTCACGGGGCCCGCCGGCGGGTTCAGAGGCCCGGCCTGGGCGGACGAGGTGACCAGGACGACCGAGGAGGCCAATGTCGCAAGGAGCCGCGCCTTCATGTTCATCCCTCCTGGCTGTTCAGGCCGACGGGTTTCCCTCGCCTAATGCGAGAAGTTGGCCCAGGGGTCGGTCGTGGCGAGCGTTGATGTGGCCCCGCCCATCCCCGACACCGCCGCGCCCGGCAGTGCGGTGATGTTCACGATGGGCCCGTAGTGGTTGTCCGCCGCGAGGTTCCAATTGCTCGCGTTGCCGGAGCAGAAGTTCTGGACGATGAGGTTCCCGAACGTCAGGCACTCGATGCCGCGATCGTTGTCGGTGCAGTTGTTCAGCCGGATGACGTTGTCGATGCCGGTCGCGACGATCCCCGCGCCGCTGCCCGTCCCCACGCCGTTTCCATCGCAGGTGTTCTGGGTCGCGGAGCAGTCGTCGCTGAGGCGGATCCCGTCGGCGGTGTTCTGCCACGCCACACATGCGCGCACGCTGCTCCCTTCGCCGACGGTGATGCCGTGCTCCCCGTTCTGGCTCGCCACGCAGTCCACGACCACGCAGGTCTGCGTGGTGCGGATCCCCGACGTGGAGTTGCTGCGCGCGGTGCAGGCCGTCAGCACGCTCGCCCCGAAGACCATGAACCCGTCGCCGGTATTGAACTGAGCCGTCGAGTGCGAGACCTGCGAGGCAAGCCCGAGGTTGAACCCGTGCCTTCCGTTCTGTCGCGCCATGCAGTTGGAGACCTGGCCGCCGGAGGTGCCCGTCACGAACCCGTCGCGCCCGTTCTCCCGCGCCAGGCAGTGGCTGAACTGCCCCTCGGCCTGCGAGACCAGCCCGTCCGTCCCGTTGTTCCTGGCGAGGCAGGCGAAGAAGACGCAGGAGACATTCCCTCGGAGGCCCAGCCCGACGTTGTTCGCCGCGACAACATGCTCGAACCGCGATTGGTACCCCGTCCCGCCCGCAAGGAGATCAACCCCGGCCCCGCCCCAGCCATGGACCGCCCCGTTGCGGATCACGATCCGGTCGCGTTCGCCGTCGCTCCGGATCCCCGTCAGCGAGCCCGCGGCTCCACGGACCGCATAGCCCATGAGATCGATCGTCACGTCGCTCGCCGCGATCTCGATGCCGTGCCTCCCGCTCACGCCGCCGACGCTCTCCGTCAGGTAGTAACTCCCCGGCAGGGTGATCCGGTACACCGAATCGGCATCGCCCGGGGTGTTGGCCTTGCTGATCGCGATCCGCGGCTCCACTTCCGTCAGCGTCTTACCCGTGCTCGCGACCGGCCCCGCGGGTGGGTTCAGCGGGCCGGCGGCGACGGGCGAGAGGGTGCCGAGGATGCAGAGTCCCGCGGCCGTCGCGCGGAAGATGGTGGCGTGCCATGGGCGGGGAACGAAACGGCTCATGGGTGTTTCCTTGTTCAGGGCGTGTGGCCGACGAGAACGGGGCGGTCTGCCGGCATGTGGCCGGGGGATCAGTACGTGAAGTTGGCGTTGGGGTCGGTGGAGCCGGGTGCGGCACCGCCCGAGTTACCGAGGACGGCGGGAGCGGGCGTGCCCGCAACGACGAGGATCACGTTCCCCGCGACGACATCCCAGTTGGTGGTGTTGCCGCTGCACGTGTTGCGAGCGATGAAGTTCCCGGAGGAATCCACGTCCAGGCCGCGGTCGTTGGCCAAGCAGTTGTTCCCCTCGATTCGATTGTCGTTGTTGGTGACTCGGATGCCCGCGCCATCGCCCGCGGCGCCGTTAGCCGAGCAGAGATTCGAGATGATGAGGCAATGGGCGGTGCATCGGATGCCGTCGAGCCCGTTGCCCCGCGAGGTGCAACCGCTGACAGTGCTGCTCGTCCAGGCGTTGATGCCGACGCCTCCGTTCGCGTACACGGTGCATCCCAGAATCGTGTTGCCCTCGCCCGCGGAGATGCCGACGCCGGTGCTGAAACTCACCGTGCAGCCGGCGATCGTGCACCCGGGGCCGGTGGCGATGCCGATGACGTTGGAAAACGCGGCACAGCGACTGATGATGCCCCCGGCGCCCAAGACTTGGATGCCGATAAAGCCGTTGAGCGAAGCGCTGATGTCGGAGACGACCGAACCGGCCGACGACAGGTTCACGCCCTCGCTCCCCCAGCCGCGGACCGATCCGTTGCGAACGACGATGTTGACGAGGTCGGAGACAGTCGTGGTCACACCGTCGAGAGAGCCCGGCACACCGGCCAGGTCGAACCCGTTGAGATCGAGCGTAACGCCGCTGGAGACGATCTCGATGCCGTGCCTGCCGGCGACACCAATGATGTTCTCGGGAAGGTAGTAAGACCCGGGCTGGGTGATCTTGAATACGCTGTCGGCATCGCCCGGGGTGTTGGCCTTGCTGATCGCGATCCGCGGCTCCACTTCCGTCAGCGTCTTTCCCGTGCTCGCGACCGGCCCCGCGGGTGGGTTCAGCGGGCCGGCGAGGGTCGCGGTGGCGGTGACGACGACCGCCAGGCACGCGATCCAGCCGTGGTGATGTCCGATCCGGGTCATGCGATTGCTCCTCAAAGTGCTTGGCCGGGGCCGCCTCGGCGATCAGTGCGCCATGCCCCGGACGCCTCAGTACGTCACGTTCATATGCGGATCGGACGAGCCGAGGGTCCCCGCCGCGAAGTTGCCGTTGATGGCGACGGCGTTTGTGCCGGCTTGCACGATCGGCGCGATCGAGTTGCCCGCGGCGATCGAGTAGCTGGTCCCGTTGCCGCTGCACCGGTTGCCCGTGATCAAGGAACCGGACACGGCCACGTCGATGCCGATGTCGTTGCCCAAGCACTGGTTGGAATGGATCAGATTGTCCGATGCGGTGGTCCGGATCCCGGAGCCGGTCCCGGTCCCGGCCCCGTTGCCCTGGCAGAGATTGCCCTCGATCCGATTGGCGCTGGTTGCGAATATCCCGTGCCCGACGTTCTGATTCGCAACGCATCCCTGGATCAACGACCGGCTGCTAAGCGAAAAACCATGGCTCTGGTTGCGGGAGGAAACGCAATCAACGAAACGGCAATCGCTGTTCCCCCCGATCCCGACGTTGACGTTGTCCGATGCCGTGCACGCCGAGACGACCGAGCCTACCCCGGCGCGGATTCCCAGGGTCTGATTGCCGTTCGCGACACACGCGACGACGACGCACTCTTCCCCGGTCTCGATGCCGTCTCCCGCGCCCGTCTGGCCGGAGGCGATGCAACCTTGAACGATCGAGTTCGCGCCGACGCGGATGCCGTCGCTCGAGTTCCCCAGGGCGGCACACCCACGCACGATCGCGCCGGGACCGGTCAGGATCCCCACGCCGCCATTGTCCCGGCTCGTCACGTTTTCGACGATAAACCCGGACAGGTTGGGGGTGTTGAAGTTCACGCCTGTTCCGCCCATCTGGCGAACCTGCCCGTTGCGCACGCTCAGCGAGGTCAAGTTCCCCGTGTCGACGCTGATGCCTTCCAGGCTCGAGGCCAGCCCCGCGATCTCAAACCCGCAGAGGTCGATGTGGACCCCCGGCGAGGCGATCTCGATCCCACGCTGCCCCGCGGGCACAGAGAGGTTCCCCGACAGGTAGTACGACCCTGGCTTGGCGATCCTGAACACGCTGTTGGCGTCCCCGGGCGTGTTCGCCTGGCTCAGCACAATCCGTGGCTCAACCTCCGTCAGCGTCTTCCCGGTGCTCGTGACCGGCCCAGCGGGCGGGTTCAACGGCCCGGCGACAGCCGTCGCGCACGCGAAAACCAAGACCCCAACATGACTGAATCTGTTCACGTCTCTCTCCTCCCACAATCTGTGTTCGCCGTTGACAGTGCCCGACACCGGGCGGGGACGGCCCAGTATGCCACCTTGGCAGGCACAAAGGAACCCCATAGACAGGCTAAACGTGAGTTATTACGTTTCGCCCCCTTCCACGCCTGAATCTCAAGACTCCCGACCAGGAGGGTCTGGCCCGTCCCTTGCACCCCCTGCCTACAGAACCGGAGGGTTACACCGATGTCCATGGATCGTTTCACATCCGCGGCCCAGCAGGTCCTTGCCGATGCCCAGCAGGATGCTCTCGCGCGTCAGAACGCCGAGGTGACCGGCCTCCATGTCCTCGCCGCGGCCCTGAAGGACAGGACCGGTCCGGGCTGGACGATCCTCGGGCGAGCAGGCCTCGATCCTTCAAAGGTGACCTCGGTCGCGGAGGCCGCCCTCACTCGCCTTCCCACGACCTCGTCCGGGGCGGGCTCAGGTGGACGGGCGATCATGGAACTCCTCGCCAAGGCCGATGCCGAGGCCAAGAAACTCTCCGATGCCTATGTCTCCGTCGAGCACCTTCTCCTGGCCTTGGTCGAGACCCAGGGCCCCGGCTCGGCGGGCGAGGTCTTCTCGACGCTCGGCGTGGGCCGCAAGCGACTCGAGGAAGCGGTCAAAGCCCTCCGGAAGGCCTCGGGCGTGACGACCATCAACGACCCTGGCGCCGATGCATCCTTCGACGCCCTCAAGAAGTACGCGATCGATCTGACCCAGAAGGCGCAGCAGGGCAAGATCGACCCTGTTATCGGGCGCGACGAGGAGATCCGTCGCTGCATGCAGGTGCTGTCCCGGCGGACGAAGAACAACCCCGTCCTCATCGGCGAGCCCGGCGTGGGCAAGACGGCGATCGCGGAGGGGCTGGCGCTGCGGATCGTGAACGGCGATTGTCCCGAAGGCATGCGCGACCAGCGGATCATGGCGCTCGACGTGGGGCAACTGCTCGCGGGCGCCAAGTACCGGGGGGAGTTCGAGGAACGTCTCAAGGCGGTCCTCCGAGAGGTCTCCGCGTCGAGCGGGCAGGTGATCCTGTTCATCGACGAGTTGCACACGGTCATCGGCGCGGGGGCGGCGGAGGGCGCGGTCAGCGCCGGGAACCTGCTCAAGCCCGCGCTGGCTCGCGGCGAACTCCGCTGCATCGGCGCGACCACCCTCGACGAGTATCGCAAGCACGTCGAGAAAGACCCCGCGTTCGAGCGTCGGTTCCAGCCCATCTATGTCGGCCAGCCCTCGGTGGAGGAGACCGTCGCCATCCTCCGCGGGCTCAAGCCCCGCTACGAGGCGCACCACGGCGTACGGATCCTGGATCGGGCGATCCTCGCGGCGGCACACCTCTCGCATCGCTACATCGCCGACCGCTTCCTCCCCGATAAGGCCATCGACCTCGTGGACGAGGCCGCCTCACGCCTGCGCATCGAGAACGACTCGATGCCCCAGGAACTCGACGAACTCCGCCGACGCATCATGCAACTCGAGATCGAACGCGAGGCGATCCGCATCGAGGTCGGCGAACCCGGGAAGCGCCGGGCGGATGCCAAGGGCGACTCGTCGGCCCGCGAGGTCGAGCGGATCGAGCGGGAGTTGGGGGAACTCCAGGAGAAGAACCGGGCCCTGACCGCGCGTTGGGAGTCGGAGAAGAAGGAACTCGACGCCGTCAAATCCATCAAGGCCACCATCGACGCCAAGCAGACCGAACTCGAGCAGGCGCAGCGCCGCGGAGAACTCGAGCGCGCGGCGCGCATCCGCTACGGCGAGATCCGGGAACTGGAGCAGGGGCTCGCCGTTGCCGAGGCCGCGCTCGCGGAGCGGGCGTCGCGCGGCGAGGCCCTGGTCAAGGAAGAAGTGGACGAAGAACAGATCGCGCAGGTGGTGGGGGCGTGGACGGGAATCCCCGTGTCGCGACTGGTGGAGGGCGAGCGAGAAAAACTCGCCAGGATCGAGGCCGAACTCTCCCGCCGCGTCGTCGGACAGGACCACGCGCTCAAGGCCGTCGCCGACGCCGTTCGTCGCGCCAGGGCGGGGCTCTCCGACCCGAACCGACCCATCGGCTCGTTCCTCTTCCTCGGCCCCACGGGCGTCGGGAAGACCGAGACGTGCCGCGCGCTGGCGGCGTTCCTGTTCGACACGGACGAAGCGATGATCCGCATCGACATGAGCGAGTACGGGGAGAAGCACGCCGTCGCTCGCCTGGTCGGCGCCCCTCCTGGCTACGTCGGCTACGACGAGGGCGGGCAACTCACCGAGGCCGTGCGTCGTCGCCCCTACTCCGTCGTGCTGCTCGACGAGATCGAGAAGGCGCACCCGGACGCGCTGACGATCCTGCTCCAGGTGCTCGACGACGGGCGCCTGACGGATGGCCAGGGGCGCACGGTGGACTTCCGCAACACCATCATCGTCATGACGAGCAACTTCGGGAGCGCGCAGATCCAGGAACTCGCCGCGGGTGGCGCGGAGGACTGGGAGATCGAGGCCGCCCTCCGCGAGCTCCTTAAGCGCGGGCCAGCCGGCCTGATGACCGAGGAACTGGCCAAGGCCGCCGGGCTTCCCGACAAGGTCACAGCGGTGATGACCAAGGCCGCGATGACGATGTCGGGCGGACTGATGAGGCCCGAACTGCTTAACCGGATCGACGAGGTCGTCGTCTTCCACCAACTCCGCCGGGAGTCCCTCTCGTCGATCGTCGAGATCCAGATCGAGCGACTCCGCAAACGCCTGGGGGAGCGCGAGATCGGCCTGTTGCTGGAGGATGCCGCGAAGGCCGAGCTCGCCGCCGAAGGCTGGGACCCGGCATTCGGGGCACGCCCGCTGAAGAGGACGATCCAGCAGCGCGTGGAAAACCCGCTTGCGACCAGGCTCCTCGCCGGGGAGTTCGGGCCGGGGGACACGATCCGCGTCGGCTTCGAGTCCGGGCGTTACACGTTCAGCAAAGCAGGCTGACCCCGGGTCACGGTGCGTCGCACCCCTGGGCGAAGGCGTTCTGGAAGGCGAGGAAGTCGAACAGATCCCAGTCCCCGTCGCGCTCGAAATCCGCATATGGAGAACTGCTCGCGAAGTGGTCCTGGAAGCAGAGGAAGTCGAAGACATCGAGGTCGGAGTCGCCGTCGCAGTCGGCCGGCCCGCCGAGTGTCGCCATCCACGCGCCACGCCCCTGGGTGGCGACGAGCAGGCGGCAACGCGGCAGGTCGAGGACAAGATCGATGACACAAGCGACGGGGAGGGCCTCGCCGTAGCGTGTCCACGTTGCGCCGTTGTTAAGGGATCGGAAGAGCCCGGCGTCGGTCCCGGCGAAGAGGACCGGCACGGGTGCGCGCACGTCCGCGACGACGACGTTGACGGGGATATCGGGCAGGTCGCCGTCGAGGGAAGTCCAGGTCTCGCCGGCGTCGGTCGAGCGCAGGACCTGCGCGGTGCCGAACGCCGCGACGGCGCGATAGACCGTCCGCTCGTCGGTCGGGTCGACGAAGATCTCTCGGGTGACGCGGGGCCAGCCGGGGTTGCCGGTGACGAGCGGGGTGAAGGTCGCCCCGGAGTTGGTGGAGCGTGAGACAAGCCCGTCATTGGTGGCGAGGTAGACATAGGAAGGATTGGAAGGGGCGATGGCGAGGGCGCGGACGGCGCCTGTGCCGGTCGTGACGTCGCCCGAGATGGCGGACCAGGACGACCCGTTGTTGGTGCTCTGGTAGATGCGATGGGTCGCGTAGAGGAGGCGTGAGGGGGTCGCGGGGTCGATGACGTAGGGCGGGAGGAAGCAGTTGCGGTCGCCGCCCGAGATGCCCGAGCCCGAGCCGGAGAACGAGTTGCCGCCGTTGGTCGAGCGGAGGAGGTTCCCGGTTCCCTGGGATTCGGTGAACATGATGAGGGGGTTGGCCTGGTTGATCTGGGTCCACCCGCCGTCGCCCCCGGTGACGTGGGTCCAGACCTTGGTGTCGGTCTTGCGCAGGCTGGAGCCGTTGTCCTGGGTTCCGCCGAGCACGTGGATGTCATTGGAGGGGTTGAGGGAGAGCCCGGCGTAGAACTGGATGGTCCCGAGGCCATTGTTGAGCGAGGTCCAGTTGTTCCCGTTGTCGCTGGTTCGGTGGACGCCGCCGTCGTCGCCGGCGATGAGGCGTCCCGCGGCGTCCCAGGCGAGGGCGTGGAGATCGACGTGGTTCGGGGTGACGAAGTTGAACGATCCGCCGGCGTTCGTGGTTCGGACGAGGTCGAGGCCGCCGAAGAAGGCGAGGTCGGGGTTGGTGGGGTGGATCCCGACGACGTTGAGATACCAGCCGTAGGTTGCCTGGATGGAAGGGATGGGGTGGGAGGTCCAGGAGGCGCCGCCGTCGTTGGTTCGGAAAGCTCCGAGGGTGCTCGCCCCGCCGCCGGACGAGGAGGATGGGTTGCAGATGAGGGCGAAGAGCCGCTGGGGGTTGGTGGCGGAGATGGCGAGGCTGATACGTCCGGGTGCGGCGGGGAGGCCCGAGGTGAGTTTGGTCCAGGTCGCTCCGGAGTCCGTGGTCTTGTAGATCCCGTTGTCGGGCGACCCGAAGATGTGCCCGACCGCGGCAAAGAGGACCGCGGGGTTGGAAGGATCGAGCACGAGATCGGTCGCAGAACGATCCGGGAAGGACGTCAGTCGCGACCATGACACGCCCGCGTCGATGGACTTGAAGACGCCGAGGGGGCCGGCGGCCTGGGGGTGACCCTTGGCGGCGGCCATCTCCGGGAACCCGCCGGCGCGAGTGATGGAGGCGTACAGGATGGAGGGGTTGTTTGGGTCGATGACGATCTTCGAGAAACAGCGCCCGGCAAAGGTGGACTCGGCGAGTTGGGTCCAGGTCGTGCCCGCGTTCGTCGTCTTGTAGAGCCCAAGCCCGTAGCGGGAGTGGTTGGCGAAGTTGGCCTCGCCTGTCCCGGCGTAGAGGATGCTCGGGTTCGTGGGGTCCATCGCGAGCGCGCCCATGGCCGCGGTGGGCATGTGGTCGGTCAGGGGTGTCCACGTGACCCCGGCGTCCACGGTCTTCCAGATGCCGCCGTCGGCCCCGGCGACGTAGTAGAGCCCCGGGTCGGTCGGATGGCAGACGACCGCGCTGACGCGTCCCGCGGCTCCGCCGAAGCCCGTCGTCGGAGCGGGCCCCAGTTCCTTCCAGGTCGGCTGCGCGAGGAGCACGGCGGCGAGGAGGAGGCCGGTCATGGTTGGGCTCCGTTGACGAACGTGAGCGTGGAGGTATAGAGCGTCACGTCATGGGTTGTGGCTCCTTCCGGTGGGACGACCGCGTGGTGGAACTCGAGTCGCCAGGCTCCGGGGGCGTCGATCACGACCTGCGCGATCCCCTTGGCGTCGCTCATGGCAAAGGAGGATCGACCCGTCGGGACGTGCGTCGCGCGAAGGCGCGCACCGGGTCGATCGGTGCCATCGACGTACACGCGGGCGAGGATGGTCGAAGGGGCTTCGGCGGTGAGGGGATCGAGGAGCGGGCGGATCTCGACGCGCTGCCCGTTCTTCCAGATCGAGACGTTGACCGCCTCGCCCGGGGCCAGGAACGAGGTCGTCATCGACTCGACACGCCTGACGCGGACGGTCGCGCGGGGGAGCTCGATCCCGGACGCGGCGGGAACGTGCTCGGCCAGGAAGGCGCGGAGTTCCGCGGTGGGAAGTGGCTCGATGTGCTCCGGCAGGTCGGCCCCGATCATCCACTCGCCGGGGTGGTCGGGGGTAAAGCGGAGCCCGCCCGCGCCCTCGCCGGCATCGGGGGCATCCGCGGCTGGGTCGTGCAGGTTGCGCTGCGTGAAGGCCGACTTGTGGTAGAGCCGGTGCGGAACAACCCATGGGAACGGCGTGGTGTTGCCGTCTCGGTCGCGTCGTTGCTGGATGAGCACGATCTCCTCGCCCAGGGCGGGGCGTGGGTCGGTGGGCTCGAGGAATGAAACGGTCTGGGCAAGGGCGGACCCGGCGAGCAGGGACGCCGAGACGAGCGCGAAGGCTGGGTGCATGGGAGCGCCTCCTTCGTCGCATCCTAATGGATCGTGCGGATCTGGCCAATGAACAATCGGGCGCGCCGGGCCGACACGACCCGGCGCGCCCGCTGGCGGGATCAGCCCTGCATCGGCTTCCAGATGCCGATGACCGTGCCTTCGGGGTCGGCGATCCAGGCGAAGTGGCCCATCCCCGGGACCTCCTGGGGCGGGACAATGGTCTTGCCACCGAGCGAGGCGGCCTTGGCGAGGTACGACTCGAGGTTGTCGACCTGGGCGTAGAGCGTGACGTAGTTGTGGGGCTCATGCCCGAGAGACTGGATGTGCCCGTGGATGCCCGTGGAGGCGCCGGTGTTGATCATCGCGGTCGGGCCGTGGGCCTCGGACGTCCACCCGAAGAGTTTGGTGTAGAAGTCGACGGACTTGGGTGTGTTCTTGCAGCCGATCTCGAAGTGGATGACAGGACAGCCCATGGTTGCTCCTTGCCTGGAAGAAAAGGGGACGACCGGGCTCAGGGGTCCTGGACGTTCCAGGAGGTCTCCGCCCGGATCAGACGCTCGACGTAATCGCGGAGGCTCGCGATGGCGGCGTCGTAGGCGCGCAGGTCGCGATAGGTCCGCGCCAGCATCACCGCGCCTTCCATCGTTGTAAGGACAAAGACGGCCAAACGTTGCGGATCGGCGTCCGGGGGGAGCCGATCGTTCGCGTCTTCGAAGCATCGGGCGACGGCCCGGAGCCAGTTGTCGAAGTTGTCCTGGAGGAGACGACGGGTGTTGGGGTGGCTCTCGCAGACCTCGAGGGCGAGATTCCCGATGGGGCACCCCTGGGCGAACTCGGTCATCGCAAGCATCTGGCGATAGCCGTTGAGCAGTGCGAAGACACGCTCGATGGGGTCGTCCACGCCGTCCCACACGGGATCGAGGAGTTCGGGCCCGATCATGGCCTTGTAGCGTTCGAGGACGGCAGCGAGGAGTTCTTCCTTGGTGGAGAAGAAGTGGTAGATGCTGCCCGGACGTGCGTCGGCTCTTCGGGCAATCTCCGATAGACCGGTCGGGACATAGCCCTTGGTGAGGAAGAGATCCGCGGCGGCCTGGACAATCCTTGCTCGGGTCTCGGATGTTGGGGACATCGCAAACTCCAAAGTTGATCGACCAACTAAGAGTTGGTTGACCAACCAAGAGAGCGTAGCGATCAATTCCGGCCTGTGTCAAGCATGAAGGGGGCTTGAGCCTGGCTTTCTTGACATGGTGCCGGAAGGGAGCCGCTATGGGCGGGCTGTCCAGAAGTCGTCTGGTTTGAATAGGCGTGTTTCGACAAGGCATGGGCGTGCGAAGCACATGCAAGTTTGGTTTTTGAAAGGTGAAACGGTAACCGAGGCCTGGTTTGGCCAGCGCCGAGCAACTGCTGGCTGGGCAAGGTCTACGGAGAGACGGAGTGTGACACGGCATCGAGTCAATGCCAGGCGGGTCGCGTCATCCGCGCGCCTGTGTGTCGTCGGTGTCGTGAAGCGGCAAGGGTTCTTGACTCGGATGGCTGTGAGCGGCCGGTCGGCACACGAGTGGAGCGAGTTGCGAGCTGGCGATGCGCCGAACGCGCAGTCGGGATTGTGCGAATCGCGAAGTGGCGTGGTGGGCTCCGTGGGTGTGTGTGGCGGCGCGCGAGGCTGAGCCACCGATGGCGACGCGAACCCGATCGGAACGAGGAAGGGGTCCTGCGAACGGGATGGAATGGGTGCGTGCGAATGAGGCTTGGCGCGCCATAGGATTGCGACCGTATGCCACGCACAACGCAGGATGCCGCTAGGGACAAGGTCGTCGGCGGGCGGACCTTTCCGAGTTACCGTGCCGCGCTCTCGTACCTTGAAACGCGACACAACCTGGAGCGTGCAAGGCTGACGCGTCTGGATCGGCGAGAGTTCCAGCTCGATCGGATGCGTGCGATCCTCTCGAGGCTGGATAATCCGCAGCGTGGGCTTCGTTGCGTGCACGTGGCGGGGAGCAAGGGGAAGGGCTCGGTCTGTGAGATGACGGCGTCGGCGCTGGGCGCGTGCGGGTATGCGGTGGGGCTGTACACGAGCCCGCACCTGATGGACGTGCGCGAGCGGATCCGCATCGGGGGTCGCGAGGTCGGCGAGGCGGAGTTGACGAGGCTGCTGTCGCAGGTGGCCGCGGCAGCGAGCGCGGTCGAGGGCGAGCACGGGGAGGCGAGTTACTTCGAGGTGCTGACGGCGGCGGGGCTGCTGTACTTCGCCGAGCAGGCGGTGGACTTGGCGGTCATCGAGGTCGGGCTGGGCGGTCGGCTGGACGCGACGAATGTCGTGGAGCCGGACGTGACGGTGGTCACGGAGATCCAGCTCGAGCACGCGGCGATCCTGGGGGACACGCTGGGGGAGATCGCACGAGAGAAGGCGGGGATCTTCAAGCCCGGGGTTCGAGCGATCACGCAGGAGCAGAAGCCGGAGGTGCTGGCGGCCCTGGCGGAGGCGGCGGAGCAGGCGACCACGGCGCTGCAGGTGCTCGGTCGCGAGATCGAGTTCAGCACGCGGTTCGAATCGTCGCCGGAACTCGGCCCTCACGCGCGGGTGTGCGTGTCATCGGGTCGGGGCGGGTTCGAGCATCTGGCGGTTCCGCTCAAGGGCGAGCACCAGGCGATCAACTGCGGGCTGGCGCTGTCGGCGATCGAGGCGCTGAGGGACCGGGGGTTTGAGTCGTCCGAGCGTCAGGTGGCGGAGGGGTTGGCGGCGACGCCCGCACGTGGCCGGATGGAACTGGTGTGGCACGCGCCCCGGATCATGGTCGACGGCGCGCACAACCCGGAGTCGATCCACTGCCTCGTGAAGGCGATCGGGGCGCACGTGCGGTACGACTCGATGGTCATGGTCTTCGGGTGCGCCGCGGACAAGAACGTCGACGCCATGCTCAAGCGCGTCTCGCTCGGAGCGGACAAGGTCATCTTCGTCGCGGCATCAGACAACTCGCGTGCGGCGGACCCGCGGGACCTCCACCGGCGATTCTCGGAGATGAGCGGGAAGATGACGCAGGTCGCGCCGAGCGTCAAGGAGGCGCTCAACATCGCGGCTCGCGCGGTCGGGCGGGACGACCTCATCTGCGTGACCGGGTCGTTCTACGTCGCGGGCGAGGCGAAGCGGCTGCTCTTGAGCAAGAAGGGCTGACCATCGGGCCGGTACGGCTGCCGGTGGGGAAGCCCGGACGCGGGCGGCGCTCGGGTGGGTGGCCAACGCCTAGGATTGCGGCATGATGAGGTTCGAGGTGCCTCGCTCGCCCCTTGGGAGGATCCTCCTTCCGGGTTGACGCGCGCGCGCCACGCCGAGTCGCCGGAACGGGGCCCCGATCGCGGGCCCCTGTTTGTTGACAGGACCATCGACCCGATCCACCCGCCCCAAGTCGAGCCCCTTCCCATGGACCAGCACGTCGAGCCGGCATCACGCGAGACGCTCCCCCAGTACCGGTACACCGCGCGTCTCGCGGGGGAGATCGAGTTGCGTTGGCAGGCGAGGTGGGAGGCCGAGAAGTCGTTCAGGGCGACGGGGCCTGGCGAGCCCGGGTTTGATGCGTCGAGGGCGAAGTATTACTGCCTTGACATGTTCCCGTATCCGTCCGGGGCAGGGCTCCACGTCGGCCACCCGGAGGGGTACACCGCGACGGACATCCTGTGCCGCTATCGGAGGATGACGGGCTGGAACGTGCTGCACCCGATGGGGTGGGACGCGTTCGGGCTGCCGGCGGAGCAGTACGCGATCGCGACCGGCGTTCATCCGGCGGTGACGACTCGGCGCGCGATCGACACGTTCCGGAGGCAACTCAAACGTTTCGGGTTCAGTTACGACTGGTCGCGGGAGTTCGCGACCATCGACGAGGACTACTACCGCTGGACACAGTGGATCTTCCTGCGGATCTACGGGGCATGGTACGACCCGGTCCGCCGGAGCGCGAGGCCCATCTCCGAACTCGTGGCCGAGTTCGAGTCCGGCGCGCGCGCGGTGCGTCTGAACCCGGACGCGGCAGAGTATGCCGGGGCCGGTGACATCCCCGGCGGTACGCCGGTCGGCGATTGGGCGACCCTCGACGAGGACACGAGGCGGATGATCGTGGATTCCTACCGCCTCGCGTATGTCGCACGCCAGACCGTCAACTGGTGCCCGAGGCTCGGCACCGCGCTGGCGAACGAAGAGGTCATCGATGGTCGCAGCGAGCGCGGCGGGCACCCCGTCTTCAGGAAGCCCATGCGGCAGTGGATGTTCCGGATCACGGCGTACGCGGACCGTCTGCTCGATGGCTTGGCGGAAGTGGACTGGCCCGAATCCACCAAGACGATGCAAGCCGAGTGGATCGGACGTTCGGAAGGTGCAGAGATCGACTTCTCGCTCCTTGACGACGCGGGAGAATCCACGGGCCAGTCCTTAAGGGTCTTCACGACGAGGCCCGACACGATCTTCGGGGCGACGTACATGGTCGTCGCACCGGAGCACCCCCTCGTTGACGATGTGATCGAGTCCGGAGCCCCGGGATCCGACACCCTGGCGTCGTACGCCCTTGCCGCACGCAACCGAACCGACGTCGAGCGCGTCGAGGCCAGGGACAAGACCGGGGTCTTCTCGGGCCGCTACGCCAGGAACCCCGCGACCGGGCAGGCGATCCCCGTCTGGACGAGCGACTATGTTCTGATGAACTACGGGACCGGGGCGATCATGGCCGTGCCCGGCCAGGATCAGCGCGACTGGGACTTTGCGAAGAAGTTCGGGCTTCCGATCATCCGGACCGTCGAGCCGACCCAGGGGTGGGAGGGCAAGGCCTTCACCGGGGACGGAAGGGCGATCAACTCCGGCTTCCTCGATGGTCTCACCGTCGCGGAAGCCAAGCCGCGGATCACAGAATGGCTCGCCCAGCGCGGCCTTGGCATGAAGCGCGTCAACTACCGCCTCCGCGACTGGCTCTTCAGCCGGCAACGCTACTGGGGGGAGCCCTTCCCGATCGTGTGGGATGAACGCGGGCAGCACCACCCCGTCTCCGAGGCAGCGCTCCCCGTCTGCCTGCCGGAGATGGCCGACTACGCGCCCGCGGAGAGCGAAGACCCCAGGCCGCTCCTCGCCAAGGCAACCGGGTGGGTCGAGACGACCGCGGGCCAGGCCGGGGTGTCGGAACTCCCTCCGGGAGAGCGTGTGACTCGCGAGACGAACACGATGCCTGGATGGGCAGGTTCGTGCTGGTACTACCTTCGGTACTGCGACCCCCGGAACGCCGCGCGCTTCGCGTCGTGTGATGCCGAGTCCTATTGGATGAAGGGGGGCGTGGACCTCTATATTGGGGGCGCGGAGCACGCTGTGCTCCATCTTCTCTACGCCCGCTTCTGGCACAAGGTGCTCTTCGATCTGGGCGAGGTGGGAACCTCCGAGCCCTTCCGCAGGCTCTTCCACCAGGGCATGATCCTGAGCCATGCCTACCAGCGCGAGGACAAGTCGCTCGTGCCGACCGATGAGGTCTGGGAACTGACGGATGAGGATGGGGGAGTAGCCGCCATCCGGCCTGCGACGGGCGGCGACATCGTGAAGCGCCTGGATGCCGCGAGCCTTCCCGTGGGCATCTACGAACGACTGCGCCGTGATGGAAAGGCGCATGCCACCTTCGGTGCAACTTCAGACCTGGAGTCGTGGCGGGTTGAAGATGCGCATCCGGTCAATCAGGTCATCGCGAAGATGTCCAAGAGCCTCAAGAACGTCATCAACCCCGACGACGTCATCGCCGAGTTCGGAGCGGATACCTTCCGCCTCTACGAGATGTACATGGGCCCGCTCGATGCGGGCAAGCCGTGGAACCCGCGAGACATCACCGGGCTGTACAGGTTCCTGCAACGTGCCTGGCGGCTCGTGATCGACGAGGAGACGGGCGAGGTCAAGGCCGCGGCGGGGGTCGATGCGGGTGTGGAAAAGATGCTCCACCGCACGATCGCGAAGGCCGCGCACGACATCGAACGGCTCGCGTTCAACACGGGCATCGCGGCGCTCATCGAGTTCGTCAACGCGGCCTCGAGCGCGGGAGGCTTGACGCGCGAGCAGGCGAAGCGATTCGCACTCGTGCTCGCGCCCTTCGCTCCCCACATGGGCGAGGAACTCTGGTCGAGGCTGGGAGGCGAGGGGCTCGTGTCGCTGGCGGCGTGGCCGGCCGTCGATGAGGCGATGCTGCGTGACGACGAGATCGAGATCCCTGTGCAGATCCAGGGGAAGGTCCGCGCCCGCGTGCGCGTGCCCGCGTCGGCGGACGCGGTGGAGATCGAACGCCTCGCGCTCACTGACGCGAAGGTGGGCGAAGCCCTCGCCGGGCGAGCGGTGAAGAAGGTGATCGTCGTTCCGGGTCGCATGGTGAACGTCGTGGTCTGAGTCAGCCGCTGGGGCGAAGGTGAGCGTTCGCAGGGCACCGGTGGCGTGCGGGCGCGCCGCGAGGCGCGGGCGCGTGAATCGCGGGCCGCGGGGTGTGGAAGGTGGTGGGGGTGTGGAGGGAGCCTGGACCGCGATGGCCTTCAGGCGCGTATCATCGCCTGGCCGCGGGCGTAGCTCAGTGGTAGAGCGTCAGCCTTCCAAGCTGAACGTCGAGGGTTCGAATCCCTTCGCCCGCTTTGTCACTTCCGATGGACCCTGGGGAACAGGAAGCGACAACGCGAGACAAGACCGGGGTTTGCGCGAGATCCGTCGGCTCCTGCCGCCGTGTGGGGCAGCAGTCGGGATGGCAGGGGTTGGCCACATGCTTCGCCCGCCCCGCAGAGATCGATGCAGGCCATGGTACAAGCGCATGCTGTACCACGTCGGGTGACGCCTGCTTCGTCCTCAGTGGCCTCTGGGATACTCACGATGGGCGAGCGGTCCGCACTTGGGGATTCAGGGGCGAGGTCGGGCGAGGGCGGAAGGCCCGCGAACATCATCGACAACCGGCAATCTGACCCCCTGGCGCACCAAGAGTCCCGGACTCGCCGGATGTCATCGCACGCGGCACACTGAGGAGGCCGCACGCCGCAATTGGCGGACGACCGCAGCCCCGATCAGGGTCGTCATCGAGATCGCTGCGGCGCACGCTCAATCTGTCCGAACGAGCAACAAGGGGCAGGCTGAATCGATATGTCTACTGCGGTTCATCAGCAGCCTTGCCCGTGCTGATTCAGATAACACAGATAATCAAATATATCCAGGTCGTTGTCGGATTCGCAGTCGGCATATTTGTAACCATGGCCGTAGTTATTGACAAAGCAAAGGAAGTCGAAGACGTCCAGATCTCCATCCTTCTCGCAATCAGGATAGCAGTACGTAGCCAGAAGATGGATGTGGCCGTAGAACTGGCCCGTGCCGGGCGAGACCTTGACGGCGGCGCCCGTGATAGGGTCAAGCGTACGCACCCCGCTTCCTCCGGACACAAGGTAGGTGCCGTTGCCGAGCCTGAACACACCGGTGTTCGAGCCGCTAAGAGAATGAAAGGCGAACTGCGTACCATCGGGGAGGTAACGGTACACACCTGCAGGAGCCCCGAAGCCGGTAGCCGTGACGGTGTCGTCCGGATCAGAATGAAGCTGGTTCGGCGTGTCGATCCCGGACACCCCGTCAGAGTTGTGAAAAATACCCAGGTAGACGCCGGTGGTCGTGTAATGCAGAATGTCGTGGCTGGTCTGCGACGCGATGAGCAGCGTGCCGTCGTTTCGCATCGTGATATCACGCGGCACTTCGTCGAGCCAGAACTCGATGTTTTCTGCGTGGCTAGTCGCCTGGTAGGTCACGACTGCTGATTGGAAAGACCCATTGGTTGCCACAACATACACGCTGGGATCGAAAAGAGCAGAGTACATGCCCCGGGTCCCGCCGAGGGCAGTGGGGATGCTTGACTTGTAGGTATGGCCGTCGATCGACCACACATGGATGTGCTTGCCGCCATGGTCGCCTACCCAGATCTCGTTCCCCACGGCGATCGCGCAGTGCGGGTTCTTCAGGGATGTCGTGGACAGGTCGATATAGTTCGCATTAATCAGCGAGCCGTCATGTCGATCATAGAGTTCGATCCGCATGGAAGTGACGTTGACGATCAGGAGGCCTTCTACGGCAAGAGCGTGGCTGGACAGCATGGCAACAATCGCGACGCTATATAGCATATTGACTCCTATGGTTAACCATGGTCTGCATCGACGTGGTGGAGAGCGCTGTGAACGTCTGGCTAATGCTGAGAAGCAGAGATGGTCACGGGCACCCGGTCACGTACCTGTCCTGGAAGCACAGGTAATCAAAGATGTCGAGGTCCCTGTCCTGCTCGCAGTCGGGGCAGCAAGCGGATGTGCCAAACCATCGAAGCGCCACGTCCAGCTTCGTTTGCGCGTTGCAGCCCGAGCCGGCGATGAAGATCACGTCGCCCGCGGTCCAGATGCCTCTGGCTTCGGAGTGCTCGTACGCGCCGGAGGAGCCCGGGGAGTGGGTCCAGAGGGCGGCAAGGTCCACGCGGTCAGTCTCGGCCCAGCCCACCTGTTCTCCGCCCGAGACCGCCAGGGCCTTCGATGCGGTGGTCCCTTCGGGGTGCAGGTTGATGATGGTCCATTGAGCGTACGCGTTCGTCGAAATGGCGGCCAGGAGACCGATTGTCCACACGTGTCGTCCGTTGTTGATCACGAGGATCTCCTTGCGTATGACGAGTCTCAGACGGCTTACGGACATCCAGCCGCGTACATGGCTTGGAAGCACAGGAAATCGAACACATCCCAGTCGCCGTCCGATTCGCAGTCGGCGTAGGAACCCTGCAGGCCGTAGAGGTTCAGGAAGCACAGGTAGTCGAAGATGTCAAGGTCGTCATCTCCTTCGCAATCGGGGTAACAGAGTTCAGGAACTGGAACACCAAGGAATCCGCCGCGCAGCTCGAGGTCGCCAGCGGCCATGGCACCTGCCTCGGGCTGAGCGATGGAGCCCTGGAGTGTGGTTGTCCCGGCGACAGAGATTCCCCCTCCGCAGGTCAGGGCGTACCAGGTCAGGTTGAGGTCGCCGCCGGTCTGTGCTTCCGCACGCATCGCGATGATGAGAAGCAGCACGAACGATGCCGAATGGAGTCGCATGTCACATCTCCGAGAATGAACGCAGGCTTCGACGAACACGCGGAGAACTCGGGAGCGATCACGGCCTACGCTTCGACTCCGCCGACGTCTCGCTCACGATGCGCTCCATATCTTGGATCGACTCGTAGCGGAGGCCCGCCTCCCGCGGTTTGCCGTACAGATCCGGGTGCTGGTACCTCCCGACTTCATGACCTTGCTTTACGATCTCGACCGGTGCCCCGTGGGTTCGCATCCACAGGTCGTTCCGCAGCGCCTCGACGCGCCACGACACTTTGCCGCCCGGCACACCGCCGGAGATACGGAACCAACAGATCGGTGCGGGCTGGTCGGGAGCCGCCGCTGCTCCGCTGGCGAGCGCATCGGAGTCGATCTCGACCGCTACGTGGAGCATCGGCATCGGAGTGCCGACGGCCGTCAGCGAGTAGGACGGTTCCCGGTTGATCCGAGCAAAGTAATGGGGCAGGTCGACATCCGCATTGCCCCAGTCGTCGAGGCTGACCGTGCCGCGATAGAAGTTGACAACCTCGGGTCCTTCGGTCGCGTAGTGCTGGAGATACCTGTTCTCGGGGTCGGCGGGATGGTCAATGCGGAAGGCCTTGATCGTACCACCAAGGATGCCGTCCGAGAAGACACCGTAGCCGTTGGGGCTGTCGCTAGCACCAATTACGCCGTAGTTGAAGCCATCGGAATCCGAGGCGAACCCGTAGACGGCGATGGCGCTGTCTGCGGTCGCCAAGCCAACGATGCCATTCTTGAGAGGTGAGTACCCGTAGATGCCGATGCTCCCACCAACCCCGGTCAGGCCAGTGCCGGTCCCGTTCGCCTGGAGATCTTCGCCGAATACGGCGATGCCACCCCCGCTGTGGGCCTTCGCGTACACACCATAAGCAGTGCCGGAGCCAAGCAATCCGATGCGTTCCGCCTCGCCGACGACTCCGACTCCCTCTGGTCCATGGCCCACGCCATGCACGCCGGCGCCTTGGTAGCCGTAGCTCTCACCAAAAACACCGACACTGTCGCCCGCACCGAGGGCAGAGCCAACGACACCTCTCGCGTTGTCCCCGTCGGATTGTCCATAGACCCCCGATCCAACCACGCTCTTCGACCGTCCGTAGACCCCGTGGGTGTTCCCGCTGGTCGCGGTGGCCTCGCCGAAGACCCCCGTGCCCTGCATGCTCAACGACCGCCCCACGACGCCCCAGGTGAAGCCCGAGGTTGATCCTACATAGCCGTAGACGCCGGTGCCGGAGGAACTGAAGGATTCCCCGTTGACGCCGGTGCCGAAGCCGGTCGAGGCGGCGGCCAGGCCGCGAACGCCCGTTCCTGCAAGGCTGTACGTCTGACCAAGCACCCCGTCGTTGCTTCCGGTGGTCGCGGCTGCAAGCCCGAACACGCCAATGCCATTGGTGCTGTTGCTCTGGCCGAAAACGCCGCGAGTGTTGCCCGAATCGGCGCCGGCGAGGCCGAAGACGCCGCTGCCCGAGGTTCCCAGGAGGTTCCCGAAGACTCCTTCGCCTGTCTGGCTCTGGGCGTACACACCGGTTGGCCCGGTTGCAGCGATCGCCGCACCGGTACTGCCAGAGTGTTGGAAGAAGGAAAGATCACCCGTAGGAGCACCGGTGGCGAGTACGCGACCCTCGAATCGTCCAGCCCAGCCGAGAAGCCCCGCATTCACCCCGAGCACACCGGTGCCAGTCTCGTTCGAAGCGACGCCCTTCACGCCAATACCAGTCAGACTCGCGCTGATGCCCTCGACGCCGACGGTCTCTCCATAGTCGAAGGGGGCTTCGCCGCGCACCCCGCCCCCCGAAGGCCCGGCATTCGAGAAGACCCCGCCCCAGGTATTGGAGCCGGTCATGTTGGTGGCGTGTCCTCCCACGGCCGCGCCGCTGTCTGACGAGTTCTCGCCCAGGACGCCGTAGGTGAACGAGCCGAGCGCGTTGTCGGCGCTCGATAGGCCGTGGATGCCGATCGAGCCTGTGCCCGAGTGGGTGTTATGTGCGCGGATGATCGCCCCGCCGTCGATGCCGCCCTCGAGGTCAATCGGTACGGGAATCGACTGCAGGAACGCCGAACTGTCGAGCCCGTCGAGGAGGTCGGCGTTGAGGCTGGAGATAAGAGTCGGGCTAGCAACGGAGAATGGGGCAGCGGCGTTCGAGAAGTAGGGGGGTGTCGCGAAGGTGTTGCTTCCCGTGAATGTCTGGACGGTGTTCAGCCGGGCGACGTTGGGACCGAGGCGTGCGTCGGGAACAGTGCCAGTCGAGAGATTGGAGGCGTGAAGGTTCGTGATGGCTGTGCCTGAGCCGTGGAAGACGTTGGAGGGGTTGGAGAGGGTGATCGAGTTGGAATACGAGCCGGCGATCGTTCCGTTGGGCAGGACGCCGGAGAGGTTGGCGGCATTGGTGTAGAACGAGGCCACTTGCCCGCCGAGCTTGGGCGTGTCCTTGGCCCACTCTGCTTCGGTCGCGTAGAGGGCGGCCGGCACGGGATAGACCCGCTGTCTGGGCTCGAGCGTGACCCATGATCCGCTCGAGGCAGGGTTTCGAACGTCGATTTCCAGCCATCGAGCATGGGGTCCGAACATCCCACCGCCGAAGTCCAAGGGGAGGGTGAAGCGACCCTGCAAGAGCGGAACATTCTGGAAGAGGTCGGTCGCCAGAAGGGTCCCGCCGCTGAGGTGGGTGTAGAGGCGGAATCGCAGGTCAACCGGGCCTGGAACAGGCAACCCGGACTTCAGGAGTTCACCCTGATAGGCGAACTCGGTCCCGAGGGGCTGGCCTGGCTGGGCAGCCGCAAAGGTCGAGCACGAGATGACGACGCCGATCACGAGGCCGATCACGCGATTCATCAGGCTACCTCCATCGTGGCTGAGCGACACATCGCGGTGCACGCCGAACCATCAGTCACGCGAGATCCGTGTCCCGTGCGGTTAACAGCCTCGCCCAGTTCGTGCGGTGGCCAAGTACCCCCGACGCGGAGAGGCTGGTTCTGCCAAGGGACAATCGGTAGACTCAACGACCGGTGCCATGCATGCAAACCGATCCCCAACATGCGCCTGCAGGTGAGGCGGGTCAAAGCCCGATCGGAGCAACCGATGACCTGCTCGCGCAGGTGTATGACGAACTGCGCGCCTTGGCGGCCTATCACCTGCAACGAGAGAGGCCCGGCCACTCGCTCCCGCCCACCGCTGTTGTACACGAGGTCTACCTGCGACTCGCCGCCCAGGACAGGGCATGCTGGTCCAACCGCGCCCAGTTCCTGTCGGTGGCATCAAGGATGATCCGGCGCGTTCTGGTCGACCACGCCCGTGGGCGCGATACGGCCAAGCGCGGCCGGGGAGTTCGCGTGACCCTCAATGACCACGACCCGCCGGGGGAGGCCAGGGACGCGGACCTCATCGCCCTGGATGAGGCCATCGAAACGCTCGTCGGTCTCCACGAACGCCAGGCCCGAGTCGTCGAGTTACGGTACTTCGGCGGGCTCAACATCGAAGAAACGGCCGAGGTCCTCGGAGTCTCGGTGGGCACCGTGAAGGGAGACTGGCGCCTCGCCAGGGCCTGGCTGGCCTCTCGGCTCTCCTAACCCGAGGCGTCGAGGTTCGTTGCCCGTTGACACGCTCGATCTCGCGTGATTGTGCACGGTGTGGTATGGACCCAGGTCGGCACGCTCGAATCTCCGAACTTTTTTGCGCGGTCTGCGACTTGACGGCAAGCGAACGCGCGCGGTTGCTGCGCGATCAGTGTCGTGACGATCCAGCCCTCGCGGATGAGGTTCAAGAGCTTGTCGCGGCAGAGGCAAGCACCATCCTCGACCAGCCTGCGCTTGGGGAAGGCTTCAGCTTGACCGGTGCGGTGAACGGCCTCGACCCGGCATCCGCGGCACCGATCTCAGGCCGGATCGGACCGTACACGATCCGGCAATGCCTCAGCGAGGGTGGCATTGCCATCGTTTACGAAGCCGAACAGGAGCATCCTCGCCGCGTGGTGGCCTTGAAAATGCTGCGCGGCGGGCTGGCGTCGAGGTCGGCCCTCAGACGCTTCCAGCTCGAGGCCGAGGTCCTCGCCCGTCTCGAGCACCCTGGGGTCGCACGGATCTACGAGGCCGGACTGTACCAACATCCCAGCGATCCACCGGGGTCTCCGGGTGTCCCTTACTTCGCGATGGAGTTCATCGACGGACTCCCGATCACGGCCTACGCCAACGAGCGGGGCCTGAGCCCGCAGGAGCGAATGGGGCTTGTGGCCAGTGTCTGCGATGCCGTCCAGTACGCCCACCAACAGGGCATTATCCACCGTGATCTCAAGCCCGCCAACATCCTCGTGGATCGACATGGCCAGCCGAAGGTTCTCGACTTCGGGGTGGCTCGCGTGACCGATGCGGATCTTCTCGCCACCACCCTCCACACGGAGGCCGGCCAGCTCGTGGGCACGCTGCCGTACATGAGTCCCGAGCAGATCCAAGGTGATCCAGGCCTGGTGGACACACGCTCGGATGTCTACGCGCTCGGCGTGATCCTCTACGAAATGCTGGCCGGGCGACATCCCTTCCCCGTCGCCAACATGCCGATTCCGGAAGCGGCGCGCATGATTCGCGAGGGGATTCCTCCGGCGCTCGGATCTTGCCATCGATCCTTGCGTGGCGACCCGAACACCATCGCGATGCATGCGCTCGAGAAGGTTCCCGCACGCAGGTATGCTTCGGCGGCCGAACTCGCCGCGGATCTCCGCCGCTGCATCGCCAACGAGCCCATCGTCGCCAAGCCCGCCTCGGCGCTGTACTACCTCCGGAAGATGGCCCGCAGACATGCCGGCGCGTTTACGGGCACGGCCGTCGCCGCTGTCGCGCTCGTCGCCACGAGTGTGGTAAGCACCTGGTTCCTCTTCGAGACCGCCCGCGCAAAGGACCACGCGGAGTCCGCTCTCTTCGAGTCACGTAGCCTGAGCGACTACCTCCTTGGAGTGTTCCTGGGCAGCCCGGACGAGCCCACGATCAGCCGGACGGCGCTCCTTGAAAAGGCCGAAGCACAGTTCCTCATCATGCCGATAGCGGATCCCCGACTCGAGGCGAAACTGCGTGAGTACGTGGGGCATGGCTGGCACAAACTCAACTACCTAGATCGGGCGGAGCCGCACCTTGTGCGAGCGATCGAACTCCGCCGATCCCTAGGGGTCGTCGACGCGGACCTGGCCAAGTCGCTCCTTCTCCTGGCGATGCAGCGGCTCACGCAGGGGCGAGTTGCAGAGGGTCAGGATCTTCTTCGGGAGACGCTCGCCGTGAGACGCGAGATCCTCGGCCCGGGCCACATGATCGAGGCGCCAGATCACGAACTGATGTACTTCGTTGTTGTTTACGTGCCCGATGAACCCGAGGCCGCGCGAGAGCTCGACCGCCGGCGCCTGGCCCGCATGGAGGTCACGGCGCGTGCCCCGGGCACACCTCCCGGAGCGCTCGTGTTCGAGGACCGTTTCGAGGGGGCGGTGCTCGAGCCCGCTTGGTCTGTCAGGCTGTCGGAATGCTCTGACTGGATCGGTGAGCTGGATGGTTCGCGACTGACTGTTACAGCCATCGTCCTTCCTCCCGACGCCGAGCGACACTCAACCGCGGTGACTTCGACCGTCGAGCTCTCCCGCAGTCTTCCGATGCCGTTGGGCGACTTCAGAGCCGAGGCGCACGTCGGATGGGACACCGCGGAAAGGCTGGATGCTCTTCAAGCCTTCGCTGTCCACGTCTCCTCGGGAGGCCGCCAACAGGTCGCCTCGGCGTTGTACAGCGACTTCTGGCTCAGGCACCAGGGTTCAAGAGCGGCCTACGTGTTCGCCACCGAACAAGCCAATCGCTTGGCTGTCTCTGGCCAGGACACCCTGCCTTCGAGCGGCTCGGCGGTCATGGCCATCGAGCGGATGGGCGATCGCATCAGCGTCTACTGGAACTCCAACGAGATCATCCGAGGCGTCTGCAGCCACCCGATCACCGAGATCGAGCTCGAGTTCTCGCGGAAGACTCCCGCGGCAGCCGACGGCGTATCTTCGTTCGGGGCCCTGTGGGTTGAATCGATCACGGTCTTCGGCAAAGCCGCATATCCGCTCGAGTGACGTTCTGACGGGAGGGGGCATGGCTTCGCCAAGAGCCCTCTGAGGTGGATCACCGCCAGGCCGGTGCATCCTCGGACACGATTGCATGGAACAGGCCACGCAAGCGCCGGAGAGGGTGTGCCCTGCTCCTCGGACCTCGCTCGAGACGACTTCGGAGGTCCCTTGCGGGGTTATTGCGATGGCGTGCCGTTGGGGCGGCTTTGGCTGAGAACTCGGACCAAAGTCGGGGTAGGTGCGGGCCGATGGTTCTCCGTGCGAATCCAAGGGGAACCACGATGAGCGTGACCACGGAGCAGCGTGACCAGATTGTCAGCAACGCGATCCGCGAGATCAGCCACATCGCGACGCTTCCCGAGATCACCCTGAAAATCGTGGAACTCGTCGAGAACCCGAGGTCGACGGCCCAGGATCTCCACAAAGTCATCTCGAACGATCCGGCCCTGTGCACGCGGATCCTGAAGGTCGTGAACTCGTCGTTCTACGGTCTTCCGGGGCAGATCGGGTCGATCAACCGGGCGATCGTGATGCTTGGGCTCAACGCGGTGAAGAACATCGCGATCGCGGCGAGCCTGGCCAAGCTCTTCCGGGGCGGGGACCTGACTCCAAACTTTTCGGCGAAGATGCTCTGGGAACACTCGGTCGCCGTTGCCGCGACGACGAAACTGCTGACGATGAAACTGAAGTTTGGTCTCGGAGACGAGGCGTTCCTGAGCGGGCTGATGCACGACATCGGGGTGATGGTGGAGATGCAGTTCGACCGGAACAAGTTGATCGAGGCCCTGACGCACACCGGGGCGGATTCCTCAGGCGTTCCCGCGGTGAGCCTGCTCGAAGCGGAGGAGGGCGTCTTCGGCGCCAACCACCAGCACTTCGGGGCGGGCCTGTGCGAGAAGTGGCGGTTCCCGAAGCCGTTCGCGAACGTGGCAGGCTTCCACCACCGCCCGTTGGAACTTCCCGCCGAGAACCGGACGCTCGCGTCGATGGTGTATGTCGCCGACCGTCTCGTCGCGGAAGCCGGGGGGACGTTCCGGCTCGATTTGACGGATACGACGATCGGCTCGGAGATCCGTGAGGTCCTGAAACTGACGGACGAGAAGCTCACCGAGCTGCGGAACGAACTCCCCGAACATCTGAAGAATGCAGGAAACCTGCTGGCCTAGCCGACAACTTCAACGGACGTAGGCCGCGTCTCGGCCTTTCGTGCGTCTTGCGTGCAGCCAGGACGACCAGAATCGCGGCGGGCTCAGCCCGCGGCGACACGATCTCTCTCTTTCTCCCTCCGGGCGGCTGCGTGACACATGCAGCCGCCTTTTCTTGCGCGGTCGCATCAGAATGATTTGCGCAGCCGGGCCGTGGGAATGGAGAGTTGATCCCTGTATTTGGCCACAGTCCGCCGGGCAATCTCGATCCCCCGCTTGCGCAGCATCTCGACTAGGGCCTCGTCCGAGAGCGGCCTGGTCTTGTCTTCCGCGTCGATGACTTCCTTCAGGGCGGCTCGGACGGCGTCGTATGAGATGTCCTCGCCGGAGTCGGTCGAGAACCCGCCCGTGAAGAACGATCGCAGCGGGACCACCCCCCGCGGTGTCATGAGCATTTTGTCGGCGACGGCCCGCGAGACCGTCGCGACGTGGATCCCCAACTGCTCCGCGACCTGCGTCATGGGCAGAGGCTTGAGGGCCTGTGGGCCGAGATCGAAGTACTCCCGCTGGGCGTCGACGACGGCGCTGATCACGCGGAGGAGCGTCCTCCGCCTCTGGTCGAGCGCATCGAGGAGCCACCGGGCGTTGGAGAGATTGGTTCGGATGAACTCGCGCCCCTTCTTGTCGAAGCCGCGATCGGAAGCGAGGCGGGCGTATTCCTGGTTGATCCGGAGATTCGCGGAACGAGGGTCGTTGAGGTACGCAAGGTAGCGGTCGGAGTCTTCGTCGTATTCAACGATGGCGTCGGGGTAGACCGGAGCCACTGACTCGGAGACGAGTTGACGGGCGGGCGCGAGATGGAGGCGGCGGATGACCTCGATGCCGTGCTTGATCTGGTCGAGGGACAGGGAGGCCCGCTCGGCGATCCTCGGGAGACGGTTCTGCTTGAGGTCCTCGAGGTGGTCCTCGACGAGAAGGCGTGCGATACGCAGGTCGTCCATCGGGATCGGTGAGTCCGGTGCTTCGGCCAGCCCGTCGAGTTGAAGCAGCATGCACTCGCGGACGTCGCGGGCGCCGATCCCCGCCGGTTCGAGGAAGAGTTGGATGGCCTGTAAGGCCCGGGCAAGGTCCTCTTGCGTGGGCTTCCCCCCCCAGCGGGCGCGTGCCGGGGCTCTGTCGGCGATCGTTTCCAGCGGCGTGCGGAGGTACCCGTCCTCGTCGAGGAAGGAGATGATGAGTTCGCCAAGAGGGCGAAGGCGGTCGTCGACGTCCGTGAGCGACCATTGGTGGAGGAGCTGCTCGGTCAGCGATTCCTCCCGCGCGGGGGCCGACGCCATCGCGTCGAGTTTGGGGTCCCGGTCGCCGGCGGAGACCCGGGGCCTGGTCTCCTGCGGCGCGGGGAGAGACCGGGTCTCGGTGGTGTCGTCCTCGGCCTCGGGCTCGACGACCTCGAGGGTGGGGTTCGCCTGGAGTTCCGATTCGATGCGCTCCTCGAGTTCGACGAGGGGCATCTGGAGGATCTCCATGGACTGGATCATCCTCGGGGCCAGCTTCATCTGCTGGCCCATGCGCATCTGCTGGGACGCGTCGAACCTCACCGGCCCTCCTTCTCCCTGTCCTCCTCCATCGACCGCCGGGCATGGAGGGCGTCGGCCAGAACGGCCTTGCTGGCAAACTCCAGGGGAGCGCCCGTCGGCAAGCCCCTCGCCAGCCGCGTGACCCTCACGCCCAGACCTCGGAGTCGTTCGGCGAGGTAGAGGGCCGTCCCGTCGCCCTCAAGGGTGGGGTTGAGCCCCAGGATGACCTCTCGGACCGTCGTGCCGTTGGCCAGGCGACCCTCGAGGGCATCGATCGTCAGTTCCCCGGGCCCGAGACCCTCCAGCGGGCTCAGCCGGCCCAGCAGGATGTGGTAGACGCCACGGAACATCCCGGTCTGCTCGATGGCGGCGAGGTCCCGCGGCTGCTCGACAACGAGAACGATCGATCGATCACGCCCCGGATCGGCGCAGATCGTGCACCGCTCGGCCTCGGCCAGGTTGTGGCACTCGACGCAGATCCGCAGATTCGCACGCGCGTCCGAAATCGCCCGGGCCAGGTCCGGGGCATGCTCGCTCCGGGCGACGTGGAACGCGAGCCGCTCGGCGCTGCGCCGGCCGATCCCGGGCAGGCGCGCAAACTCCTCGATCAGGCGCTCGACGCCAGCCGGATATCCCACGGGCTTGCGCGGGCCCTGCTTCATCGTGGCATCGTACGCGCTTCTATGATGCGACCATGCGAGTTCCGCGGGGAGTCCTGGTCTTCGCCGCGGCGACGCTGGGCGTCTGGTTCCTCTGGACGGGCGCGATCCGCCCGCACGTGGTCCCCAAGCGGTTTGCCGCCGTGCGGGCCGGCGAGGTCTACCGATCCGGGAGGCTCACCGCCGCCACGACCCGCGAGGTCGTTCAGAAGTACGGCATCAGGACCATCGTGGACCTGGGGGCCTTCCCGGTCGGTTCGGCGGCCGATCGCCGGGCTCAGAGGGTGGCGGATTCGCTTGGCGTCGACCGCCTGCGGTTTGAACTGTGGGGCGACGGCACGGGGAATCCGAACGCCTATGTCAGGGCCGTCCGCATCGCGATCAGGCCCGAATGTCATCCGGTGCTCATCCAGTGCGGAGCCGGGACCGAACGAACGGGCATCGCGATCGTCATGTACCGGGTCATCCACGAAGGCGTAGACCTGGACCTCGCCCTGGAGGAAGCCCGTCGGCATGGGCACTCGGATGCAAGGAACCCGCATTTTCGTGCGATGATCGACTCCTGGCTTGAGCCCGTCCGCCGCGCGATCAAGGTCGATGGCGGGTTCATCGAGGGCTTCCCGGTTCCCTAGGTGTGGCGCTGTGCGTCGGCCGACCGGCGCCGAAGGACCGCACTGAGCAGCACGAAGTAGAGCACGAGGAGCGCAAGGATCGGGCCGCCGACGAAGCGCCAGTCGTCGGCGAGGGGCTCGCTCCAGGACTCGAACTTGAGGAGGGAGAGGGCGAAGCAGGCGATGGAAGCGAGGAGGGCGGTCCGGCCGCGCACTCCCCCTGTCAGCAGGAAGGCCACGGCGAACGCGCCCATGCCGAGCATGAGGAGCAAGTGGCGGTGGTGAGTCTGAGGGGAGAGGGCGAGGATTCCCACAACAAGGCCCCACCACTCGATGCCGACGAGATCGCGCGTCTGCTGGTCGTCGGGGGCGCGTGTGAGGGGGAAGGGCACGCCGTGGGCTCGGTACAGCCCCCAGCCCAGGGCGAAGAGTAGGGCGGCGAGGAGAGCGGTCCCGATGAAGACGAGACCAGTGCCTGAGCCGTCGCGATCGGCGAGCCCGGCCTCGCGGAGGAAGCGTGCCAGGACGCTGGTGAGGGAGAGGCTGTGCTCCCAGAAGACGTCATAGAGGTTGGAGAAGGCAGGGGCGTCCTCGTGGGTGGGGACGCCGGCCTGATTATCGGGACGACCCGAAAGCCCGCCGAGCCCACCAAGGGCCGTGCGCCAGGAGGCGAAGGTTCGATCCCACCCGATGACGAGGGCGGGCGCGAGGGCGAAGAGTATGGTCGAGGCGAGCGTGCTGGCGGCTGCGCGATAGCGTCGTCGGACTAGGAGGTACGGGAGCACGACGAGCGTGTGATACTTGACGTTGGCGGCGAGCCCCAGGACGAGGCCGGCCAGCGTCGGGCAGCGATCGAGGCACACGAGGGCAAGGATGAAGGCGCCCGCGACGAGATAGTCCGACTGCCCCTCGCCGATCTGGTGCTTGATGGCGCGAGCGGAGAGGAGAACCGCGGCGAAGGCCACCACCGAGAACCCGAACGCGTCGGGTACGGCGCCAAGCCGCCGGCGGGAGTCGTGTGCCGAGAGGAGGATCACGCCAAGGAGGCTCGCGGCGACGAGGCAGGCCCAGATCCGACCGGCGAGCACCCAGTCCAACGCGGCGAGGGGCATGAGCGCGACGGCGAGGAAGGGGGGATAGATGTACCCGCCGCCGGCGGCCTGGTAGGGGCCGCGTTGCTCGAGGAGCGCCCTTGCGGCCTTGTAAAAATGGATGAAGTTCTTGTCCTCGATCTGC
>JAANMX010001123.1_pt1 | contig 31774 bp, 32 predicted proteins | sample 7279681 | NCBI WGS metagenome assembly JAANMX01 (sample SAMN14094542, study PRJNA606508) | bioreactor metagenome | isolation source: A lab-scale SPAN reactor treating ammonium-rich wastewater day 351 | place: Ireland: Galway | collected 2018-01-01 | reverse complement strand
AGCCGAGCATGCGCGCGCCGCGCACCTCGACCTCGCCGTCGGCCGCCAGACGCACCGCGGCGTGCGCCAGCGGCCGGCCGACGGTGCCGATGCGGCGTGCGCCGGGCGTGTTCACGCACACCACCGAGGCGCACTCGGACAGGCCGTAGCCTTCGAAGATCGGCAGGCCGAGCGCCTCGGCGCGCATCAGCAGCGCGGGCGACACCCGAGCGCCGCCGACGGCAACGAAGCGCAGGCTGTCGGGCAGCTTGATGCCCTGCTCCGCCGCCGCGACCAGCGCGAGCAGCAACTGCGGCAGCAGGATCAGGCTGTGCGGCCGGTGTTCATGCAGGCTGCGGATGAAGCACGCCACGTCGAAACCGCTGGCGCCCGTCATGCCCAGCGCAGCCTGCGGCACGAGGTCGACGCAGGCGCCGGCCAGGAAGGCCGCATACACACCGCCCACGTTCTCGAGCAGCGTGGCCAGCGGCAGCACGCACAGATGACGCTCGACCCCGCACGCCGTGCTGACCTCGGCCAGGCTGCGCGCCACCGCGAGCTGCGCGCCGGCATCCAGGCACACGCCCTTGGGCTGGCCGGTGGTGCCCGAGGTGTAGGTGATCTTGACCGTTCCCGCCGGCAACGCCGGCAGCGTGCGCGGCACGCGCTGGAAGATGCCTTCGTCGATTTCCTGGAAACCGGCGACGCGCGCGGCCACGATCGGGTCGCCGATCAGGGTGTCGATGCCCGCGCTGTCGAGCACATGCGCCTGCTGCTGCGGCGAGAAGAACCCGGGCACCGGCACGCACACCCGCCCGCTGGCGAGCAGGGCAAGATCCCAGGCCACCCAGTCGGCGCCGTTGTCGAGCGCCAGCGCCACCCGCCGCGCGCCCAGCGCCTCCAGCCGCGCACGCCGGGCGCGCACGTCCTGCAGCAACTGCGCCGCGCTCAGCTCGATCGCCGCATCGCGCACCGCTGTCCGCGTGCCGCCCGCGGCGAGTGCCGCCCACAGGACATCAGCCGCACAAGCCATGCGCGGCCTCCATCGACGAACCGAACTGGCGGTAGGTGCCGGCCGTCGCCAGCGTGCGGTCCGCGCCCGGCACCTCGGCCACCATCACCTGCGGGCCGGCGTCGTAGTAGCTGCCCCACTCGTCCCGGTCCGCCCCCAGGCGGGAAGGGTCGGCCGGCGCCAGCCGGTGCAGCGCAATCCCGAGGCGACGAAAGCTGTTGATCAGCGCCGGCGTACCGGTGAAGCCCACCCAGCGCACGCCCTCGGTGGCGAGCAGCCGCGTCAGCGCGACGATCAGCAGGCGCGACATGCCCGCGCCGCGCGCGGCGAGGTTGCCGACCTCGACCACGTCGGCGCGGTCCACGACCTCGCCGCTGCGCGCGGCGATCACGTGTTCGATCGGTTCATCCAGGTAGCGCTCGAGAAACAGCGGTTGCACCGCCGCGCTGCGGCAGCCGACGGCGCCGTGCAGGCTGCCGTCGTCGGCCTCGAGCCCGAACAGGCAGGGCATGAAGTGGCGCACGTTCGCCTGGTAGTGCGCGGCGAAGCGGTCGCGGATGAAGTCCTGCACCGCCGCGCGGCGCGCGGCGTCGACGGCGACGAGGTGAAGGCTGCGCGGCACCTGTGCCGACGCAGGCTCGCGTGAAGTGGGGTGGTCGAGCCAGGGCAGATCCATGCTTGTTCGATCCAGGTCATTGAGTCCAGGATCCATGTTGCGGGCGCAGTCTTAAGCGCACCTTAAGCACCGAGCAGATGCCACGGGAATCACCCGCGTCCTGGACTTGGGGCGGCGGTCTTCCTATGTTTGAAGGACACCAGCGGCACACCGCCGCCGAACAAGGGAGCCCCGCTCGTGATCGACCCCACCACCGATGTATCCGCTGCGCCTGCCCTCCCCAACACCGTCCCCAACGCCCTGCACTCGCCGTTCGCGACCAGCGACGATAACGATGCGCAGACTCCGCTGCCGACGGTGCTCGGCGTGTGCGAGCCGGTGGAGGCCCGACTGGCGCCGCCGACCTTGTCCTTCCGCCGCAAGCGCGCGGTCGACATCCCCTGGGGCGAGATCCTGCAGCGCCTCGCGCCCGGCGGCGAAGTCTCGATCACCGCGCTGCGCGAGTACTTCGAACGGTCGTGGGGCCTTGCCGCAGCGCCCGACGACGCCCGCCTGACCACGCTGTGTGGCGGCAAGCAGGCGCGGATCGTGCGCGTGGCGCGCGCGCCGGTCGCCCCGCCCGCACCCGGAACCGAAGCCCCCGCGCAGATCGCGCGCATGCTCTACCGCACCGACCTCACCAACCCCAAGGCCCCAGCCGCCGCGCAGATCACCTGGGCCGCAGACGACACGCCACCGTCCGATATCGCCCTGCAGCACGCCAGCGGGCGCTGGTACCTGCTGCAGCCGCGCGCCGGCGAGGTGCTGCGCTTCGACAGCTTCATCACCCCCGCGGGCTACGCGGCGGAATGGGCGCAGGTCGACGGGGCGGATCTGGTGTTCGCTTCGGAGGCCGAGGCGACGAGCGCCTGCACCGACTATTCCGAGGTCGACCTGCGTCCGGCGATCATCCAGCGCAGCTTCCGCGAGCTGCTGCAGCAGCGCGATTTTGCCGCCAAGGTGGCCGCGGAAGCGGGCAAGGCCACCACGACCGCCATCGAGCACATCATCGCGCAGAGCCTGGATATCGACGCCATCGAGCGCCTGCAGACCGAATCCCTGCGCCTGCAGATGCGCCAGTACGACGTCGAGCGCCGGCTCGAGCGCCTGGTGTCGCAGGCCGCGGACCTCGGTTACTACCTGTTCCTGCAGGACGCCACCTTCAAGTTCCCGGACGGCAAGGACGTCGCCGTCAAGGCGGGCCAGATCTACCGCCAGTTCCGCCGCGAGGCGCGGTGGAGCACGCGCCACACGTGCACGGTGTACGAGGCGAAGAAGTTCCTGTTCTTCAACGTCGGCACCATCGCCCACACCTTCATGGACGAGCAGGTGCATAGCGAGCTGGTGGTCGACTACTCGCTGGTCGACACCTCGCGCGACCCGGTGGCGGACATGCAGACCACGCTGCGCCAGGCGGGCAAGGCCGTGTTCCTGTTCCATCGCGATCCGCAGGGCTTCGTCACCGCGGATGGCACCCGGCTGCGCACGGTGATGGACCAGTGCGATGCCAGCGAGGCCTTCCGCCAGCGCTGCGTGGTGATGCTGCCGGTGTTCGAGGACTCGATCACCGGGCGTTCGGCGCTGGTCAAGTACAGCGTGTTCAAGCACCCGCTGCCGGGCATCACCGCCACCGTGCTGCCACGGCTGTCGCTGCTCGAGGGTCTGTCCTACCGCATGAGCTGGCAGGGCAGCCACATCGGCGAGCTGGTGAGCAGCATCAACCTCGCCCCGGGCGAACAGCGCACCGTGACCGTGTCGCGCAACTACACGCAGGAGACCACGATGAGCCGCTCGGCCACGTCCGTGTTCGACCTCAGCCGCACGGAGGGCAACGACCTCAGCAGCGAGATGGAGAACCAGACGCGCTCCGAGCAGGAGCGTTCGAGCGAGATGAAGCTCTCCACCTCGGTGTCGGGCAGCTACTTCGGCGTCACCGCCGAGGCCAGCGCCAGCGCCGGCACCAGCACCTCGCTGAAGAATTTCTGCCAGGCGGTGAGCAAGGTGGCGAAGAAGGCCTCGCAGGCGGTCAATCAGCACTCGAAGGAAGAAGTCTCCACCACCTCCAGCGCCAAGAGCACGGTCGAGAACCGCGACCAGACCAGCGCCACGATCCGCAACATCAACGAGGGGCGCACGCTCAACCTGATGTTCCACCGCCTGTACAACCGCCACGAAGGCGGCATCTTCCTCGACGAGCTGTCCTTCGAGGTCGTGCCCGGGGTGGAGATGATCGCCGGCAGCGGCGTGTATGAATCGAGCCGCTTCGGCATCGGCGACCTGCACGCGGTGGTGCAGGAATTCCGCGGCGCGCGCCTGCCTTTCGACCTGCCCGACGATGCACGCGGCGCCTGCCTCGAACGCGTCATCGACGCGCTCGACGAGCTGTTGAACAAGGAATATGCCCGCCCGCCAGCGCGCAAGCTGCGCGGCCGCATGCTCGTCGCCGCGGCGATGGATGCCGGCGGCATGGCAACGGATTCGGCCAGCGCGACCTCGGTGGGCGTGCTGACGCTGGGCGCGACGCCAAAGCCGCGCCTCGTGATGTTCAGCGCAATCGACACCGCCGGCGACGCCGACGCAGCGCTCGATGCACGCATCGCCACCCTGGCCGACGCCTTGCGCGCCGCCACCATCGACCGCGAGACGCCGATCGAGCCCGCCACGCTGATGCTCGCCTCGGGCGGGCTCTACCTCGACGCGGTGGTGGGCGCGCGGCCGAGCACCGAGCCGTATTCCGAAGCCATGCGTGCGCAGGAGGTCGCGCTGCGCGCCGCCGAAGTCGAGTCCAAGCAGGCGGCGAGCCTGTACCAGCGCGCGCTCGCCGCCCATGTGCAGCAGGGCGGTGCGCCCCCGGCCGCGGCGGTGGCCGACGGCGCCGCCCGCCCGGACGCCCCCGGCGCGCATGCATGAAGGCCTCCGAATTCCGCGACCTGCTCGGCTCCGCCGCCGGGCTGGCCGAGCAGATCACCCGCATGGACGGCATCGCAGGCGACGACCTGGCGCGCTCGATCGAACTGCTCGAGGCCACCCTCGGCGTGCTGGCGCCCTACACCCGCCCCGAAGGCGGTGGCACGCTCGAGATGGACATCGCCGCCTACCAGGGCGAAGGCGGCGGTGGCACGCCTGCGTTCATGCGCGACCTGGCGCTCGACCTGCTCAACGTGGCCACCGTCCTCGAGCGCGCGCGCGAGGCCTGGTGGTCGATGAACGCACCGGATGAAGCGGCAGCCGGCGACGACGAGCACGCGCCAGCGGCCAAGGCAGCCGACCCTGCAGCGGACGCCGCCCGCCGCGCCCGCCCCGACCTGCGCTTTGCCCGCGAGGCACGCACCAACTACACCGCCGAAGAAGTGCGCAAGGTCCAGAAGCTGTTCCGCTTCCTGTACTCGAAGCGCGCCTATGCCAAGCTCAGGCAGGGCGGCATCTGGCGACATGCCCTCAAGCAAGGCCGGGTGGGTGGCAACTGCAATGACATCGTCGCCCTGTCGCGTGCCAACCTGCTCGCCCTGCGCCGCGAGCTCAAGCCGATGTCGCGCGCGGAGCAGGATCTCTACGTCGCGCTGTTCGCCCTCCCCTTCCGGCTCAAGCACGCCACCGCCTCGCAGCACCGCGACGCCATCGCCAACGTCGGCATGCTGTGGTCGCTGCAGCGCCTGCAGGACTGGCACGTGGTGCCCACATCGCAATTCACCACCGCGTCGGACAAGTACCAGAAGGCCGACTACGACTTCGTCTTCTTCCGCATGGAAGTGGGCGAGGACGCGATCGAAACCCGCTACGGCGACGTGCAGTTCGTGTTCAAGGCCAGCCAGGTCTTCGAGGACGGCTGGGTCACGCTGCACGACATGCTCGCCCCGATCGACTCCGCCACCCTGCAGACCCTGCGCCTGAAGTACGCCCCCGACACCGTGGTGCGGCGCTCCAGCTACCCCGACGGCGACCAGAACCACTGGTGGCACACCGAGTGGACGCACGCGCCCTGCGACCCCGCCGCCCCCGACACGCCCGCGCGACAGGTGCACATCCTCGACGAGGTCTTCTACGGCCCCGACATCCGCGAAGGCCTGGTGCGCGCCATCCTGCGCGACCTGCGCGAAGTGCCCACGCTGCAGAAGGAGGCGTTCGAGCACTGCGGCGACGTGGCCTACCTGCGCTGGCTGATCGGCGTGCTCTACCGCGTCGAGGCCAAGTACCCGTCGAGCTTCCGCTTCAGCGCCGAAACCCTGGTCCGCGAACACCACAAGCCGCCCGCCCAGGCGGCGGCGCTGAAGGCAGCGGTGTGAAACCACGCCGTACCACGTGACGTGGCGTGCTTGCCACCGCATCATTGCGCAGACCTGGTCATGGGAACTTGCCGACGTGCTCAACTGGATTCTGACCCGCCTGAACCGGCAGCCGGCCGATGACCTCGAACGCGCGCGTGCGCTGATCCACGCCGCAGACCGGGGCGAGCGCCCGATCGACCCGGACAAGGTACGCGAGCTTGCGCGCGCCCTCGGGCTGGAGGTTTCCAGCCATGCCGGGGCGGCGGAGGTGATCGACAAGATGCGCCGCGAACTTGCGCGAAGAGGGGCGTTGTAGCGCGGCGCGGCGTGCTCGCCACCGCACCGTGGCAGCACAGATCGGGCGAAAGCGTGTCATTGCGACCGGTCGCTCGGGGATAATGCGCGGCTCCGGTACGTCACCCACCGTCGTGCGCCCAGAAGCGCGCGCCCGACCGACCACGCGCCGCCCTGAACCACCCCACCCCCGCGCTCGCCCGCCCTATGCCCCTGAAGAAATCCGAGCGCTACACCGCCCTGTGGCAATCCTGTGACGAACTGCGCGGCGGCATGGACACCACCCAGTAAAGGACTAAGTGCGGGTCCTGCTGTTCGTCAAACAGGTCTCCGACAACGACGCCGGCCGCCGCGATGCGCCGATCGAGGTGCCGCCCGGCGGCAGCTTCGCCGACATGGTCGCGGCGCGCGGAGCCGCTTGCTTGACACGCATCGCTCGCAGCACAGTGCTTTATTGCTTTTTATCTGCGATCGGATAAATTATCCATTCGAAGATAAAGGACGATAAACATGATCCACTACGCCCGCAGCAGCCTCGCCCGCGAACTTGCAGAACAGTTGCAGGGCAAGCAGGTGTTCAACGATGCGTATAACGGACTCTTCCTGGCCGCCCCTCGACGCACCGGGAAGTCGACCTTCCTGCAGCTCGACCTGCGGCCCGCGCTGGAGGCGCAGGGCATCGTCGTGGTGTATGTCGACCTGTGGTCGGATCAGCGTCGCGACCCCGGCAGCCTGATCGCCGACGCCGTCGCCCGCGCGCTGCAGTCACGCCTCGGCCTGGTCGCCAAGGCGGCGCGGGCGAGCGGCCTGGAAAGCGTCAGCATCGGCGGCATGAAGATCGACACGCGCAAGATTGGCCAGATCGACGGCGTCACCCTGGTGGACGCGCTCAAGGCACTGCATGAGACCGCCAAGGCGCCGATCGCGCTGGTGATCGACGAGGCGCAGCACGCGCTGACCAGCGAGGCCGGCGAGAGCGCGATGGCGGCCCTGAAGTCGGCACGTGACCAGCTCAACCGTCCGGGCGAGATCCAGCTCATGCTCGTGATGTCGGGTTCGGATCGCGACAAGCTGCTGCGCCTGGTCAACACCAACGGCGCGCCGTTCTACGGTTCGCAGATTCGCCGCATGCCGGCACTGGACCAGGACTTCATTGCCCACATCGTCCGCTTGATCGAGGGCCAGCGCCCGGATCTGGCGCCGGTCGACGCGGAGGCGCTGTTCAAGGCCTTCGAAGGGTTCGGGCATCGGCCGCAGTTCTTCATGGAAGCGCTCGGCCAGGCCCTGAGCCCACTCGACAGCTTCGAGGGCCGTTTCGAGTCCGCGGTGCTTGCGGCTGCCGCACAGCGCCAAGAAACGGACGAAGCCCAGATGGAGTCCGACTTCCTCGGCCTGCGCCCCATCGAGCAGGCGGTCCTCTGGCGCATGCTCGAACAAGGCCCCCTCTTCCGCCCCTATGACGCCGAGGCGCTGCGCTTCTACCAAGAAAAGGCTGGGCAGAAGGTGAGTGCCCAGAAGGCGCAGAACGCACTCGAATCACTTCGCTCCCGACTGCCTGCGCTGGTCTGGAAGTCCGCTCGAGGTGAATACGCGGTAGACGACGCGGCCATGCACAGATGGTATGCGCAGCGCGTCACTGCTGGGACCTGGCCACCCCAGGGACCGCAGATCGGACTTGATCTGGAAGAAGACGCATGAGCCCCGTCGGCCCCACCGAAAGAACCACCCAGGACAAAAGAAAATCGGGGACGGACCACGGTCCCCGCGCAGCATGCCCGCAGTGGCCAAACGCGCAAACTCAAGCCAGGGAAGATGCCGACAGGCTTCGCGCGCGGGCAGCGTTGCCCGCGCCGTCACGTCCGCCGCTGCAGCGACGTGCAGCACCCAGCCCAAACGCACCGATCGCAAGGCAGGCCAGCGTGCCGGGCTCGGGCACCGAGGCCGCCCGGGCGATGACGGAGAATTCGAAGCGGCTCGGGTAGGAGTCGCCCGCAAAGTCGGTGCCGGTCATCGACAGGGTCGTGCCGTCGAAGCTGCCCGCATAGCTGCCGAACGGACCCGTCGAGGTGCAGGAACCCGTGGACGGGAACCAGGTACAGGAGTCTTCGCTGGCGGCGAAGGCCTGGCCTGTCAGCACCGCGAAGTAGGTCGGGAAGGCAAAGCCCGCCGTCGCCGCCCCACCGCTATCCACCGCGATGGCCTCGAAGCGGATCTGTTCGCGGTCGACAACCGTGAGCGGGTCTAACGAGAGGGTGATGGGCACGGTCTCTTGCGCGACATCGAAGCGACCGGAAAGCGCGAAGGTTTGCGGCGCCGAGGGCGTCAAGCCGCCATCCGGCCCGCCGAAGCTGAAGCCGCCCGGCGTATACGTCACCCAACTCTGGCCGGGGTCGATGGCGAGCGTGATGGCGTGCGCGCTGGTGGCAGCAGCGCCGAGAGCAAGGGTGACAAGGGCGCACGCGGTGGCGGTGCGGCAGGCTTGGACAGCGAGGTTCATGTTCGGCGATATCCCTTATGACGAAGCGCTGGAGCGGCACCTGACCAACCCGCAAGGCGGGTAGCTGTGCCGGCTCGGCTCCATGCAATTTGGATGCCATGAACATGAAGCCCGCGCGTTGCCTGCGCTTGCGCGCGAGACGTGGATACCGATGAGCGCGCAGTGTAAAAAAATCCGACAGGCATTTCGCCTACATGCCTCAGGAGCCCGGAATGGCCGCCGGCGCTGTGCAGGACGACTACTACAGTCCGCGAGAGGATGCCGTCGAGCACGCCTTCCCGGAGTTCGTCGTCAACTGCCGCATCCTCGACACCTACAACCGCCCGGTGGCCAGCCTGGCGGTGCTGGCCGACGACGATCCGGCGTGGCGCCCCGACGGCTTCGGCTTCGAGCGCCTCGGCTGCCGGCACAGCCTGCAATTTCCGGTCGCCAAGCTGGTCGACCACATGACGGACGAAGCCGCGCTGCTGAACAACCCGAACCCCTTCGCGCTCGTCACCGCCGCGCACCTGCACACCCGCCGCACCCGCCAGAGCCCAGCCGCCCGCTTCGACGCCAAGCGCCGCCTGGTACGCCTGCTCTACGAGCGCGACTGGACGCGCCAGCGCATCCTCGACTTCTTCTCGGTGCTCGACTGGATGATGCGGCTGCCGAATGAGCTCGAGCAGAGACTGTGGCAAGATATTGAATACATTGAAGGAGAGCGCAAAGTGAAGTACGTCACCAGCGTGGAACGGCTTGCAATAGAGCGCGGGCTGCAAAAGGGTATGGAGCAAGGGCTCGAAAAGGGGCTTGAACAAGGCCTCGAAAAAGGCCGCGCCCAAGGCAGTGCCAGCGTCCTGCTGCGCCTGCTCAACCGCCGCTTCGGTCCGCTCTCTGCCGACCTCACTCGCCGCCTCGCCCAGTCCACGCCCGAGCAACTCGAGATCTGGGCCGAGCGCGTGCTCGACGCACGCACGATCGACGAGGTGTTCGCGGAGAATTGAAGGGCCGCACCGGGCCGGGAGGCGCGCTTCGACACCATCGCGCTAGTCGCCGCCGTGGCCGACGCAGATTCACTTTGCAAGGGCGCGCACCTCGGCTATACCGAATCAGCAAGCATTCTCATCCATGCGCCCTTTCTGCCCCGCTCCCGGCATCCCTGATCTTGTCACCGCGGCGGGGCATCATTGCTTTCGGCTCGAATGCGCAGCGCTTCGTGGTCATTGACCCGCGAAGCGACGTGCCCCTTGGCACAGATTCATTCCCTGGGGTGTCACGCACCGGCGTGGCCCTGAAGGTTTGTGACTGCCGCATCGGCTCGTGCATGGCCGGCAAGACATGCATCCACCCGGACCTCGCGCTTCAGCACGAGGTCCTGGTCATCGTCTTTCAGGAGAAAGATCATGAAAAATGCACAGCGACTGTACGGTGCAGCGCTCGTCTGCCTGGCGCTGTCCGCGCCGTCCGCACTCGCATCGGACCTGCGAGCCGCGATGGAAGCCGACAACGCGCGCTGGCTGGCGGCGTTCAACACGCCGAATCCGGCCGACTTCGTCGCCATGTACACCAGCGACGCGCAAGTGTTGCCACCTGGCGAGCAGCCCATCACCGGAGGCCCGGAGGCGATCCGTCAGTTCTGGGAAAGCCGAATCAAGATGGGCGTGAAGGAGCACACCTTCGAGATCGTAAGCACCCACGAGGATGGGAAATACGCCTATCAGGTCGCGAAGTGGACCGTGGTGCTCGTCAAGGACACCGGCGAGCGGACGCCACTGGCGGGTAATACCGTTCGTGTCTTCGAGCGTCAGGCCGATGGCGGCTGGCTGACGAAGGTGCACATCTACAATCGCTTCTGAGCGCTCGCCGAGCGCGATGCCCCCTCTCGCGGACACAAACAGCCGATGAACGCAATCACCCGAATCGAAGCCCGCAGCGCCGACCTCGGCGAGGGCATGCTCGTGCGCCGCTTCCTGCCCAGCCGCCAGCAGCGCATGGTGGGCGCGTGGTGCTTCCTCGATCACGCCGGGCCGGTGGACTTCGCGCCCGGCAAGGGCATGCACGTCGGCGCCCATCCCCACATCGGGCTGCAGACCTTCACCTGGCTGATCGCAGGCGAGGTGCTGCATCGCGACAGCTTGGGCAACGCGCAGGTGATCCGCCCCGGGCAGGTGAATCTGATGACGGCCGGGCGCGGCATCGTGCATACCGAGGACTCGGTGCACGACGGACAGCATCTGCACGCCGCGCAGCTCTGGATCGCCCTGCCCCCCGAGGCGGAAACCTGCGCGCCGGATTTCGTCCACCATCCCGAGCTGCCGCAATGGCAGGAAAACGGCGCCCGCCTGACGCTGCTGGCGGGCACGCATGAGGGCAGGACCGCGCCGACGCGACTGTATTCCCCGCTGCTCGGGCTAGACATCGCCAGCGCCGACGCCACCGCGCTGCGCCTGGCGCTGAATCCGGACTTCGAGTACGGACTGCTGCCGCTGGTCGGCGAGACCGGGATCGAGGGCGAAACCTTCCGCGCCGACGAGTTCGCCTATCTCGGGCGCGGACGGCACGCGCTTGAGCTCACCCTGGGCGCTGGCACGCGGCTGCTGCTGCTCGGCGGCGAGCCCTTCGCGGAGCCGGTGCTGATGTGGTGGAACTTCGTCGGCTGGAGCAAGGCGACCATCGCCCAGGCTCAGGCTGATTGGGAACGAGGGGAACGCGGCGAACCGCGCAGTGCCCGTTTCGGCCCGGTGGCCGACGGCCAGGCACCTCGCCTGATGCCGCCACCGCTGCCGTGGCGTGTTGCCGAATAGGGGACGCCGAACGGGCACACACGCGGGGCCCGCCTGATTCCGCCCGCGCAAAGGCGATCCGGGCGCTCCCGCGCTCAGTGCGGGTTGGCCGGCTCGCGGTCGCCTGCCGCCGGTTTCAGCCAGTTCTCGGTCACGAGCCCTGGGTAGCGCGCAAAGTCCTTTTCGTTGTTGGTGACCAGGACAACACCCAGCGCCAGGGCATGCGCGGCGATGAGCTTGTCGAGCTGGTCCTTGCGGCTGTCGCGGGTGGCGAGACGCACCGGCCCATAGGCAACCGCCGCATCCGCGTCGAAGGGCGCGACCGGGATGTCGTCGACCAGGCTGGCGAGATTGCCCCGCTCGCGGTCAGGATCGGCGCAGACGGCCACGCCGTAGTGCAGCTCGGCGAAGGTGATCGCGGACATCACCACGTCGCCCACGTAACACTGCACGAAACGCTCGGCGACCTCGACCGGGTGGTGCTTCATCAGGTAGATGCACATGTTGGTGTCGAGCATGTAGCGCGGCATCACAGTGCGTCCCGTTCCGCCTGTTCTTGCTCGCCCCGGCCTTCGGCCATGAAGTCGGGCGAGAAGCGCGCGAACTTCGCCATCACGCCCGCCAGCGAGCGCCGCGCGGGTCGGATGCGGAGTTCGTCGCCGATGCGCTCGATCTCGAACTCCATGTCGGTGCGATCGAAAGCCAGGTCGGCCGGGATGCGGACCGCCTGGGAGTTTCCGTTCTTGAAGACGCGGGTGGTGTGCATGACAGAAGCGCCAGAGGATGTACGACGGATGTACGTTAATCCGACTTAGCGTCTTTGTAAATACAGGGATGTACGCTTAGCATATTTTTTGGCGAAGTGACGTCGTTGCCGATGCCGCCGCCCGGGATGATTGCGACCCGACAGACTCTCAATAGTGAGCCGGTTCGACGCACGCCGAACGATCGTTCATCTCCGAAGCGCTGTGCCCGTTACCCTCTGCGCAGTTCGCATGCCCTTGACCTTCCAGCACGGGCCGCCCGCCTGCAACGCCACGCCTCAGCACCTCATCGGTCGAGATATCCCGCTCGCCCAAGGGCAGGCGGCCGCTCGGGACCTCCCCCTCGGATTTCGACGCGTCGGCGGAAAGGCTGACCGTCTCCGTCGGTGCAGACGAGCGATCAGGAGACCGGCCTGCGGATGGGAGGTTTTCTGCACCGTCGCGAATCGCACGCCCCGACTGAACCAACTCACGTGAAGCCGCACCGTCGCCGAATACCTTGATGATCAAGCTGCCGATGGCGCCAATCGCTGAAGCATGCGAGTGACTGGACAGGGTGACGAGCAGCGCAGCAAGCAGGCCGATCCGCTTCATGGGGCGCCTCCGAGTCGCACATTTCAAATTCACAGCGGATGAGCGCGAAGCGCCCGTTGGATCAGCGCCTCGATTTCATCGCGGGAAACCGGCGGAACGCGAGCGCTCAACGCATTTGCAATGAGCGCGAGGCGGCGACACACATTCCTGTTCGGCTCACCTCTCCAACTCTTCTGAAAATCACTGCCGTTCGCGACCAGTGAAGCGCAGTAGTCTCGGTGGTCGTTGACCTTCGCCGACGCCAGGTGATGCAGGCGCTTGAAAGTCTGATCGTCAAGTACGTCGTGGGCTTCAAGCACGTCCATGTAGGCCATCGTCTGCTCCGCATAACTGCCAGCGGGTGGCGCAGCAGCAGTTACGGCGGCATCGCGATTCGCGTCGTCGGTCCCATCCGCGGCGGAGCAGATCCGCCCGACGCCCTTGATCGGCGGGACATCCGCCGAGCCCTCTCCCTCTTCCGGCACAACGAGGTGCTCAATGCCGGCGTCGCGCAGCGCTTCGAGTGCTATTGCCCTCGCGTCGGAAACGCTTACGCCGTTCATCCACTCGTTAAGTCGGCCTGTCGTCCCCCTGATCCTGAATGGCCGAAAGCAATCGAAAACAGCGCACTCCGCGCGATGCCGATCGGGTTTTCCGTCGGGGATATAGGCAAGTACAAAAAAATTGACGTTATCTCGTCCGAAGTTCCGTATGTAGTTGCCGTGCCGTCTTGTCAGGTTCTCAGCCTTACCGACTTTGATATCGCCGCGTCGAACCTGGATGGCTCGATCCGCGACGCGACGGTCGCGCGCGTTGGTCGAGATAGGCGTCTCATTATTGAGGGTGACGAGATACAGACCACCGTGGGTTCGCTGCGTGGGCATACGTAAATTTTTCCTGCCAGCTTGATTCGGGTTGCCAAGAATAGGGGCATAGCCTATCATCCCTGAAAATAAATACAAGGTGTAATTTACTGTAATCATGATCAAGAATAGACAACTCGAAGGTGCAGCGCCAGCCACCGAAGAGGGCTTGAGCATCAAAGAACTCGGCAATCGGAGCGGCGTACCCATTCGAACCATCCGCTACTACCAGACAGAAGGCCTGCTCCCCCCGCCTGCCCTGAACGGCAAATTCGCGGTGTATTCGAGCACCCACCTCGATGCCTTGAACGAAATCAAGGAGGCGAAAGCCACTCGCGGGCTTGCACAACTCTACGACGCAACCAGGGCGTCATCGACGGGTCGTCCTTCGCCTGCTGCCCACGCTCAGCGAGGCGATCGCGTCGAGAAACTGCTCCGTTGCGTCGTGGGCGAAGGCGTCGAGGTGCTGATTGCCACCGAGCGCGCGGGTCTGTCGCCCAACGCTATGCAAACAATGCTCTCGGAGATCGCAGCCTTGGTCCAGGGCAGAGTGCACGGTGAGGCAAACATGACGCCGTCACTTGAGCCAGCAACGCCCGAGGGCACGAAGCGCATCCTGGACGAATTGGTGGAATCGGGCCTGACTGATGAGCAGTTCAGGCGGCTCCATCCGAAGCCGGGCGAGACCATCAAGCGCCACCTTTCCTACGTGGGCGCGCGCGACGCCTTCCACGCCGGCTCCGTGAATGCCCTGGTCAATCACCGCCTGCAGTTGTGCCGAAGGTACTTGCGCGAGCGGGACCTGACGTCGTCAGCAGAAGCCGCGCAGCCATCGCTTTTGGATAGCTGTGTCGACGACGCCGCGCGCGCGATCCCGATTCCGTAAGGACGTCCACCGCGCCACCGGTGGCCGCAGCGCGATCGGGCAAACAATTCAGACAGGGAGGATCGAATGGCAAATCATGAACTTGAACTCACGGTTGACCTGGGACGGTCGGGACGCGGCAATTACCCATTCCGCGTCCGCTTGGTAACGAGCCCGCTATCGGAACTCATCCAGGCCACGGAACGTGCGTGTCGCGTCTATGAATTGCTCCTGATAGATCGTCCAGGGGACATCTGGGACTATGTCATGGTCGTGCCCGAGGCCTTGCCGCCTGAAGTGACGGGGGCGCTCACGCGTACCGATAGCGACGAACGCACGGCTAACGATCGCGACTCGGCGCCCTCGCCTCCGGTTCCTTTTCCGGTGTTCGATCGCCTATTCGCGTGGTCGGGGGACGATACGACGGAGGACGCTGAGAAATGGCTGTACTACCGTGCCTCGGCCCAGATGCGGTCCTTTGCGCGTCAGGCCCTATTGACCGTGCGCGCAGCCCAAGGGCGCCTGCGCTCGAACGACCTGCTGCTGTCCCGCATCAGCGCGCGGGTCAGCGCCGGCGAGCATGCGTTCTGTTTTCTCGGACGAGACGCTGCGCGCGAGGCCAGTCGTGGGTATTCCTGGAGGAGCAGGCGACCGGACACGCATACGCCAGCGTTTTATGCGAGGCTGGCCGAGGCCCTGCGCGATCCCGACCTGGCTTCGGTCGCGTATCTTGGCGAGGATGACTTTCGCGCGCTGCGCATGATCGCCACGGAGCAGGCGCGCCGCGCCACGCGAACCGGTCACGAGCCCAGGCACGCCCTGCATACGGTGATCATGGTAAATCGTGGCATCTACACCGACGAATGGGAGTCGATGATCTGGCAATCGGGTGACGCGGCCCCGCAAGGCAATCAGTACAGCCTGTACATCGAGGGTTACGGCCAACTGACCAACTACTCCTCGCCCGAATTGGCATCGAGCGACGGTTCGGTGTGCAAAGCTCTCCTGGCGACGCGTGACCATGGCGAGATCGAGGGCTTCTCGTCAGACGCTGGCGATGGCTGGGTGCTCTATGAGCGGCGGGACTCTGACGCTGCCATTCGTCGCAGGGGGATGGACCGCCGCCGCTACATGCGAACCATTCCGATACTGTTCTTCCCAGATAGCGAACTGGCCCTCTTCAGCCACGAGAAGGCGATTGTCGTGATCGGTGCTGATGCACCCACTGCTACACGCGTCGCGCTGGCGAGGGTGCTGGCCGACTGGCAGCGAAGCGGCGGTGATCCACTGCTTGTGATCGTTGGCGACCGAACGCCTTTCGATGCAGCGGACTTTAGAGGCGCACTGACCGCACCAACGGGTGATGCCGACGAGTGGTCGCTGCAGGATTGGTTCTTCACCGAACTGCGGCGGTCGCGGCCGTGGATCGATGCGGTCGTCGCAGTAGACGCGCCGGAGTGGGCCACCCTGGCCTTGCGTGCCGCCCTCCAGAGCGACGAGTTTGACCCCCGGCCCTGGTTGCCGTGGATTTTGGCAAGCGAAGGCGAGTCGGTCCTCAAGGTGGATCAACGCCTGCCCGCAGACGCCGCGCAGACCATTCTTGAAGCAGATCAGCGTGCCCGAGCCATGGGGCCACGGCAAACGCGAGCATGACGAAGACGTGCCTCGAGGGCACGCGCTCGGCCTAGTAACGCGGCGTCTCGCTCGGCCGCAGGTCGAACAGCAGCACTTCGGCCTGTTCGCCCTTTGCGAAGCTCACCTCGCGCACATTGCGCAGCTTGACCGCGTCGCCCGCCGCCAGGCGCTGGCCGTTGACCTCGAGCGCGCCGCGCGCCACATGCACGTAGGCGAAGCGGTTCGCGGGCAGCGCGAAGCGCTGCGCTTCGTCGCCATCGAACAGGCCGGCAAACACGCGCGCGTCCTGATGTACCGACAGCGAACCTTCCGCGCCATCGGGCGAGATGATCAGCCGCAGCCGGCCGCGCTTGTCCGCTGGCGCAAAGTGCTGCTGCTGGTAGCGCGGCGCCACGCCCTTGCGGTCGGGCACGATCCAGATCTGCAGGAAGTGCACCTCGTGTTCGCGCGAGGCGTTGAATTCGCTGTGGCGCACGCCGGTGCCGGCGCTCATCGTCTGCACGTCGCCCGGGCGGATCACCGAGCCGGTGCCCATCGAGTCCTTGTGTTCGAGGGCGCCGTCGAGGACGTAGGAGAAGATCTCCATGTCGCGGTGGCCATGGGTGTCGAAGCCCCGCCCCGGGCGCACGCGGTCCTCGTTGATCACCAGCAGGTCGGAGAAGCCCATGTGCTGCGGGTCGTAGTAGCTGCCGAAGGAGAAGCTGTGCTGCGAGTGCAGCCAGCCGAAGTTGGCGAGGCCGCGGGCGGCGGCGGGGCGGAGCTCCATCGTTTCCATGTCCTCTCGTCCTGAAGGTGGGCGGGCGCGGCCGAAGCCGCGCCCGCAAAGGCGTTCGGGCGCCGTATTGCAATGGCACCCGGCGAGGTCGTCGCGCCTGCTTAGTTCTTGATCGCTTCGAGCGACACGGTGATCGTCACCTCGTCACCGACGTAGGGGGCGTGCTTGCCGGCGTTGAACTCGCTGCGCTTGATCACCGTGCTGGCGTTGGCGCCGATGGTGTCCTTCTTGAGCATTGGGTGCGGCATGGTGACGAAGTGGCTCACCGTCAGCGTGACCGGCTTGGTCACGCCCTTGATGGTGAGATCGCCGTCGATGGTGGCGGGCTTGTCGCCGTCAAACGTCACCTTGGTCGACTTGAAGGTGGCGGTCGGGTACTTGGCGGTGTCGAGGAAGTCCTCGCCCTGGATGTGGCCGTCGAAGGTTTCGTAGCCGGTGTTCACCGAGGTCATGTCGATCGTGATGTCGACCGCGCCGGTCCTGGCGGCCTTGTCCAGGGTGACGGTGCCGGTGGTCTTGTCGAACTTGGAGATCTGCGTCGTCAGGCCGAAGTGGTTGTACGAGAAGTTCGGGAAGGTGTGGGTGCCGTCGATGGCGTAGGTCTCGGGTGCGGCGAACGCTCCCGAGGCGGCGGTCGCCGAGATGATCAGGGCGGCGGTGAGCTTGGCGATACGGTTCATGGGTTTGTCCTCTTGGGGTTGGGGGAGATGAAAGTGGGTTGAAGGAGACGCCGCGGCTTACTTCGCCGCAGCGGTGATGCGGAACTTGATCACGACGTCGTTGGCGACGATGTCGAAGGCTTTCCAGGCGCCCTCGCCGATCGAGAAGTCGCCGCGCTGGATGGTCAGGCTGCCTTCGAACACGCCGGTGTTGCCCTGCGGGGTGAAGGTGGCGGGGACGACGACGTCCTTAGTGGTGCCCTTGATCGTCAGCTTGCCGGCGACCTCGTACTTGTTGCCGCCGAGCGCCTTGACGCCGGTGGACTCGAAGCGGGCCTTGGGGAAGTCAGGTGTGTTGAACCACGTCTTGCGGGCCGCCTCCTCGTCACCTTCGGCGCTGCCGGTGTCGATGCTGGCGAGCTCGACCTCGATCGTGGCGGCGGCCGTCTGCAGCGCGGCGGGGTCGAAGCGGAGCTGGCTGGAGAACTTCTTGAACGTGCCGTCCATCGACACGCCCATCTGCTGGTAGCCGAAGGCGATCTGGCTCTTGTCGGCCTGCACCTGGTTGTATTCGACGGCGTGGGCGGCCGAGCTGGCGAGGGCGAGAGTGGAGAACAGTGCGAGGGCGAAGCGTTTCATGGTCGGGGGTCCTTTGCGATGCGGTGAGGGCGTGAGCAGTCGGGGTCAGTCGGCACGGCGCGGCAGCATGCGGGTCAACACGTCGTCCTTGTCGATGAAGTGGTGCTTGAGGGCGGCGCCGACGTGGCCGAGCAGCACCGCGATCAGCACGAAGTTCAGGGTCAGGTGCACCGTCTGCAGCAGGTCACCGAGGGCCTTGTCCTTGGCGAGCAGGTCGGGGATCGGCAGCACGCCGAACCACACGGTCTGGAAGCCCTTGGCCGAGCTCATCAGCCAGCCGGTCAGCGGAATCGCCACCATCAGCACATACAGCAGCAGATGCCCGGCGTGCGCGGCGAAGCGCTCGATCGGCGCCATGTGCTGCGGCAGCGCCGGCGGCTGGTGGCTCGCCCGCCAGGCCAGGCGCACCACCACGAGCATGAACACGGTGACGCCCGCCCACTTGTGCCACGAGAACAACTGCAGCTTGGTGGGCGACAGGTCCAGCCCGGTCATGTAGAAGCCCAGCCCGAGCATGCCGAAGATCAGCACGGCGATGCCCCAGTGCAGGGCCTTGGCGGTGGCGGTGTAGTGCGCGCTCATGATCGGGTGTCCTTTGGCGGTCGGTCCGGGAGGTCGGTCCGTGCGTTTGCGATGACTGCACTTTAGACCTCGTTCAACGAACGAAATAGGGGACAATGCTCAAATATAAATTGCTATAATCGCAACAATGAACCGACTCGACGCAATGCAGATCTTCGTGCGGGTGGCCGATCTCGGCAGTTTCGCGGCCGTCGCCAGCCAGCTCGGCCTGGCGCGCTCGGTCGTCACCCGCCAGATCGCGGCACTCGAGGAGCATCTCGGCGTCAAGCTGATGGTGCGCACCACGCGCAAGCTGACGCTGACCAGCGCCGGCGCCAGCTACCTCGACAAGTGCCGCAGCATCCTCGACCTGGTGGAGAGCGCCGAGGCCGACGTGATGGAGGCGCGCCTGACCCCGCGCGGCCACCTGCGCATCGGCCTGCCGCTCAGCTACGGCCTGCGCCGTATCGCGCCACTGCTGCCCGAGTTCCTGAAGACCTACCCCGAGATCAGCCTGGCGCTGGACTTCACCGACCGCCACATCGACCTCATCGACGAAGGCGTCGACCTGTCGATCCGCATCGCGCCGGGGCACGCGCCGGGCGACGTGGTGCGCAAGCTCGGCGAGATCCGCCTGATCGCGGTGGCCTCGCCCGACTACCTGGCGCACCACGGGCGCCCGGCGCACCCCTCCGAGCTGGTAAATCACGCCTGCCTCGGCTATTCGGCCAAGGCCAACAACCGCCCGCTGGCGTTCATGATCGACGGCCACATGGAGAACGTGCACGTGGCCTTCCGCCTGCAGGCCAACAACGGCGACGCGCTGATGGAAGCCGCGGCGCAGGGGCTGGGCATCACCGTGCAGCCGGATTTCATCGTCGACGACTATCTTGCGAACGGCGCGGTCGTACCCGTACTCGAAGGCTTCGCGCCGCCGCCGCTCGGCATCCATGCGATGCTGCCGAGCAACCGCTACCTGCCGCACCGGGTGCGGGTGCTGATCGACTTCCTTGCCACACGGCTCGGACCCTGACGCTTACCACCCGACGCTTACCACCCGACACTTACCCGCTAACGCTCGCCCCCTGCCTCACCGCCTGACCAAGACCCGATGCTGCTTTCTTCCCTCGTCCTCGTCCCCTTCCTCGGCAGCGTGCTCGCCGCGCTGATGCCGCAGAGCGCCCGCAACCGCGAATCCTGGCTGGCGATCGCGGTGGCGACCTACGGCCTGGTCGTCGCCGGCGCCCTCTTCCCGCGCATCGCCGCCGGCGAGGTGGTGCGCGAGGAATTCGCCTGGCTGCCGGCCAAGGGGCTGTCCTTCGTGCTGCGCGTCGACGGCCTGGCCTGGGTGTTCGCCATGCTGGTGCTGGCGATCGGCCTGCTGGTGGTGCTGTATGCGCGTTACTACATGTCGGCGCAGGACCCGGTGCCGCGCTTCTTCTCCTTCCTGCTCGCCTTCATGGGCTCGATGCTGGGCGTGGTGCTGTCGGGCAACCTGGTGCAGCTGGTGGTGTTCTGGGAGCTCACCAGCCTCACCTCCTTCCTGCTCATCGGCTACTGGCACCACCGCGCCGACGCCCGCCGCGGCGCGCGCATGGCGTTCACGGTCACCGCCACCGGCGGCCTGTGCCTGATGGCGGGCGTGCTGGTGCTCGGCCACATCGTCGGCAGCTACGACCTCGACGTCGTGCTCGCCGCCGGCGACCTCATCCGCGGCCACGCGCTCTACCTCCCTGCGCTGGTGCTGATCGCGCTCGGCGCGCTCACCAAGAGCGCGCAGTTTCCCTTCCACTTCTGGCTGCCGCACGCGATGGCCGCACCCACGCCGGTGTCGTCCTACCTGCACTCGGCGACCATGGTCAAGGCCGGCGTGTTCCTGCTCGCGCGCCTGTGGCCGGCGCTTGCCGGCACCCCGGAATGGACCTGGATCATCGGCGGCGCCGGGGCGTGCACGCTGCTGCTCGGCGCCTTCATCGCCATCTTCCAGCACGACCTCAAGGGCCTGCTGGCGTATTCGACGATCAGCCACCTCGGCCTCATCACCGTGCTGATAGGCATCGGCACGCCGCTGGCGATGGTGGCGGCGATCTTCCACATCCTCAACCACGCCACCTTCAAGGCCTCGCTGTTCATGGCCGCCGGCATCATCGACCACGAGACCGGCACCCGCGATCTGCGCGTGCTGCACGGCCTGCGCCACACGCTGCCGGTCACCGCCACGCTGGCCATCGTCGCCAGCGCGGCGATGGCCGGGGTGCCGCTGCTGAACGGCTTCCTGTCCAAGGAGATGTTCTTCGCCGAGACCCTGCACGTGGGCGGCGACCGCAACTGGTGGATGTCCTACGCCGCGGTGGCGATGGGCGTCTTCAGCGTGGCGTATTCGCTGCGCTTCATCTCCATCTTCTTCGGCGCACCCGCCGAAAACCTGCCGCGCGAACCGCACGAGCCGCCGCGCTGGATGCGCTTCCCGGTCGAGCTGCTGGTGCTCGCCTGCCTGGTGGTGGGGATCGCGCCCGGCATCAGCATCGAGCCGGTGCTGCACGTCGCGGTGGTCGCCACGCTGGGCGCGCAGGCACCGGCCTACGACCTCGCGGTGTGGCACGGCTTCAACCTGCCGCTGGCGATGAGCCTGGTCGCGCTCGCCGGCGGCGTGCTGCTGTACGTGGTGCTGCGCCGCCACTTCGATCTGCGCCAGCGCGACCAGGTGCCGCTGCTCCACCGCCTGAGCGGCGCGCAGGCCTTCGAGACCGCGCTGCTGCAGCTCACCCGTGGCGCTGGCTGGCTGGTGAAGCAGCTCGGCACCACCCGCCAGCAGCCGCAGCTGCTGGTGATGATGCTGATGCTGCTGGCGGTGCCGGTGCTGCTCGCCGGCGCGCCGCCGGCGTGGCCGAACATCCCGCTGCAGGGCATCGACCCGCTCTTCGCCGGGATCTGGCTGATCGGCGGCGGCTGCGCGCTTGCCGGGGCGTGGATGGCGAAATACCACCGCCTGGCGGCGCTGACCCTGATCGGCGGCACCGGCATCATCACCGCGGCCACCTTCCTGTGGCTGTCGGCGCCCGACCTGGCGCTCACCCAGCTGATGGTGGAGACAGTGACCACGGTGCTCATCCTGCTCGGCCTGCGCTGGCTGCCGCCGCGCATCGAGGCCACCGACGAGCCCGAGTTGGCGACGCGCAGCGTGTGGCTGCGGCGCGCGCGCGACCTCGCGGTGGCGGTGGCGGGCGGCGGCGCGCTCGCCGCGCTGACCTACGCGGTGCTGGTGCATCCGGCCTCCGACACCATCGCCGACTTCTTCCTGCTCAACGCGCTCGAGGGCGGTGGCGGCAGCAACGTGGTCAATGTGCTGCTGGTGGACTTCCGCAGCTTCGACACCCTGGGCGAGATCACCGTGCTCGCGGTGGTCGCGCTCACCGTGTATGCGCTGCTGCGCCGCTTCCGCCCGGCGCCCGAGAGCGTGGGCGTGCCCATGCAGCAGCGCCACGACGCCGACCCGGCGCGCGGCCAGAGCCCGGCCGAGCAGGCCGACAGCGGCTACCTGATGGTGGCGGGCATCTACCTGCGCCTGCTGCTGCCCTTCATGGGCGTGATCGCGGTGTATTTCTTCATGCGCGGCCACAACCTGCCCGGCGGCGGCTTCGTCGCCGGCCTGATCTTCGCGGTGGCGATCCTGGTGCAGTACATGCTGGCCGGCACGGTGTGGGTGGAGAGCCACCTGCGCCTGCGCCCGCACCGCTGGCTCGGCGCCGGCCTGGTGCTGGCGTGTGCCACCGGGCTGGCGGCGTGGCTGTTCGGCCACCCCTTCCTCACCACCCACACCGCGCACGTCGACTGGCCGCTGGTGGGCGAGCTTCACCTGCCGAGCGCCTTCATCTTCGACCTCGGCGTGTTCACGGTGGTGGTCGGCACCACCATGCTGATGCTGGTCGCGCTCGCCCACCAGTCGCTGCGCGCCCACCGCCTGCCGGGCGAGGACACGGCACACCACACACCCCACGACATCACGCACGCCGACGGGAGGGCGACCTGATGGAAATCGTCATCGCCCTCGCCGTCGGCGTCATGTTCGGCTCCGGCATCTGGCTGATCCTGCGTCCGCGCACCTTCCAGCTCATCACCGGGCTGCTGCTGATGTCGTACGCGGTCAACCTGTTCATCTTCGCCATGGGCCGGCTGTGGGTGGACATGCCGCCCATCACACCCACGGCAGGCGTCGATCCGGCGCAGTTCGCCGACCCGCTGCCGCAGGGCCTGGTGCTCACCGCGATCGTCATCGGCTTTGCCACCACCGCGCTCTACCTGGTGATGATGATCGGCGCGCGCGGCCTCACGGGCAGCGACCATGTGGACGGGGAGGAGCCGCGCGCATGACCACCCTGCCCTGGCTGCAACACCTCATCGTGGTGCCCGTGCTGCTGCCGCTGCTGGTCGGCGCGCTGCTGATCCCGGTCAACCAGAATCGTCACAACCTCAAGTTCGCCATGAGCCTCACCAGCAGCGTGCTGCTGTGGCTGGTCGCGGTGGCCCTGCTGGTGCTGGCTGACGGCGGGCACTGGGCGGACGGCATCGGCGTGTATCTGGCCTCGAACTGGGCGGCGCCCTTCGGCATCGCGCTGATGGTCGACCGCCTGGCCGCGCTGATGCTGCTGCTCACCGCCACCATCGCGCTCGCCGTGCTGGTGTTCTCGGCGCAGCGCTGGGACCGGGTCGGGGTGAGCTTCCATTCGATGTTCCAGTTCCTGCTGATGGGCCTCAACGGCGCCTTCCTCACCAACGACCTGTTCAACCTCTTCGTGTTCTTCGAGGTCATGCTCGCCGCCTCGTACGGCCTGGTTCTGCACGGCTACAACCTGCGCCGCATCCGCGCCGGCATGCAGTACATCGCCATCAACCTGGCGGCATCGCTGCTGTTCCTGATCGGCGTGGCGCTGATCTACGGCGCTGCCGGCACGCTCAACATCGCCGACCTCAGCCTGCGCGTGGCCAGCCTGGGCGCGCAGGACGCCTGGCTGCTGCAGGTCGGCGCCAGCATCCTGGCGCTCGCCTTCCTCACCAAGGGCGCGATGTGGCCGCTCGGCTTCTGGCTGCCCACCACCTATGCGTCGGCCTCGGCGCCGGTGGCGGCGATGCTGGTGCTGATGACCAAGGTCGGCGTGTATGCGGTGCTGCGGGTGTGGCTGGCAGTGTTCGGCGACGCGGCGGGCGCGCTCGACGGCTTCGGGCTGGCGGCGCTGTCGGTGGGCGGCATGGCGACGCTGGCGTTCGGCGCGATCGGCATGCTCGCCAGCCAGGACGGCGGGCGCATGGCCGGCTACGGCGCGATCATCTCTTCGGGCACGCTGCTGGCGGTGATCGGGCATTCGGGCAGCGCGGTGCTCGCCTCCGGGCTCTACTACCTGCTCGGCTCCACACTGGCGATGGCCGCCTTCATGCTGCTGATCGAGCTCACCGAGCGCATCCGCCCACCGGGCGCGGCGCTGCTCGCGATCACCATGGAAGCGTTCGCGATCGAGGACAAGCCGGAGGACCCGGTCGGCGTCGGCATCCCGGGCAGCCTCGCCTTCCTCGGCCTGAGCTTCGCCGCCTGCGCGCTGGTGATCAGCGGCATGCCGCCGCTGGCGGGCTTCGTCGCCAAGTTCAGCCTCTTCCACGCCATGCTGGCGAGCGCCCCCGAGGTCAGCGGCGGTGCGAGGGGTAGCGTACCGGCAAGCACCTGGGTGCTGATCGCGCTGATGGTGACCGGCGGCCTGGCCGCGATCATCGCCCTGATGCGGCTCGGCGTGCGCACCTTCTGGGCCGCGGGGGCGGTCTCGCCGCCGCGGCTGAAGGTCTCGGAGGCAGTGCCGGTGACCGCGCTGGTGCTGTTGTGCGTGCTGCTGACCGTGCAGGCGGGGACGGTGTTCGACTACCTCGGGCGCACGGTCGATGGCCTGGCGCGCAATGCCGACTACGCCGCGCGCGTGCTCGGCGAGCCGCCGGTGCTGCGCGCCCCGGCCGCGGAGGGCGCGCGATGAGACGCTGGCTCCCCGCCCCGCTCGTGTCGGCGACCCTGCTGCTGATGTGGCTGATGCTCAACCAGACCGTCCACCCGGCGCACTGGCTGCTCGGAGCCGTGCTCGCCATCGCCGTGCCGCTGCTCGCCCGCCCGCTGCAGCCCCACGGCCACGCCCGCCTGCGCCACCCGCGCGCGCTGCTGCGCCTGCTGTGGTTCTCGGCGATCGAGATCGTGCGCTCCTGCTTCAACGTGGCCCAGATCATCGTGCTGCGCCGCTCGGCCGACGTGAACTCGCAGTTCATCCGCGTGCCGCTCGACCTGAAGAGCCCGCACGGGCTCGCCCTGCTGTCGTGCCTGATCAACTCGACGCCGGGCACGGTGTGGGTCGAGATTCTCCCCGACTCGCACGAACTGCTGCTGCACGTCTTCGACCTGCATGACGAAGCGTGGTGGATAGACACCATCAAGACGCGCTACGAACAACCCATCATCGAGGTGTTCGAAACGCCCGCAACCCGACCCGAAGGAGACCCGGCATGACGACCGCGACGCTGCTCTCCGCAGCGATCCTGTTCGCGCTGGCGTGCGTGGTGATCGCCATGATCCTGTGCACCCTGCGCCTGATGATCGGCCCGAGCGCGCAGGACCGCGTGCTGGCGCTCGACACGCTGTGGATGTGCGTCATGCTGCTGATGCTGATGCTCGGCATCCGTCACGGCAGCCAGATCTACTTCGAGGCCGCGCTGCTCATCGCCCTGCTCGGCTTCGTGTCGACGATCGCGCTCGCCAAGTTCCTGATGCGCGGCGAGGTGATCGAGTGAGCGGCGCCGAAACCCTGCCCTGGTGGGCTGCTGTTCCGGTCGCCGTCCTGCTCGTGCTCGGCGGCCTCATCACCGTGCTCGGCACCCTCGGCATGCTGCGCCTGCAAAGCTTCTACCAGCGCATCCACGGCCCGGCGATCACCATCACCCTCGGCGCCGGCTGCATCCTGGTGGCGTCGATGGTGTACTTCTCGGTCACCGAGTCGCGCCTGGTCATCCACGAGGTGCTGATCGCGCTGTTCATACTGATGACCGCGCCGGTGGTGTCGATGCTGATCATGCGCGCTGCGGTGTATCGCGACCTGCGCGCCAGCCGCGCGCACACGGCAGGGCGCGACGCCGAGGACGTTTGAGCCGGCCTCACACGAAGAACGCCTCGACCTCCGCGCGCCGGACTTCGGCCACCGACCCGTGTCGCCAGCGCGGCGCGCGGTCCTTGTCGATCACCAGCGCGCGGATGCCTTCCATCGTGTCGCCGTGGGCGAAGCAGTGCGCCATCATCGTCCGCTCCATGCGGAAGCAGTCCTCCAGGCCGAGGCGGCGGCCGCGCTGCAACTGCTCGAAAGTCACGCACAGCATCAGCGGCGAGCGCTGCGCCAGCAGGCCGAGGGTGCGCTCCACCCAGGGCCGCAGCGCGGGGTCGGTCTCGCCGGCGAGCGCGGCAAGGATCTCCCCCACCCCAGGCTGGCCGAAGTGGCGTTCCGCCGCCGCGAGCACCGGCGCGGTGAGCTGCGAGGGGATGCTCGTCTGGGTCGGTGCCGCCGGCCAGGCACCGGCGTCGATCGCGGCGATCAGCGCCGGCAGGTCGGCGAAGAAGGCGCTCGACACCAGCCGGTCGGCCAGGCCGCTCACCACCGCGTCGGCACCGCTGAGGGTGTCGCCGACCACGCCGATCCAGGCCCCCAGTGCCGGCGGCAGGCGCGACAGGAAGTAGCTGCCGCCCACGTCCGGAAAGATGCCGATCGCCGTCTCCGGCATCGCCATGCGCGTGCGCTCGGTGACCAGGCGATGGGTGCAGCCCTGCGACAGCCCCATGCCGCCGCCCATCACCACGCCGTCCATCAGCGCGATGGTGGGCTTGGGGTAGCGGTGGATCAGGCAGTCGAGCGCGTATTCCTCGTCGAAGAAGCGCCCGAGATCGGGCGAGCCCGCGCGCTGCAACTGGTACAGGGAACGCACGTCGCCGCCAGCGCAGAACGCGCGCTCGCCGGTGCCGCGCAACAGCACCGCGCGGATCGCCGGGTCGCCCGCCCAGGCGGTGAGCTGGCGGGTGAGCGCGCGCACGGTGGCGAGGTCGAGCGCATTGAGCACCGCCGGGCGGTTGAGCGTGAGCACGCCCACACCGTCGATGGTGTGGACCAGAACGTTGGCGGGCAAATCGATATCGGGGAGCAGCATTTGGACTTTCCTTTCGAATTAGCGTGACGCTCCAGGCCGGCGCCGGGGCGGCGTCCCGGGACACGATCGTCGGCCAACCTCGATGGCGGCGCACCCGCCGACGACGTGTCGGCCCGTACGCCCGCGCGCTTCCGTGCCTTGAAGCAGGCGAGCGACCGAACTAACATACACACATCAACGTACATTTGCGAGGCAAGGCATGCAGACCCTCACCACCCGCGTCTTCAACAACGGGAACAGTCAGGCGGTGCGGATTCCCGCCGAGTTCCGGCTCGACACCGACCACGCCAGCATCTCCCGCAACGAAGCGGGAGACCTGGTGATCCACCCCTTGCGTCCGCAGCGCGGCACCACCTTGATGGAGGCCCTCCGAGCGCTGCGCGACGTGGACGACGACTTCGTCGCTGCGCTGGAAGCCGACCGTGAGTCGCCGCTGCCGATGCAGGAGCGCGACGCGCTGTGATCTACCTGCTCGACACGAACATCCTGATCTACCTGATCAAGAACCAGCCCCCCGCCATCGCGCAGCGCATCGACGCGCTGCCCGCAGAGGACCGGCTGTGCATGTCCTTCATCACCTGGGCCGAACTTCTGAAGGGCGCAGAGCGCAGCAGCCGCAAGGCCGAAGTGCTGCGCCGGCTCGAGACACTGGCACGGCAGGTGCCGGTGCTTTACCCCGCCGGCCCGGCGATCTGCAGCCATTACGCGGAACAGGCCACCCGCCTCAAAGCCGCAGGCACGCCAATCGGCGCGAACGACCTCTGGATCGCATGCCACGCACTGGCCGAGGACGCCACCCTGGTCACGCACAACACCCGCGAGTTCGAACGTATCGCAGGGCTGCGGGTGGAGGATTGGGTTCGTGCGATCGACGCCTGATTCGCGAGGGTGGCGGCGCAGCAGTGTCGTCGGCATCCTTTCGCGGCGCATCGCCAATCGTCGTTCGAGGGGAGCGGCTCGTGCTCGGCCTTTGCTGCCGGCCCGGAATCACCGACTCAATGACGCCTGTGTGATCTACTGCGGTCGGTGAAGGTACATCAATGCAGCGTGTAGCTTCATGGTCACAGTCAGTGCCCGACTGTGATCGCGTACCATTGCATCTTCCAGCTTAGGGGGCAGCGGCAACCCGTTGCCGCGCACCAGACAATGATCGACTACAGCCAAATCCTCATTCCCACGCGCCTCCGCCCATCCTCGCGTGGCGGGCGTACCATCCTTACCGAGTCCGAAAGCGACCGAGGTCGCGTCCTCTTCTGCCCGGCGTTTCGGCGCCTGCAGCAGAAGGCTCAGGTTTTTTCGATGGAGCCAAACGCGGCGGTGCGAAGTCGCCTCACCCACTCGCTGGAAGTGTCGCAAATCGGGCGGTACTTGGCCGATGAGATTTGCCAACGACTGGAAAGCGGTAACTCAGGGCGTCTGACCGCATTTGAGTTGGGTTCACTGGTGAACTTCGTAGAAACCGCATGCCTGATGCACGACATTGGAAACCCTCCGTTCGGACACTTCGGTGAGGCAGCAATACAAGACTGGTTTGAGAAGAACGGTCGCGCTTGCTTGCTTGAAGCGTTGGGACGAAGCGAACTGATTGATGCGGTGCCGACGCCGTTTGAGGCTGAGGTGCAACGAGCTCTTGGGGATTTTCGAGAGTTTGACGGCAACCCCCAAGGATTGCGCATTGTGGCTCGTTTGCAGTGGAACACCGATGAGTTTGGACTGAACCTGACCGCGACGACGATTGCGTCGTTCTTGAAATACGTTCGAAGTCCCCTCGAAGAACGCGTCGACGATGGTTTCAAGAAAAAGCCGGGTTACTTCACGACCGAGACTGACATCATCCAGCAAGTCTGGCGAGAATTCGGCTACACCAAGCCTCAACGCTTTCCGCTCGCGTACATCATGGAGGCAGCAGATGACATCGCGTACTGCGTGAGCGACCTGGAGGATTCATTCGAGAAGGAAATCATCCACGAGGACTCGGCACTACCTGAGATCGAAAGGCTCTACACGAAAAAGGGTTTCGCTGACGACGCACCTTGCCACAAGGAAATTAGCGAGGCGCTCGCGGCTATCCGTGAGCGAAAACTGGAGGGCAAGGACTTTACATACACTGACTTTCGCACAAAGATCAACAACGCGATCGTTCGATATGCAGCGGATCAGTTCGTCAACAACGAAGCACTGATTGTCAACGGTACGCTAAAAACCTTGCTACCTGATAGCGATCCTCCGGGATATCTACTCCGCGTTCTTAAGGATTATTGCAAAAATAACGTCTATACCCAACCGTCAATTCAGCGCGTTGAATTGGCCGGCTACAACGCAATATCCGGTCTTCTCGAGCAATTCAAGCCGCTGTTGAAGGCGTCGCGGAACCGCTTTGCGGCCGCCTTGAGCGGCGGGCGAGAAGATGACACGGGGCAACGTATTTTGCTTGAGCCCAAGCTACTCAAGCTGTTCCCCGAGAAGTATCTCAAGGTCTACCAGTATCACCTTGGGCAGGTGGACATGGCTGCACATCCTGACGTTGACGAGTGGATCGTGCGAGCTCACTTGATCATCGATTTTATCTCAGGCATGACCGATGATTTCACGATGAAGACCTATCGCACCTTGGCTGGTATGGAACTGTGACGACGTGATTCCGGAGTCTCATCCGTATTGGCTTGTCCGCTCCGTGGTCGCCCAGCGGGGCGATGTGGTGGCTGTGCCTGCAAGCTATTACACCTATCTACCACGCACCGTTGCAGACACTCGCTCAGAATGGCTCATACCAGTTGAAGAGTTTCTGAACCCGGAACTAATGCATAGGTATATGGAGCAAACGCCCGACGGACATGAAATGGCGGTGCACTCGGATATCAGACTGTCCAGCCAGGAGCGCGTTCACCTCGTGATGGTAGATATGGCTACGTCATCGAAAGCCCATCTAGAGAAGCTTAGGGCCTTCCTTGGCGACAATTTTTTCCAGAAGATTTCATGGTACGGAAGTGGACGCTCGTTCCATGGATACGGCGAGTCCCTCTTGCCAGAGGTCGACTGGGTCAAGTTCATGGGGCTGCTTTTGCTGGCAAATCTGCCCAAGCTTGAGCCAACCGTAGACCCGCGTTGGATAGGGCATCGGCTTCTAGCCGGATATGCATCGCTACGTTGGACCAAGAACACTGATCATTATCTTGGTTTGCCAGTTGGCCTTGCAAAGGCTGGACACAGCCATGCTTTTCGTACAGCGGTTGGCCAGGCAAACAAGACCCTAAACTCTGTACACTTAAAGCGCTAGCACTTAACAGTCGACACCCAGTTGTGTTGGCTCGTTCTTCGGCCTTATGTGGAGCTCCACATAAGGCCGAAGAACGAGCCAACACAAAACCGCGGGGACCAGACCGATCAATCTCGACGCCCGCGAGACCGGATGTCATGGTTCGAACTTCGTCATGACCTTCGCGCTCTTTACCACCGTGATGAACACAAACGCCGGACCGCGTCGCATCACGAACATCCGCCTCGCCCCGGGCATGCTGCGGCTGTGGTCTTGTCAGGCTAACCCCTCATCCGAACAATCTCCGATCCCACACCACCGTCTCCGGCGCACTCACCCTCACCCTGGAAAAATCGGGGTGAGCAGGGTTCACCACCGCATTGAATTCCAGCCGCGCAACCACCGACGGCACGACCAGCACCAGACTCCGCCGCGACGCCAGCCAGTCGTCGCCGAGTTGCCGCGCCACGCCGCTGTCCTCTGCATCCCAGCCCTCCGGCAAGCTCGCCGGCTCGTGACGCTCGATCAGCGCCTCCTCGTCGGGCACCTCGGCGATCACGATCTGCTGGGTGCCAGGAATGCGGCCGATTCCCGCATGAGCGAGGATCTCGAGCATCGCGCAGGCGGAACTCAGGGAACCATAGATGGCGGGACGCCCCGGGCTGTTCCAGCGTCCGCCCAGCAGCGCGGCGCCGGTTCCATCCCAGATTGGGTGACGCTTGTCGGCGATGCGGTAGATGCGCATCAGGCGGCGATGCCGTAGAAGAGCCTCCACAGCAGGGTCTCGACCCGGCGCGCGCCCAGCTCGGTCATCGCGACCTCGAGCGGAGGCTGGTCGCCCAGCATGGCGTGCGGCGCGTGCAGGAAGGCGAGCGCGTCCTCGTCCGAGTTCCAGACATGGCGGGCGGTGGCATAGACGCGAGCGAGGCGCTCGGTCTTTTCGGATTCGGCGGGGCTGAGGCGGTCGCGGCGACGCTTGAAGGTCGCCTCGGGCACGACGCGGTGGAGCAGGATGCGGCGCTCGTCGGCGTTGCGCCCCAGGCGCTCGACGCCTGCCTTGAGGGCGGCCTTGGGGAGGCCTTCGGCGACTTGCTCGTCGAGTTCGGCAAACGAGTGCGGCGCGGGTGCGAGCGCCATTACTGCGGCGATCTGTTCAGGGGTGACGAGTTGCACGGCGGACACTCCGGTATCACATGACGACCTGAATATGGATCATGTGATACCTGTTCCGCGCAATTAAAGTCGAAAACTTCGCTTCAGCCCCGACGAGGACTCCATCGACACCTCACGCAACGTTAGTCACGGGAAAAGTCGAAAACAAGAGCAAGCGGTGAGGCAGGCTTGCGCGGGTCTTGAACAATATAGTCGAAAACAGCCCTTTCGCAGTATCCGGAACCGCTGGCCGAGCACCCCAGTTTGCTTTCTTGGCCTGGCCGGGCGAACTCACCATGGACTTCCGCTTACGACCCCTATGCATAGCTCTCAACTATGCGTAGGGGCACC
>JAANMX010001122.1_pt1 | contig 31788 bp, 28 predicted proteins | sample 7279681 | NCBI WGS metagenome assembly JAANMX01 (sample SAMN14094542, study PRJNA606508) | bioreactor metagenome | isolation source: A lab-scale SPAN reactor treating ammonium-rich wastewater day 351 | place: Ireland: Galway | collected 2018-01-01 | reverse complement strand
TTTTGGTGCGTCGCACTGTCCAGATGAGGTTGCGGACTAGAGTCATTTCGTGGACAGTGCGACGCACCGGATGGAACTTATTTCTTGACGAGTCCTTATTGTCGGGAAGTCGCCTAACATTTTTCAGCGGACCTAATCGGGGTGCGCGTTTACTTGCAACACAATAACACCAATAAAATGTCATAGGTATCCGTGAAGTATTCTAGGACTCTTGGCTGACAGTTAATTTACATAGCCATAATGGGGGATAGACAACCGCCGAATCCGCGTTCTATTTCTGCCAAATTTGGACTTGCTGCCCTGCAGACTGACAGCTTGCCGCTTATCGGGTATACTGTTCCCAGAAAACTGTTGCTCCGCCATTCTCAACGCCCAATCGCCCAAAATGCACCTGATAGCTGACCTCCACCTCCACTCCCACTACAGCCGGGCCACCAGCAAAGAGCTGACCTTCGAGCACCTGTGGAAGTGGGCGCAGTTGAAGGGGGTGAATGTGGTGGGCACGGGCGACATCGCCCATCCCGGCTGGCTGGCGGAGATGCGGGAGAAGTTGGAACCTGCCGAGGACGGACTTTTCCGCCTAAAGGACGAGTACGCGGCGACGGTGGCACAGGAAGTGCCGGCGGCCTGCCGGGGCACTGTGCGCTTTCTGCTGGCCGGGGAAATCTCCAACATCTACAAACGCCACGACGCCACCCGCAAAGTGCATAACGTCGTCTTCGCCCCTTCCCTGGATGCCCTGGCAAAGCTGCAAAGCAGACTGGAAACCATCGGCAACATCCGCGCCGATGGCCGCCCCATTCTCGGTCTGGACAGCCGGGACCTGCTGGAAATCGTCCTGGAAAACGACCCGCGGGGCCATCTGATCCCCGCCCACATCTGGACCCCCTGGTTTTCAATGCTCGGCTCCAAATCCGGCTTCGATTCGGTGGAGGCGTGCTTTGGCGACCTGACGCCCCACATCTTCGCCCTGGAAACCGGCCTCTCCTCGGACCCGCCGATGAACTGGCGGGTCTCCGGGCTGGACGGCTACACCCTCGTCTCCAACTCCGACGCCCATTCCCCGCCCAAACTGGCGAGGGAAGCCACCCTTTTCAACACCGAACTGAGCTACGACGCCCTCTTTGCTGCGCTCAAAAGCGGCGACCCGACGCAGTTTCTGGGCACACTGGAATTCTTCCCGGAGGAGGGCAAGTATCACTTGGACGGCCACCGCAAATGTAAGGTGGCCTGGGAACCGCCCACAACCGTTGGACACAACGGCTTGTGTGCGGTCTGTGGCAAGCCGGTGACTGTGGGAACCCTGCACCGCATCGAAGAACTGGCCGACCGTCCTCCCGGCTATCGACCGCCGCACAGCCACCCCTTCGAGAGTCTCATTCCCCTGCCCGAAATTCTCTCCGAAATCGAGGGCGTGGGTCCAGCCAGCAAGCGGGTACAAGCCCAATACTTTGGCCTGTTGGAACGGCTGGGACCGGAACTGGCGATTCTGCGCCAGATTCCTCTGGAAGATATCGACGCCGCGGGTGGGCCGCTCCTGGCCGAGGCCATTCGCCGGATGCGGGCCGGGGATGTCTGGGCACAGGCCGGCTACGACGGCGAATTCGGCGTCATCCGCCTCTTCCGGGACGGGGCCGACCGGCTGGCGACGGTGCAGGGGGGGCTGTTTCGGGGGGAGAAGAGTCTCCCGCAGAGGCGCGGAGATGCGGGGAAAAGAGGGGGGGATGATGGGATGATGGGGGAAGACGTAGTGACCGTTGCCCCGTCCCCCTTTCCACCGCTTGCAATGAAAGAAACTGACACGCCTTTCATCATCCCAGAATCCCATCATCCCACTTCAGTTTCCGAATGGCTGGCCGCCCTCAACGACGCCCAACGCACCGCCGCCACCCACGCTTCCGGCCCCCTCGTCATTGTGGCCGGGCCGGGCACGGGCAAGACCCGCACGGTTTCTGTACGGCTGGCCTGGCTGGTGCGGGAGCGGGGCGTTGCGCCGGATTCCCTGCTGGTGATTACTTTCACCAACAAAGCCGCCGGGGAGATGCGCGAGCGGCTGGCCGATCTGTTGGGGGAAGCCACCGCTGCCCTGGCGACGGTCTGCACCTTTCACGCCCTGGGCGCGCTGCTCCTACGCCAATACGGCCAGGCCATCGGTCTGGCCGAGGATTTTGTGATTCTGGACGAGGACGCCCGTCTGCTGCTGGCGAAACGGGCCTGGCCGGAGTTGAGCAGCCGGGATGTCGAGGCAGCGCTGAATGCTATTTCCCAGGCAAAAAACAGCGGAGAGGATTTCATCGAGAAGGCGCTGCGGGCGGAGAAGTTCGACTTTTCGGAAAAAGTCGAACTTCTTTCCGAAAACCCTCTGCGTCAATCTGCGCAATCTGCGTCATCTGCGTTCCTCTCTTTATCCCAGCGTTACGAATCCGCTCTGGCCGAGAGCCACGCGCTCGATTTTGACGATCTGATTGCCCGGACGGTTGAGGTGTTGGAGAAAGAAGCGGATGTTCTGTCTGCGGTGCGGGCGCGCTTTGTGTGGATCGCCGTGGACGAGTATCAGGACGTCAACCCGGCCCAGCACCGGCTGCTGAAATTGCTGGCGGGGGACGGTCAGCGGCTCACTGCCATCGGCGACCCCGACCAGGCCATCTACGGCTTCCGGGGCGCGGACTACCGCTACTTTCACACCTTCCCCGCCGACTACCCCGGCGCGAAGACCCTCCATCTGCGCCGCAACTACCGCTCGGCCCAGGCCATTCTGGACGCAGCCCAGCAGGTCATCGCCCGCAACCCGGAGCGGGCCAGCCTGGAGATTTTCTCGGAATTCAGCGAGCAGGTGAAGCTGGACATCCACCGCGCCCCCACGGACAAAGCCGAGGCCGAGTACGTCGTCCACCAGATCGAGCAACTGGTGGGTGGGACCAGCTACTTTTCTCTCGATTCGGGCCGGGTAGAGGACGACACAGTGCCGGTCAACTGGGCCTTTGGCGATTTTGCCGTCCTCTACCGGCTCAACAGCCAGAGCCGCCTGCTGGTGGAAGCCTTCGAGCGTTCGGGCATCCCCTTCCAGGCCGTCGGCCAGACATCCCTCTATGCCCAGGAGCCGGTGCGGGATATTCTGGCCTATCTATGGCTGTTGCACACGCCGACCAGTCAGGTGCATTGGGAGCGGGTGACGGGGAGAAGTCTCCCGCAGAGACGCAGAGACGCGGAGAAGTTCGACTTTTCTGAAAAGTCGAACTTCTGGGATGCGCCGTCCATCATCTCAGCATCCCACCATCCCGCCCTATCCGCCCTCTTTGCCGAATTGCCCGCCCTCTCCCCCCTCACCGCCCGCATGGAACGGGTGGCGGCCTTTCTGGCGGGGAAGCGGACGGACGGCTTTTCGGCTGTGGAGAGCGAACGGATCGAGCGGCTGCTGCGCCGGGCCGTGCCCTACGGCGACGATCTGCGCCGCTTTTTGGAAGCCACGGCTCTGCACTCGGAAGCCGACTACTACGACCCCCGGGCCGACCGGGTGTCGCTGATGACCCTGCACGCGGCCAAAGGGCTGGAGTTTCCAGTGGTCTTTGTGGTGGGCTGCGAGGAGGGGTTGCTGCCCTATTTCCCGCCAGGCAAGGGTGCGGATGGGGTGGATGTGGAGGAGGAACGGCGGCTCTTTTATGTGGGGATGACCCGGGCCCGGCAGAAGCTGGCACTGCTCCACGCGGGGCGGCGCTTTCTCTACGGCCAGAGGATGGAGAATCCCCGCTCGCGCTTTGTGGGCGACATCGAGACGGCCCTGCTGGAAGTGCAGGCCGCGCGTCAGTGGGAGCGTCCCCCAGAACCGGAGCAGGTTCAACTGAGTTTGTTTTAATCGTGCAGATTAGCGACGCCGGTTGAGTAGCCGCCAGAACAACAAACGACCTTGCCGGTATTGTCTGGCGGCGTATCGAAACTAAGGAGCGGGTCGTGGATGGATGCTCGTAAACCCGCTAGGTTTCGATACGCCGGGAAAAAGCCCCCGGCTACTCAACCGGCGCTGGTCCATTTGTTGGGCGAAGGAGAAATAGTGAATCAGCCAATCACCGGTTTTCGGCTGGACGAGGTGGGGGATTGGGTGGCGGTGCTGGCCTGTGGACACGGCCAGCATGTGCGCCACGAGCCGCCTCTCACCTTTCGCGAGTGGGTTCTCACCCCCGCGGGCCGGGTGGAAAAGATGGGCTGGACACTGAATTGTGTGCGCTGTGATCGGGGAGAAGGAGCAACGGAGAGGCAAATGGGAACAATCGAGAAAATCTTCACCGAACGGCTGACCGCCGAGCGTTTTCGCCCGGAACACTTCGAGCTGCTCTGTCAGATTCACCGCAACCCGGCGGTGATGGCGACGCTGGGGGGTCTCCGCTCTGACGAGACCACCCGCCAGAATTTGGCAGAATATATCGCCCACTGGGATACCCACGGCTTCGGGCTGTGGCTGCTGCGGGACAGGGCCAGCGGTGGGCTGGCAGGCCGGGCCGGGCTGAAGTGGATCGAAGTCGGCGGGGCGCTGGAGATCGAACTGGGCTACACATTTCTGCCCGACTATTGGGGGCGGGGGCTGGCAACGGAGATTGCAACGGTCAGCCTGGAAACGGCTTTTGGCCCATTGGGGTTGGAAAATCTGGTCTGTTTTACCCTGACCACAAACCTGGCGTCCAAACGGGTGATGGAGAAGGTCGGTTTCGTCTTTGAGCGGGAGATCGTCCACAAGGGCGAGGCGACGCTGCTCTACCGGATGACGGGGGAGCAGTATATACTTGACAAGGTGACAAAATGACCGGGTGACAGGGTGACAAAATGTCAGTTTATGCTCGTGTCGAGTATAGAGAGCGGATTCAGGCACGTACATCAGGGAGCGTAACTGCTCAGGCATCCACGGCTTAGTAACCACGGAAAATATGGAACACACTGAAAAAAGCGAAGAATTTCCGCGTATTCTGTGTATTCAGTGGTTATTTCTGTCGTTGGCTGGGTAGTTACCAGGACGCAAGTAGTTGAGCAGTGTGGCTGCTCTCGCCGGGTCCGTGACCCGGCAGAACGCGGATAGGGTGGAAAGTACGGAAAAAACCGGATTTTTCTCGATTTTATCCGCGCAAATCAGCCCTTTCCCTTCGACAGGCTCAGGACACCGCCGCGTCATCCGCGTTCTATTTCTTCTCTCTCCCACAGGCTGCTAGGCAAAGCCCACCAGCCCCACCCCGACGCTGATAATTAGTGCCGCGGTCAGACGCAGTTTGGCCGCGGGTTCGTGGAAGATGACAATGGCCGCCACGACGCCGATGACGATACTGAACTGGCGCAGGGCCACCACATAGCTGGCCTGGGGAATCATCTGGTAGACCCACAGGATGAGGGTATAGGCGGTGGAGATAAAGAGGGTTGCCAGGGCCGCCCGTCGCCAATCCCGACGGCTGCCCAGCGTCATCGGCAGCCGGGCTACAAAGCGCAGGAAAAGCCAGAGAAATGGCACTGTCAGCAGCCACTGCAACACCCCATAACGCAGCGCGCTGAGCAGCCCAGGTCGCAGCATCTCCAACGCGATTTTGTCCACCCCGCTATAGCCCACCGTCCCCGCCGCGGTGACCAGCACCCAAAAGATCGTCGTATTCCAATAGCGATCCCGGCTGACTGTGCGCAGGCTGGAGAGCGGAGCGAGCAGACAGCCAGCCGTCACCAGTCCCATCCCCAGCCAGCCCAGGGGCGAAGGTGGATGGCCGCGCAGAATATCCAGCAGCGCCAACGCCAGCACAGGCAGGGCGCGGGCTACGGGGTAGACAATCGAAAATTCGCCGGCCCGGTAGCCCATTGTCAAGCCCAGAAAGTAGATGGCCTGAAACAGTCCCGTTGCCAGAAGCAGGGGCCAGATGGCGGACGGGAACGGATCGCCGCTGAATTGCAGCCAAAGCACCGGTCCCAGCCCGACCAGCCCGACGATCAAATTGGCCCGCACAAAAAGGGTCGTGTCGTCCCGGCGGGCGTGGGCCAGCAGATTCCACGAGGCGTGGAGAAGGGTGGAGAGGAGGATGAGGGAGGGGGGGAAGAGGGACATTGGGATTGGGGATTGGGGATTGGGGATTGGAGACTGGGGATTTAACGCCCCCAGTCTCCAATCCCCAATCCCTAATTTTCCTTATGCAATCGACTGCAATTTGTAGATGCCGCTGTCGCAGTCGTACAGCCCCCAACTGGGCGCGCCGAAGCGGCCCATCACTTCGCCGGGGTTGACCAGTTGGCAGGTGCCGATGCGCCCCCAGTTTTGCAGGTGGTTGTGGCCGTAGCAGACCAGATCGAACTGACCGCTCTGGGCGATACGCCGGGCCGGTTCCGGGTAGTGGATCAGGGCAATTTTGCGCCCACCGATCTCCAATTCGGCGTAGGGTCCGTGGAGGGTGACGTGGGGAAACTTCGACGCCACCACCTGTTGCAGCCGCCCGTCGCCGTCGTTGTTGCCTTCGATAATGTGGATCGGTCCGCTGAAGGCTTCGGCAAGCTGGGCCACAATAAACGGGGCCACCAGATCGCCCAGATGGAGCAGCACATCCGCGCCGGCCGCGTTCATCCCGGCCAGCGCTTTGTCCAGATTCCAGATGTTGTCGTGGCTATCCGATAAAATGGCGATAGAAATCATTGCGACACCTTTTGCTCCTTTGCACGGTTTGACAGTACACGCAGCCATCTCGTATGATGGGCTAAGTGCCATACCGATCATTCTACAAGGCTTACGATGGAACAAGTCACAGTTTTGATACCCAATCGAGACAAAGCGCAACTTCTGATTGAGTTGCTCCATTCACTGGACTTTATCACTGATATTCAACTTATCAGTGGGGAGACGAATGGGCGAAATATCGAATCTCCGGCGGATGAGAATTTCTTCTCATTGGCTGGCATCTGGGCAGATCGAGACATTTCTGCTGAGTCCATACGCAAAGAAGCCTGGCCGGAGCGCTAACGGATGATTCTCTGCGACACAAACATCATCATTGAACTCCTCAAGGGCAACTCATCGATTGTGCAGCAGCTGACCGCGATAGGTCAGACTCAAATCGCGGTCAGTGCAATCACCCAAGCTGAACTGCTGTTCGGCGCACGGGATATAACGAGAGATGCAGAGCTTGCAAAAGATACTACTCTCCGTGCAGGTCTCTCCCCTTACACCAGCCATTTCAGACCGATTCATCCAACTGATCACAAACTACTCGCTCAGTCACAGACTTGCCATACCAGACGCGCTGATCGCTGCTACGGCTATTGAGCAAGGCTGGCAGTTGTATACGCTCAACCTGAAGGATTTCCGGTTCATTGCCGGCCTTCATCTCTATACCCCAGTTCCATAACAGACACCAGTTCTCGGAATCGGCCGATCTACGGCTTGAACCCCTTTCTGCCCAAAAAGCGCGCCCGGCTGCCCAACTCTGCCTCAATCGCCAGGAAGCGGTTGCCCAGGGGACCCAGCGCCCCCTCGCGCAGATGGCCCGTGCCCAGCCCTACGCAGTAATCCGCAATCAGTTCACCCTCGCCCCGGCTGTCGCAAGGCATCACCCCATAGCCGTTGTCATAGGCCATCTGCACGGCCTGGAAGGCTTCGGTAATCGTCCCGATCTGGTTGACTTTGAGCAGCAGTGTATTGGCCGCGCCGGCGTCGATGCCCTCTTGCAGCCGGGCCGGATTGGTCGTAAAGAGGTCGTCGCCCACAATCGCAATCCCCAACGATTTTGTGAGGATAGCGTGGCCTTCGTAGTCGATCTCGTCCAGGGGGTCTTCGAGTATCACAAAAGGATAGTTGCGCACCATCTCCTCGTACAGCCGCAGCAGATCGTCCCGGCTCTTTGGCTCTGCCGAAAAAAGACCCTCGAAGCGGTCGGTCTCGCTGTTGTAATAGGTCGCCGCGGCCACATCCACCTGAAAACCGATGCGCCCCTCATAGCCGCAGTTGGCAATCGCCTGCACCTGCAAATCCCACAACTGGCGGTCGTGCTGAATCAGCCCGGTGGCGGGCAGGGCATAGCCTTTGATACTGTCCACGCCATAGGTGGTGCGCAGCAGGCGGAAGTATTCGTTGGAGCTCTCCCAGGCCGCGTGGGAGGCGTCGGCGAAGCTGTCGAAGCCGTAGCACATCAGCGCATAGCTGGGCTTGCCGCCGGAGCGGGCACCGCTGCCATAGCGCCGACTGCCCAGAATCGTCAGCACACCGGGCACAGGCAGGGTGACGGCGTTGACCCCGCCGATGTGCTGGTAGAGGGGGATGCCCAGACTGGCCGCGCCGGCCTGCAAGGCCGCGGCCGAGACGCTGCCCGTGGCATTGCCGCCCAAATTGGCTTTGGTCTCCGTGCCGTCCAGGTCGATAATCACCTGATCCACCGCGTGCTGGCGGCTGGCGTCCAGACCGATGACGGCCGGCCCGATCACATCCACCACATTTTGCACGGCCTTCAGCACACCCCGCCCGCCCCACTGCTTGCCCCCGTCATAGGCAAACTGGACTTCGTGGACACCCACGGAGACGCCGGCGGTGACCACAGCCACACCTTTGGCCCCGTTGGCCGTGGTGACGGTGGCTTCCACGCCGGGATGGCCCCGGTCGGAAAAAATCTGCCGGGCGCTGACAGATGTAATAATCGATTCGGAAGGCATAGGGAAAAGTTCCTTTCGGGTTGGGGGAAAACTTACTATAGAACACAGATGCACACGGAAAAACGGATTTGCACAGATTTAATCTGCGGAATCTGCGTTCTGATTTTCATCCCTATCGGTATCAGACAGCCTGTCCGGCCTGGAGACCGAACCTAGCAGGCTGTCGGAGAGACAAGAAATCGAACGCGGATGACGCGGAGCGGGCTGATCTTCGCGGATAGAGTCGAGAAGAATTCCGGCTTTTTCCGTACCTTCTGCTCAATCCGCGTTCTATTCTGCGCTACTCCGACAAGCTGCTAGACTGTACGCGCCAGAATCAGCGTGACACTCAAATCCGCAAAGCTCAGATTGGGTGTGGCGACAATCCCGTCGCCCAGGGCATAGAGCGCGGGGGAGACGTTGTGGCGTTTGAGTTCGTCAAAGAGATCGATACCCATCTCCGCGGCCCGCTGGCTGGTGGAATAGTCCACAATGCCGCCGGTGAACACAGGCACATCCGCGTAGCCGTCGATAAACTGGTGGCCCGGCCCGTCGGTGCCGTCCGAGTCCACGGACCCCATCACCACCTGGCGGGTTTCGCCCAGTTGCAGGGCCGCGGCCACCACATACTCCTGGTTGCGCCCGCCCATCCCTTTGGCGTCGCCCACTGTCACCAGTAGCTCGTTGCGGCCAAAGAGCGCGCAGGGCGGCTGGAAGGGTTCACCGTCCAATTCCGAATGTTTGGCTAAATTGGATACGACTTTGCCCACCTGGGCGGCCTCGGCCAGCATATCGTAGTTGTTATAGAGCAGATGGGTGCGGAAGCCCAGCGCCTCGGCTTTGGCCCGGGCCGCGGGCAACATCCCCAGATGTTCGGGCATAATGCAGAAGGCACGCGCGTTCATCGCCTCATACTCCTCGTGACGCAGAGTCTCCTGGGCCGGATCTGCGGCCAGCAGAAAGTCCTTTACTGACTGGGGCGCGTCGTCCCAGGCATCCCACTTCTTCAGATTGCGCACCGCGTCGGCATAGGTCTGGGTATCGGGCAGGACGTGCAGCCAGCGGTTGAGGTCGTGGTACATCAGGTCGCGATAGGTGCGGCTGAGTTGGCCCAGCAGATGGACACAGCGGGCCGGGCGCAGGTGGCGGGAGATTTTCCCCCCTTTCATCTGGTCCAGGTGGTTGCGGATGGGAATGAGGTCAATCGTCGGCCCGCCCTTTTCAATTTGAAAGAGATAGACCAGCCGCTGCACATCTTCCAGGCTGACCCCCTCCACGGGCAGAGTGAGCAGGGCGGAGACGCCGTTGCCCAGGGCGGTGAAGACCAGATCGTCCTCCCGCAGGTCGGCGCAGAGTTCCAGAATACGGCGGCAGCCCTCCACACAGCCCTCGTCCGGGACCGGATGCGCGCCGAAAGTAATCTCCACACGGGAAAGAATATTGGGGCTGCCGTGCTTCTCGATGAGATGGCCGCCGGTCAGCCGCTCGCCCAGAATATCCTCCAGGGCTTTGGCCGTATACTGCACGCCTTTGCCCGCGCCCACCACAAAAATCCGCCCCACCTGGCGCAGATCGATCACCTCCTCGCCGCTGCGGGGGTCCCCCGCCGGCTCAAAGTCCGGCGAGCCAATCGTCAGAATATCCCCATCCAGCCGCACCAGCCGCCGCACATTATTGCCCGGATCGCAGGCATCCAGCCCCGCGCCCAAAATTTCCACCAGCGCTTTGCGCCCGGCGGAGTGGCCGTGGGAGGTGAGTATATCGACATTTTGGATACGTCCCATTTTGGGTTCTCCGGGTATTGGGGGGTTATTTTCGCACCACTTCCATCGGACTGCGCAGGGTATTCAACACCGCGCAGGTCTGCTCGACGGTGGCGTGGAGACGGTCAATCGTAGCCGCATCCGCGGGGGAGCCGACTGTCGGCTTGTAGGCCAGTCGCTCCAGCCGGATCGGCCCGTCGGTTGGCAGACCGACGACGCCGGTCATATCCAGCCCGCCGGTGATCTCCACCTCCACGCTGTCCAGGGGGATGTCGAGAAGGGTGGCCTGCAACAAATACGTGTGTACCAGACAGCTCGCCAGCGCCCCCAGCAGCATCTCCGGCGAGCTGGGGCCGAGAGAGTGGCCGGCCAGTCCCGGCGCAGAATCGCTGATAATAATGTACTGGCCCATCTGCACAGGCCGCACACCGGTAATCCCCGCGGCATAAGAGGTCGCTTTCAGCGGCACAAAAGCGGCTTCAGGGTTCGCTGTAAAATCTTCCCGGCGCTGGGCCAGAACCTTCGCCTTGCGTTCGATGTAACTGTCGAGGGTAGCCATAAATTTTCCTTTTCCAGGAAACTACTGAGGGACCGGTGCGACGCACTCGCCACCGAATCTTTGTAGGCGAAAACTCTCCTGGCGAGTGCGTCGCACCAGAGCAGGTACTTTTCCAGAGTGATTTGCCGTCTGCGGTCCGCTGTCTGCCGTCTGCCGTCCTACCGCAACACCCGCTCATCCCCCATCCGCCGGGTCATACGGCGGGCGTCCATCTCTTCCAGCAGGGCCTGGGCGTATTTGCGGCTGGTGTCGAAGAGGTCCCGGGTCTGGGCCAGGGTGACGGAGCCGTTTTCACGGGCAAAAGCGGCGATGCGGGCGAGAGCGTCATCAAAATCGGCCGGGCGGAAGAAGACGCCGCCGGAGATACGCAGGAGAAGGCCCTGCTCCACCAGAGATTCCAGCAGTTCCTCGTCGTGGCCCAGCAGAGCCAGCGTATCGCCTGCATTGGGTGGGGAAAAGGGCGCGGCGGCAAAGGCGGCCAGTGTGCGTTGCACCGCCTGGGATTGACCGTCGGTGTAATGAATCCGATGCCCGGCCAGCCAGAGAACGCTGTCGTTGGCCCCAATCAGCCCCTCTCCCGCGGCCTGCTCCACCAGTGTATTGAAGGCGCGCAGGGGTAGCTCCACCGCGGCTGTGCGCCCCCCCTTCACCCGCAGACGGCTGCGCACCTCGCCCCGGGCCAGCCCCTGGCGCAGGGGATTGGCCGTGTGATGGCTGCCCAGCAGCCCGGTCAGTGCATCCAGCAGGCTGGAGTGGGTGGATTTTGCCAGGAGCAGCCGCCCGCTGTCCAGGGCTGTCACCAGACCGGCGGCTTGCAGCCCGGCCAGGGCCTCCCGGCCCGGCTCTGTACCCAGCCCGCTCTGGCCGATCAGATCAGCCGCGGAGAGCAGGGGAGAACGTTCCAGGGTTTGCAGCAGAATCTCGTCGGGCGCGCCGGCGGCCAATGTGCGCAGCCGCTCAACCGCGGCCGGGTCCATCCGCCGGTAGCGGCGGCGGGGGTGGGGGTCCAGCACTTCGCCGCCGCCCAGGGTGGCGCTGGGCGAGGGCTGGCGCAGAATGTAGCGATCCCCTGCGGCCACCAGTACAGGCCGCTCCAGGCGCAGTTGCAGCCAGCCCTCTTTGCCGGGGAGCAGTTCCTCCACAGCCAACAGCCGCACATTGGCAGGCGTCTCGGACGCGCCGCTGAAAAAGTCCACCTGCAAATTGTGTAGCAGCGGTCTGGGCGCGTCGGGCAGGAGGCGGAAGGAGAGATCCAGCAGTTTGGTGGCGCGCAGGGTGCCCGGCTTCACCACCACCTGGCCGCGCTGGATTTCGTCCACAGCCACACCGCTCAGATTGATGGCGGCGCGGCTGCCCGGCGCAGCCCGTTCGATGGCGGTCTTGTGGCTCTGAATGCCCCGGATGCGTCCGCTGGGGCCGTCGGGCAGAATCTCCACGGCGTCGCCCACCGCGAAATGGCCGTCGCTGAGTGTGCCTGTAACAATTGTGCCAAAACCGGAGAGGCTGAAGATGCGGTCGATGGGCAGACGGGGGCGTGCCCGGTCCCGGCGGGGGGGCAACTCCCCCAACAGGCTGGCGAGAGCGGCGCGCAGATCGTCCAGCCCTTTGCCCGTGTGGGCGCTGACCGGGACAATCGGAGCGCCTGCCAGCCGGGTCGTTTCCAGCAGTTCCTCCACCTCCAACTCCACCAGTTCCAGCCATTCCGGGTCGTCGATCAGGTCGGCTTTGGTCAGGGCCACCAGACCGGTGGGGACGGCCAGCAGGTCGAGGATCGCCAGATGCTCCCGGGTCTGGGGCATCACCCCTTCGTCGGCGGCGATAACCAGCACCACTGCGTCCACACTGCCCACGCCGGCCAGCATATTTTTGATGAAGTCGATGTGGCCGGGCACGTCTACAATGCCGATGGATTCGGGGGTCTCTTGGCCGGGGAGGGGGAGTTCGATCCAGGCAAAGCCCAGATCAATCGTCAGACCCCGGGCTTTCTCCTCGGCCAGCCGGTCGGGGTTGATGCCGCTGAGAGCCTGGACGAGGGAGGATTTGCCGTGATCCACGTGGCCGGCGGTGGCGATGACACGCATAAGGGATATACTTTCAGGTGGAGCGCATAAGGTGGCGCAGCCACAGGCCAAAGAGGGATGTGGCTCGTAGTGCGTAGTGCGTGAACTGGTAGTGATAATAGTTCACGCACTACGCACCACCTGTCAGTCCGAATAACTAACGCTACTGCCGTCGATCTTGCGCTGGTACGCCATAGGATGGGGTTAACGGTCGGCGGGGGGCGCACCGGTGACGATACCGGCGGTGCGTCGGGTGTTGCTCTGGCTGGCGTAGAGTTCGGCGTTGCGCCGCTGCTTCTGCCACTCATCTTCCATCGTCTTCATCTGCTCGTCCCGCTCGCGCAGGGCCTCTTGCAGACCGTTCAGCCAGTCCTGGGCCGCGCTGAGGGAGCGCACACCGTAGCTCTCCTGCAACTTCCAAAGCTGTCGGATCAGTTCTTCGTGAACCTTAATATCGTGCAGAATCGGCGGGAAGGGTTCCATCGACTCTTTGTTGAATTTTTCCTGTTCTCGCCACAGATGCTCCTGGCGCAGGTCCTCTTTGCGGCGCAGTTTTTCGTAATCTTCCCGGAACTCGTCCATCTCCCGGCGGATGCGCTCCTCGGCCAGCCGCTGTAGCTCCTGCACCTGGGCCTGATCCCGGCGCATGACCTGCTGGAAGTCGTTGATGGTCTGCACAGCCCGGCGGGCCACTTCGATCTGCTGGCCGAAGCCCTGGACCTGTTCCTGGCCCTTTGCCACCAGCGAGCGCTGATCGTCGATGACCTCTTGCCAGCGGTTGAGGACGGAGAGCCGCTCGACGGTCTCGATGCGGATGCGCTCCATAAAGGATTGCTGTTCTTCGCGGATTTGGGTGAAGACAGGCCGCCACTTTTCGGTCTCCGTAGCCAGGCGACGGACAGCTTCTTCCACCACAGCCAGCCGCCCGATCTGGGCCTCGGTGCGTTTGAAGAGTTCGACGGTCTCCTGTTGCAGTGTAGCCACCCGCTTGGAATCCGAGGAGCGCTGTTCGGCCAAAAAGGGAATCTGCCGGGTGCGATCTTCGATATCCTTGGCCAGGATGTTGACCTGATTGCGCCCGGTCATAATCATTTCGATCAGCCGCTCTTCCTCGGCCTTGCGCACTTTGACCGTCTCTTCCACCCGGCCAATCCGGGGCAGTTCCCGGCGCACTTCGCCGATCTCCCGGGTCAGGGCTTCCCGGTCGCTCAGACGGGTGCGCTCCACATCGCGCACGGCCTGGGCACGCACCTCCTCCTCCCGGCTGACCAACAGTGCGAATTCGGTCTTTACATTCTGAATCTGTTGCTCCAATTGGGTGAAGCGGCCCAGCTGGGCGTGGGTGCCGGCCAGCCGCCCTTCCAGGTCCTGGATACGCCGGGCCTGCTCCACAATATCGGCGGTCTGGCTCTCCACCTGCTGTTGCAGCCGGGCAATTTCCGCCCGATCCCGGCGGTGTTCTTCGTCCAGCCAGTTGACCATTTGGGCCAGTTGTGCAATATCCATTCCGGGTCCTGTTCCGCCAATTGTTGCTAGGGTTTCGCCAAGGAAAGCACCGACGATTATACCATCGGTGACAACTCCACCCAAACAGGTCACAGGGTACAGAGAGTGGCTGATTCCGGGAATCGGCCAAGCCAATTGTCTATGCCGGGGAGCGCCCGGTCGATTCCTGGGATGCGCCCTTTCACGACTCGTGTTTTGACCATCTGTGCGCTGGCTGATACAATGCCCAGGTAACTGTTCAACCACCCCAGCCTACCCCTCCCCATTCCAGGGAGGGAGATGGAGCGACTCCTCTCCCACGCTGGGGGAGGTTGGGAGGGGGTGAGCCGTTACATGCCCAGGTAGATTTACCACATTCCGCGGTTGGCCCTGGCTGACGATGACCGTCCCAACCTTCCTCTCGCAGTGCGTCCTTTTCACCCAACGGTGGCAAATGCGCTTTGGTATCGACGCTCGTCTAACTTATCACCAACGCGCGGGGATTGGGCGATACACACTCTTCTTACTGGACGAGCTGGCAAAGTTGGATCAGGAGAATCGGTATACGATTTTCCAGCATCGCAGAGATCGGGAGGCGCTGATTTCCGCGCCCAACTTCCAGCGCAGGACGCTCTATGCACCGGTCCACTCGAAGCTGGAACAGCCCCTGCTGATGGTCGAACTGCTCTTTCAAAATTTAGACCTGATCCACTGCACCGATTTCATCCCTCCTTTATTCAGCAATCTGCCCTCGATTATCACCGTTCACGACCTGGCTTTTCTGCGCTGGCCCCACTTTCTGACAGAAGATCACGCCACCTATTACAGCCAGATCGACCGGGGCGTACGCCACGCCCGCCATATTATTGTGCCCAGCTACAGCACAAAAAACGATGTCGTCGGTCAGTTGGGCGTGCCAGAGAGCAAAATCAGCGTTATCTACGAAGCCGCCGCCGCCATCTACCGCCCCCTGCCCATTGCCGAGACCCGTGCGGTCGTGACAAAGCGTTTTGGCATCCCCACCAACTATATTTTCTTTATCAGCACCATCGAGCCGCGCAAAAATATCGGCGGGCTGCTGCAAGCCTACCATCACCTGCGCACAAAATATAACCTGACCGACACCGGGCTGGTGCTGGCGGGCAAGCAGGGCTGGCTCTACGAACAGGTCTACGAGACGGTGGAAAAGCTGGGCTTGCAGGATTCCACATTCTTTGTGGGGCGGGTCTCCGACGAGGAGCTTCACCAGTTGTACGCCGGCGCACGCTGCCACGTCCACCCGGCCTTCTACGAGGGTTTTGGCCTGCCCCCCCTGGAGGCCATGGCCTGCGGCACGCCCACTGTCGTCAGCAATACCAGCAGCCTGCCCGAAGTGGTGGGGGACGCCGCGCTGATGTTTGACCCCACCGATTGGGAAGAGATGGCCGTGGCCATCCGCCGCCTGCTCACCGACGACGAACTGCACGGCGAAATGCGCGAAAAGGGCTTGCAGCGGGCGGGAATTTTCAGTTGGAGCAGGGCCGCGGCCGAGACCCTGCAAGTCTACCAGAGCGTCGCACAGGGGCATCCGGTCCCCGTGGCGGCCGGCTAATGGCAGCCTGAATGAAAATACTCTTTCTGACGCCCCAACTGCCCTATCCTCCCAGGCAAGGGACGACAATCCGCAACTACAATCTCATCCGCGCCCTGGCCCAGAAGCACCAGATCGATCTCTTTTCATTTCTGGCCCCCGGCGAAATTTTCGACGCGGACAATCATCTGGCCGCACTTTGCGGGCGGGTGATCACCGCGCCCCAGCCCGTGCGCTCGGCCAGCCGCCGGATTGCGGATACAGTGACCGCCAGCCGCCCGGATATGGGTCTGCGTCTGGAGAGTCCTGGGGCCTATGCGCGTCTGCTGGCCCTTCTGCAAGAGGAAAGCTATGATCTTCTTCAGGCAGAAGGGATCGAGATGGCCGCCTATGGGCAGTTTGCCGTCGAGCGCCAGCCCCGGGCCAGGCTCGTCTTTGACGATCACAACGCGGAATATCTCTTGCAGCAGCGTTCTGCCCTGGTCGATCTGGGCAATCCCCTGCGTTGGCCGGCCGCGCTCTACAGCCTGATCCAGTCCGCCAAACTGCGGCGCTACGAGCAGATGGTTTGCAGCCGGTCCGACGCAGTGGTGGCTGTCAGCGAGCCGGATCGCTCCGCGCTGGTGCAGTTGGTGCCGGATCGGCTGATCGATGTGGTGCCCAATGGGATCGATCTGGACGAATTCCCGTACCCGCCGCCCGCGCTGCCCGTCTCCCCAGCGCCCACCCTCGTTTTTACGGGCAAGATGGACTACCGGCCCAATGTGGATGCCATTCTCTGGTTCGCCCAGGAGGTGCTGCCCCTCATTCACGGGGAGCGGCCAGAGGTCTGTTTGCAAGTGGTGGGGATGAACCCCCATCCCCGGCTCGCCCCCCTGCGCCAGCAGACGGGCGTCGAAATCACCGGCGCGGTGGAGGACGTGCGGCCCTACGTCTACGCCGCGGCGGTCTATGTGGTCCCTCTGCGGGTAGGGGGCGGCACCCGTTTCAAAGTGCTGGAAGCCCTGGCCAGCGGCAAACCGATGGTCAGCACATCTTTGGGTGTGGAGGGGCTGGGCTTGCAAGAGGACAGGGAACTGCTGATCGGGGATGATCCAGCCACCTTTGCCAACGCAGTACTGCGGTTGCTGGAAGACCAAAGCAACGGCGGCGCTTTGTCCGACGAGCTTACCGCCGCAGGCAGGCGCTTTGTAGAGTCTCATTTTGCCTGGGAACAGATCGTGCCCCGGCTGGAGCGGGTCTATCAGGCGGCTATGCGCCAGGAAGCGCTGGCTAGCCCGTAGGGTAACTGCTGTTAGTACTAATGTCTCCTAAAAGAGCGCTCCAGTCTGAATCTGAAGTCCGCTCAGTACACCAGATTCGATGAGATCATCCCCTCGGATTCAGACAGTGAGTTTACCACCCCCGCTTGCTTTGGGCAAACAGAGGGATAAGTATGAGGAGATCCCAAGAATGGGGCGAGATGATCGACGAATCAAATCGATCACCCAAAACGCCCGGCAGACAGTAGCGCGGCGAGAGAAGATCGGGTACAATCTCCGTGGATCGGAAAATCCCAACCACTTCCCCTATGGAGAGACAGACAATGACACAACCACTTCCCACCGCACAGGTCGGCAACACAGCCCTGCGCATTTCTCAATTGGGCATGGGCACTGCGCCTATCGGCAATCTTTACGGCGCAGTTACAGAGAAACAGGCCATCGAGACAATTCAGCGCTCCTTCGAGCTGGGTATCCGCTACTTCGATACCGCGCCCCTCTACGGTTCGGGCGTTTCGGAGCGGCGGCTAGGGATGGCCCTCAAAGGCGTCCCTCGGGATCAGTTCGTCCTGCAGACAAAAGTCGGGCGGCTGGTACAGCCGGACGGTTCTATCCGTTTCGACTACAGCCGGGACGGGGTGTTGCGCTGCCTGGAGGAGAGCCTGGAACGCTTGCAGATGGACCGGGTAGACGTTCTGCTGGTACACGACCCGGACTCATTGAAGGAGGAAGAAGGCTATCGTCAGGCCCTCAACGAAGCCTTCCCCGCCCTCATCGAACTGCGGGAGCAGGGGGTGATCGCCGCGCTGGGCGCGGGGATGAACCAGTGGCAGATGGAATACGAGTTTGCCAAACATTCGGACCCCAACATTTTCTTGCTGGCCGGGCGTTATACACTCCTGGAACAGACCAGCCTGGAATTTCTCGACTACTGCCAGAAGCGGCAGATCAGCGTCGTCTTGGGCGGGGTCTACAACAGCGGCATTCTGGTCACGGGTCCAGTCCCCGGCGCGAAGTTCAACTATCGGGACGCGCCGGAGTCGATTCTGGAAAAGAGCCGGCGCATCAAAGCCATCACAGACCGCTACGGCGTCCCCCTGCACGTAGCCGCCCAGCACTTCGCCCGCAGCCACCCGGCCATCAGCGGGCTGATCATCGGCACTGTCGCACCCAGCGAAGCCGATGACAACCGGGCCATCTGGGACACAGAAATCCCCAGCCAGCTTTGGGCAGACATTCGGGCCGCGGGGCTGGTGGAAGCCGGCGCGCCGATGCCGGGTTAAGGAGATTGGGGACTGGGGTCTGGGACAACACCCGATCCCCAGACCCCGATCCCCAATCCCCAGTCCCTATTCCTCTCTACACACATTCTCCAGGCGGCCAATCTTCTCGATCTCAATCGCCACTTTGTCCCCGTTTTTCATCCAAAGCTGGGGGGTGCGTCCCATCCCCACGCCGTGGGGCGTGCCGGTCAGGATCACATCGCCCGGCTCCAGCGTGAATGCCTGGGAGCAGTAGGAGACCAGTTCGGCCACGCCGAAAATCATCTCTTTCGTATTGCTTTCCTGCACCACCTGGCCGTTGAGGATGCAGCGGATGGCGAGGGATTGGGGGTCGCCGATTTCATCGGCGCTGACAAATCCGGGGCCGAGGGGGCAGAAGGTGTCCAGACTCTTACCCCGAATCCACTGACCGTCGCCCATCTGAATATCCCGCGCGCTGACGTCGTTGGCGCAGGTATAGCCCGCCACGTAGCCGAGCGCGTCGGCCTGGCTCACCCGACGGGCTGTCTTGCCAATGACCGCGGCCAGTTCCGCCTCGTAGTCCACCTCCTTCGACAGCGCCGGGGACCAGACAATCTCGTCATCGGGGTTGATGACGCTGCTGGTGAATTTGGTGAAGACGAGCGGACGGGGTGGGGGTGTGCTTTTTGTCTCCCGGATGTGGTCCATATAATTCAGCCCAATCGCCACAATTTTGCCCGGGCGACCCACCGGGTTGAGCAGCTTCACACTGCTGCGGGGAATGCTGCCGGTGATGTTGCCGCCCTTGCCGGCCAGCACATCGGTCCAGCTTGCGTCGGTTACGTCGATGTTATCGCCGTTGGCGATGCCGTACACCTCTTTGTCTGCCTGTTGAAATTTAAGCCATCTCATTCTGAAAGTGTCTCCTTGGGTAATTTGCCTGCTGCGATTGCCGCTTTGAAAAGAGAAATTGTATCAGCGACGCCCTGCTCCAGCGGAGTGAAGGGGATGTCACCCAGAATTTTGCGAAGTTCGCTGTCGTCAAAGCCCAGAGGGAAGGGCAGCACTGCCTCGGCGGTGGTGATGCGCCCGGCAGCGCTTGGCTCTGCGGCTTCGATGGCGGCTACCACTTCGCTCATATCCACAATCGATCCGGCCAGATTGTAAACGCCCGCGCCCTGAAAAGGTGTGCGTGCGGCCTGGATAAATGTCCTGGCTACGTCGTCTGCGTACTGAAAGCCGTTGACGCCCCGGAAGGAAATCTGATAGCTCTCGCCCCGGGCCGCGGCCAGCATCGCCTTTGTCGGCGTGGAGGTCATTCCCTGATCCCGGGCCGGGCCGTAGATTGTGTAGGGGCGCAGGGCGATGCTGGCGATGGCGTCATCCTGCCAATAGATGCGGGCCGTACCCTCGTTGGCCTGTTTGTAGACGCCGTAGTGGTTAAGGGGATGGAGATGGGCGTCGTTGCCGACCCTATCTTCCGCGTATTCGTCGGCGTAGCCATAGACGGCGATGCTGCTGGCGTAGACCACCTGCCGGATGCCCAATTGCTTGGCCGCCTCGAAGACATTAACCGTGCCCACCACATTGACCGCCGCGCCCAAAGGCGGGTTGGCCCGGCAAAAGGGGACTTGCAGCGCGGCCAGGTGGATGATGTGGGTGGAGCCGCTCTCCGCCATTGCCGCCCGCACGCCGTCGGTGTGGGTGATGTCGGCCTGGACAAAGCGGATCCGGGCCACCTCTTCCGGCTCCATCAGCAGTTCCAGACGGCTGCGGTTGCTGCCCAGATCAAAAATTGTAACGGATGCGCCGTCGCGCAGCAGGTTACGTGTCACCCACGCGCCGATGCAGCCCAGCGCGCCGGTGAGAAAGAATCGTTCGTCGCTCATTGCACCTCCCAGGGGATTGAATGTCAAAGGAATGTGGTTCGCTCTCTATTGTGCCAAACGACGGGAAATTATGCACGTTGGGGAGATGGTGTTGGACGACAACAGTTCTCCATATGACGGGTAGCGCCACGGGGAGAAAAATTTTGTATACACGGATCGAAAGGAACACAGATTTCACCTGATCCGTGTTCTCTTTTATCCGTGTATACGCGCCTATTTTCAGGGCAGATGACGCAGATTTTCGCAGATTGGATCCGTGTGAATCCGTTCTTTCCGTGCCCATCCGTGTTCTATTTTCATATCAGTTGTACACGAGGGAACACACCCATAAACAATGAAAATCAGAACGCAGATTGCGCAGATTTTCGCAGATTGAATCCGTGCGAATCTGTTCTTTCCGTGTCCATCCGTGTTCCATTTTCAGAACAGACCGCGGACCGTATTGGCCGTCTGCGGTCCGCGGTCTGCCGTCTTTTTCTACCTCCTGCAAAAACTGTGTTCGCCGTTTGACATCCGCTCTGCCCTGTGCTATTCTTGCTGCCATCCGCTAATTGCTGGATATTTGAATCGTGGAGCTTTCGATGATTTTGCGTTCTTCCTCCGAAATATCAATCGAACCCAATCAGACGCTTCGCCAGCGCGAAGATGTCGCTTTGTTGCCCATCGCCCTGTTGAATGGTCCCACAGCCGACGAAATGTTGTTTTCCATGAACCTGCGCCAAGACTGGCGCGGGTTTTCTTTTGGCAACTTTTGGTTTGGCTATTATTTTGGAAGCATTCACTCGTCTCCACAGACAGGGGAGCGCTGGGCCTTGTAGTAGTACACAACAAGTTCACAGACGCACCGAGAGCGTGGAGATTTGTCTCCACGCTCTTTTTTTATGCCCGCAGGTCGGACTGTCAGTCCGACCTACAAATCACATCATACGAGAGGAAACTGGCGATGATCTGTCGAGGCGTGCGTGGAGCCACAACTGTGGATGAGGACAAACCCGAAGCGATTCTGCGGGCCACCCGCGAACTTCTGGCGCTGATGATTCAGGTCAACGGCATCCGCTCGGAGGATGTGACGAGCGTTATCTTCACCACCACACGGGATGTGGTCTCCCAATACCCGGCCCTGGCTGCCCGCCAGTTGGGCTGGCTGGATGTGCCGCTCCTGTGCAGCCACGAGATGGAAGTTCCCGGCAGCCTGCCCCTCTGCATCCGCATTCTGCTGCACTGGAACACAGACCTGGCCCAGAACGAAATCCAGCACATCTATCTGGGCGAGGCCCAGTCCCTGCGCCCGGACAAATCCATCACCGAAGAGGTGGATATGGCCGAGTTGCAGCGCTGGATCGACGAGCAGATGGAGAGATGGCGGGTGGAGAGGTAAGAGTCGCGTAGCCCAAGTGTCGATCTCCGTTAGCGAAACGTGAAGCGTGAAACGTGAGATCACCCGGTCCAACTCACGTTTTACGTTTCACGTTTCCTATACGACAAAAGACTCATCTGACCGTTCACATTCTCGACGAAGGAGCCTTCCCATGACAACCGTCGCATTTCAGGGCGAACACGGCGCTTATTCCGAAGAGGCCATCCGCTCCCATTTTGGGCAGTCGGTGGAGACTTTGCCCTGCCACGCCTTCGAGAATATCTTTGACGCGGTGGAGAAGGGCACGGCCACCTTTGGCGCGGTGCCCGTGGAGAACAGTCTGGCGGGCAGCATCAACAAAGCCTATGACCTGCTGCTGGAACACGACCTGAAAGTTCACGGGGAGATTTCCCTGCGGGTGCGCCACAACCTGCTCACCCTGCCGGGCAACGCCGACAAAATCGTCCAGGTGCGCAGCCACCCCCAGGCCCTGGCCCAGTGCGAGGGTTTTCTCAACCGCCACGGCTACAAAGCCATCCCCTGGTATGACACCGCGGGCAGCGCCAAAGAACTGGCAGAAAAGCCCGAACCCAATATCGGTGTCATTGCCAGCCGCCTGGCCGGCGAAATCTACGGGCTGGAGACTGTGCAATCCGGCATCGAAGACCTGCAACACAACTACACCCGCTTCTTTATTATCGGCAAGGGCGAGGCGGAACGAACGGAGAACGCCAAAACGTCCCTGGTCTTTGCCACGCCCCACAGCCCGGGCGCGCTCCACGGCTGTCTAGGCGAATTTGCCCAGCGGGGCATCAATCTGATGAAGATCGAGAGCCGCCCGAGGCGCAACCGGCCCTGGCAATACGTCTTCTATCTGGATTTTGCAGGCCACTGGCAGGACGCCGACTGCGGCGCGGCCCTGCTCGGATTGCTCAACCGGGCCGCCTTTGTCAAACTGCTGGGCAGCTTCCCGCCAGCGCCAGCACCCCAAGAGGACGAGGGGACAGTGCAGGCGGCGGTGTTACAGATTTAGAGAAAATGGGATGATGAGATGATGTGGCAGTCTCTCGTCCAGAAGCGCGAAACGTAAAACGTGAGGGTACGCCACTACTCTCACGCCTCACGTTTCGTCAGGTTCGCAGCTCATAATTCGCAACTCGCAACTCGCAACTTTTATCACACGGAGGAAACCCCAATGGTCGTCGTTATGAAACCCGGAGCCAGCGCAGGCGAGACCGCTGCGGTCATCGAAAGGGCCGAAGCAGTAGGCGTCAGCACCCACCCCATCTACGGCAAAGAACATACGGTCATCGCACTCATCGGCGATCTGACCAAAATTGATCGGGATGTATTCAATGCGATGGCTGGCGTGCAGAACACTGTGCGTATTCAGGAGCCGTACAAATTAGCCGCCAGCACCTCCCATCCTGGCAAAACCACCATCGATGTAGGCGGCGTTATTATCGGTGGGTCAGAGGTGGTGGTGATGGCCGGGCCATGCAGTGTGGAGAGCCGGGAACAGGTGTTGGAGACCGCCTGGGCAGTCAAAGAAGCGGGCGCCACAATCCTGCGCGGCGGGGCCTTCAAACCCCGCACCAGCCCTTACAGCTTCCAGGGGATGGGCGAAGCGGGTCTGAAAATTCTGGCCGAAGCTCGCGAACAGACTGGTCTGCCTATCATTACCGAAGTGATGACGGTCGAGACTGTCGATTTGGTCTGCGATTACGCCGACATTTTGCAGATCGGCGCACGCAATATGCAAAACTACGGCCTGCTCCACGCCGTGGGCAAAGCGCGCAAACCGGTGATGCTCAAGCGGGGTATCAGCGGCGAAATCAAAGAGTTGCTGATGTGTGCCGAGTACATTCTGAGCAATGGCAATCAGCAGGTGATGCTCTGCGAGCGGGGTATCCGCACCTACGAGACCGCCACCCGCAACACCTTCGACCTCAACGCCGTGCCTGTGTTGCAAAAGCTGAGCCACCTGCCCGTCGTGGCGGATCCCTCCCACGGAACCGGCGCGCGGGATTTGGTAGGGCCGATGTCCCGCGCTGCTGTGGCCGCGGGAGCCGACGCACTGATTCTGGAAGTCCACCCGGACCCGGACAGGGCCGAGAGCGACGGCGCGCAGAGTCTGCGCCTGGAACAGTTCGCCGAGTTGATGGGCCAGTTGCGGCTGATCGCCGGCGCAGTCGGCAGGTCGATTGCGGTGCAGCCGGAGGCGGCAGTGGGCAATGGTCGGGTGAAGGAAGCGGTGTTGGCGTAAATGAGGAGTGAAACGTGAAACGTGAGATCGTCGTCTGATCTCACGTTTCACGTTTCACTCGCTACAGAAGAGCAATCCCAGTCAGAACACTTTCCCAAACGAAAGGACTTATCAATGATTATCGTCATGAAACAGGGCGCAGCGCCCCAGGAAATCGAAGCGGTTGTCAAGCGTGTGGAAGAGCTGGGCTACAAAGTCCACCTGAGCCGGGGCGAGGCCCGCACGATTGTGGGCGTCATCGGCGCCGACGACTACCTGCTCAACCAGGACACCTTTGAAGTGCTGGACGGGGTGGAAAAGACCGTGCGCATTATGCAGCCCTACCGCCTGGCCAGCCGGGACTTCACCGGTGCGGCCTCGGAGATTCCCGCCGGACCCAATGCGCTCATCGGTGGCAAAAAGATTGTGGTGATGGCGGGTCCGTGCAGCGTGGAGAGCCGGGAGCAGATTTTGGAGACCGCCCACGCTATCAAAGAGGCCGGTGCGACTGTCCTGCGCGGGGGCGCGTTCAAACCCCGCAGCAGCCCCTACAGCTTTCAGGGATTGGGCGAAGAAGGGCTGAAGTTCCTGGCCGAAGCCCGGGAGCAGACCGGCCTGTCCATCATCACCGAAGTGATGAGCACAGACGATATCGAACTGATCGGCGAATACACCGACATCTTCCAGGTGGGGGCGCGCAACAACCAGAACTACTCGCTGCTCAAAGCCCTGGGCAAAACCAATAAGCCGGTCTTTCTGAAACGGGGCATCAGTGGCACAATTCAGGAGTTACTGATGGGCGCCGAGTACATTCTGAGCGGCGGCAATATGCAGGTGATGGTCTGCGAGCGGGGCATCCGCACCTACGAGACCGCCACCCGCAACACCTTCGACATCAACGCCATCCCGTTGCTCAAAGGTCTCACCCACCTGCCCGTCGTGGCCGACCCGGCCCACGGCACCGGCCAGTGGGAACTGGTGGCCCCGGTCGCCAAAGCAGCCGTGGCCGCCGGCGCGGATGCGCTGATGATCGAAGTCCACCCCAACCCCAGCAAAGCCTGGAGCGACGGCGCGCAAAGCCTGACGCCGGAGCGCTTCAGTCAACTGATGAAGGAACTGAAGCCGATTGCCGAGGCTGTAGGGCGGGGTATCTAACCGCTTTTGTTGGGTTCTCCCGACGCTCATTGGACTGTAGGTAATGCTTCCTTGCCGGGAGAACCCAACCTACGGTGACTGCTAGACTAGCGCCGGTTGAGCGGTGTCCTGAGTTCATCGAAGGGTAGGCGGGGGCTGTTTCCCGCCGTATCGAAACCAAGCGGGTCGACGAAGAATCAACTTATCACCCGTTCGCTTGGTTTCGATACGCCTCGAAGACTCGGCTACTCAACCAGCGCTCACTAGCGAGGCGTGTTATGTCTCACAAGCTCAACATCGTCATTGAGAAAGATGAGTACGGCTACTACGCCTACGTGCCGGAACTGGAAGGTTGCCAAAGCCAGGGCGATACGCTCGAAGAAGTGACGGCGAATATCCAAGAGGCCATCGCTGTCTATCCTGACTCTTTGCCTGTGGATGATCCGCTCTTATCCGCCCTTTCCGCGGCATCCGCGTTCCATTCTTAAATCCGTGAAAATCCTTTGCATCCGTTCCAATCCGTCTCCTTCCCTTGAGATGTTTCAATGACCAAACGACTTTCCGACTGCCGCGTCACCGTCGTCGGCCTGGGGCTGATGGGCGCCAGCCTGTGTATGGACCTGGTGCAGGGCAAGCTCTGCCGGGAAGTGCGCGGGGTGGCCCGGCGCAGTGAAACCGCCCTCTCCGCTTTCTTCGAGAACGCGGTGGATCAGGCCACAACCGATCTGCAAACCGGTGTGGCCGGCGCGGATATTGTCATCCTGGCCACACCTGTGCGCACGATTGTGGATATGCTGGCGGAGGTCGGCCCCCTGCTCTGGCCGGGCGCTCTGGTGATGGATATGGGCAGCACAAAGGGCGACATCTGCGACGCGATGGCGGAACTGCCCCACCACATCCAGCCCATCGGCGGCCACCCGATGACCGGCAAAGAGACCGCCGGTTACGAAGCCGCCGAGCCGGGTCTGTACAAAGGCGCGACGTGGGTGTTGACACCTCTGCCCCGCACCAGCCAGGAGACGATCGATCTCTCCCTGGAACTGGTGCGGGCTGTGGGCGCAAAGCCGGTGGTGCTGGAACCCCGCCGCCACGACAAACTGGTAGCCGCCATCAGCCATCTGCCCTTCCTCCTGGCCAGCGCCCTCGTCCACACAGTGGATCAGACGGGCGTAGACGATCCGACGGTCTGGCGGCTGGCCGCGGGCGGCTTTCGGGATACCAGCCGGGTGGCGGCCAGCGATACCCGGATGTTTATGGATATTCTGATGACCAACCGGGAGGCAGTTCTGGCCCAGTTGGACACGCTGGACACACAACTGTACAAATTGCGCGAGATGCTTGCCAACGATGCCGAAGCTGACCTGCGCGCCAAATTGACCCACTCACAGAAACTACGCGCGGAGTGGAAAAAATAGGGACTGGGGATTGGGGATCGGAGACTGGGATCGTCCAGTCCCCAGCCCCCAGCCCCCAATCCCCAATCCCTGGAAACCCTATGGCAAACCAACTCATCATCCACAGCGGACACCCCCTCATCGGCCAGTGCCGGGTGCCCGGCGACAAATCCATCAGCCACCGGGCAGTCATCTTCGGTTCTCTTGCCGAGGGGCGCACCCGCATCCGTAACTTTCTCAACGGCCACGACTGCTTCGCCACCGTCGCTGTCATGCGCTCCCTGGGCGTGCGCATCGACGAGCGCTCGGCCACCGAACTGGTGGTCAACGGCGTGGGGCTGAACGGTCTGCAAGAGCCGGAGGATGTGTTGGACTGCGCCAACAGCGGCACAACCATCCGCCTGATGACCGGTCTGCTGGCCGGACAGCCCTTCGCCTCGGTCCTCACCGGAACGGATCAGATTCGGCGCAGGCCAATGGGCCGCATCGTCGCCCCCCTGCGTCAGATGGGCGCACGCATCACTGGCCGACAGGAGGGCAGACTGGCCCCCCTTTCCATCGCGCCGGCGGAACTGCAAGCCATCGAATACGATATGCCGGTTGCCAGCGCCCAGGTGAAAAGCTGTGTGCTGCTGGCTGGCCTCTTTGCCCACGGCCTGACGATCATCCGCGAACCCGGCCCGGCCCGGGACCACACCGAGCGGATGCTGATTTCGATGGGCGCGCCGATTGAGGTGCTGGGCAGCACTATCCACGGCGAACGCCCCCAACGACCGCTCAAACCCCTGGACATTACCGTACCCGGCGATATCTCCTCCGCCGCCTTTCTGCTGGCCGCGGGTGCGCTCACGCCCGGCAGCAACCTGACCATCGCTGACGTGGGCATCAATCCCACCCGCATCGGCATTGTGGACGCCCTGGCCGAGATGGGCGCGGCCATCCAATACAAAAGTAGGACGGAGCAGGGGGGCGAACCGACCGCCAATCTGGTGGTGACCACCAGCGAACTGCGGGGCACGACTTTTGGCGGCGAGCAGATCGTCACAATGATCGACGAACTGCCCACCCTGGCCGTCGTGGCTACCCAGGCCGTGGGCCGCACAATCATCCGGGACGCGGCGGAACTGCGGGTGAAAGAGGTGGACCGCATCGAGGCCACTGTGACCGAACTCAAAAAGATGGGGGCGCGCATCACCGGCACAGCCGACGGCTTCGTCATCGACGGCCCCACCCCCCTCCACGGCGCGGTGGTGGACAGCCACGGGGACCATCGCCTGGCCATGGCCTGGACAGTCGCTGGCTTAATTGCCAAAGGCAGCACAACCATCTACAATGCCCACGTCACGGCAGATAGTTTTCCTGGATTTGAGATGACGTTGCGGGCGCTGGGCGCAGAGATTGAGGAGATTGGGGATTAGGGATAGGGGACTGGGGATCGGGGATAGGGAATGCACCCAGTCCCTAGTCCCCGATCCCCAGTCTCTAGCCACACACCAAATGACAGATGAGCATAACCAATGACCCAACCAACTGATCCTCTCCCCACCGACATCACCGCCAGTACGACGCTCGTCGGGCTGATCGGCTGGCCCATCAGCCACAGCGTCAGCCCGGTGATGCACAACGCGGCCTTTGCCGAGCTGCGCATGAACTGGCGCTATGTCCCCCTGCCCGTACGCCCGGAACGCATAGGCGAAGCCGTGGCTGGCGTGCGTGCCCTGGGACTGCGCGGTGTCAATGTGACCGTCCCCCACAAGCAGGCGGTGATGCCCTTTCTGGACCGCTGGTCGCCGGCCGCGGCGGCGATTGGCGCGGTCAACACAATACTTGTGGGCGAAGATGGGGAACTGTTGGGCGACAACACCGACGCGGCCGGTTTTGTGACTGATCTGCGGGCCAACGGCGTGGACCCCGCGGGCCAGCGAGTGGTCGTCGTCGGCGCGGGCGGGTCGGCACGGGCGATTGTCTACGGGCTGGCGGAGGCGGGCTGTGGCTCGCTGGTGCTGCTCAACCGCACGCTCGACAAAGCCGAAAGTCTGCTGGCGTCTATGCGGGAAATCTTCCCGGATGTGCCTATGACGGCCCGGCCCTTTCCCGACGGCGTGGCCGAGAGCGCGTCCGAGGCCGATCTGATCGTCAATTGCACATCTCTGGGAATGTCGCCCAATCTGGAAGGGCTGCCCTGGGACGAGGACGTAGAATTCCACGCGGGCCAAACGGTCTACGATCTGGTCTACAACCCGGCGGTCACCCGGCTGCTCCAGCTCGCCAGCGTAGACGGCGCAACGGTCATCGGCGGGCTGGGGATGCTCATCCACCAGGGCGCGATTGCCTTTGAACGCTGGACGGGGGAGGCAGCGCCGGTGGATGTGATGCAGCGGGCGGTGAATGTGGTTTTTGATAGGTGAGATGATGGGATGCTGAGATGATGGGGTCAGTGAGCGCTGATTGAGTAGCCGAGTCTTCGAGGCGTATCGCTTGTACTGAGCCTGTCGAAGTGAAATCAAGCGAACGGGTACTCACAAAAACTTTGTTGGCACTATAGCGAGTGCAGGCAAGAGGAGAAACCGAATGAACGGAAATGAAATCATTTTTCTGGTGCAGGATTCAGTCGAAGGCGGTTACGAAGCCAAAGCGCTAGGATTTTCTATCTTCACCGAAGCCGACACAATCGATGAGTTGCGGGGAATGGTTCGGGATGCGGTTGCCTGCCACTTTGACGACGGAGAACGCCCATCTGCGAAATCTATTCTTCTCTGTTGATTGCCCAGTTGCCACTGTTTGACAGGTGAGAGGATAAGATGATGAGTGAACCGGAACCAGTAAGCGCTGATTGAGTAGCCGAGTCTTCGAGGCGTATCGCTTGTACTGAGCCTGTCGAAGTGAAATCAAGCGAGCGGGTGATGAGCCGATTCTTCCCACCCGCTTGGTTTCGATACGGCGGGAAACAGCACCCGCCTACTCAACCGGCGCTAGTCAAATTACGCAGCACGAAATACGCAACACGAACTGAGGAACCAATGACACCAACCAAACCCACCGCCCGCATCAACTACCGGGCACTTCCCGACGAGAACGGGCGCTTTGGCCCCTACGGTGGCAAGTATGTGCCCGAAACGCTGATGCCCGCGCTGGATGAACTGGAGGAAGCCTACCTCCAGGCCCGCAACGACCCGGACTTTATGGCCGAACTGGGCCGTTTGCAGCGGACATACGTGGGGCGACCTACCCCTATCAGCTATGCCCGCCGCCTGAGCGAGCATCTGGGCGGCGCGCAGATTTACCTGAAGCGGGAAGACCTGGCCCACTCCGGCGCGCACAAAATCAACAACGCCCTGGGCCAGGCCCTGCTGATGAAGCGCAAAATGGGCAAGAGCCGTATCGTCGCCGAGACCGGCGCGGGCCAGCACGGGGTCGCCACAGCCACCGCGGCCGCGCTCCTGGGCATCGAATGTGTGGTCTATATGGGCACAGTCGATATGGCCCGCCAGCAGCCGAATGTCTTCCGAATGCGCCTGCTCGGAACCGAAGTCCGGGGCGTGGAGGGCGGCTCCAAAACGCTGAAAGACGCCATCAACGAGGCCATCCGCGATTGGGTGACGAATGTGCGCACCACCCACTATCTGCTGGGCAGTGCGCTGGGGCCACACCCCTACCCGGCAATGGTGCGGGACTTCCAATCGGTCATCGGCCAGGAAGCGCTGGTGCAGATGCAGGACGGGGAGATCGGCCCCGGTCGCCTGCCCGATCTGATTGTGGCCTGTGTAGGGGGTGGCAGCAACGCCATCGGCGCCTTCCACCCCTTCCTGGAATACGAAAATGTGCGTCTGATCGGCGTGGAAGCCGGCGGTCGCGGCATTGAGAGCGGCGAGCACGCGGCCCGCTTTGCGGATCCCGAACTGGGGCGGCTGGGGGTGTTGCAGGGCACAATGAGCTATGTGATGCAGGACAGGGACGGCCAGATCGCCCTGACCCACTCCATCTCCGCCGGGCTGGACTACGCCAGCGTCGGCCCAGAGCACGCCTGGCTGCGGGATTTGGAGCGGGCCGAATACACCTATTGCACCGACGATCAGGCCCTGGAAGGCTTCAAAGCCCTCTGTCATTTCGAGGGGATTATCCCCGCATTGGAGAGTGCCCACGCCATCGGCCACGTACTGGAACTGGCCCCGACCCTGCCCAAGAATCAGGTGATTCTGGTCAATCTGAGCGGGCGGGGCGACAAAGATTTGGGTACAGTTATGTCCGTATTGGGGGAAGAACTATGAGCGGTGTCGAGCGGATTCAGCAGGTTTTTGCAGAACTGAAGGCCAAGAAACAGGCCGCCTTTATGCCCTATCACGCCATGGGCTATCCCACCCGGCAAAGGTCGTTGGAAGTGGTGGAAGCGCTCGCCCAGTCCGGCGCTGATCTCTTCGAGATCGGCATTCCCCACAGCGATCCCCTGGCCGACGGGCCGACGATTCAGGCGGCGACGGACGCGGCCATCCGCGGCGGCACAACAGTGGCCGACTGTCTGGCAATGATGCAGGAATTGCGGGCTGCCGGTGTCACACAGCCCTTCTGCGCGATGAGCTATTACAACCCCATTCTGGCCTATGGCGAAGAACGTTTTGTGCGGGATGCGGCCGCGGCGGGTGTGGACGGGCTGATTGTCCCCGATCTGCCGCCGGGGGAGTCTATGCGATTGGAGCCTGCTTGTCGGGAAGCAGGAATTGCTACCGTCTATATGTTGGCCCCCACCAGCACAGAAGCCCGCATCCGTGCGGTGACAGCCCACGCCACGGGCTTCATCTATCTGGTCAGCATCACCGGCATCACCGGGGAGCGCACCCAACTGCCGCCGGATTTGGTAAACTTTGTGCAACGGGTGCGCCGCCACACAGCCCTGCCCCTGGCTGTCGGCTTTGGTATCGGCAACCGGGCCCAGGCTGCGGAGGTGGCCGGGTTTGCTGACGGGGTGATTGTCGGCACAGCGGTGGTGCGGGCTGCCGGTTCGACGGACGGCGTGGAGGCCGTGCGGCGATTGGCAACGGAACTGGCAGCCGGCGCGCACAGCTAATCAAAAGGAGCTACTCTGGCATCGGATGCGGCGTGCCTGTTCTGAAAATAGAACACGGATGGACACGGAAAGAACGGATTCACACGGATTCAATCTGCGAAAATCTGCGCAATCTGCGTTCTGATTTTCATTG